>Ga0180435_10005845_pt1 | contig 11895 bp, 9 predicted proteins | sample SS_ome_3_FD_132467 | JGI IMG/M metagenome (GOLD analysis project Ga0180435, IMG submission 132467) | Hypersaline lake sediment archaeal communities from the Salton Sea, California, USA - SS_3_S_1 metaG | ecosystem: Environmental > Aquatic > Non-marine Saline and Alkaline > Hypersaline > Sediment...
ACACCCGTTACGTTCAACCCCTATCATTGGGCAACCATTAACTGGAGAGCCGTGTGCGGGAAAACCGCATGCACGGTTCGGAGGGAGGGGAGTCCGGCTCAACCGGACTTCCCTACCCCTATCAACATCCTGCAACTGCCGGACGAACTGCCGGCCTCCTACGCTGTCCGCATGAAGGTCACGCGGCTAGGCGGCAATGAACAATTCACGGTAAGCCTGCCCGTTGGAAGTTCCCGCGTCTGCGCTGCGATCGACGGATACGCCGGCACGGTCAGCGGGCTCGAATTGGTCGCCGGCAAGCACATGCACGCGCCCGACAACCCGACGACGGTTCGCCGGTCCGTTTTACGGAACAATCGCGAGTACCAACTTGAGTATCGCGTCGAGCCGGGGCAAATCACGGTGCAGGTGGATGGCAAGGACCTGATTCGATGGCGTGGAAGTTTTCGTTCGCTTGGCGTGCCGAAGGATGTCTACCGGGGTACGGCACCGGGTCGGCTACTATTGATCGCGCGGGGGAAGTACCGCGTGCGGGATGTCGATGTCCACGCGATCGAGTAGGCGACAACCGTTCCGGCCGCGAAGTGGGCAGGTGGCTACTCCGGGCTTTCAATCAACTTGACGATTTCCGCATCGCGAATCGCGCAGCGTTTTCCTGGTGACTGAGTGGGTTGCTGTTGCGTCCCCAGCCTACACCCCCAACCAGAGGTTTTGCTTACTTGGAGGGGGCTGCCAAATTGTCAAAGAACGTTGCCGGCCTCGATATAAGTGCGCGACGGTCGCGCACTTTCCGAGGACGGGTCGCCAACTCGTCGGTTTCCTCGGCCTGCCGGCATGGATATAATTCGCTTCGGACCTGCCCGCACGTTTCGCTCCTAACGGGGCTGCATGCTGATAGGGCGGGTCCTCGTCGGCCGCGTACCGTGGACTATTCGCATAGAGGATTTGGCAGAACGCCCAGTAGGCGGCATATCGGTCCCAGTGGATCGTCGTGGTTTGATAGCCGCGGCCTCGCTGATAGCTCGACCAGTCGTAGCGGACCTCTTGCCGCGCCGGTTTGGCGTCGTCATCGGAAAACGGTAACAGCACTCCGACGGCCATCGGCACGTAGTCGACATCGCCCAACTCACCGAGACGATACAGCGTGCGCCAGACGCGACGTCGGAAATAGAAACGCGTTTCATGTGCGAACGCCTTTTCGGCTTTGGGGCCGATCGTCTTCTTCGGTGGCGGCTGACCGCCGTAATAGTAGCTGTAGGAGGTGTTGGCGAAGGTCGAACGAGTTACTTCAAAGCGATATGCCAACAGCCCGAACACCTCGGCGTCGCGTCGCAGTTCCGCTATTTTGAAGATGTGTCGCAGCCATTGAAACCAACCGGGCTGGAAGGGTGCTGTGCGCAAGGTTTCCAGGAGGGCAGGGCGTACGAATTCGTTGTTGATGCGATAAAGGGGCGCCAAAACCTGACCCTGCCCGCCATCGGCAATAAACGCTTTCAGTGTCTGAGAAAACGATTCGGCGGGGCCGTTTCGGGCCGGTTCGACGAGCGGTTCAGGTTCTCAGGCCGCTAGGTAGGGCCTCGCCGACGACTTTGTTTTGTTCTTCGGTGTCGAGCGTGCCGCCGTCGCGGACGAGTTGTTGGTAGTGCTGCGGGGCGTCAGCGTCTTCGAGCCAGTCGAGGGCGAGTTGGCGGGCCGACGGTGAGAGGTCGCGGTAGCGGTCGTCGGTGCGGCGGGCGAGTTGCATGACCGTCAGCCCGTCGCCGGGGTCGCCGCCAAGCTTCTTGAGCAGGTCGCCATGCCAATTCTCGACGGTCGTCGGTGGGATGACCACGTTGAGTGGCCCATACGCCGGAGTGCGGGTCCCGAGTCGGCCGAGCGTCCAAACCAACGCCGAACGAACCGGTTGGAATTTCTTCTTGGGCAGCAGTTCGAGGATGATGCGGGCTAGTTCGTCCTTCTGCGAGACCGGCAGCAGTTCGAGCGACCCGAGCAACCGCCAGATCTCGGAGGCCTCATGGGGGCCGAAGTTGAAGTCGCCGCCGCGTCCCCGCCCGGTCGTGGCCTGGTGATGCAGTCCGCGGATCGACGCCAAGAGGGGATCGGCAAGCGTTCGCTGCTGACCGGTGCTGAGGCCGCCGGCGATCCGCCGCCAGAGGATTCGCGACTCGGCCCGACACGCCACGCCGGCATGTGCGAGTTTTCCGTACAGCAGCCGCCATGTTTCGGCCACTCGCCAATCATCCATCGCGTAGCCGTAGCCCGGTCGAAGGGCAAAACCGAGCAGGTTGAGCCAGCGAGCCTCGTGGCTCTCGCTCTTTCGGCGACCGGCCTCGTGCTCGATCAGCGTATCCCAAATGCGTCGCAGCAGCGACATCGGCCACTGCCAACGGCTGCTGCCAAGCGACTTGGCGAGTTGTTTGACGAGCCGTGCCGGTTTCTCCGTACCCTCTTCGGCAAAGGTCGCGGCGATGGCTTTTTGGCAGTCGTCCCAAGCGGCTTCGTCGAGCACGCCTTCGAGTTCGCCCGAGCTTTGTTGAATGGCGACGTCGGTTTGGGTGGCGCTGCGAACGTCGAATTGCAGCCGCCACTTGCGATCTTGATGGATGTCGCGACACCAAAGGTCGAGCGTGCCGATTTCGGAGAGCGCCGCGTGCAGATGGACTTGCACCTCGCCCCGTTCGCTTTTTCGCTGCGTTTTCAGCACGGTGCGAATGGGAGCCAGCGTGCGGAAGTGTTCCGGCTCGATCTCGACCAATTCGCCGGGTCGGTCGGTGAGTCGCGTACTCGAAACGAACAACGGGAACTCGACCGGCTCGGCGACCAGCAACGAGAAATCGCGGTCGGTCAATTCGATCGATTGGCCGGGTTCCGCATTGCCCGGCACAAGGCAAAGGGCCTGCTGTTTGGCGTTGTCTTCAGTGTCGACGCCGATGTAGTAGCTCCGCGCCAGCCCTGCCGCGATGCGGACGCCCTCTCCGCGGCGGACCATGCCGTAATACGCGGCGCCGCGAGCGACCGCCAAGTCAAGCCGATCGTTGGCGAGTACGGTCGGCTGCCAATCGCTCTTTTCTTTGAACCACGCGCCGAGCGATTCGAGTACCCGTTGCTTGAGCGTGCCCGATTCGAAAACGGCCCCGTTGAAGAGGATAACGGCGGGGCGGGCCGGATCGTGGGGGCAGGCGGCCTGTTCATCTTCGCTCATCCCGGTGACGCGGTGGGCCGTGAGGAAGTTGGCCAGGTATCGAGTTACGGCGGCGTCGGCCGCGTAGGGAAGCCCGAACTCTTGAAAGCCCGACTGTCGCTGCTGTGGCTTGTCATCGAGACCGGCCTTGGGAAAGAACCCCTCGACGAGCCATTGCCGGGCGTCGTCGCGTGTGACCTCGATTTGCATCCCGCCGCCGATGAGTTTCGAGCCGGAGGTCGGCAGGTTGATGGTGAGCGAATCGGAGGCGTCGTCACCAAGCAGCGTTTCCTTAGCCTGCCGACAGGTGCGAACGAGAATGTCGAACTGGCGCGGCGGTAGTTTGCCGCCGTCGGTCAGGCGGTTTTCGAGTTGATGGGCCAGGGCGAGGTCGAGGTTGTCGCCGCCGAGGATCAGGTGATCGCCGACGGCCACGCGGTGGAACTGCACCTTGCCGCCCTCGGCCGGCCGCACGCGGATCAACGTGAAGTCGCTGGTGCCGCCGCCGATATCGCAAACGAGAATCTTTTGGCCGGGGGTGACGCGGTCTTGCCAATCGTCTGCGTGGGCATCGATCCAGGCATAGAACGCCGCCTGCGGCTCCTCGATCAGCACGACTCGCGGCAGGCCGGCTCGAGCGGCCGCCTCGATCGTCAGTTCGCGGGCCACTTCATCGAACGACGCCGGCAACGTGATGACGAGATCCTGCTCGGCAAGCGGATGCTGCCGATGCTGGGCATCCCAAGCGGCGCGAACGTGACCCAAGTAGCGGGCCGCGACTTCAACCGGCGAAAGACGTTCGACATCGTTCGCCCCGTGCCATGGCAAGAGGTCGGCCGTGCGATCGACGCCCGAATGGCAGAGCCATGACTTGGCCGACGCGATCAGTCGCCCAGGCGCGACCGCCCCTTGATCGCGGGCGAAGAAGCCGACCGCGAATTCGCCGTCTTCCTGCTGCCACGGCAACGTGAGCGAGCCGGCCGCCAACTCACTTGCCGTCGGTTGGTAGTGGAACGACGGCAGCGTTTCGCGAGCCTCGACAGAACCGGCCGCCACGAGTTGAGGCATGGCGAAGGTTTTGATTTGACGGCTGGACTTGTCGGTATCGACGAAGCAGACGGCCGAGTTGGTCGTTCCCAGGTCGATGCCAACCACAAATCGGGACGGCTGCGGTTCTTCTATTTCGATGGCCATGTTCAATCAACCAAGCGAACCACGGAGGAAACGAAAATTTCTGGTTTGCCGTTCGGCTCATTCCTCACCAGGATTCGGGTAGGCGCCGTACTTGCGAACCGCGTCGAGCATCGCTTTGAAATTCTCTGCTTTCACGCCCTGATGAATGGTGTTGCTCGACGAGATGATGTACCCGCCGCCGGGGCCGCCGGCCGCCAAGCACTCGCGCGTTTCGGCGATGACTTCCTCGGCCGTACCGTCGCAGAGGGCGCCGGTACAATCGACGTTGCCCTTGAGACAAATCTTGTCGCCGACTCGGGCCTTCATGTTGGCCATGGTATAGCCCTCGCCAGCGCCGGGGTCGACGGGGTCGAGACAGTCGATGCCGCTTTCGATCCAGAAGTCGAGCACCTCATCGACGTTGCCGTCGCAGTGTTTGATCGTCAGATAGCCAAGTTCTTTGTAGCCCTGAAAGACCTCTTTGAACTTGGGAGCGAGCAACTCAAAGTAGGTTTCCGGCCGCATCAGCATGCCGTCGGCGTTGGCGACGTCGTCCGTCGTGGCGACAATCTCGATTCCGTAGCGCTCCTTGGCGATTCGAGCCAGTTCGAGATTGTATTTTATCGAGCGATCGAGCAATTCGGCAAACGCCTCTGGTTCGATCAAAAGCGCCATCAGCGCGCCTTCGTAGCCCAGTAGATCGCGCATGTCGGAGAAGCCGTCCCGTAAGTTAAAGATGACGGCACGGCGATCGCCAAATCGCTCGACTGCTTTTTCGAGCGAGGCGTAGCGGTGCGTGGCCTCGGGGTCGGGGAACGTGTAGTCGGCGTGCTTCGTGACGTCTTCGATCGGGCTGGCGAGCAAGGCGGGAATGGCGTCGCCGGTCAGTTTCCGTTTGATTCCCCATTCATCGGTGAGGGTGGTGTCGTCGATGAATTCTCGCTTGTAGTTGGCCCGCACATTGATCGCGTCGAGGTCGAGTTGTTCGGTCACCTCGACGGGATCATCCGTGCCAAGCATCTTCTTCGTCAGGGCCACATCAATGAACCACTCGAACACCGGCACGCGGTCGGGAATTTCAAGGCGGAGTGCGGCGAGTATGCGTTCTTTGCTGTTCATAGGGTCCCCCGGAGCTTTCGTAGGCCAGGACCTGTCCTGGCATTTGTTATTGTTGTTTACCAGGACGCGTCCCGGCTTACCAATTATTCTTCTCGGACGCTGAATTCCATCTTCCAGCGCTCGTCGGTCAGCGAACTGACACACCACAATTCAAACACACCCAGCTCGGTTACGCGACTATGGAACGTGACTGGATGGCAAGAATTCTCCGAATCGTCGTCCGCCGGCAGGGTGGCTTCGAGCGAGTCGCTTTCATCGAGTTCCTCTGCGATCGACGGCAGCAGGTCGCCCGGCTTGTCTGCTTTTCTAGTCGGTGAACTGAAGAAGCGGAAGTGGGCGGTTTCGCCGACGACCACGCCAATCTCCGCGCCCGGCACGTCGGCTTCTGTGCCTTCTTCCATGCCAAAGGGAACAACGCACAGGGCCCGCAATGGGCGCGGGGCCCCCGGGATCGCCAGTCCCGCCGTTTCGATACCAATGTAGTACGATCGGGCGGTGCCGCCCCGAATTCGCATGCCGCCGCGGTTTTTCGACCAGCCGTAAAACGCTGCCCCGCGGGCGACGGCGTGATCCAAATCGTGGAATCCCTCGACCAACCTCGGTGTCTCCGCATCGCTGGCCCAGGAGGTGAGCGCCGAGTGCAGTCGGTCGCGAAATCTCTCGGCACGAAATACGCCGCCATTGAATAGCAGGTGCGTCGGTTCGACGGGGCCGGTTTGCGCGTCGCCATGGTCGCTCAAAAACGCCGCCAGATGTCGAGTGATGCCGGCGTCCGACTCGAACGGCAGGCCGATCTCCTGAAATCCGCTGGCCCGCTGCCGCTGCGGACGGTCGGCGATGGCGCATTCGGGAAAGAAACCGCCGGAGAGTAGTTCGACCACGTCGTCGCGCTTGACATCGACCGAAACCGTGCCGCCAATCAGCTTGCTGCCGCGACCGAGTACGGCGATGGGGTGGGTATCGGGGCCGTCAACAGCGAGCAGCGATTCTTTGGCGGTTCGACACGAGTGCCAAAGTGCGACCGACTGCCAGGGATCGAGCGACACGCCTTGCTCTTGGAAGAGAGCGGCGACGTGATGAGCCAGCGTGAGATCCATGTTGTCGCCGCCGACGAGCAGATGATTGCCCACAGCGCGGCGGTGCAGCACCAGTTCGCCATCTTCTTCACTCACGCTGATCAGGGTCAGGTCGGTGGTGCCGCCGCCGACATCGCAGACGAGCAGCGTATCGCCGAGTTTCAGTTCGCGTCGCCAGGCGTCGCCGCGGTCGTTGAGCCAAGCGTAAATCGCGGCCTGCGGTTCTTCGAGCAGGATCAGGTTTTCCGGCAGGCCCGCGCCGAGCGCGGCCTCGCGAGTCAGTTCTCGGGCGCTGGCGTCGAACGAGGCGGGTACGGTCAGCACGACCAACTGGTCTTGGACAGGCGCCTCGGGATGTTCGTGTTGCCAGGCAGCCACGAGGTGTTCGAGGTAGCGCCCAGAGGCGGTGACCGGCGAGACTTTGGCGACGTCGTCGGCAGCGCCCCAGGGTAAGATCGGTTGGCGGCGATCGACGCGCGAATGGGCCAACCACGACTTGGCGGCGCCGACGGTTCGGTCGGGAGCTTCCGCTCCCTGACGTCGGGCAAACTCGCCGACGGCGAAGTCGCCACCCTCGCGCCAAGGCAGATCGTATCCGCCAGACGCTTCATGTTCGCTGGGCAGATACATGAAGGATGGCAGGCTGGTTCGATTTTCGATCGTGCCCGGAGCCGTTAGCTGCGGGACTTCCAGCAATTCGATCTCGGCGTTTTCCGCATCGATCGGGGCATACGCCAGCACGTTGTTGGTCGTGCCCAGGTCGATGCCGATGATGTATTGGGTGGACATGATTGTTTCTTGCTATGCAAATAAGCCGCTTGCGGCTTAGCAGTCTACTGGTCTGTCAGCATTCAATTTTGGGGTTGGATGGATCAGCCGCAGGGCGCTAGCCCCGGTTGTTTCGGGCAGAACCGCGGCTAGCGCCGTGCGGCTAATTGACTACCCCAGTTCGACGTCGGCGGGCGCGACGACTTTGGCGGACTTGTCGTCGCCCGACCAGACGGGGAGGTCACACTTCGTCGCCTGCCAGCCATGGTGGGCCAACTTGCCGGCAAAGGGAGGATCGCCCGCCACGTTGCCCACCAGCCGATATCGACCGGCGTCAAACCCGGCAGGGACTTCGATGGCGTCGCCCTCGGCTTGCTCGACGACCGGTGTCAGCGCGAATAGCCGGTCAAGCACGGCCGCACTGTCGCGATGGACATCGCGCACTGCCGCCCCGATCTGGGCGTCTTGATGGCCGTCAAGCTTTTCCTGCAAAAAGTCGATCAGCCGGGCCTCGCGCTGAAGCGTGGCCAGCAGGGTGATCGCCTCGCTACGGGCGGGCGGTTTGGGGGCCGGCTTTTTGGGTTCTGGCTTCGGTTGAGGCAACTGTTTGGTCGTTGTCTCGCCGGCCAGAGCCGATTCGATCTGGTTGGCGGCGGTGGAGTCGAATAACGCTTTGAAAAAGGCGCGAAAAGCGAGGGTAATTCGCATGACGCTGTTCCTGGGTTGTTGTGTTGTTTGGCCGATTGGTACAAGCTGGAAGCGCGAGCGAGTGGAACAAGTCAGCCAACCCACTCGCTTGCGCTTCGAGCTTGTATTGGGTTTCCAGGACCAGCGTGCGTAAGTCCTGACAACTTTGAGTGATGAGTGGCTGGGGTCGAGTGCAACGGGCCCCCAGAACTGCTGCACTGGGGGCTCACCGCTCGTTCCTCGCCGTTCGACCCCAGCCACCCCACCCATCACTTGATCTGTTACGGACCATTAGTACACCGCAGCTACTTGAGATCTGTCAACGGGACCTAAGGCGGCTGGAGGAAGGGCGGAGAAGCCGACCGCGAATTGCAACAACGGAATCGATTGCCCCCGGCGTGGTTGGCGTTCTCATTGGCTATGCGGCGCGGTGGCGGGGGTGGCGCCGACGCCCAGTTGCAGCCCCGGCAGGATGATCGCGGCCGTGTCTGCACCGAGAACGGCGTGTTCATCAAGACGGATCTCAGCGAAGTCGCCGGGTTTCGTTTGGCCGACGTATTGCCCCTTTTCAAACCCAAGTGTTTTGGCGATCTCGGCAGGTATCGCGTAAGCGAAGAAAGCCTTGCCGCCCCGTTTGACGAAAAGGGTGACAGAATGGGACAGGTGGGGTCGACCTACCGCTCGCGGTAGACGATGCGTCCCTTGGTGAGATCGTAGGGAGAGAGTTCAACGCGGACCCGGTCACCAGGCACGATACGAATGAAGTGCTTTCGCATCTTGCCAGCGACGTGGGCCATCACCAACGGGCCGTCATCCAACTGTACCCGAAACCGTGTGTTGGCCAGCGCCTGCGTGACCACACCCTCCACTTCGAGTGCTTCTTCCTTCTTTGCCATAATATCTCCGCAGCGAGGAAACGAGATTCAGAAATCCAAATCGAACTAATCAGTATATCCGTAAATTCGATTCGTTCATAGATGATGCGCCTCGGCGCACGAAAAAACCGCCCAGTTGACGGCTGGGCGGTGTATGGTTTGTTCATTGGCAGCGCGGCTACGGCTGGAAACCGCTGTTTCGATCGGCGCCATAACCCGAGGTGAGTGGCGAATCAAAACCGCCGCCCTTGGGAGCGTAGCGACTGTCGCCTGTCGGCGGATCGATGGGGCAAACACCGCCAGGACAATCGTTGTCGGCCTTTGGGGCAGACGAATCCGTGGGAGCGCCCTCGCCGTATTTGGTGGCATCCAGTGCGGTTGCCGATCCCGGTAAGTAGCCCCCGCGAGCGACTTCGCTGGAGCCAGCGCCACGGAAGTTGGACGAAGCATCCTGCTCGTAGACGCTGTGTGCGGTGTTGCCACCTGCTTCTGTGGCAGCATCGCGGAAATCGGCTTGACCGATGCCCGCGTCCGCTTGTTTGCCCGCGAAGCTGCCTGCCCCTCGGTCGTCGATGGGGGCGGCAGGATCATTGGAGCCTTGGGGGTAACGACTGTCAAATGCAGGGGGGCCCCCTTGATAACGATCCTGATAGCCGGTGCCGCCGTTCGAGGGCTGACCGTGATTGTAATTGGAAGCGCCGCCGCCCGTGCCAAAACCGTCCGGAGCGGGAGTATTCCTGTAGTCACGTGCCGTGCCGTAGTCTTGATTGTAGTCGGGGCGTGTTGCGAACCGATCACCGGGGCCGCTGCCGGGATAGTCTTGCGAGTACGCGCCGCCGGCGTGGGCGTATTGTTGGCCGCCCGCATTGTTGGCGTAAGCGGGCGACTGGCCGCCACCACGTGGCGCCGTCATCGTGGCGTCGGTGGCCCAGGGTGTGTCTTGCGGCAAGCCCTTCGAGGCGAAGTTGCCGTAGTTGTCACCAGGCCTGTTGTTTGGTTGATAGGCGGGCGCGCCTGTTTCTGGGTAGGTGGGCGGTGCGTTGCTGGCCAGCCCCCCAGCGCCTTGCGGTGAGGACTGGTGCGACGGTGGCGCCGGCAAGTCCTTGTCTGAAAGTGAGGTGTCTTTCGGGTCGGTCTTCCACCAACCCATCAGATCGACCGTCGGCAGTTCGGGGGTGGGAATCTCGGGCATTTTCGCCCAACTGCCTAACTTGGGTGTTGAGGAACAGCCGGCGGCGACGATCGCGATCGCGACCATACCGAACACGGTCATCAGAGCGTTTTGGGATGCTTTGGCTCGCATTATGAACATCCTTGTTCGCGATGCAGAAACGCGTTTTGTGGCGAACGCCGTTCGGTTTCTGCACACAGCCTAAAGAGGAGAAAAGGTTCTGTCGGACTTTCGCACGGCGCGCGCCGCTGCAAAAACCGGTAACTTACCATGGTCCGTTTTCGGCAGGGAAATTCCCGAAAACCAGACAATCCGCAAAATTCATCCTATTTACACAATCGGAAAAGCTTGACATCTACTGTCAGGGGCGGCGGATGATAGGAAACCGCTTGAATCAGGTCAAGCGGAAAACGTGGGAGATAGGAGCCGTGCTAGCAGCGAATAGCTTTAGGCGTTTTGTGTTCTTCCATTCAGTCCATTCGGTGTCTCTTGGGGAGCCTTTCACAATGCGGATATCGCCCGACTCCTCCATGGTTTCCTGGAAGGCGAGGGCCATGGTTTGCTGATACTCCCGCCACGGTGCGTTTGGCGGTAGGTTTGAGAGCAACTCAGTAAAGTTGAGCTCGAGATGCTTGAGAAAGGTCTCGCCCCAGTCCATTGCTTCGGACGGAATGACTGCTAGCTTGTTCAGCTTTGTTCCACCGGTTTGCAGCGCGCGGCGGTGCGGCAGGTGTCGAGGATGCCGGCCAAATCGAGGCCAAGATCGGCCAATAGTTCGGCTCGGTCGCCGTGCTCGACATAACGGTCGGGGATGCCGAGTCTTCGCACGTGAGCGGCGGAAACGCCGGCATCGGCAGCGGCTTCCAGCACGGCTGATCCAAAACCGCCATCAAGGGCGCCTTCTTCGATAGTCACCACGAATCGGCATTTGCGAATCGCCTTGAGGATTGTTTCCCGGTCGAGCGGTTTGGCAAATCGGGCGTTGATCACGCCGACATCGACTCCCTCTTCGCGCAGCAATTGGGCGGCTGCCAGGCAGGTGGTTAGTTGCGTGCCGCAGCAGAGGATCATGCCGTCTTCGCCCCAGTCAAAAACCTCGGCTCGACCGATCTCGATCGGGGCGCGATCGACCTGCACCGTCTCGGCCGCCGCTTTCGGGTAACGAATCGAGCAGGGGTGAGGGCAGGCGAGCGCAGCGGCAAGCATTTCGGTCAAATCGTGAGCGTCCCCCGGCGCCATGACGACCATGTTCGGGAAGATGCGTTGGTATGCCAGATCGAAAACGCCGTGATGGGTCGGGCCGTCAGGGCCCGTCAGCCCAGCCCGATCGAGCATGAAGGTGACCGGCAGGTTCTGCAACGAGACTTCCTGGAAAACCTGATCGAACGAACGTTGCAGGAACGTGCTATAAATATCGACGATGGGTCTTAGCCCCGCCTTCGCCTGTCCGGCCGCGAAAGCCACCGTGTGACCCTCGCAGATGCCGGTGTCGAAAAACCGGTCGGGAAACTGCTCTCGGGCCTCCTGCAGTTGATTGCCCTGGCACATGGCGGCGGTCATCACCGTAACCCGCTCGTTCGCTTGCATCTGTTGAACGATGGCGTCGCTGGCAACGGTTGTGTAGGGCGGCGTCTTCTTCTTCGGCGCGGCCGGTTCGTCGCTCGTTGGATCGATATTCAAAACGGGTGGCGTGTGGAAGTAGGTTGGGTCTTCTTCCGCCGATTCGACGCCGTGCCCCTTCTCGGTCACGACATGCAGGATGACCGGGTCGGTCTGGTCGCTGACCATCTTGAGGTACTTTTTCAGCAGCCCGATATGGTGACCGTCGATCGGGCCGATGTAGCG
>Ga0180435_10005847_pt1 | contig 11891 bp, 9 predicted proteins | sample SS_ome_3_FD_132467 | JGI IMG/M metagenome (GOLD analysis project Ga0180435, IMG submission 132467) | Hypersaline lake sediment archaeal communities from the Salton Sea, California, USA - SS_3_S_1 metaG | ecosystem: Environmental > Aquatic > Non-marine Saline and Alkaline > Hypersaline > Sediment...
ATACGGCTGCCACAATGGCAATATCTTCCAGCAAAGTATAATAAATAGCAAAGGGGAAACGGTTTGCCGGCATTCTATAGAAGCCGGAGTGTTTGGTGTGTATTCCGCCGTAAATTAGCAATGATTCAATATCTGAAATTATGCAATCAAAAAAATATTCACCAATCCCAGCTTCTCTTTCATCATAAAAATTTCTTCCTTCTTCGAGATCTTCAGCAACTTCCTCTAAGACTAATACCTGCCTGATTCTCATTTGATAAACTGTTTTTTCAATTCATCTATTGTTAATAATTTGCCAGACCCAGATTCGATTTTTTGCTTCCGGGCTATCAGAACATCTCTGTGCCATGTCGGCGATTTCATTTCATTATCTTCATGGCATAGCGCATCCCAAAGCTCTTCCATAGCTTGGATGCATTCGATTGTTGACATTTTTTCTAAAGGCAAGGTAACACTCATAGCTTTCCCCTTTTAAAAAGGATATATATTATTGACGCAAATGAAATTATCCCCGGATCTACAGATATTTTTATTTATATCGAGAATCGTAACAATTACTTATATTATTATTTAACATTAAACTCAAGACGATTCAAATGTAAAATCAAAATGATCTTTTTTAGATCATATAGTAAGAAGTTATTATGTCTTCAGCAGACAATAAAGATAATCATCAAATCTGGTTTCTATCTCACTCCTATCTTCCAGCCCGGGGAGGAATCGAGAACTACATCCGGGAAGCGGGACGGCGGTTTCTGGAGAAAGGCCGCCCGGCAGGGGTGATCTGCCGGAGATTTCACCCGGATCTGGAGGAGGAAGAGGAGATTGAGGGAATCCGGGTGATCCGGCATCCCGATTTTACCGTCCCCCGGCATCAGTTGCTCTCCAAACCCCGCTATCTGGCCGGGATGATCACTCGCTGGCTGGAGGATACCGATATACTCCGGGGAGGAGTCGCCATCTGCCGGCATCCTCTCTACGGATACGCTCTCTCCACCCTCAGCGATGGTGTACCTTCTCTGTATATCCCTGCATCAATCTGGTCCGAGCTGGCTTCACGGATGATTCCCCTCGATCGAAAAAAAGAGCGTCTCTTTGCCCGGCTCTGGAGGAAACAGATGATTTTCATGGAGAGGACCGCCCTGGAGGAAGCGAATGGGGTAGTCGCCTTCAGTCGGAATATGGTCAATCAGATCCAGGAAGCCTATCGGATTGACCCGGAACGGATACTGATAAATCCTCCCGGCGTGGATGGGAGGAAGTTCTCTCCCGCGCCACCGAACCCGGAATTAATCAAAGAACTTGATTTAAATCCCGCCATCCCCGTCGTGCTTTCTCTGGGGAGGCTCTCTCCCGAAAAAAATCTTCCATTCCTAATCGACGGACTGGCGCCCTTCCTGAAAACAAGGAAAATCTCTCTGCTCCTGGTGGGGGACGGACCGATGAAGAAAAAACTCGAAGAAGATGTCCGCCTATCGGGCTTGGAAGAAAGCGTCCGCTTCGCCGGCATGGCCCGGAGACCGGAAGCATATTACTCCCTGGCCAAGATCTTCGTCTCGGTCTCCCGGTACGAATCTTTCGGACAGACAATCCTTGAGGCCATGGCTTCGGAGCTTCCTGTGGTAGCGTTAAAGGATGATCAAGCCGGGATCCGGGTGGCGGCCGGAGAGATAGTCCGGGATGGGGAGACCGGATATCTCGTGCCTGAAAATCCTTCCAGTCTTCGGGCAAAAATCGAGATGCTGCTGCAGGATGAAGAACTGCGGCGGGAATTAGGTCTCCGGGGAAGAGAAGTCTGCCGGGAGCGGTTTTCCTGGGGCAGACATATCGACAGCCTTCTGGCTACACTGAACCACCCATAATGATGCTCACAAATCAGGACATCATATTTTTATCCGGAATCCGCTGGAAGTTCAGCCAGCAGCGGCACCAGCATCTCGCCTCTCTTTTCAGCCAACGCAACCGGGTGCTCTTCGTGGAGATGGCGCTCTCTCCCGCCAACCTCCTGAAGGATGCCGGAACCACAATGTCCCACTGGAAAGACTGGACCAGAGGCGTCCGGGAAATTCAACCGAATCTTTTTCTTTACACCGCTCCCCCCACCCTTCCCATGGGGAGAAGTTTTCTCTCAATCAATATGCTCAATCAACATTTCATCTTCCGGAGTGTAAATAAAGCCATGCGGCGGGTCGGAATGAATAAACCTATCTTCTGGATAAGCGATCCCTATTTTTCCTTCTTTGCCCGTAACCACGGACAGATCCTCACCATCTATGACTGGATACACGATAACCCGGTGAGAAACAGATCGAAAATTGATCAGACTTACCGTGAATTAGAGAAGGAGGTTATAGGGAAGACCGATATAATCTTCACCCCTTCCCGTTTCATCTATGATAAATATGGAAAAAGCGATACCTTTTTCCACCTGGTTTCTCACGGCGTTGACTATGACCTTTTCGAAGAGTCCGGGGGGAAACCCCCGGAAGAGATGGAGCAATTTCCGTTGCCTGTTATCGGTTTCATCGGGACCATAGGATCAACAGTCGACATTGACCTTCTGGAGATACTGGCCGGTGAACGGGAAAAATGGTCATTTGTTTTTATCGGAGACGTACGAAGAGAACTGGGGAGGCTTCGCTCATGCCCTAATATCCATTTTCTCGGCTCCCGACCGGAACCGGAGCTTCCCCGCTACCTGCGATGTTTTTCAGCGGGTATTATTCCTTATGTTGTCTCCCCCGCGACCCGGACTGTTCACCCGGTAAAGACATATGAATACCTGGCCGCGGGTATCCCGGTTGTCTCAACCCGCCTCCCGGAGCTGGAGCATATGCGAGGGATGATAGAACTGGCGGCCGGGCCGGACGAGTTTATAATCAGCCTTGAAAAAGTCCTGAGAGAAGACACCCCGAAGCTGCATCAAAAACGATCGCGGTTCGCGCGGGAGAACTCCTGGGAATCCCGGATGCAGACAATTGAAAGAATAATTGAAGAGTTGATTAATCCCTCTCTTGATCAATCATGAAGAAGCAATTGCCAGAATCAGATCCTCCTTCCGGGAGAAAATCCACTCTACCTCAACTCCTTGTTCAGGGGGGGATACTGGGAGCCATTTTATGGTTTATTGAATTTCTCTTCCTCTGCCGATTCTATAATATCAACTCCCTCCTCTGGCATCATCGGATCGAAATTATTATCGCGAATATTCTGGGAACAGGAAGCGCGTATTTCATTGCAGGAGTATTGACAACCCTGATTATCTGGATAGTTGCCTATAGATATCCCGGGGAAAAATCCGGGCACTCAAATATCATATTCACAATACTGGCTTCTTGTATTCTATCTTCAGCCAATATCTTATATCTCAGGTTCTGGCTCTTCGGACATCTGCGGATTACCTACCACAAAGTATATCTTTATCTCAACCTGGCATTCATCATAATTGGCCTTGTTCTCTCCATCATTATTTTCATAGGGGTAAATTTCTTCCCCCCCAGAAAAGACCGAAGATCTTTCTATGCCGCTCTGACGGTCTTTCTGGGATATTGTTTTATCTTCGGGTCACATAATAACCTGATGTTCTATCGGTTCCGCAAAGCCACCGGATTACCCCGGTTTTCCTGGGAGGTGTTAGCGGTAAACACCGCTTTTCTACTTACAGCACTGGCGATCGGTCTATTCTCCTGGCTGTTATTCAGAAAATACATCCCCCGGCTTAACCGCCTCAAATCCCGAACGACCTGGTTGATTTTGAGTAGCTTCTTCCTGATCAGCATCATCTTTAATGGTATCTTCAGGAATGATTGGGCAAAGTATCTTGTTAAAAATCCATCCATCCGAAGCCGGTACTCCATGCAGGAAAAACAGATGCCTGATATCATATTTATTGTTATGGATGCTTTAAGGGCCGATCATCTGGGTTGCTACGGGTACCAGCGCAATACAACACCATTTATTGATTCGCTGGCGGAAAAAGGCGTTCTTTTTGAGAACTATAATTCATCATCTAATTTTACCTTTCCCTTCCTCAATACCTTTCTCTCGGGGAATGGCTATAGAAAATATTTTTTTCAGGAACAGATAAAAAAACCTCCCGTGCATCTCCCCCTCATCCCCGAACTCCTGCGCCCGGCCGGATATAGGAGTGCCGCGTTTATCCCGCTTGAGCTGGCGGAACGAAAGGACCCGGGCTTTACCTTTCTGCGGAGATTCGGGATCGGCGGTGAACTGCCCAAATCGGCTCTTCAGGACATGACATTTAATAATGCTTTCAAGCAAGCCTTTGATGCCTATTCCACCTCCTTAACCTTCAGCCGGAAGTTCTGGCTCTATAAACTGGTGGAGCGATTTTTTTCATTCAGGACCCCCATGTATATGGTTCGTTTCGATAGATTTGACACCTTCTGCCGCCGGGCAATTGCCTGGATAGAAGAAGAACCGGAGACCCCATTTTTCGTCTACCTTCATCCCCGTGGCGCACATCACCCTTACTTCCCGCCTCCGGACGCAGACCATAGGTTCTTCCGCGGGACCTTCCCGGATGATGTCGAACGGGCCAATAGCCTGTATTCTCTCAGCATTGTTTTAAAGAAACGCCCCTCCGATGAACTGGTGAGCCAGGTATTGGACCTTTATGATGACGTCATCGCTTACCTGGATACAACGATGGAGTGGTTCTGGGAGGAACTAAATAGAAAGGGGCTGCTGGATAATACTCTGATTATCATCTCGGCGGATCATGGAGAAAGTTTTTACGAGCATGGAACTGGTCTTCATCACTCCAGCCTTTATCAGGAAGAAACTCATGTTCCAATGATCATTCTATGGGGTAACCGGATTTCTCACGGGCTTCGCCTGAAAGGCTCATTTTCGGCTCTCGATGTCTGTCCCACTCTTCTGGAGGCCGCCGGTCTCACCATCCCGGAGGATTTGCCGGGATCCAGCTTCCTCGAATATCTTAACGGATTTAAAAAACCCCCGGAGAAACAAACCTCCTTTTCAGAAGATGCCTGGAAGGGATGGACAGACATGCTCTCAGTCCAGCGTTTTCCCTGGAAAGTAATCGCTCACATCAGAAGAGGGAGAATCGCTGAGACCGAGGTTTATAATCTATCCGAGGATCCAGGAGAAAAGCGGAACTTGGCGGACGGGCAGATCGATCAGCCCGAAGTCAGCGATATGATAGAAGATATTCGCTTGTATATAGAAAAATATCCCCTGTTCGTTCCGACCTTGAATAATGAACAGGCCCTCGATGCACTGGGGTATGGGGGAAAAAAGATATCGGAGACCCCGGGCGCAAATCAATAGGAATGAAAACACTGGTTATATCCCATTCGGCTGTAGTATCCGGTTATCAGGACCGGTATGCTGAAGTTGTCCGGGCGGGAAATGTTAAACTCACCCTCCTGGTCCCGGAAAGATGGCAGCAGTTCAACCGAATGGTAAGATTGGAGAAAAGATCCGATCCTGATTATCGGATCGTCGCCCGGCAGCCTTTCTCCTGGGGCTTGAAAAACCACGGACTGAGGAACGTGACGCATATATACCCGGGAATAAAAAAACTGATCAGGGAGATCAATCCGGATATTATAGAACTGTGGGAGGAGCCATTTTCGGCCGTGACCGCCCAGGCTATTCACACGGCCCGGGAGATAAATCCCGATATTAAAATCATCTTTTTTTCCGCCCAGAATATCCGGAAAAAATATCCGCCGCCGTTTTCCTGGTTCGAACGATATACCCACCGGAACGCGGACTTCGCCTTTGTAATGAACCGGGACGCGCAGGAGATACTTCAGGAACGCGGCTGGCAAAAGGGTTCGATTGTCCTTCCGCTGGGAGTCAACCCTAATCTTTTTCGGAAACGGGACGCGGCCACTCTCCGCCAAAGGCTGGGGCTGAATAAATTCACCATCGGATTTATCGGCAAGCTCGACCGGCAGAAGGGTATTCCCAACCTGGTTAAGGCTTTCAAAATGCTCAAAGATGAGGCTAATCTACTGATAATCGGGGAAGGGCCGCTGGCCGGTCCTCTGCGTAATCTGATTGATGAACCGGAGATAAGCGCAGATACCCGGATAATTCCGTCTGTCCCCTATTCCGATATACCCGAATATCTTAGCTGTATGGATGTACTGGTACTCCCCTCGGTTACCTTCCCCGGACTGAAAGAACAATTCGGAAGGGTATTGATTGAGGCCATGAGTTGTGAGGTTCCGGTGATAGGTTCAAGCTCCGGAGAGATCCCGGCAATTATCGGCGATGCCGGCCTGGTTTTTCCCGAGAGGACCCCTGAGGCACTTCTCCATCGATTAAGAACTATAATAAACAATCCCGCGGATGCCCGGGATCTCTCCCGGCGGGGCCGGGAAAGAGTCCTGCGGCAATATGATTGGAAGATAATCGCCCGTAAGCAGATAGAAATTTATTCTATGCTGGCCGGCCCATCTTCATCGGGGAAGGGAGATTGATATATTGAAGCACCGACCTGGAATAATTATATGGCTGGGCGCGATTGGCAGCATCGGTTTTCTGGTCTTTGATCTGGGCCTGGTATTCCTCGCCCCCTTCATCGGGAAAGCCCGATACCCGGTCCTCGATCTCCCGCGCACCTGGTTCGTCTTCCATGCTTTATTCTGTTTTCTCTTTTCCGGTGCGGTGCTGGGGATAATAGAATGGGGTTCACTCGAATGCGTGGATCGGGCCGGGAGCCTTGTCAGCAAAATAATGAAAGACAGATATCGGGAGGGCGCCTTCTCGCTGGCACTAGCTATCCTGGCAATGGCGATTATTATCCCGGTCTCCATCATGCTCTTCCGGGGCACCGGCATCTCCCGGAGCCGGATTGCCGGCATCGGCCCCTATCTTGTAAGCCTGACCGGCCTTATTTCTATCTTCGCTCTCACCTGGTTCCTGCGCCGGATCTATACCGCGATAATTCGACGGCAGGAGAAGAGAGTGCTCCCGGCCAAGATGCTCGGGCTGATAATTCTCAGTGCCGTTACTACATTTCTCGTCTATTCGGATAATTACCGCTACCCGGGTCAATATATCTATCTCCATAACCTGCTCTTCCTGATATGCTTCATCGGGTTCCAATTCATCGCACTGGTCGCCTTCAAAATACTACCATGGACCATGCAGAGCCGTTATCTGGATTTTTTTAATAAGACATGGAGAATCTTGATTATCGGCCTGGTTATGATGCAGATTATTATTTCCGTTATTTTTCTGAAGGATCCCCGCGACAAGCTATTTTTCAAGAAAGACGGCATGAACTACTTAAAACGGTTCGTTCTTTTCTCCCGGGAGATCACCGATTTCGACCGGGACGGCTTCTCCTCCTTTATGGGAATGAACGATCCTCGTATCTTCGATGCCGGTGTGCATCCCTTCGCTTATGATATCCCCGACAACGGGATCGACGAGGATGGGTTATTCGGAGACAGCACCAAAAAAGAGATCGCAAAGTACAGGGAGATCTGGAAGGGAACAGGTCTGGACGCCGCCGCCGCGACGGATAATCAGGCAAGAAAACTCTCGGCGCGAGTCAGGGATTTCAATATTATTTTCGTTACCGTTGACGCGTTGCGGTTTGATCGAATCCGTGATTTTGCCGAGCCTGACTATCCATTCCCGAATTTTGCCGCGCTATTAAGAAAGAGCGTCGTTTTTACCAGGATGTTCTCCCACGGGACCGGCACGGCGGCTTCTTTGCCGGTTTTGTTCAGTTCCCATTATGACTGGAGGACCGGGGTTCCTCCTCCCGGAAACCTGATCAACCGAATGGGAGAACTCGGATATACAACGATCATGGTCACTCTCCGCGGCATGAAGGAATTCGTGAATAAAGATTCACAGTTCGACATAAGTTCGGGCTTTCAAATCAAGCAATACGGAAACGGCGATGGGGAGGAGTGGGCCTGGGAGGATGGTAAGCTGAGCGCAGAAAATATAACCAGGGAGACAATCAGACTGCTGAAAAAATTCAGGGATGAAAAGCTTTTCATCTGGGTCCATTACTATGAACCGCATGAATGGTACCGGCTTAATGATCCCCGTATGCCTCTCGACCGAAATAAACCTCACCGGTCGTACGATAAACTGGTAGCCTATATAGACGAACAGATCGGCGGATTGCTTTCGGCACTGAAAGATATGGGCCTGGAAGAAAATACGATCATTATGCTGGGAGCCGACCATGGAGAAGGACTGGGTGATCGGGGGATTCTCACTCACAAGTATTTTATTATTAACCAGTTAATACATATCCCCTTCGCCATCAAGATCCCCGGGTTGAGCCCGGGGACGGCAGGGAACTCTCCGGTGGGCCTGGTTGATGTTATGCCTACTATTCTTGGGTTTTCCGGTTATGCTCCCGAACCGGGAGTACTCGATGGAACCAGTCTGGCACCTTTACTGGTCAACCCGGCACAAAAGAGAGATAAGCCTGTCTTTATCAATGAACGGTACTATAAAGCCGTAATATACGGGCGATACAAATTCGTGTATGATGTAGCCATGCACGATGTCCAGCTATTTGATCTTGACTCGGATTATGAGGAAATTCACGACCTCTGGCCTGAAGTGGAGAAGCCTTTAAAACGCCATTTATATTATCTTTTTCTCACTTCGCCTTTTTACGGATCCGATCAGGAGAAACCGGAGATCTAAAATGAACCGCGCGCCCGATATATTAGTTTATCATGCGGTCTGCGAGGACCGGGAATTCCCATCGGACTCGCGGACCAATATCCCGCCCGGGTTATTCGAACGGCAGATCGATTACATCGGCCGGAATTTTGTATGCAAGTCTTTAGGGGAATTACCGGCCAAGAAATCCAGCTCCGGGAGACAGCCCCTGGCCGTGACCTTTGATGACGGTTACGCCGACACCTATGAGGTCGCCTATCCGCTCTTAATGAAATATCGAGTGCCGGTGACGTTCTTTTTGACTGTCTCACAGTTAGATCGCGACTGGCTTTTTCCCGGGGGGCCCTACCGGGGCCTGACCCGGGCTCAGATAAAAAAGATGGAAGAGAACCAGCTGGTCGATTTCGGATCCCACGGCTTTACTCATAGGATATTAACGAAAATATCGCCGGAAGAATTGGAAAGGGATATAAAAGGATCAAAGGCGGTTCTTGAAGCAGAACTCGGGAGGCCGGTTTTCTTCTTCTCTTACCCGCACGGGGACTATTCCGATCGGATCATTGAGATGGTCAGGGAGGCCGGCTATCGGGCGGCGTTTTCAGTCATCCCCCGCGGTCCTTCTCGATTTTCTCAGAGGAGGATTCTAATCTCCCGAAAGGACAATATGTTCCGTTTCATCTTCAAGCTCTCTCCCCTTTATTGGCCATTGAGAAAAATTATCTAAATAGTGTCTGAACGAAAACCCCAAAATCCAAGTCATTGCGAGGAGGAACGACGAAGCAATCCGTTTAGTTTGTGAGGAGATTGCTTCGTCACTTCGTTCCTCGCAATGACAGATTTTATACGTTTTGGGGTTTTCGTTCAGACACTAAATAATAATGTTCGCAATATTAAAATCAATTCAAGCCCACCATAGAAACCGGTGATAGGAGATTTAGTAGCGGGGACTACCGAGTTGCGGGCGACAAAAAAACATAAGACGATTAAAAAGCAGAAAAATCAAGCAAGTGAAGAAGGAACATTATTATCTGGAAGGCCGGTTAAAAAAATGCGTGGTCGCAGCGATTGATCGCCTGGGATACACCTTTGTTCCAGCCTCGATCGGGAATCCTCCTGGAGAGAGATCCTTGAAAAAAATCCTCCTGATCCGTCTCGACCACATCGGGGATGTATTGATGACAACTCCGGCGCTGCGCGGCTTACGAAAATCCCTCCCCGGCGCGGAGATTCATCTATTGATCAAGAGCCCGACTCATGAGGTTGTCACGCTCAATCCATATATTGACCGGATCATCCACCTGAACGCTCCATGGACAACCACAGGACCAAACCGAGCATCCTGGCCGGAGGTGGTGCGGGTTATCCGTTCCCTTAGAAAAGAAGATTATGACTGCGTGGTCGATTTCCGGGCCGATCTCCGGGAAGCGCTACTTTCACTATTTATCGGAGCTACTTATCGCCTGGGCTATGGCGCCCGCGGGGGCGGTTTCTGCTTCACCCATCCGCTGGAATACAACCCGGGAGTGCATGAAATCCACCGGGCTATTAATCTCCTCTCCCCGCTTGGTGTTGTCTCCGATGGAGATAAGATGGACTTCGTCTTCTCGGCCGGAGATCTTGAGAAAGCGGATACCATCCTCCGGGAAATCGGGGTAGATTTCAGCCGGAAGATAGTAGGTATTCATCCCGGCGCGGCCTCACCCTTTAAAAGGTGGACGGCAAATGGTTTCGCCGAACTGGGGGATATACTGATGGAGAAGGGATACCGGATTCTCCTGCTGGGCGCGCAGGGGGATAAAGATCTTCTTCAATCCATCGCGGGGAGGATGCGTAATTCCCCTCCGGTGATATGTAAAATGAATTTGAAAGTTCTGGGCGCGATGATCAGCCTGCTCGACTGTCTGGTCTGTAACGACAGCGCCCCCTCCCATATTGCCCAGGCGGTCGGGACCAAAGCCTTCGTTCTCTACGGTCCAACTCATGATAAAGTAACCGGGCCGCTGGATCGGGAGAAATACACCGTGGTAAGAAATCCGGTCCCCTGCTCGCCATGCTGGCTGCCGGGGACAAAGTTTGAATGCAAACATGATTTGCAATGCTGGAAGGGATTGCAAGCGAATGATGTGTTAAAGGCGGCGGAAATGATTGTAGATGGTATCCGTTCTTAATCGTCACGGGGCGCACCCTGAAGGGTGCGGCTACCGCGCCGGGAGAACACTACCACTGAAGGGTGCAGCTACCACGCTCTGGGCAATGTAGTCGCAGGCTTTAGCCTGCGCCCCCTGAAGGGTGCGGCTACCACGCCCGGAGCAATGTAGCCGCAGGCTTTAGCCTGCGCACCTTAAAAGGTGCGGCTACCACGCCCGGAGCAATGTAGCCGCAGGCTTTAGCCTGCGCACCTTAAAAGGTGCGGCTACCGCGTCGGGAGAACACTACCGCTGAAGCCTGCGGTCACCACGCTCTGGGCAATGTAGCCGCCCCGCTTTTTGCGGGGCGCACCTTAAAAGGTGCGGCTACCACGCTTAGGTTAGGAAGACAACCGATCATGGAAAAAGCCCGAGAACATAAACACCGATTATCCCGGAAATTATATATTGGAAATATTGTTATCGCTTTCACTGTGTGTGTTCATGGGAGAAAAAACATCTTTTCTGAATTAGATCTTTTTTCTCCGTTGGAAATTATATTACGGGAAACGCTGAAGAATCATGAATGCGACGCACATGTTTACATATTCATGCCCGATCATTGCCATCTCCTTATCCAGGGGAATAAACCCAACTCCAATTTATGGAAATGCATGGTAAGCTTCAAACAAAGAAGCGGCTATTGGTTGTCACAAAATAGAATTCAAGGAAAATGGCAAAAAGATTTCTACGATCATATTCTAAGAAAAGATGAAGATATAAACCGTCAAGTCAGATATATTTTAGGAAATCCGGTGAGAAAACATATTGTTGATAATTGGCGGGATTATAAATTCAAAGGTTCAACCATTTACAACTTTGATGAATGGCTGAATCTCGCACCCTGAAGGGTGCGGCTACCGGCCAGGGGATTGTAACCGCCTCGCTTTGGACTCACCTTAAAAGGTGCGGCTACAAACTAAGGGCATCGTAGCCGCAGGCTTTAGCCTGCGCACCTTAAAAGGTGCGGCTACCACGCCCGGAGCAATGTAGCCGCAGGCTTTAGCCTGCGCACCTTAAAAGGTGCGGCTACCACGCCCGGAGCAA
>Ga0180435_10005848_pt1 | contig 11888 bp, 8 predicted proteins | sample SS_ome_3_FD_132467 | JGI IMG/M metagenome (GOLD analysis project Ga0180435, IMG submission 132467) | Hypersaline lake sediment archaeal communities from the Salton Sea, California, USA - SS_3_S_1 metaG | ecosystem: Environmental > Aquatic > Non-marine Saline and Alkaline > Hypersaline > Sediment...
AGGCCACTCACCGGATTGCAGATCGCCTGGTGTTTCGCGGCCCACGATTCGGTATCGTCATGCCGCCGCTGCCGGCCGACGTGGCCGGCGACGCCGAGCAGGCCCTGCGGACGGTCGCCTACGAAGGCGCCCGGATGCGCTACGGCCGGGAGCTGCCCGAGGCGGTGGTGGAGCGGATGGAGCACGAACTGGCCCGTATCGCGTCCATGGATTTCAGCGGCTATTTCCTGACGGTGCGCGAAATCGTGCAGCGCAGTCCCCGGACCTGCGGCCGCGGCTCCGGGGCCGCCTCCCTGGTGGCCTACTGCCTGGGGATCACCAATGTCTGTCCCCTCAAACACAATCTCTACTTCGAACGCTTTTTGAACCCGGGCCGCACCGACCCGCCGGATATCGATGTGGATTTCGCATGGGACGAGCGTGACGACGTGCTGAATACGGTCCTCGGCCAGCACCGGGAACACGCCGCCATGGTGTCGAGTCACGTGCTTTTTCAGCCACGGATGGCCGTCCGCGAGGTGGCCCGGGCCTACGGCCTCGGCGACGGCGAAATCGGCCAGGTGTCCAGGCGGCTGCCCCATTTTTGGCGGACGCCCCGGACCGGTCTTTCCTTCCTCGACAGCATCAAACGCCGGCCGGAAGCGAAAATGCTCGATTTCCCGGCCCCCTGGCCCGCCATCCTGGCCACTGCCCGGAAAATCATCGGCACCCCGCGCTACCTCTCGGTTCACCCGGGCGGCGTGGTGATCACACCCGGCCCTATCGCCGATTACGTTCCCGTCCAGCGGGCGGCCAAAGGCGTCCCCATCATTCAATGGGAAAAGGACGCCGCCGAAGACGCCGGCCTGGTCAAGATCGATCTGCTGGGCAACCGCAGCCTGGGTGTTATCCGTGACGCCGTGGCGGAGTTGAAATCCAACCGGATCGAATTTGACGAGCTCCGCTGGGAACCCGAAGACGACTTCGCCACCCAGGAAGCGCTGGCGCAGGGTCGCACCATGGGATGCTTCTACATCGAAAGCCCCGCCATGCGGCTGCTGCAGCAGAAATCCCGGGTGGGCGACTTCGAACACCTGGTTATCCACAGCAGCATTATCCGGCCGGCCGCCAACGAATTTATCCGCGAATACATCCGCCGGCTCCACGGCGGCAGCTGGGAGCCCATCCACCCGAGCATGGCCGAGGCGCTCGACGAGACGTTCGGCATCATGGTCTACCAGGAAGACGTTTCCCGGGTGGCCATGGCCATGGCCGGATTTTCACCCACCGAGGCGGACCGCCTGCGAAAAGTCATGTCCAAAAAGGACCGCGAACACCAGCTCGCGGATTTTCACAAACGCTTTTCCGCGGGCGCCCGTCGGCGCGGGGCCACCGATGAACAGATCGATGCGGTCTGGGAAATGATGATGAGCTTTTCCGGGTATTCCTTCTGCAAACCCCACAGCGCCTCATACGCCCGCGTCTCTTTCCAGGCGGCCTTCCTCAAGGTTCATTTCCCGGCCGAGTTCATGGCGGCGGTCATCAGCAACCGCGGCGGGTTTTACGGGACCTTCGCCTATGTCTCCGAGGCCCGGCGCATGGGGCTTGCCATTCGCCCCCCCGATGTCAATCGCAGCCAAATCCGCTGGACCGGTCGCGGAAAGGCCATCCGCGTCGGCCTGCAGGCCGTCGGCGACCTGTCCGGCGAAACCCAGGCGCGGATGGTCGCCGCCCGTAAACACAGACCGTTCGATACTCCTGCGGATTTCTTCAATCGATCCCGAGCCGACGAGGCCGAGGCACGCGCTCTAATTAAATGCGGTGCGCTGGACGCGATCAATCCCGCCGGCAACCGCGCTGCGCTCATCTGGTCTTTGGCCAGCTGGCGTAAGGCCCGTAACGCCAAACCGAAAGTCCGTACCGGCAATCTATTCGGCACCGATGGCCCATTGAACCAACCGCCCCGGTTGCCACCGGACAACGAACGCGAGGGCCTGCGGCGCGAATTCGAGGTGCTGGGATTTCTATGCGACCGTCACCCCATGACGTTGTTTGCGGACACCATCGCCAGGCAGAATACGGTCAAAGCCGTCGATCTGCCTCGCTATACAGGCCGCAGGGTACGGATTGCCGGATGGTTGATTACCGCAAAGGTGGTGTCCACCAAAAGGGGCGATCCGATGGAGTTTTTGACCTTCGAGGATGAAACCGGCGTGGTGGAAACCACGTTTTTCCCGGAAGCTTACCGCCGCTTCTGCCATTTGATCGACCGCGGTCGGCCTTACCTGCTCTCCGGCAAAGTGGAAGCCGACTGGGGAGCGACCACCCTGACAGTCGATTCAGTAACCCCCGTCAACGCACGCTCTGCTCGAGCCGGTCACCGATGATTTTCATGGCGGGACATCTTGATCGTATTATGATATTTTTTATGCTGTTCAAAAAATATTCATGAGATATTCGGGCTGATTGACCCGCTTCCACCATTTGGGTACGGGAAATGACAGACATCAACCATCAAAAACGGAGACGCATATGGCTTTTCTGACCATCGATGAAACCAAGTGCAAACAGGACGGCATCTGTGCGGCCGAATGCCCCAGGGGGATCATCACCGGGGGAGACAGCGGGAGTTTCCCGCAAGTAGCAGAGGCTGCTGAAGCCTACTGCATGACCTGCGGACACTGCGTGGCGGTCTGCCCCCATGGTGCCGCGAGTGTCGCCGGGGTGGACGTTGAAGACTGCCCGCCGGTCAATAAAGAATGGGGCCTGTCGTTCGAACAGGCCGAACAGTTCCTCCGATCCCGGCGATCCATCCGGTTGTTCGAGGACAGGTCCATAGATCGGAAGACACTGGAACAGTTGATCGCGACCGCCCGCTACGCCCCCACGGCCAGCAACGCCCAGAACCTTCAATGGACCGTCATCGAAGGGCGGGACAACTTGGCGCCGCTGTCACAGGCAACCATCAGCTGGATGGAACGGGTCATCGACGCGCAACCGGGTTCCCCGGCCGCCGATTACTTCCGCCCGATTGTGGCCCGCTGGAGCGAAGGCTATGACGGCATCCTGCGAACCGCCCGGACCCTGATTGTTCCCTCGGCTCCCAAGGAGAACGCCAACGGCCTGGTGGACCTGAGCATCGCCCTGTCTTATCTGGAACTGGCAGCCCTGCCCCTGGGTGTCGGCACCTGCTGGGCCGGATTGCTCCGGGCAGCCATGCTGGCCACCCCCGGGCTGGTGCAATCCATGGGCATTCCCGGAGGGCATACCTGGTACTACCCGATGATGATCGGGTACCCCAAGTTAAAGTACCATCGGTTGCCGGAACGGAAAGCACCCGTCATTCATTGGAGGTAAGATAGATGCGACTCTTGAATCAGCGCAATCGCATAGACGCAATGAGATCAAGAAATCATCAAAAACGAATACCTGCCATAGGTTTCGCGTTAATCCTGATAGGCCTATCGGTCGTCGGATGTCAGGACGCCGTCGACACTGACAAAAAAGCGGAAGATATCCAGAAACCGCAATCGGTGAAGCAGGACAGCGATGACAAAAAGAAGCCCGAAGAGGCTCTGATGGATCGCGTTCTAGAGCGGAGAACCGAGGATCTGAGCGAAAAATGGAAAACGGTCCGCGTCCTCGTCAGCTATAACAAAACAAATTTCTTTGAAGTCGGCGGGCAAATAAAAGGGTTCGAAGCGGAACTGATGCGTCAATATGAAAAATATCTCAGAAAAAGGGCTCCCCAAAAAGGGGCGAAAATAAATGTGACTTTCGTCGCTCTGCCATTTGTGGATTTGATCCCTGCACTGATCGATGGGCGTGGCGACATTGCAGCAGCCGGCTTGACGATTACACCGGAGCGTCAAGAACGGGTCGATTTCACTGATCCCTATATTGGAAACATAGATGAAATTATCGTCGCTGCGCAGAGCGTAACGGGATTGGCGCGCAAGGCGGATTTATCCGGTCGCAACATCCACGTCGTTTCCGGAAGCAGCTACGTGCAACACCTTGAAAAATTGAATCTTCAATTTGCGCAAGAAGGTTTAGATCCGATCGAAATCGTCGAGGCCGGCGAAAACCTGGAATCCGCGGATTTGATGCAGATGGTAAATGCAGGGATATTTGAATTGACGGTCGTCGACAGCCATATCGCCGAACTTTGGTCAAAGGTATTGAAGAACGTCATCTTGCGCGGGGATTTAAAGATTCATTCGGGAGGGAATATCGCCTGGGCGGTCAGGAAGAACAATCCACGACTGCTATCCAGTTTAAACGCATTTTTGGGTGAACATCGCGAAGGTACGCTTGTGGGGAATATGCTGATCAAACGATATTATGAAAATAGCAAATGGATCCATAATCCACTGGAAAAAGCAGAAAAGGAACGTCTTGAGCAATTAGGCGATCTTTTTAGGAAATATGCCGACAGGTACGAATTTGACTGGCTCAAGATTGCCGCACTGGCCTATCAGGAATCTCGTTTCGATCAGAAAAAAAAGAGCGGGCGTGGAGCGGTTGGCGTCATGCAGATAAAGCCGGATACGGCTGCGGATCCGAATGTAAACATCGAAAATGTATTCACGCTCGAGAACAACATTCACGCGGGCGTGAAATATCTGGCTTTTCTGCGTGACAGATATTTCGATGATGCGGCTATCGACACCAGCGCCAAAGTCAATTTCACGCTTGCGGCCTATAATGCAGGCCCTGCAAGGATAAGATCTTTACGCCGTCAGGCAAAGGAAATGGGACTTAACCCGAATAAATGGTTTTTTAACGTCGAACATATTGCACGGAAAGAGATTGGAATGGAAACCGTTCAATATGTCGCCAATGTGAACAAATACTATATTGCGTACAAGTCCATGGGCGCTGCCTGGAAGCAAAAGAAGCTGGAAAAGGAGCAATTGGAGTGAGCTGCCTGGAAATTCATTAGCCAATAAAGGTGTCGCCTAACCGGGGAGGGAATATGTTTACATTCAATGTGAACGGTATCAAAAGGCAGACCGATGCGGATCCGGAAACCCCGCTGCTGTGGGTCCTGCGAGACAACCTGGGAATTACAAGCGTGAAATATACCTGCGGCATTGCCGCGTGCGGCATGTGCACGGTTCTCATTGACGGTGATGCCCCAATTCGTGAAGAGCGACATTGACCCGGATGCCCTTTCGGGCGTCACGGATATGCCCTATTCTCTACCGAACCTGCTCGTGAGCTATGTGATGGTGAACCTTCCCATACCTGTGGGATGGTGGCGCTCGGTGGGTTACTCGGTTAATGTTTTTGCCGTGGAATCCTTCATGGATGAGAGGATTTTTGCCCGTTTCCCCCTTTGAAGATACATTCTGGCATCGAGGCCCTTTCCTGAAACCGGAGCGTCTATCGCTCGAAGCTCCGGTTTCTTTTTGTTCGTCACCGGGGCGATCCAGGTGGGATTATTCGCTGGTGTCGCCGCGCAGCCTGCGGCGGTTGAATTCGTAGCGCATCTGCAGTATTTCCACCATCAGCGCGAATCCCATGGGCAGATAGATATACCCCTTGGGGACGTGCCGATGGATGCCCTCGAGGAAGATGGTGACGCCGATGGTGATCAGAAACGAAAGGGCCAGAATCTTAAGCGCCGGATGGTGCAGGATGAATTCGGACACCTGCCGGGCATACAGCAGAATGACGGCGAATGACAGCAGCACGGCGCAAATAATCACCCACAGTCGTTCGGTCAGTCCCACGGCGGTGATGACCGAGTCGATCGAAAACACAATATCCAGCAGGACGATCTGGGTAATCACGGCCGTAAAACTTCTGAAGGCCTTTTGCTCCTTTTCCTGTTCCGCTTTCAGCTCCACGGCATGATGGATTTCACGCACCGCCTTGTAGATCAGAAACAGGCCGCCGGCAATCAGAACCAGGTCTCTGGTCGAAAAATGATACAAAAGCGGTTCGGTCAGCCGTGCCAGCGCCAATACCACAAAAAGCATGACAATCCGGGCAACCATGGCCAGGATCAAACCGACGATCCGCGCCCGGTTCCGTTGCGCTTCCGGCAGGCGCCCTGTGAAGATGGCAATCACGAGGACATTGTCCACTCCCAGAACCATTTCCAGACCGATCAAAAGGGCCAGCGTGGCCAGTGCATCTGTCATCAAATTCCTTTCTATTCCGACGATTTGTAGCCAGGCGAGGCATCGGCGGCCGCCAGCCACCCCCGCAAGGGAAAAGCCGCCGCGAACGGACTGGTCTATCGATAAACCATAACCGCCTGCCTCGTCAATCGGGGATGCGGGGTGTTTTTTCACCCGACCTCCGGGGCTGCCGGCCCGCGCTTTTTATTCAAGTTTTCGGCCCCTTTGCCGATAACCTTCTTGATAAACTGTCGGCAGACCGCTTCCCGCCGGGACGCAGGCGACCCGGAACCGGAAACAGCAGGAGAAACATGGTGTCGGATCAATTCAACCTCACGCAAAAGGACGACCCCCGGGTCAGCTACCGAACCGCCAGTGAAACCTTCAGCCTGGGCCGATCCAAAGACTGTGAAATCGTCATCGAAGACCCCCACATATCCAGGGTCCAGGCAACCGTGCGGAGCGCCAGGAACCGTTTCGTGATCAAGAACGTGGGCCGCAATCCGCTCCTGGTCAATGGCAGACCGACCCCCGAACGGTATTTAAAGGACGGGGATATCCTCACCCTGGGCAAAATGCATTTTGTTTTTCAGGCCGGTCGCCCCTCCCGGTCGACACCAGCCGAATCGGCGACCGAGGAGCAGACCGTGGTCGTGTCGACACCGGAAGAGGAAGCCGCCGACTGCCGCTTGATGATTGCCGCCGGCGACGGGGAAACGAGGGCCGTGCCGATAGACAGAGACAAACTGGTTCTGGGCCGCTCCGCCGAGGCGGATGTCCAGTTGAATGACCCGCTGATATCACGTCGTCATTGCGTGATCGAGCGCCGCGAGGACGGCATGTTCGCCCGCAATGTCAGTGCCACCAACCCGCTGCTCGTCAACGGTGAGTCCCTCACCGAGTGCCGGCTCTACAGCGGGGACCGGATCCGCATCGGCACTTACAGCGTCGTATTCGTGTCCAATCTCCCCCATGATGTCGGTCAAACCGATGCAGCGGCAGCGATGCCTGCCCCGAAGAGCAACCGCGCATTATGGGGGGTGGTCCTGATGGTGCTGCTCGCGGCGGTATGCTATTTTGGATATGCTGGCGCTTACAAACCCTGGCAGATCGACCGAACCATCGCTGGTGTGGCGCGACTCGCCGACACCGGAAACCTGAAAGAGGCCGATCGGCAGCTGAAAGAGCTTCTGTCCCGGCGACTGTCTGTCGAGCAGACGCAACAGGCGAAACAGATGCTGGCCCAAACGGCATTGAGCGCCGCCGAAGAAAAAATCGCGGCAGGGGATGTGCTCGGCGCCAAAAAAAGCCTGAGCGCCCACCTGTCGGTGTACGGATCCGGCCCGGAGACCGGAAAGCTGTGGGATCGCCTCGATCATTACAGCATCACCCTGGGCAAAAAGCTGGAGGCCGAAGGCAAGAGCAAGCAGGCACTGCATCAATATGCCGCTGTGCGCGACGGAAGCCTCTATCGGGTGGAAGCCCAGAAAGGCATCAGCCGGATCTGGCTCGAATCGCAGCATCAACAGCGTCAGGAACACACCATCGTCCAGCTGCTCAAAGAAGGCGAAACCCATTTTGCGGAAAAGCGTTATCTGACGCCGGTCAACCGCAATGCCTACGCCGTCTTTCAGGCGGTCCTGTTGCTGGATCCCCATCACGTGATGGCCCTGAAGAGAATAGAGCAGATCAAAGACTACTATCTCAAAAACGGAGACAGCCATTTCGAAAAGAAACAGTGGAAACAGGCGCTCGGCTTTTTCGAGCGCTACCGAATTATCGATCCGGAGAATAAAGCAGTGGCCCGAAAAATAGAAAAATGCCGCCGCTCCATCAACGCAAAATCCAGCGCCTCTGCCGCGGCCCGAGGCGACGCCGGAAGCCATCAGCGCCAATCAGATCAACAGCGCCGTGAGATCAGGCAGTTGCTGGAATCATCGGGCACCGAAAGTGCCTGGATCATGAAGTATCTCTTTGAAGAGCAGAAGGGAGAGGCGGATACAGAAACGCCGTGGTAAACCGATGAAGAGACCCAGCGCCCATTTCCGGCATTTTTGCCTGGCCATTTGCGCCTGCCTGTGTCTGGTGCCGGCAGGTTGTGTGACGGTGCCGATCCTCAACAAGCCGACGCCCACCGTCGTCGCTGAAAAACAGCTTCCCAGGCGAGTGGCCGTGCTGCCCTTCGTCAATCGGACCCCCAACCCCGAAGCGGGCGACATCGTCCGTAAAATGTTCTATAACTTCTTCGGCTCTCTCAATTACCTGGACCAGGAGCCGTCCCTGGTGGATGCAAAACTGCGCCAGCGCCGGCTGTATGAGCAGATCAGGACCGGTCACCGGCCGTCATTGTTGAAACTGGGGCAGCTGCTCGGTGCAGACGCGGTGGTTTTCGGAGAAGTCGTCAGTCTGGGCAAACTCTACGCACTGGTGTATGCTGACAATCAGGCCGGGCTGAAAGCCCGGATGGTCAATTGTGCGTCCGGAGAAGTCGTCTGGGAAATGGAGCACACGGTACACCAGCGCGAGGGGGATGTGCCGCTCAGCTTAACCGGACTGGCCGCAACCCTTGTCAAAACGGCGATGAGCCATCAAAAGGCCACCCACCTGCAGGCGGCGGCAGAATTGTGCATGCAGATGGTGGCGACCATTCCGAATCCAGCGGCGGTCACCGAACCGCCGCCCAAGATCCGGGTGCTGGTCCACAACGGCGCTGGAAAACTCCTGCGGCCGAATGACCAACTGAAACTTGTCATGGTCGGAGATCGCGGATTGAAGGCCAGCTGGTCCCTGCCGCCGATGAAGACGAGAGTGCCGCTGGAAGAAATTGAACCCGGGGTCTACGCGGGCGCCTATCGAATCAAGACCTCGGATATGTTGCCGCACGGGCGCATCGTCGGCCATTTGACATCCAAAACGGGGGGCGACAGTCAATGGATCGACTCGTTGGGCCAGATAAAAATAGGCGCTCCGACCGAATTGCCGGCGGTGGTTGCCAAGCGCATGGTCCTGACGGCCGCCCGCAGCCCTTACCTGGTCAGAAAAGCGCTGGTCGTGCTGCCGAAGGCCACATTGACGGTCGAGCCCGGCACGGTGATCTGGTTCGAGGAGCTGGGCCTCATCGTCAAAGGCGAGCTTCGGGTGCTGGGCAGCCGGCAGGCGCCGGTGTCTCTCGGCGGGCTTGGCACCAGTCCCTGGAAAGGGATTTTCTTTGATCACAGCGTCGGCAAAAACGTTCTTCAGCATTGCTGCATATCCGGCGCCCAGTACGGGCTGAGGGCGATCGCCTCCGATCTTACGATGGCCCACAGCCAGTTCCGGGAGAATGGATGGGGCATTGTCGTCGAGGGCGGGCGGGCCGAGGTGCGACGGTGCCTTTTTCGCACCGCCACCAAATCCGGCATTGCCGCTAAAAACGCGGAGCTGGCGCTGACCGAATCCACTGTTACCGAAAACGAGGCCGGCGGAGTTCTGCTGGAAAATACCCGCGCCACCATTACGTCCAACAATATTGCCAACAACGGCAACTGGCAGCTGAAGGTCCTCGATGCCAGAGGCAAGGTCAGCGCGGACGACAACTGGTGGGGGCGGAAAAAGCCCGGCGACACCGAAATCGTCGGCAACGCCCATCCGGGCCGCGCACTGGATAAACCGCTGGATTTTTCCACCCGGCCGATCTCACCATAATTCGGACCGCCCTTCTTCCTGACCCATCCCCTGCTGGTTCGTGTCCGGACAAGCCCGATCCGGGCCACGTCGGCGACCCCCGGCAGCGGCTTCACCTTGTCGGCTCCCCGGGACTGTGCTACAGTCCTGCGCCGGCGGTTGTCGCAAAAACGGATGTGACCGCCCGTCACCGGCAGGTGATTCCGGCAAGTACCGTCAACCTCATTCGCACACAGGGGATGTACCTGATATGCTACGCGTTTTCGAGCATGATCTGGCAGATCCGGACCGGTTCGTTATCACTCTGGAGCTGGTTCCCGGCGCTGAATCAAGAGGCCGCCAAATTGACAAGGTCCTGTCCATTGCCCGCGACGCTTTTGAGGACGGTCGCATATCGGCTGTCTCGATTACAGACAATCCCGGCGGCAATCCCTCATTGAGCCCCGATGTCATCGGCAACGAGATTTTCAAGCTCGGGATGGACGCCATCGTCCACATGACCTGCCGTGACATGAACCGCTCCGGGCTGGAAAGCCGCGCCCTGCAGCTCGATCTGATGGGAATGAAGAACATCCTGGCCCTGACCGGCGATTATTCCGGAAATGGTTTCGGCGGCATCGGGGCGCCGGTGTTCGATCTGGATTCGGTCAACCTGATCTGCATGCTGTCGATGATCAACCAGCGCCTTCAGAGCACCGGTGATCCGGAAGGATTCTTTGTGGGATGCGCGGTTTCTCCCTTCAAAAGAACCGAAGCCGAATGCCGGACGCAGTACGCCAAACTCTCCAAGAAACTCGTCGCCGGCGCACGTTTCATCATAACGCAGCTCGGCTATGATGCCTGCAAGTTCCAGGAACTGCTGCAGGTGCAGCGCCGGCTCGGATTCCATGTGCCGACGCTGGCATCCCTGTATATTCTGAACCCGAGAGCCGCCCGCATCATGCACAGCGGCCGCGTTCCAGGGGCCGTCGTCACCGGTGCGCTGCTGCGCAAGGTCGAAGACGAATGGCAGGACAGGGTCCGGGGCAGACAGGCCACTATCGAACGCAGCGCGCGGCTCGCGGCTGTGCTGAAAGGCCTCGGATACAAGGGCATTCACATCGGTGGGCTTCACAGCTCTTTCGCCATGGCAAAAGATATCCTCGATTGCATGGAGACCATCGAGGACGACTGGCAGGGATTTTTGCCCGAATTCCATTTTCCCCAGGCCGGTGGCTTCTACGTTTATCCACGCGACCCGGACGAGGGTGCAGCACCTCGACCGACGGTGCTGTCGAAGGCAAATGTGACGGCAGGTGAACGGTTCCTGTTCGGCCTGATGAAAAACCTGCACAATGCCTTCTTCAGCGACCGCTCTTCGCTTTCGCCTTCGCTGCGATGGATCGCCAGCCGCCTGGACAGTCCCCTGGGCGATCGCCTGCTGCTGGGCCTGATGGAGGACCCCCTGAAACGCCTGTTGCTGAACTGCCAGTGCTGCGGCGACTGCGCAATTCAGCACGTCGGGTATCTGTGCCCTGAATCACAGTGCCCCAAGCACATGCGCAACGGTCCCTGCGGCGGCAGCTCGGACGGCCGTTGCGAGGTGAACCCGGAAAAAGCATGTGTCTGGGTGAGGGCCTACCGCCGTCTGGCCCGGCACGACGAGCAGGATCGACTGGTCGCCGGCTTTATTCCGCCCAGGATGTGGGAGTTGAACAAGACGTCGGCGTGGCTCAATTATCACCTTGGCCGCGATCATACGAACAGTGAAAACGAAATTGCCCGGTTTTGCAATGCCGTATCCTGTCGCCTGCCACAGGTCGGGGAAGCGAACAGCTGACCCCGGTTTCGAAGATTTCACGACTCGGCAACTGCGGGCTATTCCGCTTGCCCGCCGGATTTGGCAGCCTTCAGCCTGGCGAGGTTCTCAAGGGCATGGCGATTGTCCGGTGCGAGCGCCAGCACGCGGCGCCATTGGGCTTCAGCGTCTGCCAGCCGGCCCTGCATGGCATACACGACGCCAAGATTGTTGCGGGCTTCAATGTCCCCGGGCCGGAGATCGATGTGCCGCAGGTAAGCCTTCCGTGCCGCCTCCAGCCGCCCCTTTCCCACATACAGCCCCGCCAGGTTGAAATA
>Ga0180435_10005849_pt1 | contig 11885 bp, 2 predicted proteins | sample SS_ome_3_FD_132467 | JGI IMG/M metagenome (GOLD analysis project Ga0180435, IMG submission 132467) | Hypersaline lake sediment archaeal communities from the Salton Sea, California, USA - SS_3_S_1 metaG | ecosystem: Environmental > Aquatic > Non-marine Saline and Alkaline > Hypersaline > Sediment...
GAAGCAGGCGAAGGCGTGAACGATCAGTCTAACCGCACTGTCGATTTCGGTTTCTACCGCCCCTTCTCTTTGGGCAACCGCGTGTGGGATGATACCAATGGGGATGGCGTCCAGGATGCTGGTGAATCTGGCATGAGTGGCGTCACCGTTCGCCTGTATCTGGACGAAAACCAGGATAACTCCCCGGATGGCGGACAGATTGATTTTACCGTGACGGATCCCAGCGGGTATTATCGCTTTGATGATCTGCCTGCCGGTTCATATATTGTGGAAGTGGTTACCCCGACAGGATATCGTTCCACCAACAATGCTGTCAGTGATCCGAATGGCGATGTTGATCTGGATCATAACGGCTACGTGGTGAGCGGCGTCAATGTACGCAGTAACTATGTAACATTAGGACCTGATGCGGATGAACCCACCGGAGAAACGGACCCGGTCACCAACCCGGAAAGCGGTGAAGAACTTGATGCGCAGTCCAACCGCACCGTTGATTTTGGCTTCACCAATGCCTACAGTCTAGGCAACCGCGTTTGGAACGATAATGGAGACGGTGCTGGTACGGAGAATGATGGTGTACAAAACGGAACCGAGCCAGGTTTCCCAGGCGTAACTGTCAACCTGTACCTGGATTCTGATAATGATGGCACGCCGGATGGCGGAATCATCGGCACAACCACCACGGATAGCAACGGTTATTATCGCTTTGACCGCCTGAGCCCGGATACGTATATCGTTGAGATCGAGACGCCCACAGGGTATCAGATGAGCGCAGTGAATGGCGGTGATCCGGATACAGATATTGATGAAGACAATAACGGCGTTGATGATCTAGCTAATCCTGGAAATATTCGCAGCAATCCGGTTACTCTGAGCGGGGGCATTGAGCCAACAGGCGACGATGACCCGGCCACCAACCCGCAAACCGGCGAGGCACCCGATGCGTATTCCAACCGCACTGTCGATTTCGGTTTATATGCAGCCCCGCTCAGCCTGGGTAATCTGGTGTGGGTGGACGATGGCGCAGGCGGTGGAACGGCGAATAACGGTCTCGTTGATGGCAGCGAGGTGGGATTGGCTGGTGTAACGGTACGCTTGTACCGTACTTCCAATCTGACCACCCCATTGGCGATCACGGAAACAGATGCGAACGGGAATTATTTGTTCGAAAACCTGGCAGCAGACGATTACCAGGTAGAGATCCTTATTCCAACCGGGTATACACGCAGTTCTGTATTCAATGCTGCCGACCCAACCGATGCTACGGACAATGATAATAATGGTGCGACAATTACCAGCACCACCATAAATAGCACGACGATTGAATTAACAGCCGACGACCTGACGATTGACTTCGGCCTGATCCAGTATGCCTCGCTGGGAGACAGGGTTTGGTACGATACTGACCGCGACGGCGTCCAGGACCCAGGGGAAGATGGTGTCACCGGTGTAACGGTAACATTATTCACAGGAATACCCGGTTCCGGCACGCAGGTGGCGACGACCACCACAACCGGCGGCGGGTACTACAATTTCAGCGATCTGGAACCGCGCAGTGATTACTATGTCGAGTTCACGCTTCCGACCGATTACCTTTTCAGTCCGGCTGGCGCAGGAACATCAGCAACAGATAGTGATGTGTCAACCGTCGATGGGAATATCGGTCGCACAATACTTATTGACCTGGAAGCATTTGAGAATGATCTGACCTGGGACGCAGGTATCTATCTGCCTCCGGCTTCCATTGGCGACCGGGTTTGGTATGATACGAATCGCGACGGTGTACAAGATGTCGGAGAAACAGGTGTTAGTAATGTAACGGTTGAATTGTTCCGTCCCGGCTACGGTGCGGATGGAATTCCGGATACCTCTGATGATGACTTGCCTGTTGACACGCAGACGACGGATGCGAGCGGCAATTATCTGTTTGATGAACTGACACCCGGTGGGTATTCCGTTCGCTTTACCGCACCGGATGGATACGCCTTTAGCCCGCAGGACCAGGGCGGAGATGATGCAGCGGATAGCGATGCTGACCGCACCACTGGACGGACCATTACGACAACCCTGGATGCAGGTGAGAATGACCTGACTTGGGATGCCGGTTTGTATGAACTGGCTTCCATCGGTGATGTCGTTTGGATGGACCAGGGGAGCGGTACTTCGGCCAATGATTTCAATGGTGTTCAGGATGCCGGAGAAGTAGGTATTCCGGGGGTGACAGTTAACCTATACGATGGCTCTGATTCTTTGGTGGCATCCACTTCTACTACGAGTACCGGTGCGTATTTGTTCGGCAACCTGGAACCAGGGGATTACTATGTGGAATTTATCCCGCCAACGGGCTATTCCCTCAGTCCGCAGGACGCGGGTGGAGACACTGTGGATAGTGATGCAGATCCGACCACCGGTCAAACCATTCAAACAACCCTGGATGCAGGTGAAGATGATATGACCTGGGATGCCGGTATGTACCAGTATGCATCCATCGGCGACCGGGTGTGGGATGATAACGGTGACGGGGGCGGGACACCGCGCAATGGCGTTCAGGACGGAACCGAACCTGGCGTGGCTGGTGTTACCGTAACCCTGTATAACGGCTCTGGTGTGCAAGTAGGATCACCTACGATCACCGATGCCAATGGAAATTATGAATTCACGGAATTGGTTCCTAGTGATTACTTTGTCGTATTTAGCGATTTGCCTGCTGGCTATCAATTCTCGCCTGCTGATGCCGGTGGAGATGACACAGTAGACAGCGATGCTGCCCCCTCTGGTCCTACGATCGGACAAACCATTCCCACAACGCTTGATCCGGGTGAAAATGATCCCACCTGGGATGCGGGTATTCATTTACAGCCCGCTGCCCTGGGTGATTATGTCTGGTACGATGACGACGGAGATGGTATTCAGGATACCGGGGAACTGCCTGCTGAAAATGTGACCGTCAATTTGTACGATTCTGCAAACAATCTTGTGGGCACACAAACGACGAACGCATCCGGGAATTACCTCTTCACTGATTTGAACCCGGGATATTATTCCGTCGAGTTTGTCGCCCCCTCGGGGTACAACTTCACGCTAACCGATCAGGGCGGGGATGATACAGCTGACAGTGATGCTATCGTCCCGAATGGACGCACCAATCTGACCGAATTGTCGCCTGGTGAAACGGACCTGACCTGGGATGCGGGTTTGTATACCAATGCTTCTCTGGGTAATTATGTCTGGGAAGACTGGAATATGGATGGCATCCAGGATACGCCTGATACCGGTATCAACGGGGTTACCGTTGATCTGTACCGCGTTGGTTCTGGCTTCATTGCCTCCACTACGACAGCTGATGATCTCAGTGGAAATCCCGGATACTACCTGTTCGACGATCTGGTTCCGGGTGAGTATTATGTGGAATTCACCTTGCCTTCGGGCTATCAATTCACCACACAGAATGCCGGTGCAGATGACGCAGTCGACAGCGATGCGGATGCCTCATCTGGACAATCGGCGAATGTTACGCTGGGCTCCGGCGATACGAACCTGACGGTCGACGCTGGTATGATCCCCTTGTTCTCGCTGGGCAACCGGGTCTGGTTTGATACCAACAACAATAGCAATATTGATGCAGGCGAACTGGGCGTCGCCGGTGTGACCGTGCAGTTATACGATTCGACCGGTACGACGGAGATCCTGGTTGGCCCGGATGGGATTTTGGGCACGGCTGATGATGCCGGCGGCGGTGTAACTACCGACGCAACCGGGCATTACCTGTTCAACAACTTGCTGCCTGGAGATTATATGGTGGTTCTGTCTGCCAGCAATTTCACCACTGGCCCTCTGGCGGGTTATTATTCCACAGGCACCACCCGAAATAATGCCGGTGTGGTGATCGAAAGTCCTGCAGCGGCTGTTAATACCGACACCGATTCGGATGACAACGGTACGCTGCAAACCAGCGGCACGCATAATGGCGCTGTGATCACATCTACCGTTACACTTGGTATGGCGAATCCCGCGAACGAACCCATTAATGAAACTGATCTGGGTTCAGCTGGTCAGGGCGGACGTCCCGATAATTATGGCAACATGACGGCCGATTTTGGCTTCTACCACATGCAGATTGGCGATGTTGTTTGGAATGATGCTGATAACAGCGGTGGGGTGAGCGTTGGAGAAACTGGCATTAATGATGTGACCGTGGAGTTGTGGTCTGCTGATGGCAGTACCAGGATCGCCAGCACCACCACGTCTGGCGGCGGCTTTTATAGCTTTGATAACCTGCCTGCTGGCAACTACTTCCTCCGCATTCCGAGAAGTGAGTTTGAAGGGACGGAAACTTTGCGAAATTACCGTTCCAGTACGGGCAACGGCTCCGAACCTGCTCCTGACGCAGATGTGAATACGACAGATCAGGATGATAACGGCAGCGAAGCAGGCAGTGATGTGTTGGGTCTGGGCGGATATATTGAAACCGAAGTCTTTACCCTCGCACCTGGCAGTGAACAGTCAGTTGACCATGCCACTGGTCTGACGACTGAAAACCGCATTGACCTGGGGCTGCGCAATGCCCCGCAGGTCGATCTGGCGATCACCAAGGATGATGGACAGACCTGGTACATAGCTGACAGCACGTTGACATATACGATTGTAGTTACAAATAATGGGCCTGCTGATGTGACGGGGGCAATTGTGACGGATAACATGCCAGCGCAGTTTGACAGCTGGACCTGGACCTGTGATGCTGCAACACCGACGGCGTATGCCTGTGATGGCGGCACGGCTGCACCATCCTTCAGTGATACGGTCAATATACCGTATGGTGGAAGTCTGACCTATAGCGTGGAAGCGATCGTTTCCACCACGGCCACGGGACAGTTGGATAATACAGCTGAAGTTGCCCCGCCTTCTGGTACCACGGAAACAGATACCAGTAACAATTCTGCTACCGATACGGACCTGGAAGCAGCACTGACCATCACCAAGGATGACGGCGTGACGATTGTAGCACCTGGCACCACGCTCACCTATCATGTCGTGATCACCAACAGCGGACAAGTCGATCTGACCGACTTGACAGTTACAGACACGCTGCCGGATGATGTTACCTTTGTGCGCGCCTATCAGGGTGCCACCGACACGCCGCCCACGAGTATTACCGGCAATGTGCTCACCTGGGATACCAGCAGCGCTATTGTGGACCTGAGCTCTTTGACTATCGGAAGTACGATCGAATTTGACATCGAAGTGGAGGTTGTGGCAACGCCAACCAATCCATCCATCACCAATACTATTCGGGTTGAAGACGGCACCTTCGGCGCCAATGATGATGATACTGACGTGGACAATATAGCGAACTTAAGAACAAAGACGCTCACTGGAACTTCGGAAACAGATTCCGGCACAGGTTCCATCGTTGATCCAGAACCGGTCTTCATCGGCGAAATTGTAACGTATACCATAACCCTGGATATTCCTCCGGGTACAGCGACCAATTTGCAGGCGCTGGATATCATGGACCGCGGACTCGCGTTTGTAGAATGCACCAGCATTACAGAGGGTACGTTGACCACCGACTTGCCCGGCGGGTTTGCGGCTGCCTGTACGACACCTACGGTTACTGCTGAACCCGTTGGAGACCCGGATAGTGTTAATCAGGGCCGCCGTGTTCAGTTTAACCTGGGCAATGTGACCAGCACCAGTCTGGATACACTCACCATCACATACACGGCAATTGTTTTGGATATTGCCGAAAATGTTGATGGTGTGGATGATCTGAATAACAATGCTACCTGGACATGGGATACAAGTAGTTCGATTTCGGGTGAAGCAACACCGGTTACTATTGATGAACCTGAACTAACGATTGACAAAGATGCCGACCCGACAGTGGCTACTTTGGGCTCGGCCATTGACTTTTCGCTGGATATCGCACATTCTTCCAGCAGCACCGCCCCGGCTTATGATGTGATCGTCACGGATGTCTTGCCGGATGGGCTTGCATTTATCCCCGGTTCGATCACTTTCACCGGTCTGGCGCCCACCAGTTACAATTACGATCCATTTACTTATACATTGACATTCAATTGGGATGTCTTCCCCTTGCTGGCGGAAGCAACGATAAACTTCCAGGCCGCTTTTGTGGGACCGTCACCGGTTATTAATGCAGCAAACGTGGAATGGACCAGTCTTGAGCTTGATCCTGGCGTCGGCGGTATCCCTGTTCAGCGCTCACCGTACAATATACACTCAACAGAACGCTGGTATGACCCGCTGGACCAGACCATCAATGACTACAATGTCTCGGATCAAATTGAGATCAGTGAGCCCGAGGAATTGCCTCTCACTGGCTTTATCCCTGGTGTTCAAACTGTTATTCCTGTACAACCGGCTGAAAAGGCCTATCAGACATTAGATGCGATGTACCTGGAAATTCCCAAATTGGGCATCAATATCCCCATCATGGGAATCCCCTACGTGGATAACGATTGGGATCTGACCTGGTTGAGTGATCAGGCCGGTTATCTGGAAGGCTCTACCTACCCGGGTCATATTGGGAATACGGCCATCACGGCTCACAATATTCTCGCCGACGGTATGCCGGGCCCATTCTATGAGCTCAGCCAGCTTTCCTGGAATGATGAGATCATTCTCCATATAGATGGGCAGAAATATACTTATCTATTGCGTCAAAATTTGGAGGTGTACCCCAATGATTATTCCACCTTCCGTTATGATGGCTATACCTGGCTGACGTTGATCACTTGCAGCGGCTACAGCGATTACACAGAAGAGTATCTTTCCCGAACGCTTGTCAAAGCTGTGTTGGTCAGTGTAGAACCGGAATAGGTCCCTTTAACAAGATCTGATTGATAATGCATTTACCTCCCGCAGCATTTTTGCTGCGGGAGGATTGTATTAAGAGAAGATTAATTCGTTTTGTAAGTTTTGGTTGATGTAGTATGATGAATGAGTACAAAAGTAGCCTGCAATATTGGTACAAATCCTTTATAATTATTACTGTCCAATTTCATAATATACTATTCATAAGGAAGCAATGATCCAGCCGCCATTCACATGGTCGCTATGATCTCCTCACTGCCGTGGAGGTCATTGCGGTTGGGGAGCAAGTAGCGAAACCGACCTTTGGGGTCGGATTTTGTGTTTTAAACGCCATTATTTTTGGGAGAGAGAAAGATAAGATGCAAATTAAAAAACGCCGCATGATCAAGAAATTCTATTTTCTGATCGTTATTGCTGTTTGCCTGGCTTTAACGACCCCTGTTGCTGCTGCCCCAACACCAAAACCTGTCACAGACCAGGCCACCGGCTTGCTGGCGACGCACTTTGGCGTCACCCTGGCCTTGCAAGCCTCGTACAATGGCGGGACGTATAATGCATTTGACTGGGACAGCTTTGCGCCCACCCTCAACACTGGTACGGTGGACTATACCGAAGGGGATTGGTATGGGGACTGGAGTGAGACGGACCCCAATGATTTCACGACCATTCAACATCCCACAGCCCCGGGCACCCTTGACCAGGATTGGTACCCTTCCGGGGCCGAATGGTACGATGTGGAAGCGATGTATTTCGACAATGATGCAGACAATATCTATGTCGCCATCGTGACTTCGGTGCCCCATGCGATCAGTAACCCAGATTTCGGCGTCGTTCCTGGTGCAAATGCCACCGAAGTTGGTGTGGGCGATGACCGCTGGAACCCCTCCAGCGGTCAGCCGCGTTATTGGGTGCGCCCCGGTGACCTTGCGATCAATTTGTTTGATGGCACAGCGCGCACGGAGCGCGGCGGTGCTACCTGGCACTATAACTACGCCCTCGACCTGGTGAACGAAGATCGCAATACTGATCAGGGACATCCCACAGGGTGGGGCTCGGTGGAAATGCGCGATACCAGTCTCGGATCGGGGTTTTACGAGACCAATTATGATGCCGGCGGCAGCGATATTACCGGTGTTTCAGGTTTTGACTGGTATGCGTCGACCAGCGGCGACGGGCGTGTTCAGGCTGGTTGGGAGCATACCAACTTCGATCCGCTGAGCCCGGATGCTGGTCTGGCAAATTACCTCGGCGACGCCAGTTATGTGGATTATTATGAATACATTTTCCCCGGCGGACTGCTGGAGAACAATGCCAGCACCTACGTGATCGAAGCCACCATCCCGCGCAGCTTATTTGGGGCCAACAACCCCGCCAGCGGGGACCAGGTAGGCATCCAGTGGGTGGAAGGTTGCCGCAATGATGGCAGCAATACGGACAATGTGCTTTCCCTGGTCGGCGATATTGATGATCCTTTCTTCTCCAAGAATCTGGACGGTACCAATCAGGATTTCACGCTTGATAGAGATGTTGCCATTGGCGAGATCATTTCCTATCAGATCAATGTGCGCGTTCCGGCGACCAGCACACTCAATGATCTGACCATCACCGACACACTCAGCGAGGGCCTGGCCTTTGTAGATTGCGGTAGTATCAATAACCCGAACGTTGGCATTGAGTTTGAGTCGGGGTTGAGCACCAGTTTGCCGGGCGGTTTTGTCTGTGATCCGGATGAAACTGTGCCCACAGCCGGAAACCCGACTGTCCTGGCCCTGGGTCCTGAGGATGAGAACCAGGGACGTCAGATCGTCTTCAGATTGGGAGACGTGACCAATGCAGATGCTGTGGAGAGGACGATCACCATCTATTACCGTGCCGTGGTGCTGGACTGCTCTTGCAATCTGCGCGGTGTGAACACCCTTCAAAATGAGGCGGAGATCGTGTGGGATGTGACCAATTCCGAAACAGTGAGTACATCCAACCTGACCGTGGTTGAGCCCTGGTTCGATCTGGTCAAGACGGTTGACCAGTCTGTGGTGGACCCCGGTGGCACGGTTACCTACCAACTGACCTTTGAACACAGCGCCGACAGCAATACGAATGCTTATGATTTCTATTTGGAAGACCTTGTGCCAGATGGACTCACTTATGTACCCAATTCACTGGATGTGATCCAGGGGGTGCCCTCCACCAGTGAGAACCAGAACGCAGGCGCATCCAACCTGCTGCCCGGCGTGAGCGGCGACCCGCTGCTGCGTGCGGATTGGTCAGAATTGCTTTTGGGCGCGGCTATTACAGTGGTTGAATTCCAGGCCACGCTGGATGCAGGCACCACGGCGGTGACCAACAGCACGGCCGCAGCCTGGACGAGCCTGCCCGGTGATGTTTCTGCGCCGCAATCGGCATTCAATGTGCTTTCCCATGAGCGCAATTACGACCCGGGCTCAAACGTTGATATTTATATCGTTAGTGACAGTGCCACAGTACGCACCACCGGCAGTGGGGATGAAGGGGATAGCGGCGCGGCAAGCGGCCTGACAGCTCCGGCGGCAGGCTTTGCGCCGGATGGGATGACACTATTGCCTTCTCAGCCGCTGGCAAGACAGTACACTGTGATGGGCGATGTGTGGCTGGATGTACCGGCCATTGATGTACAGGCATCCATCCTGGGTATTCCGCAAAGTGGACAGAGTTGGGACCTCACCTGGTTGAAAGGCGAGCTTGGTTATTTGCAGGGCAGTGCCTTCCCCGGTTGGCAGGGCAACACTGCTTTGGTGGGGCATTTGACTCTGGCCGACGGCGCCGCAGGACCTTTTGCTGACTTGCATGCCTTGCAGATCGGCAATGAGATTATCCTGCATACCTGGGGAGATGAAGTAACCTATAAAGTGCGTGAGGTTGCCTACCGCGTGGATGCGGCGGATGAAGACACATTCCAACATGAAGAGGACGACTGGTTGACATTGATCACTTGCCAGAGCTATGACGAATTGACAAAAGCTTACCGCTGGCGGGTAGTGGTGCGCGCTGAGCGCATCAAGTAGTCATTCTTATCAAGGGGAGGCGCCCACGCTGTTTCGTCGCAGCGTGGGCGTTTTCTATGTTCAACGCTTCCTGGAAATCCATGCTTGTTTTTTAATCTCATTTTTTGTATACTCTTTAAAAAGGTTGGTACGTCCCTACCTTATGAGGTAATTATGTCATTTTTAGATAAACACAATCCTTTGCCTTTATATGCTCAGCTTGCTGACTCTCTGCGCGACCGCATCCACAGCCGCAGGTATGCTCCCGGAGAGCAGCTTCCCACAGAGCGCGATCTGATGGCCGAATATCAGGTCAGCCGCAACACCGTGCGCCAGGCCATAGACAGTCTGACAAAAGATGGTCTGGTGCTGCGCCAGCATGGTTATGGGACCTATGTTTCCGGCTTGTCGCAGAAATTTCACTATAAATTGGATGCCTTTTACGAGAATATTGATCTTTTGCGCCGTGCTGGATATCAACAGATCGATGTGCGGCTCGCATCTGTAGAAACGATTCCCTGTCCAAAGCATATTCAACAAGCCTTACAGTTGACAGATGCTGCGAGGATGACCTGTTTCACAAAGCATTTCATCACTGAAGACGGTACCGCTATGTTCACCCGTGACTATTTGATCGCGCCTGTTGAGGACAGTAAAATGCAAATTGATGAAGAACAGGCTTACCTTGATTTCCTTGAAGAACGCACACAGCAGCGCGTTGAATACGTGCTCCTGGATATTCTGCCTGTCGCTGCGGAAGGGGAGATCGCAGCAGCTTTTGACTGCCCGGCTGGTACGCCCTTATTGCTGTGCGAGGAACTTTTCCTCGACCGCAGCCAGACCCAGCCGATCGCCTTTGGACAGAATTACCTACACCCGTCAATGAGCAGCTTCCGTTTATTGACCCAGAGAGCTTGACCCAAAAAGGAGAACCCCAATGATTTCTGTTTCCCAACGCAAGGATTTGATCAAAGCTGTTCTTCACCATGAGGAACTTGACCTGTTGATCGAGAATGTCCAGGTTGTTGATGTGTATACCGGGCGGATCACCCCCGGCATATTGGGCATCAAGGACGGGCGCATCGTGCATCCCGACGCGCAGGGCTATACGACCAAAGCCACTTTCGACGGACGCGGCTGCTACGCCATGCCGGGTTTTATGGATAGTCATGTCCATCTCGATTCCACCCTGCTCACGCCGGAGAATCTTGCCGAGATGATCGTGCCCCACGGCACGACGGTGATGCTGGCGGATCCGATGGAGATCGCCAACGTGGCCGGCATGCAAGGATTGAAAGCACTGCTCATCGGTGCGGATGAAGTGCCATACCATATTCTGCTGGAAGTCTGTTCGCGTGTACCCACTGCCCCCGGCCTGGAGACCACCGGTGGCGAGCTGCGTTTGCCTGCGGTAGCAGAGATCCTCGCCTGGGAGAATAGCATCAGCCTCGGCGAACTGGACCCCTCCAAGGTGATCGGCTTGCGGGATGAGTACCTGGGGAAAGTGGAAGCCGCTCACGCGCTGAACAAGATCGCCAATGGGCATGCTGCCGGGTTGAGCGGTGACCAGTTGGTTGCCTATGCTAACGGCGGCCTGGCTGATGACCATGAATGTGTGGATTATGAAGATGCCCTTGCGCGTCTCAAGCTGGGCCTGGCAGTGCTGGTGCGCGAAGGTTCCACCGAGCGCAACCTGGAATTGATCCTCGGCCAGGCGGTGAAGGAAGGACTCAATACGCGCCACTTCATGTTCTGCACGGATGACAAACACCCCGATGATATTGAAGCCGAAGGGCATATCGATTACATGATCAACAAGGCCATTTCCTTGGGCGTGCCGCCGGTGGAAGCCATCCAGATGGCGTCTCTGAACACGGCCCAGCATTTCCGCATGGCTGACCGCTTTGGCAGCCTGACGCCTGGCCGCTGGGCAGATGTGATCCTTTCCGAATCGCTGGAGCATATCGTCCCTGCCGAGGTCTTCGTGCGTGGGGAACACGTCGCCAGCCAGGGAAAGCTCACCCAGCC
>Ga0180435_10005850_pt1 | contig 11885 bp, 10 predicted proteins | sample SS_ome_3_FD_132467 | JGI IMG/M metagenome (GOLD analysis project Ga0180435, IMG submission 132467) | Hypersaline lake sediment archaeal communities from the Salton Sea, California, USA - SS_3_S_1 metaG | ecosystem: Environmental > Aquatic > Non-marine Saline and Alkaline > Hypersaline >...
CCAGGCCGCAGACAGATTCGACCTCATAGTGAGCGGCCATGTCCACAAGCATCAAAGGATCGCAGAGCTTTCCGAAAAGGCCCCAGCCTACTATGCCGGGGCGACAGAGCGGGTGAGCTTCAATGAGGCAGACAACCCCACCGGCTTTCTGTTCTTTGAAGGCGACGACTTTGAGGCACCCCAGTTCATAAAAGTGGATTCCGCCACCATGGCCCATGTCAAAGACGAGTATGCGGGCGATGCCCGCGGCCTTGAGAGGATGGTGAGGCAGATAGTAGCAAATAGCCCCCAAGACCTCTTGCGCATAGACATAAGGGCCGACCTTAGGGGGGAGATGCCGGAGATACCCCCTGACATAGGCGTGGAAAAGACGGTCTGCGACATCAATATAATGCCGGTCTCGGCGGATTCGCCGGAAAAGCTCAGCCGGCTCACGCTGTCTGAGGACCTAATTAAAGAGTACTTCCAAAAGACGGATATGAGCGACGACCTTTTGGATGTGAGCCTCGACCTTTTCAGGAGGTACGGATCATGATAGCATTCGGCAATAGGCTCGACGATCTAATGGGAGGCATACCACCAGGCATACTCACCCATTTCTACGGCCCCCCGGCATCCGGCAAGACCAATGTCGCCCTCATAGCGACCGCCCGGGCGCTTGGTGCGGGCAAGGTATTGTATGTCGACCCGGAAGGGGGATTTTCCCCTGACAGGCTCGCACAAATCGCCGGGGACAGATACATGGATGTCCTCGACAATACGCTCCTCATCCGCCCAACGACATTCGAGGAGCAGAAGGTCGCATTGGGCAAGGTCGCGGAGATGGTGACATCCATGAAGGTGGCTTTGGTCGTGGTCGACTCCATAGCGATGCTTTACCGCATGGAAGAGGACAAGGATGTGCGGATGCTTGGGAGGATGCTCGCGGGCCTTTTGAGGGTCGCAAGAAAGCATGATGTCCCGGTGCTTTTGACAAATCAGGTATACTCCGATTTTGAGACCCGCATAGTCAGGCCCATAGGCGGCACCATAACCGAATACTTCACAAAGACCATCATAGAGCTGGCCCGGGACGCCGACGGCAGCCGTGTCGCGATACTGCGGCGCCATCCCACAAAGCATGAGGGCGAATGCCTCAAATTCAGGATAGTCGACGCAGGCATAGAGCCGCTTCAGGGATACTGCAAGATGGAAAGCCCAGAGGACCGACCGGCCACATAAGGTGCGGAAACCGAACGGCAAACATATTATCCCAGACTGTGATACAATTATATGCTCCGGCTCAAGCATTCCCTCCTTCTTGTCGCCTGCGTCTTTTGGGGAGTGTTCGCTGTGCAGGCCCCTGTCATGGCATCAGGGATAGCGGCTGGGGACGGCGCGCAATCCCAGGTCACCGACAGATTCTTCCTATGCGATATGAGCCTCCACCAGCAGGAGCGCGACATGTGCTATCACTATGTCGGCATAGAGCTGAATGACAGCTCGGCATGCGAGCGGGTCTCATCACAATACATCAGCAATAGATGCTATGTCCAGATAGGAGCGGGCATGGACAGGGACTGCCATATGATGGCAGAGGGCCCCGACAGGGACTGGTGCTATTTCAGGGGTGGCGTCGGCATGGGCTATCCACTCCTTTGCGATCTTGTCGAAGACTCAGAGATACGCGACCTATGCATGCATTCTTTGGCAGTCAATGAGAGGGACCCAAGCCTTTGCGAGATGATACCAGAGCCTGGGATGGCAGGCATATGCCGCTATCACATGGGAGTGCTAGCCCAATCCTAGAAGTCGTCAAGAGCTTTCTTTGCGGTCTCAAATCCGCCGCCGCCCATGGCAAGGTCGGGCTTTCCGCCTCCCCCCCCGCCTGCTTGCGCACAGATACTTTTGCAGATGCTTCCGGCATCTTCGTCCCCCGAAGATGCCACAATGACATTGGCGCGCTCCCCGTCCTTATTGACGATTATCGCGAGCTTGCCGCCGGAAGCTACCGCGGCTCGTGCGGCCTCCGACAATGCCTTGACGGCAAGGCCTTCGGTCACAGCCTTTGCGGTGTCTGATCGTTCGAGCTTTTGGGCAAGCTCCATCGAAAGCTCCTCAATGCCCTGACCGCCCCCCTTCTCCCTGCTCTTTTTCTCTTCCTTCCACCTGTCAAAGAGCGCCGAAGCCAGGGACGGGAGCAATTGACCCTGCTGAGCTTTTATCTTTCCCCCCCCCATCTCCTTTATGAACTTTCTAAGGGTCGCTGGTATCTGCTTGGCGGCTTGAAGCTTGAGTATGGCCTTGGTGGCCTCGAGCTGGTCCTGATGGTCAAAGACATCGGCAGCCGCATCTCCATCGATGTCGGCCACTGACTCAAGCTCGGCGATGCATTCACCGTACAGCCTTTCCTCCACGCTGCCGGCCCGCTCTGTCGCGCCGCCCGCCGTGAACTCGAGCCTCACAACGCCGTCTGAGATCCTCTTAGCCGAGAGCATCTTGATGGCGCCCACGCCTTTTGTGTCAGAAAGATGCGTGCCGCCGCAGGCTTCGGTGTCGATGCCTGCGACATCGACCACCCTTATGACCGTGCCTGGGACCGCGCCGCCCTGATAGAGCCTCATGCCATAGCTTTTCTCGGCCTCGTCCCGCTTCATCCATGTGACAGTGATGCTATGGCCTCCCTCGACTATCTCATTCGCCCTGGCCTCTATGCCTTTGAGCTGGTCCCGGTCGACACCCTTATAGTGGGTGATGTCGAGCCTTGATGTCTTTTCGCTCTTGTGGGCCCCCGCCTGCCAGATATGCGGGCCCAGGATCTTTCTGGCCGCTGCATTGACGATATGGGTCGCTGTGTGGTGCTGCATGAGCTGGAGCCTCCTTGCAGGCGCCACCTCGCAGTCCACCATGTCTCCGACGGCGACATCCTGGCTGCCCTCTGTCACATGCAGGACTACCTTCCCCTCCTTTTTGCATGCTGTGACCTTGCTCCCGCCTATGCTGCCATAGTCGGCTTCCTGTCCCCCTCCCTCAGGATAGAAGTAGGTCTTATCAAGCACTATGCCGAGATCGCCAGAATAGAGGGCCTTTGCCTTGAACGATCTCACATCGACGCCGGGGCTCTCCTTCTCATCCCTGCCCGGCTCTCCCTCATAGAATCCTAGGACAGTGTCGGCAAGGCCTGAAAGCTCGCTCATGTCTGGGGCATCATCGCCTGCCTCGTCGGCCCTTTTCTGGTGGCGCTCCTCCACCATGCGCCAGAAGTCGTCTGGGACCTGGGTCCCGGATATCCTGGCCATGGAGTCCGGGCTTATGCCGTGGCTGTCATAGAGCTCCACCATCCTGCCGACGGTGAGGGCGCCCTCCTTTTCCATTATCTTTATCCCCTTGGTCTGGGTCTCATCGTATCTTTTGCGCTCGACCGCGAGTATGTCATAGAGGCTGCCGGTGTCCTGAAGTTCCGTGTACCATTTTCCGAACTCGCCTATGTGTGCGTCAAAGACCTTCTCTATCTCCAGGTCCAGGCCGAATTCATCGGACAGCGACCAGCACCTTCTGAGGATATTTCTGAGATTGTATCCGCCGCCGACATTGGAGGGCAGGGCCCCGTCATGTATGGCGACAAGGAGGCTCCTGGTATGGTCTGCGATGGCATAGAGGGCCCTAAGCGAATATACTCTGGCCTTGAGCTCTTCCATGTCAAGGCCCAGCTCCCCTGCTATCGTACCCCATACGGAGCCTATGTCGTCGACATCGTCTATGTCCAAAAGCCCGGCGTATTTGGCGAAAAGCGAGAGGAAGTCATCGTCCGGCCGCTGCCCCGAAGCCCTGTAGAGGACCTGCATGGCATCGCCGAATGTGCTGTCATAGCTCATGGGCGTCCCCCTGGAGAACCACGCCCATCTCTCAAGGCCTGCGCCCATGTCGATGACCTTGGTGCGAAGCTCACGTGATGTGCCGTCTGGCAAGACCTCATACTGCATATAGACCTGGTTGCCCAGCTCCAGGCCATGGCTGAAAAATTCCAGGGAGGGGCCGTAATTTCCCCCTCCAGCCCAGACATCCTCGTGATAGACAAGGTCCTCGGGCTTGATACCAAGGCCCCCCGTCAGAAACTCATGCATCTGGAGGATGCCCTCGTCCTTGAAATAGACGTGGCGTTCGGGCGTATTGAATGTGTGCTGGCCGACCATTATGAATCCCGTATAGTGCCTGCCGGTCACACCGACCGAGTCGACGTCGGCGAATCTGAGGCAGAACTGCGGCTCAAGCACAGCAGGCGCCGGGGGCTCGACCTCGCCGGAAACGACATACGGCTGAAAGTCGTTTATGCCGGCTCCGACGAAATAGAGGTCCTCATACCATCTGCAAACGACCGGATATCTTTCTATGGGGACATAGTCCCATTGCTTGAATGTGTCGACATAGGTGTCCCATGCCTCCTTGTAGCCGAAGGGCTTTTTGGTGACCTTCTTGCCTATGAATCTGTATCCGCCGCTGCATGCCGGCTCATCGCAGACATCGCGGTCGGCCGCCGACCAGAAGCCCCGCCCGCAGCTTGAGCAGACCCCCCTCTCAAAGCCCATGCTCGCCATGGACTCCACAGGATAGTATTTCTCATAGTTTTCGTGGAAGAGCGGTTTCTTCTCAGCCTTTAGGGCTCTAAAGTCGAAGGCCATCCCATTTCATAATGAATGAGACTAAAAAAACTAATTCTTGGCCCGCATATTCACCCAAAGCCCCACCAGTGTCGAGGCTCCCGCAAAGGCCATAAGGAGGGGGAAGCCGCCTGCAAGGACAAGGATCCCGGCGATGAGAGGGCCGAGGATGCGGGCGAAGCTCCTTCCCGAGCTGAAAAGCCCGATGACCGTCGCCTTCTCATGGTTCTTTTGCGTCAGCTGGCCCATGGCACCCACGCTCAATGTGCTCCAGGCGAAGCCGAGGACTATCTGCACAGGTATCAGCCACCAGAAGCTCGGCGCAGCCGCATAGAGGAAGAAGACCAGCGCGGAGACGGCGAGGCCGACCCTGAATAGGATGCGATTGTCATAGTCGTCTACATACTGCTTGAAGACGAATTGGCTCCCCGTATTCATGAAGAACAATACGCCGACCCAGAACATGGAAGCCCCAAGATCCGCAAGAAAGATGGGGAAGAATGCCCAGATGGCGAATGCTCCGGTGTCGCGCAAAAGGAATGGGACATAGATCCCCCAGTTCCTCTTTATGATATCAAATGGGAGCAGCGGCACCTTGACCCTCTTCTCCTTGGCCGGGGCAAGGCCCAGCGATGAGAAAAAGCCCAAAAGGAATAGGAGCGCGGATATGGCGAATATCCGGTCAAAGCTTGCGATTATCCCCGCCGCCAGTGTGCCTGCGGCCCAGCCCAGGCTCTCATATGATGTGAACCTGCCGATGCCCGCGCCGCCGTCAACGCCGTACATGACAAGGGCGGAATAGAATATGCCTATCGCAAAGCCGCACAATGCCCTAACGGCGAGCAGGGAAACATCTGTGACGGCCCAAAGCTGGGCAAGGAATGCGAGGGCGGACACGGCCATGCCGCATCTTATGAGAAAGAGCCTTCCCCTCCTGTCTGCGACCCAGCCGAAGACATAAAAGCTTATGAGGCTCATAAGGCCGTAGACTGAGACTATCGCTCCGGTCATCATCGACCCTGCTCCCAGGTCCTGTGCCAGAAGCGGTATGAAGATGACGGAGATGCTCATCGCCGCATTGGCCAGAAAGAATGTGAGGGCAGCCCTCATGGGAACTTTATAAGAAGGATTCGGTTAAATCATTATGGACGTCCTCTTTGCGACATCGAATGCGCACAAGGTGGCTGAAGCCACACGCTCGGGCAAGCCATATGCCATAGGATTCTCACAGGTCAATGTCATCTACCCCGAGGTGAGGGCGGAATCGGTCACAAAGGTCGCGGCCGAGGGGGCGAAATACGTCTTCGACCAGCTCAAGCGATCCGTCATAGTCGAGGACTCCGGGCTTTTCATAGACTCCCTCAATGGCTTTCCCGGCGTCTATTCCGCATATGCATTCAAAAGGCTAGGCAATGAGGGCATCATAGACCTTCTGGCGAAAAAGGAGGACAGAAGCGCCCATTTCCTATCCGCAGTAGGGTATGCGAGCCGCGACGGCATCAAGGTCTTTGAGGGAAGGGTCGACGGCACCATAACCTCTGAGGAAATAGGCGATGGGGGCTTCGGCTATGACCCGGTCTTTTTGCCCGCCGGGGAGAAAAAGACCTTCGGCCAGGACCCAAAAAGAAAGGATGCCATCTCCCATAGAAAGATAGCTATTGAGGAGCTGTGCCGTTTTCTTCGACCTCAATAGCGTAGACTATGACCGTATCCCCGAACATCATGGGATAGACCGCAAGGCGCACCGAATCATTCGCCTCGGTGTCTGGTGAGAATGTTGCCTGCAAAAAGCCATCGGTCTTCGGTATCTCGAATAGCTGCCCGCCAAGCGACATAGAGTCCGGGGCATCGGCCCAACCGAATTTCTTATATGACACATCGAGGTAGCCTTCATCCTCGAAGTCCTTTTGTATCGCGTCCGGATCCTCAACCAAAGGTATGGCAAATGACGCGCCATACATCTTGGTGTCGTTTATGTATGGCACGGATATCCTTGTCGCATTCTCTGCGATGGCGGTGATGGCGCCCTCAAGCGTGCGGGCCGGGTGCACGGACTCGAATGCCCACCACTCAAATGATACGGCGGTGGCGTCGATGACCGGGCCTTCGACTATGGCGGATTGGTAGAATCCTAGCATATCGTCTATGCCATCCCTGCTCCTTGAGAGCAATAGCACCTTCACCGATCCTTTCGGCTCAAGGTCGCGCCCGACCACCTTCAAGGGGCCTGCGGCGGAAGAGGCCTCATAGACCTCGAAAAGGTCATAGCCCCCTGAGATGCTGAGCTGGTTCCTTATCGTCTCTTCCCCGACCGTGCCGTCGGTTGTCAGATGGAACATGGGATTTGTTGGCGAGAACTCATAGACCACCGAAAGGACCCCCTTTATCTCTGAATTGAAGGCTCTCTCAAGGTCATTTGATGAGACCATGGCGGGATTTCTGGGGACGAGCTTGAAATTCGCTGTCTTTGCGACGATGGAGGCTATTCCGCTTTCGGTCGATAGCTGGGCATTCTCGTATTCCACCACGTTCCAGCCCGGCCTTGCAGTATTGGCATCCTGGGGATTATCGGCCCCAATGTCCCAAAACAGCCCTGAAAGGAAGAATGAGCCTATCACGATGAATAATAGGTATTTTATCATCGTTTGGCTGAAATGCAGTCCCGAACTCTTCTTTTTCTTGGTTCTTCCTTTGGCCATCTCTATTTATATTGCATGATGCATTAAATGTTAAGACCTTCTTATACGGGCATTAGGGCCCAGATACAGAAAAATGGATTTCATCAAGATAAACTATACCGGCCGTATCAAGGACGGTCAGGTATTCGACACCACGGACGAGGAACTGGCCAAAAAGGAGAATCTGCATGACGCGCAAAGGATATACAAACCCCTTTCCGTGGCAGTAGGCGAAGGACAGGTCATAGCGGGCCTCGATGAGGCTTTGGCCAAGATGAAGGTCGGCGAAAAACAGACCGTCGAATGCGACCCTGACAAGGCCTATGGCCAAAGGGACTCGTCCATGGTAAAGCTGGTCCCAGTGAAGTTCTTCAAAAAGGAGAAGATCAGCCCAGTACCCGGCATGCCTGTCGAGATCGACAATATGCGCGGCAGGGTGCAGACAGTATCAGGCGGCAGGGTAAGGGTCGACTTCAACCCCGAGCTTGCTGGAAAGACGCTCGTCTTCGATGTCGAAGTGGTCGACAAGGCCAAATCAGACAAGGACAAAGCGGACTATCTCATAGAGCGCAACTTCGAGGGCATAGAGGGCTTCGACATAAAGCTTGCCGGTAAAAAGCTCGACATCGCATTGCCCCGCGATGCATTCCATGACCGCAATCTAATGGTCAGAAAAGCGTCGCTATCCGCCGAGGCATTCCGCTTCATAGGATTGGACACGGTCTCATACACCGAGACATGGGAGAACCCAAAGCTGACCGCTGAGAAGAAAGAAAAGTCCCAAAAAGGGACTGAGAAAAAGGCGAAGGCCGGCAAGTCCCCCCAAAAAGCTAAAAAGTAAGGCGGTCCCATGAGGGTCATACACATCCCATGCGAGAGCATCTATGACCCCATACCCACTCTTTCTGACAATATCTCAGAGCTCAGGCAATATTCCTCGCTCATTGTGGTAGCCACCAGCCAGCATCTTAGGGCCATGGCGGCGGTCGTCGACCACCTCAATGCCAATGGCATAAAGGCTCGGAGTGGAGGACAGGTCCTCGGCTGCGATCCATCTGCCGCTGCGGGAACAGAAGACGCAGTATTGCATATAGGCTCCGGCCGCTTCCATCCGCTTGGGATAGCAAGGGCCGAGAAAAAGCCAGTCCACATACTGAATCCGCTCTCCAATGTCTTGGACCTCGTATCCGCCGATGAGATAGAAAAGCTTGAGAAAAAGAGGAAGGGAGCAATAACAGCTGCGCTCTCCCACGATGTCTTTGGCATAATGGTCTCGACAAAGAACGGCCAAAACCATCTGGACGCTGCACTGAGGCTGAAGGCGAAGATGGCGGCCCACGGGAAGAGGGCCTATATCATAGCAGGAGAGGAGTTGTCCCCCCCAAATGTGCTGCCCTTCTCCGTGCAGATGCTCGTCAATACGGCATGTCCGAGGATAGCAGACGACAGCTACCATGTCCCAGTCATCAATCTGGCCGATATGGAGGCGGCATTGGTCCTTCTAGAATAGGTTTCTTACCGGATACCTGCTTTTTTTACTGTCCTTCGAATAACTAATATGGACCAGGACATGATAGCGTTCCTTGAGAACAATGTCTGCGACGGTTCAGCCTTCTCATTGAAATGGGGCACTCTCGTCCTCTATCCCCAGGGCTTCGTCTTCTATTACAATAGAGCGAGAAAGGACAATCCCGGAAGGATGCAGGATCTCATAAGGATAGGCGATATCACAGAGATCGAGGTCGAAAAGATAGACTGGCTGGTCTCAAAGATATTTTGGGTGGGAAGGAAGAAGATGGTCGTCCACACCAAGGAGGGCGGGAAGACCTATTACGTGAAAAAGATAGACGCACTCTTCACGGCGATGAGGATGATCAATCCTAAACTGCGCCTTTCAGCATACTGGAACGGATGACTTATTAACAGGAATCCAAATAATCCTAAAGGTGTTTCAAAAGTGAACATAATCTATCTATCCATGGGCGCAAGCCTTGTCGCATTGGTCTATGCAGGGTATCTGACCAAAAAGCTCTTCGAGCTTCCGGCCGGCACCAAGAAGATGACAGACATAGCCGACGCCATCCACAAGGGGGCGATGGCATTTTTGAACAGGGAATACAAGACCCTCGTGCTTTTCACGGTGGCGGCCGCGGTCCTATTGTCGTATATAATCAATTGGCAGACCAGCCTCACATTCATGATAGGCGCATTCTGCTCCGCCCTTGCCGGCAATGTCGGCATGCGCGTGGCAACGGCCGCCAATGTGAGGACATCCAATGCAGTGAAATCAAGCTTGGAGGAGGGCCTCAAAGTGGCATTCTCATCCGGGCTCATAATGGGCCTATGCGTTGTCGGCACCGGAGTGCTCGGCGTCTCAATCCTATACATGATATTTCAGGACCCCGGGATCCTTTTCGGATTCGGTTTCGGGGCCTCATCAATAGCCCTTTTCGCCCGTGTTGGCGGGGGCATCTACACCAAGGGCGCTGATGTCGGCGCAGACCTTGTAGGCAAGGTCGAGGCGGGCATCCCTGAAGACGACCCGAGGAACCCAGCGACAATAGCCGACAATGTCGGCGACAATGTGGGCGATGTGGCGGGAATGGGAGCCGACCTTTTCGAAAGCTATGTCGACAGCATAATAGCCACAATGGCCCTTGCGGGATCTGTCGCATATGCAACAGGCAATGAATACCTCATGCTGCCTCTAGCCATCGCAGCCGTCGGAATAATCTGCTCGGTCATCGGGAGCTTTTTCGTATCCGGCAAGGGCGAGGTACACCAAGCCCTAAATAAGGGCATATACATCGCAGCGATACTTGCGGCCGTCGCATCATATGGCGTTGTCCACATCCTCCTCGATGGGGGCGCGATGGTCGCCAATGTATACTTTGCGGTACTCTCAGGGCTTGCGGCCGGTGTCATAATCGGCAAGGTAACAGAATACTATACCTCAGACCACTATCGCCCGGCACAGTCGATAGCGGAGGCGGCAAAGACGGGAGCGGGCACGAATCTCATCGCAGGCCTTTCTGTCGGCATGTACTCCACGCTCATACCAGTTCTTGCGGTATCGGCCGCCATACTCATCTCATACTCTCTGGCGGGCATGTACGGCATATCAATCGCAGCCGTTGGGATGCTCGCAACACTCGGCATAACGCTTGCCGCAGACTCATACGGCCCTGTCGCAGACAATGCGGCAGGCATAGCAGAGATGGCCCAGATGGGCAACAAGGTCCGTGAAAGGGCCGAGGCCCTCGACGCCGTCGGCAATACGACAGCGGCGATAGGGAAGGGCTTTGCTATAGGCTCGGCCGCATTGACGGCGCTCGCCCTATATGTCGCATACACTCAGACAGCTAACCTGGATGTCATAGACGTCATGAAGCCCAAGGTGACGGTGGGCCTTTTCATCGGGGCGCTCCTGCCATTCCTGTTCTCATCATATGCGATGGACGCCGTCGGCAAGGCCGCAGAAAAGATGGTCGAAGAGGTCAGAAGGCAGTTCAGGGAGATAAAGGGCCTGATGGAAGGCAAGGCCCAAGCGGACTATGAGAGCTGCGTCGAGATATCAACGGCAGCCGCGCTTCATTCCATGATAGAGCCATCGCTTCTTGCGGTACTGTCGCCTGTGGCTGTGGGCTATGTATTCGGGGCCGAGGCATTGGGCGGCCTTCTTGCAGGCACAGTCGTCACAGGGTTCTTGCTCGCTGTCATGATGAGCAATTCCGGTGGAGCATGGGACAATGCCAAAAAGTACATCGAAGCAGGCAATCTGGGGGGCAAGGGATCCGAGGCGCACAAGGCCGCAGTTGTCGGCGACACAGTGGGCGACCCCTTCAAGGACACGGCAGGCCCCAGCCTCAATATACTGATAAAGCTGGTGTCGATAGTGGCTCTGGTCTTTGCAGGCCAGTTCGGAAACGGCATCATCTGATCCAGGGCAGGTCTGCCTGCCCTGAAAAGATAACGGCCCGCCCCTCAGGGCGGGACCGATCAGATGAGCCTTCTCACAATATCGGCTATCATATCATCCGCTTTATAGCCGAAGCCCAGGGAGTCGGCGCCCAGCGCCACCCTATGCCTGAGAAGCGGGGCGGCAAGGGCCCCAACATCCTCTTTTTTCGCATCACACCTGCCCGAAAGCAATGCCCTGGCCCTCAATGCCATGGCAAAGTCCATAGCGCATCTTGTCGAAGCCCCAGCGACCGCCTCCTTGCGCTCCCTTGTCGCGCACACTATGGAGTGGGCGAGATCCAGTATGTCCGCTGCGACCTCCACCTTTGAAAGTGCCTGCTGGGCCGCGCATAGATCGCCCGCATCGGCCACCGCCCCGACCTCCCTCTCCCCCTTCCCCTCCATAAGCTCCCTCTCAAGTCCTCTTTCGGCATAGCCGAACAATGCCTGGAACATGAACCTGTCAAGATGCGGCCTTGGCGGCACATAGGTGGATTGATGGTCGTGGGGGTTCTGGGTGGCGATGACAAGATGGGGCCTTGGAAGCCTGTGCGACGGACCCCCGAAGCTCACCTGTCCCTCGGCCATGGCCTCAAGGAGCGCTGACTGC
>Ga0180435_10005851_pt1 | contig 11884 bp, 10 predicted proteins | sample SS_ome_3_FD_132467 | JGI IMG/M metagenome (GOLD analysis project Ga0180435, IMG submission 132467) | Hypersaline lake sediment archaeal communities from the Salton Sea, California, USA - SS_3_S_1 metaG | ecosystem: Environmental > Aquatic > Non-marine Saline and Alkaline > Hypersaline >...
ACCCTGCGCATGCACGAAGGCTATGACCACTCCTACTTTTTCATCTCTACCTTCATGGCCGATCACCTCGCCTGGCACGCGCAACGCCTTCGCGACTGATCGCCGGAAACCGACCCGAGACGTCGCCGTGGACAGCATTGGACAAAAATGTCTAGACGGAATCACACCGCGGCCCTAGCGTTTCAAAAAAGTGAAGTTCGGGGAGGGCGCGATGAAATCCCATTACCGTGTGGTCGTGATCGGCGGGGGTGTTGTCGGCACCTCGGTCCTCTATCACCTGGCGAAGTTTGGCTGGAGCGATGTCTGCCTGATCGAACGCTCGGAATTCGCCGCAGGCTCCTCGTGGCACGCGGCGGGCGGCATCCACGCGCTCAATGCCGATCCGAACATGGCGGCCCTTCAGGCCTACACCATCGACCTTCTGTCGGAGGTGTCACAAGAAGCCGGTGTCGACATCAACCTGCACATGACCGGCGGTCTGACGCTCGCGGGCACCCCGGATCGCTGGGAATGGCTCCAGGCAAATTACCGCATCTTCCAGTCGATCGGCATCGACGATTGCGCGCTGATGAGCCCCGAAGAGGCGAAGAAGCGCGCGCCCTTGATGTCGACCGACGGCGTGCTCGGCGCGATGTGGGCCGACCGGGAGGGCTATCTCGATACCACCTCCACCGTGGTCGCCTACGCCACCGCCGCCAGGAAACGCGGCGCCGAAGTGGTTTTGCGCAACCGGGTTCTGGAACTCAACCAGGTGCCCGAGGGCTGGCAGGTGGTGACCGAGAAGGGCACCGTCACCTGTGAGCACGTGGTCAACGCCGGGGGGCTCTGGGCCAAGCAGCTTGGCCGCATGGCCGGGATCGAATTGCCGGTCTCACCGCTCAAGCACCACTACTTCGTCACTGACACCGTGCCCGAACTGGACGCCATGGATCGCGAGATGCCGATGGTGGTCGATCTCGAGGGCTACACCTACACCCGGCAGGACCAGAAGGGCCTGCTCGTCGGTATCTACGAAGTCGAGCACGAACACTGGGCGATGGACGGCGCGCCCTGGGATTACGGCATGGAGCTGTTCCAGGAGCAGACCGACCGGATCGAGAACGAGCTGATCTGCGCCTTCGAGCGGTACCCGGCGCTGGAGAACGTCGGGATCAAGACCTGGGTCAACGGCGCCTTCACCTTCTCGCCCGACGGCAACCCGCTGGTTGGCCCGGTGCGCGGCAAGCCCGGCTACTGGTGCGCCTGCGCGGTGATGGCGGGCTTCCTTCAGGGCGGCGGTGTCGGCAAGACGCTGGCCGAATGGATGATCCACGGCGAAACCGAGGCCGACGCCTGGCCGATGGACGTGGCCCGCTATGGCGCCTATGCGGAGAACAAGGAATACATCCGCCAGACCACCGGCCAGTTCTACTCGCGCCGCTTCGTGATGACCTATCCGAACGAGCAACTCCCGGCGGGTCGGCCCCTGAAGATGGCTCCCGCGCATGACGCGATGACGAAGGCCGGCGCGCGCTGGGGCGAGAGCTGGGGGCTGGAGGTGCCGATCTACTTCGCGCCGGAAGGCTTCGAGGAAACGCCCACGCTGAAGCGGTCGAACGCGTTCGACCTTGTGGCCGAGGAAGTAAAGGCCACCCGCGAGGCGGTGGGGCTGCTCGATATCTCCGGCTTCTCGCGCTACGAGGTCAGCGGGCCGAATGCCGAGGCCTGGCTTGACCGCGTCATGGCCTGCGCGCTGCCCAAGCCGGGGCGGGCCAAACTGGCGCCGATGCTGTCGGACAGCGGCCGCCTCAAGGGCGATCTCACGATCTTCAACTGGGGCGACGGCAGCTGGTGGATCATGGGGTCCTACTACCTGCGCGAATGGCACATGCGCTGGTTCCATGACCACATGGACCCGGGCGTTCACCTCACCGACATTTCCGACAACGCGGTCGGGTTCAGCCTGTCGGGCCCGAACAGCCGCAAGGTGCTGGAAAAGCTCACCGACGGGCCGATTGCCGATCTGCCCTTCATGGGGTGCGGGACGTTCGACATCGGCATGATCCGCGCCAGGGTCGGCCGGCTCAGCGTCACCGGCGAGCTTGGCTACGAGATCAACTGCACCGCCGCCGAGCACATCGCCCTGCGCCGGGCGCTTCTTGAGGCCGGGGCAGACTTGGGGATCAGGGAGATCGGCTACAACGCGCTGGGCAGCCTGCGGCTCGAGAAAAGCTTCGGCATCTGGTCGAAGGAGTTCACCCAGATCTACACGCCGGGGCAAACCGGCATGGATCGCTGGATCGCCTGGGACAAGGGCGAGTTCATTGGCCGCAACGCCGCGCTTGCCGAGCGCGATGGAAACGGTCCGGCGCAGGTGATCGCGACCCTGGAGATCGATGCGCAGGACGCCGATGCGAGCGGCTACGAGCCGGTGTGGAGAGATGGCAAACGTGTCGGCTTCGTCACCTCCGGGGGCTATGGGCATCACGTGCAGAAGTCGATCGCCCTGGCGATGATCGACCGCGACTGCGCCGAAGCGGGCACCGATCTCACCGTGCACGTGGTCGGCGCAGAACGCACGGCGCGGGTGATTGCAGCCTCGCCCTACGATCCCACCGGCAAGGCGATGAGGCTGTAATGGCGCCCGAACGGCGAGGACGCAGCCGCCGGCACAACGGTGCGGAAACCCCGAAGCGGGACGTGAATTACCGCGATCTGGTGAGCCCCTTCCCGGTGATGAAGGCGTTTTCCGACGACCGGATCGAGGCCATTCACGAGGCGGCGCTTGGCCTGCTGGAGGGCGACGGGGTCAAGGTGCTCCTCCCCGAGGCGCGCGACATCTTCCGGCAGGCCGGTGCGAGCGTCGACGACGAAACGTTGATCGTGCGGATCGGCCGGGAGATTGTCGAAGCCGCCCTCGCCACCGCCCCGCGCTCGATCACGCTGCGTGGCCACACTCGGTCGCGCGACGTCCTGCTGGAGCTTGGCCGGCTCGTGTTCCAGCCCGGCGGCGCTGCACCCCATGCGACAGACCTCGTGCGCGGGCGACGGCCGGGGCTCGGGCGCGACTACCGCGAGCTTGTCCAGTTCACCCAGCATTTCGACGTGTTGCAGATGATCTCCGCGCTGGTCGAACCGCAGGATATCGACGTGAACGTCCGGCACTACTTCACGATGGAGGCACAGCTCACGCTCACCGAAAAAGCGCCGTTCGTGTACGGGCGCGGAACGCCGCAGGTGCACGACAGTTTCGAGATGGTCCGCGATTTCAGGGGGCTCGACGACGCCGGCTTCTTCGCGGAGCCTTGGAGCTACACCATCGTCAACACCAACTCGCCCCGGATCCTCGACATCCCGATGGCGCAAGCCCTGGTGGATTTCGCCCGTCATGGCCAGCTGGTGATCGTCACCCCGTTCACCCTGATGGGGGCGATGGCGCCGATCACCGTGGCCGGCGCGATGACGCTCAGCCACGCCGAGGCGCTGGCCGCGATCACGCTCAACCAGCTCGCCCGTCCCGGTGCTCCGGTGCTCTACGGTACCTTCACCTCGAACGTCGACATGAAGTCGGGCAGCCCCGCCTTCGGCACGCCGGAGCATTTCACCGCCTCGCTGGTCGCGGGCCAGCTCGCCCGTCACATCGGCCTGCCCTGGCGCAATGCGAGCGGCGCGGCCGGGGTTGTCGCCGACGCCCAGGCCGCGAACGAGACCCAGTTCGGGCTCTGGGGCAACCTGCTGTCTGGCGCCACCGTGGTGATCCACGCCGCCGGCTGGCTCGAGGGCGGGCTTTCGGTGTCCTACGAGAAGCTCATCACCGATGTGGAAGTGTTGCAGATGGCGGCCGAGCTGTGCACACCGACCTCCGCCGCCGACCCGGAACTGGCGCTTGATGCGCTGAGGGACGTCTCGCCCGGCGGGCATTTCTTCGCCTGCGCCCATACGATGGATCGCTACAAGACCCAGTTCTACGAGCCGCTGGTGGCGGATTGGTCGAACTACGGCCGGTGGCAGGAACGCGGCGCCCTGACCGCCACGGAGCGCGCAACCGGGATCTGGCAAGCCATCCTTGAGAAGGATGCCCGGCCCGACCACGACGCGGCCCGGATAGAAGCCCTGCACGCCTTCATCGAAAAACGCACCGCCGAGGGCGGCGCGATGCCGGAGAGCTGACATGGCGAAAGGCCCGATCCTGCACCGCGACGACCCGGACAAGGCGCCGCTCGTCGGCCACGTGAAGGTCACGCGGGAAGACTGGCTCAACGTCGCCCGCGATATCCTCGTCTCCGACGGGGTGGCCGAGGTGAAGGTGCTGGCGATCGGCGAGCGCCTCGGCGTCTCGCGCTCGAGTTTCTACTGGTATTTCAAGAGCCGCAAAGACCTGTTGAAAGCCCTGCTCGACGACTGGGAGGGCCGCAACACCGCCGTGATCGTCGAACACTGCCGGAAGGACGCCGGGTCCATCACCGCGGCGGTCTGCAACTTCTTTCGCTGTTTCCTCGATCCGGAGCTGTTCGACCAGGGCCTTGATTTCGCCGTGCGCGAGTGGTCGCGGCGCGACGGGCAGGTGCGTCGCCGCATCGACGCGGCCGACGACGCCCGGATCGCCGCCGTGACCGAGATGTTCGCCCGGCATGGCTACGATCCTTACGAGGCCGACACCCGCGCCCGGATTCTCTACTTCATGCAGCTTGGCTACCACGCGCTCGACCAGACCGAACCGATGCCCCTGCGGCTCTCGCGCATCGACGGGTATCTGCGCGGGTTCACCGGCGCGGAGCCGCGGCCCGAGGAGGTCGAGGCGCTGCGCAGCTTCGTCGCCGAGCGGGTGGGCGTCTGACCGCCGGGGTCCGTGCCCGCAGGCCTAACCCGCAAGCGCGACTTCCAACTGGTCCAATGCCGCTGCGAGCCGCGCCCGCGTGCAGGCGATGTTGAGCCGGGCAAACCCGATGCCTTCGTCGCCGAACGCCGGGCCGCGGGTGACGGCCCATTTCGCCTTGGTTCGCAGGAAGGCGGTGAGGTCATCCGGCGCAAGCCCAAGGCCGCGGAAATCGAGCCAGAGCAGAAAGGTGCCTTCGGGTTCGATGAGGTCGACACCGGGCAGGCGCGCGAGCCGCTCGCGGACGAGCGCGAGGTTGCCCTGGATGTAGTCCAGCGCCGCGTCAAGCCATGCTCCCCCGGCGCGATAGGCGGCTTCCATCGCGACGCTGGCGAAAGCGTTGTTCTTGTTCACCGTCAGGCGGCTGTTCTCCGCCTGGAAGGCTCTGCGTTTGTCCTCGTCGGCAACCACCGTGAAGGACGAACAGCACGACGCGATGTTGAAGCTCTTGGCGGGCGAGATGCAGATGATGCTGTTCTGCGCATCCGCCGCGCTCAGCGATGCAAACGGCGTGAAGGGATGACCCGGAAAGGTGATGTCGGCGTGGATCTCGTCCGACACCACCAGCACATCGTTGCGCCGGCAGATCTCAGCCAGCCGTTCAAGCTCGCCGCGTTTCCACACCCGCCCCACCGGATTGTGCGGATTGCAAAAATAGAGCATCCGTGTACGCGCTTGTGCTGCGAGCCGTTCCAATCCGTCGAAATCGATTTCGTACTGCCCGTTGCGCAGAGTCAGCGGGTTCGAGACAAGCTCACGTTCGTTTTCGGCAATGATGTCGTAGAAATCGAAAAATACCGGCGGCTGCACGATGACGCCATCACCGGGCTGCGTGAACAGCGCGGCGGCGATCGCGAGGCTGTTCAAAACGTTCGGCGCGCGCAGGATCGTGGCAGGGTCGATCCGCCACCCGTGGCGGGTTTCGAACCATTCGGTGAGCGCCGGCATCAACCCGTCGGGAACGGTTTCGTAGCCGAAGACGCCGTGGCGCAGGCGCCGTTCCATCGCTTCCAGAATGGCGGGAGAGACGCGGAAGTCCATGTCGGCAACGCCGGCCGGAAACAGGTCAAGGCCGTCGGCATCGAGGACCAACCTGTGCGGCTTCAACGCCGGGACTTCGCGCCGGTCGATCTCCTCGTCGAAGTTGAAAAGGGTGTCACTCATGACGGCTCCTCCCGCAGGAACCAGCCGAAGAAGATCGTCGCAAGGGTGGCGGCGACGAGTTGCATGCCGACGAAGGGCAGCACATGCGCGGGGTTGATCCCCGCGAACGTGTCGGAAAACCCGCGCGCAATCGTCACCGCCGGGTTGGCGAAGGAGGTCGACGAGGTGAACCAGTAGGCGGCGGTGATGTAGAGGCCAACGGCCATCGGCACGAAATCCGGCCGAGCCTTCAGGCAGGCGAGGATGGTGCCCACCAGACCGAAGGTCGCAACGAATTCGCCGGCCCATTGACCGAGCCCGGTGCGGTTGGTGGTGGACGGGTCGATCAGCGGGTTGTCAAACATGATGTGGGCGGCGAAGACGCCGACGATGCCGCCAAAGATTTGCGCCAGTACGAAAAGGCCAGCGGGCTTCGGCGCGATCTCGCGGCGGAGCAGGAAACTGAGGGTCACCGCCGGGTTGAAATGCGCGCCGGAGATCGGGCCGAAGATGGTGATCAGCACCACGAGGATCGCGCCGGTGGGGATGGTATTGCCGAGGAGCGCGATGGCCACGTTCCCGTCGGCCAGCCGCTCGGCCATGATGCCCGATCCGACGACGGTGGCGAGAAGCGAGAAGGTGCCCAGCCACTCGGCCATGAGTTTTCGTATCATGAGACCCCCTATCCGGTACCCGGGTTGATTAAAGCGCAGAACCGCTCTTCTGAGATGTTCCCGCCGGTGACGACGGTCACAATTCTTCTGCCGCGAATGTCAATCTGCTTGTTGAGAACGGCGGCGATGCCGACGGCAGCGCCGGGCTCGATGACGATCTTGAAGTGCTCGAAGGCGAACCGCATCGCCGTGCGCACCTCGGTGTCATTGGCGACAAGCCCGCCGGCCAGCAGCGCCTGGTTGATCGGGAAGGTCACATCGTTCGGGATCGGCGTCATGATCGCGTCGCAGATGGTGCGCCGGCCTTTCGGGTTTGCCACCCGCCTGCCGGCTGCGAGTGACCGGCGGGTGTCGTCGAACTGCGCCGGTTCGACGGCGAAAACCTCGGTGCTCGGTGCCTGCGACTGCGCAACCACGGCTGTCGAGGCGGTCAGCCCGCCGCCGCCGCACGGGGTCAGGATCGCATCGGGGGTGATGCCGCGCGCGTTGCACTGCTCGAAGATCTCGAGGCTGACCGTGCCGGCCCCGGCCATGACCAACGGGTCGGCACTCGGCGGCACGTGAACGCGGCCGGTTTCGTTTTGCAGGCGCGCGACTACGTCAGCGTAGTCTTCGGCGTCGCGATTGTAGGGGACGATGTCGGCACCCAGGGCGCGCACGGCCGCGATTTTGGCCGGCGGCGCGTCGTCGGGCATCACGATCAGGGCCGTGGTGCCAAGGATTCGGGCGGCTTGTGCGACGCCAAGAGCATGGTTGCCAGAAGAATAGGTGAGCGCGCCCCGGGCACGTTCGCCGCGGCTCATGTTGCGGAGTCGCCAATAGGCACCGCGGATCTTGAAGGCCCCGGTGCGCTGGACGTTTTCGGCCTTGATCAGGAACCGGCCCCCAAGCACGTCGTTGACATCCGGGTTCTCCAGGAGCGGCGTGCGTACAGCCACGGTGCGCAATGCCGCCTCGGCCTCCTGCACATCGTTGAGAGAAATCGGAAAATCGCCTGGCATGGTCACCTTGCCCGGGCCGAAAGCACTGGCCATCGATGGCCGACCTTTCAGCGCCTGTGTCGGAGGCGGATCAGCCGCAGGCGGCACTGTCGTCGGCGGTCAGGAGTTCCGACAGGACTCCGGCGGTCCAGCATTCGTCGGCACCGGCGCTTTCGCGCATGGTCAGGCCGAATACGTAGGCAATCTCGGAGTCGGTCGCGCCCGCGGCGCGTGCGCCCTTGAAATGCTTGCGCACGCAGGGCGCCGACCGGCCCTTGACCGACAGGGCGAACCGCATCAGCTCGTCGGTCTTCCTGTCGAACGGACGTGCCGCTGCGAGCTCTTCATCGACCTTGTCGAGTGCCGCACCGAAAGCGGCAAGGTTCTCCCGCATGATCCCCATGTCATCCTCCCGTACATTTCATTTCGGCAAAAACCGAATTGTTTTCCGGGCTAGTGGCCGAAGCGCGGCTTGTCAAGTTTTGATATTTCGGGTATTAACAAAATATGGACCAGGACAGTGCCATCGGAGCCTTCGGCGCACTCGCGCAGACATCGCGAATGGCGATCTACCGACTTCTCGTGCGAGCGGGGCCGGAGGGTTTGCAGGTCGGCGAGATTTCGCGCCGGCTGGAGATTGTTCCATCGACACTTTCGGGGCACCTTGCGGTTCTCAAGCGCGCCGGTCTGCTGGAAGCGACCCGGCATCAACGTGAGATTCACTACGCCGCGAACCTGGGCGTGGTGAACGACCTCGTCACCTTCCTGTTGGCCGATTGCTGCGACGGGCGCGTTGACAATTGCTCTGAGATCATGTCGCTGCTCGAACCCGATACGACCCGCTTCCCCGAGGCAAGGCCGAAGCGCGTTGACGGACGGCTGTTTCGGACCGGCTAGGCCCGGTCTTGGCTTCGGGCGCGGGTGAGGCGGACATAGAGGCCAACGATCAGCGGCCGCATCGGCAGGAAGGCGCGGTAGCCGAGTTCAAGGACCGAAACGACACCTGGAACCTTGGCTATTCGCGCGAGCCAGCGCCAGCCGGGCAGTTTGCCCCAGACCTCGACGAACGCCGCCGCTCCGGACACTACGTGGCCCGCTTGCGTGGCGACGTGAAAACGTGCAAGGGCTTGGCCCCGCTCAATCCCCGCGGGCAGGTCAGCATCAGGGTCGGCCACGTTCACGAGCGTCAATGCGCCCTCGCTGTCCTGTTTCTCGTAGTGCGAAATCTCGGCGCGGCAGAGAGGGCAGGCGCCGTCATAGAAGACTGTGGTTTTCGACATCGGGTGCTCCCAGGCTTTGTCATGTTACGCGGGACAGGTATGTCCGGATCGAAACCCGGATGCTCGATCCCGGCGCGACCCGGAATCCGGCGATGACCTTCGATGACGCCTGGGATGCGCTGGATGCCGGCTCTGAGCTGATAGACCGTGGGCATTGGCGCAATCACGAAATAGCCCTGAACCTGCCTTGATCCGCGCCGTCGCGGGCCACGTAGCCATTTCACCACGGGCTGAAAGGGGCGCTGGATGCCAGCTTCGTATATCCCCGGTGCGGGAATGATCCGGCGAGCCGTCGGGGGCCGCGGCGCATGACCTCGGCGCGGGGCAACAACCTGCCGGCTTTTTCGGTCTTCGCCGCGGTTCTCGCTGCCGCCGGCCTGCCGATCTACATCCACGCCCCGAAATTCTACGTTGATGAATACGGTGTCGGGCTCGGCACCCTTGGCGCTGTCCTGTTTGCCTTGCGATTGCTCGACGTCGTGCAGGATCCGGTTCTTGGGTGGCTGTCCGGGCGCGCCGGTGCTCGCCGCGGGGTCATCGTCGGTGTCGTCGCATTGCTCATGGCCGGAGCGATGATCGGGTTGTTCGCGGTGACGCCCCTGGTTGCGCCGCTCATCTGGTTCGCCGCGATGCTGGCGATCCTGTTCTCCGCCTACAGTTTCCTAACGATCTCGTTTTACGGCGCGGGTATCCACAAGGTGGCGCGGGCGCCGCGCCTGAGCCATGTCGGCCTTGCGGCATGGCGCGAAACCGGCGCGCTGATCGGCGTTTGCCTTGCCGCCATCGCTCCCACCGCGCTTGGCCTTGCCGCCGATCACCCGTTTGCGGCATTCGCCGTCGGCTTTGCCGGTGCAACCATTGCTGCGATCGTCCTGATGCGCGGTGAATGGGCATCGCCAGCGCGCCCGGTGGCGTTTGACCCGCGCCCCATCCTGCGCGACGTGGTTGCGCGCCGGCTCCTCTTGATCGCCTTCGTCAATGCGGCCCCAGTCGCGGTCACCTCCACCCTGTTCTTGTTTTACGTGGAAACCCGGCTCGCCGCGCCGGGCATGGAGGGGCCGCTCCTGGTTCTGTTCTTCTTCGCCGCCGCGCTCAGCGCGCCCGCTTGGGGCCGGTTGGCAACGCGCTACGGTGCGCGCGAGGTGCTGCTTGCGGGCATGGTCCTGTCGATCATCGCCTTTGCCTTCGCGGCCTACCTCGGTGCGGGCGACGTGGTGCCGTTCGCGCTCGTGTGTGTTGCCTCGGGCGCGGCGCTCGGGGCCGATATGACCCTGCTGCCCGCCCTCTTTGCCCGGCGCGTTGCGACGATGGCGCGCGAACCCGGACAGGCCTTCGGACTTTGGAGCTTCGTTTCGAAGCTGACACTCGCGATTGCCGCGGTAACAGTGCTTCCGATCCTCGACGCCGCGGGCTACGAAACCGGTTCAAGTGAGCCAAGCGCGCTCCTCGCGCTCACCGTTCTCTACGCGGTGGTGCCTTGCGTGCTGAAACTGGTCGCGGTCGGGTTGCTCTGGTTCATGACCGAAAGCCGCGAAACGGCGGCATGACCACACACCCGGACAGACCCTGCGAGACGCGAAAACGGCGCCCCGGATGATCGGGGCGCCGTTCTGGCCGATATGGCGGCGCGGGCGTCGTATCCCGCGCCGCGCAAGTGGTGCCGTCAGGCAATGTCGAACCGGTCGGCGTCCATCACCTTGGTCCAGGCGGCGACAAAGTCGTTGACGAACTTCTCCTTGGCGTCGTCCTGGGCATAGACTTCCGAGATCGCCCGCAGCTGCGAGTTCGACCCGAAGACGAGATCGACGCGAGTCGCGGTCCACTTGACCTCGCCGGTGGCGCGGTCGCGGCCCTCGAACGCCTGTTCGTCTTCGTCCACCGGGCTCCACTTGGTGCCCATGTCGACGAGATTGACGAAGAAGTCGTTGGTGAGCTGGCCTTCGCGGTCGGTCAGAACGCCATGCTTGGAGCCACCGTGGTTGCCGCCGAGCACGCGCATGCCGCCGACGAGCACCGCCATTTCCGGCGCCGACAGGGTGAGAAGCTGGGCCTTGTCGACCAGCATTTCCTCGGCCGGGATCGTGAACACCGCGCTCGCGTAGTTGCGGAAGCCGTCGGCTTCGGGCTTGAGCGGCTCGAAGCTCTCGGCATCGGTCTGCTCCTCGGTCGCGTCGCCGCGGCCGGTCGAGACCGGCACGGTCACATCGAAGCCCGCGTCGTCGGCGGCCTTCTCGATCGCGGCGGCACCGCCGATCACGATCAGGTCCGCGAGCGAGACGTCGAAGCCGGCATCGGCCTTGATGCCTTCAAGCACACCCAGAACCCTGGCGAGCTGCTCGGGCTGGTTCACGTCCCAATCCTTCTGCGGGGCGAGCCGGACGCGGGCGCCATTCGCACCGCCGCGCTTGTCGGAGCCGCGGAACGTCGAGGCCGAGGCCCAGGCGGTCTGCACAAGTTCCGAAACCGTGAGGTCGGAGCCGAGGATCGCGCCCTTGAGCTGGTCGACCTGCGCATCGGTGAGCGCCTTGCCGGCCGGGATCGGGTCCTGCCAGATCAGGTCTTCGGCCGGAACCTCCTTGCCGAGGTAGCGCGCTTTCGGCCCCATGTCGCGGTGGGTCAGCTTGAACCACGCGCGGGCGTAGGCATCGGCGAACTCTTCGGGATTGTCATGGAAGTGACGCGCGATCGGCTCGTAGATCGGGTCCATCTTGAGCGACATGTCGGCGGTGGTCATCATCGGGCGATGCTTCACGCCGGGCACGTGCGCGTCTTCGACCATGTCTTCGTCGTCGACGTCCTTGGCGAGCCAGATGTTGGCGCCGGCCGGGCTCTTGGTCAGCTCCCAGTCGTATTTGAACAGCACCTTGAGGTAGCCCATGTCCCATGTCGTCGGGTTCGGCTTCCATGCGCCTTCGACACCCGAGGTGATGGTGTCTTCCGAATGGCCTTTGC
>Ga0180435_10005852_pt1 | contig 11884 bp, 10 predicted proteins | sample SS_ome_3_FD_132467 | JGI IMG/M metagenome (GOLD analysis project Ga0180435, IMG submission 132467) | Hypersaline lake sediment archaeal communities from the Salton Sea, California, USA - SS_3_S_1 metaG | ecosystem: Environmental > Aquatic > Non-marine Saline and Alkaline > Hypersaline >...
GCAGTCCTATTCCCGGGCCGAGCAGTTCGCTTCCAAGTCGAACAGCCTGGCTCAGGGGGACGACGCCCTCAGCGCCGATAATTGGTCGGTGATCGCCCAGGCGCGGCGGGCACGCGGCGATTCAAGGGGAGCCCGAGAGGCCAGCGAGCGAGCGCGCGTGATGCGCTAAGGCCACGGGTGGGGCTTTCCGGGGCGCCGGTGGTTGCTCAGGCTGCTAGAATCCTTTCTTTCCCCCGAAGGACGGCCGATGTGACCACCCCTTATGCCGCAGACAAGCTGATATCCCAGGCGCGCGCGCTGGCGGCGGAGTATCGCCGTGCCATGGGCAAACCTCTGCCCGGGGTCAGCACCGAGATTGCCGAGCATGATGCGATACGCCTGCTGGCGCTGGAGCCGAAAGAAGGTGAGCAAGGTGGCTGGGATGCAAGCGATCCCGCAACGGGAGAACGGGTGCAGATAAAGTCCCGAACCATCTTCGATGAGAGCAAGGGTGGTGAGCGTATCGGGCAACTCAAGCTCAACCAGGAATGGGATGCCGTTGTACTGGTGCTCATGGACGAGAACTACGAACCCTATGAGATCTATCGCGCGCGCCGCGAAGAGCTGAGCGAGTATCTCGACAATGTGAGTTCAAGTCGCGCCAAGCGTGGTGCCATGTCGGTGGCCCGTTTTAAGATCATCGGCGAACTGGTCTGGGATGCCGTCAGTGGGCCGCAGGACGAGGTCTGGGACAACCAGGCAGACTGATACCTGCGGTGTTTTCTGATGTGCATGACATTCTCGGCCCTGAAGGGCTGCTCGCCCGCGAGGTCGAGGGGTTTGCCTATCGCTCTCAGCAGGAGGAGATGGCAGAGGCCGTGCTCACCGCGATCGAGGACGGGCAGCACCTGATCGTCGAGGCCGGTACGGGTACCGGTAAGACCTTTGCCTACCTGGTGCCGGCGCTACTGTCGGGAAAGAAGGTCATCATCTCCACTGGCACGCGCAACCTGCAGGACCAGCTGTTCCTGCGTGACCTGCCGCGCGTACTGGATACCCTCGCCAGTCCGGCCAGGATTGCCCTGCTGAAGGGACGGGCCAACTATCTCTGTATCCATCGCATGGAACTGGCATTGCAGGATGCCCGGGGGCATGCGCGCGAGACCCTGCGGGCGCTGCTCAAGGTTCGCGACTGGTCGCACGCCACCGAGCGGGGGGATATCGCGGAGCTGAGCGAGGTTGCAGAGGACTCGCCAATCTGGCCCCTGGTTACATCCACGACAGATAACTGCCTGGGCCAGGATTGCCCGTCCTGGAGCAAGTGTCACCTGGCCGAGGCACGCCGCCTGGCACAGGAGGCGGATCTGGTGGTCATCAACCATCATCTGTTGTGTGCGGATTTCGCGATCCGGGACACGGGCTTCGGTGAACTGCTGCCGGCGGCGGATGTGTTTATCATCGACGAGGCCCATCAGCTGCCGGATGTCGCAAGCAACTTTTTCGGCGCCACTCTGAGCACTCGCCAGATTGCCGAGCTGGTACACGACGCCAGTGCCGAATACCACACCGAGGCCGGCGATCTGCCCAAGGTGCTCGATCAGATCGATCGCCTGGACAAGGCGGGCAAGGACCTTCGGCTCGCCTTCGAGCAGCAGCCGCAGCGTGGGGCCTGGGTGGAGATCCAGGAGGAAAAGGGAATCCAGGAGGCGCTGGATGCGCTTGCCGCTCACCTCGACGGACTGGAAGGTCTTCTCGAGGCCATCAAAGGGCGGGGTAAGGGACTGGACAGCTGTCTGGAGCGTTGTAAGGGACTGGCGGCGCTACTGCGACAACTGCGTGATCCCGATGAACCCGAGCAGATGGTGCGCTGGTTCGAGGTGTTCGGACACAGCCTGCGCCTGAACAGCACACCGATCGATATAGCCGATGTATTCAGCAATACCATGCTGCAGCATCCGGCCAGCTGGATCTTCACCTCGGCCACCCTGGCGGTTGGCGACAGCTTCTCCCACTTCGAGCGCCAGCTCGGTATCACCGGGGCACGCACCGGTAAATGGGACAGTCCATTCGACTATCGCAACCAGGCGCTGTGGTACGTGCCGCAGGGTATGCCGGCTCCGAGCGACCCGGGTTATGTACGCGCCGTCATGCGCGAGGCCGTACCCCTGTTACAGGCCAGCGGGGGGCGCGCCTTTCTTTTGTTCACCAGTTACCGCGCACTCAATCAGGCCGCCGACCTGCTCGAGGACGAGGGCATCGACCACCCGATCCTGGTGCAGGGCGACATGCCGAAGGCGGAACTGTTGCGCCGTTTTGTCGCGCATGGTGATGCGATACTGCTCGGCACCTCGAGTTTCTGGGAAGGTGTCGATGTGCGCGGGGAGGCCCTTTCGCTGGTGGTCATCGACAAGCTGCCCTTTGCCTCGCCGGGCGATCCGGTTCTGCAGGCGCGCCTGGATGCAATCAAGGCACGTGGTGGCAGCCCGTTCATGGATTATCAGGTGCCGCAGGCCGCGATTGCGCTCAAGCAGGGCGCGGGACGCCTGATCCGGGATGTGACCGATCGCGGTTTGCTGGTGATGTGTGATCCCAGAATGTTGAGAAAGTCCTACGGACATACCTTTCTCGAGGCGATGCCCGACTTTGCGCGCACACGCGATCCCGAGGTGGCGCGCGCCTTTTTCGAGTGAGCGGCTACGTCGATTAAGGCCGCCGCCGGTTTACAATCCCGATATGAAAATTCTTGCCATCGATACCACCGAACAGGGCTGTTCCGCCGCCCTGATGCTCGGAGATGAACTTGCCGAGTCCTTCGAAGTCGCGGCACGTCAGCATTCAAAGCTTATTTTGCCCATGGTCGAGAGACTGCTCGTCGAAGCGGATCTCACACTTGCCAAGCTCGATGGATTGGCCTTCGCGCGCGGACCGGGCTCGTTTACCGGGGTACGGATAGCAGCAGCAGTGACGCAGGGTTTGGCGATGTCGGTCGATCTGCCGGTAGTGCCGGTCTCCAGCTTGCTGGCCCTGGCGCAGGGCGTGATGCGGGAGCACCGGGAGGAAAAGGTACTGGCTGCCTTCGATGCACGTATGGGTGAGTTGTATTGGGCCGCATGTGAGGCGGTTGACGGCCAGATGCGCTTTTCCGGCCCGGAGTGTGTCAGTACGCTGAGTGAGGTCGTATTGCCATCCGCTGCAAGCGCTTGGGCGATGGCCGGCAGCGCGGTTGGCCCCTATGGCGATGTGCTTGCCAAACACCGCGGTGGGGTGGAAATGGCGCGCTACCCGGACGCGATGGTGCATGCGCAGGATGTGGCCATACTGGCGGTGGACGATTTCGCGTCCGGCAGAGGGGTGCCTGCGGAGCAGGCCCTGCCGGTTTACCTGCGGGATCAGGTCGCGCAAAAGAAGGCAAAGCCCGCTTAGGACGGAGGTTTTTTGGCCGTCAGGCTTGGTTTTCCTGTGGCCTGGCCATTTCCCGTAGCGTCTTCTCCGGTGCGCTCGCATCGATCTCCCTGGAGTCGATCAGCTGGAGCCTGGAGGCCTGTTCCGGGGACGATGACGTCACTTCCGCGGTGTCTGCTGCACGGTTGTAGCTGAAGCTCTCGGCGCCACACGCGAACAGGCCCTTGATGCGTTCGTATTCGAGGCCATCAAGCCAGGCGAGCAGGGTGGTTTTGTCGAAGCGGAACTCAGGCCCGATCAGCCATCCCGCCCGGTGATAGCCGTCGGCCTGTCCCTCGAACCGGGTCCAGCCTGTCTCAGCGTTGTTGTTGCCGGGTGGTGACGGCTCCTGGGCCAGCAGAAAGGCATGTGCCTCGGGAAACTGAGCGCTCGTATCGCCGGCTTCGAGTGCGAGCAGGTCCGGGTTCACTGCGCCGTGCTCCGTGATGATCAGGCGCTTGCGTGGTGGCGGCAGGGCCGCAGCAAAGTCCATGAAGCGGTGTTCATCCGCGTCGCTGTAGCAATCGCTTTTGTTTGCAATCAGGACGTCTGCCAGGTGGATCTGATCGATGAAGTTGGGGTGCTCACGATGACGTGTCGAGCTCAGGTGGCGCGCATCCATGACACACAGGGTCGCCTGCACCGAGAGCACCTGCGCATACAGCGGCGAGCGCAGCTGATCGAGTATCTGCGCGGGATGTCCCAGTCCACTGGGCTCGATCAGGATCCGGTCCGGCCGGTATTGGCGGATGAGGCGATTCAGGCCGACGCTGAAGGCAGGGGCGGCGACACAGCAGAGGCAGCCGCCGGCCACTTCCTCGATGGCCACGCCGGAGCTGTCCAACAGGACCCCGTCCACGCCGGCTTCCCCGAATTCGTTCACCAGGACGGCCCATTGTGCATCGGCCGGGCGATGTTGAAGCAGGTATCGGATGAGCGTGGTCTTGCCGGTGCCCAGGAAGCCAGTGACCAGGTTGACCGGGATCATGGCTCAGTTGTCGGCGCCACTGTCTTCGGTGCTTTGTTCGGATTCTTCCTGATCACCCGCGCGGAAGTAGTAATCGTAGCTCGTGTGCAGATGGTTGGTGAATTCCCATGCCTCGTTGTAAGAGAGGCCACTGTTGTCCGGGAAGATGACCTTGACGTACATCCCGTCCGGGTGATCCTTTCTCAGGCGTGTCAGCACCAGGTCGAGGCGTCGCCGGGAGATCGACTGGAAGTCCCCGCTGTTTCCTTCACGCCATGAGATTCGGAAGGTCCCCTGTTTCTTCCAGTACCGCACCTCGACCAGGTGACGCCCTTCGGAAGAGCGTGCCGGGCGGACCAGCTTGTCGTACTTGACCTTGAGGTTGTCGTAATCGCCGACCAGTACCAGGTATTTGCGATCCAAGTCCTGGGAGGCCTGGCGCGCCGCATCCAGTGCCTGACTGCTCTCGGAGAGTCGTTCCTGCAAGGTAGTCGCCTGGTCCTGTGAACTGCTCAGGCTTTCCTGCAGGCTGTCGATATTCGCCTGCAGGTTTCCGACATCGTTGCGTGACGCTTCGAGTTCGAGTTCGCGGTTGCGCAAGGACTGGTTCAGGGTACGCAGGCGGGATTCCTTGTTTCTGACGTCGGTTTCGAGCTGCTGGCGGGTGAGGGACAGTTGCGCGGCCTTTTGAGTGAGCTCATCCCGCTGGCTGGTGAGATCGCCAATGGTCGTGAGTTGTTCACTGATCAGGGTCTCGCGCTCGAGGCCCTTCTGTTTGAGGCGCATGATTTCCAGACGGAGCTGTTCCATCCGCTCCTGGGCCCGGTGCAGCGCCATGCTCAGGCTATCCTTTTCCTCGCCGGTGGCGCGCGCCAGTTCCGCCGCGATCCGTTCGGCCTCCATGGTGGAACGCAGCTGATTGACCAGTTCCATGTTGCGCACCAGCAGCACCACCAGCGCGATCAGGAAGATCATAACCACGGTGGTCATGATGTCCGTGAAGGAGGGCCAGAAACTTTCGTTGACCTGTCCTTCCTGGCGATTAAGGCGCAGGTCGATGAAGCCGTCGTCGTTCATTCGTCGTCACGCAGACGGAAGCCCAGCCGCAGCAGACGGGTGACGGTGTCCATGTGACCTTCGAGACCTTCCACCTTGTCACGGTAGTGCTCGAGGGTCTGGGCAATCTGTTGCTCGGTGTCCTTGAAGGATTTCTGGGTGTTCTGCATTTCCGCCACCAGTGTCTGCAATGACCGGATCAGGCCAGTGAATTCGTACAGCACGGTATCGGTCTGAACCTGGAACTTGGGCATTAGGTAGTTGGTGGTGACCTGTTCGACTCCGCTGACCATGTTGGTCTGGGCGTCGCTCAGTCGCAGGTGAAAATAGCCAAAGAAGATGTAACACACGATCGCCGTGATGGTGGTGGAAAGGGCGGTCGACATCCCATGAATGACCATCCCCATGCCGCTGGCATCGATCGCATTTTCGAGCACGTCCGAGGCGCCAACCAGCGCGATCGAAAGCGATACGATAGTGCCGAACACGCCAGTCAGTATGAGGATGTTGTTGATGAACCTGGCCAGGCTGCTACGGGTACTTTCGGCGGCCACCAGGGTTGAGGCCAGTGCGTTCTGATTGATCGGGGTATGGCTTTCGTGCAACTCTACCAGGGTGCGGTAACGCCGGGCCATCAGGGAGTTGGTGGGCAGCCCCTTGAGCGGTTCGTCCGGACGACGGTGCTGGTTGCGCACGAAGCGGATGACAGCCGACTCCTCGCGCGCATAGCCCATCAGGCTGATAGCGATGCGCAGCATCCCGATCAGGAAAAGTGCCACGATGGCGCCGTTGATCACCCACCCCAGCTGGGTGAGCTGGTCCTGGAAGTAGATACGATTGATAAATTCCCACTTCCAGTAACCCAGGCCGGCCGCTACCAGAGTCAGGAGAATGAGCCGGATCAGGGTGTTGCGACTGTAGTGGCGATGGAAAGTGATGTTGCCCAAGAGTCAGACCTCGCTCTGGAAATTGAATCGGCGAAAGATGCGTGGCCGGCGAAGTTTACCATTTAAGGGTGGGTAATTCTGTGGTGGGAGTATCAGGCGAAAACAGCGATCACAACCTGCATCGGGCGGCCCATGTGTGCCTGATGTGTCCCAATCCCGAAGAAAAGCAGGCGCTTGCCGCCTTGCTGTACCGGGACTATCAGGGGGGGAGGTTGGCCTTGACCCCGTGTGCGCTGCCACTTGTGGAGCAGCCGGGCCGTCCCGAAAGACCGGAACTGGTGCCCCCGGGGGAGGTTCCCCGGCGCCGCATCGGAAGCCCGGAAGGCCATGCCGCGCTGATCCATGCCGTGGCGCACATCGAGTTCAACGCGATCAACCTGGCATGTGATGCGGCCTGCCGCTTCCAGGGGCTACCGGAGGATTATTACGCCGACTGGTTGCAGGTGGCGGCCGAGGAGGCGCGGCATTTTTCTCTCCTGCGGACCCGCCTGCAGCAACTCGGCTACGATTACGGTGACTTCCCTGCACACGATGGCCTGTGGGAGTTGGCGCAGAAAACCGCCGATGACCCCCTGCGACGCATGGCGCTCGTCCCGCGGGTGATGGAAGCACGCGGCCTGGATGTGACCCCCGGGATGATCAAGCGCTTCGCCCAGATCGGTGATGAAGGGACGGTCGCGATCCTGAACATCATCCTGCGTGAGGAGGTCGGGCATGTTGAGGCCGGCTCGCGCTGGTTCAAATTTCTGTGTGAGCAGCGCGGGCTCGACCCCGAGACCCATTATTTCGAGCTGCTGAACGACTGCTTCAAAGGTGGCATCCGCTGCCCCCTGCACAAGGAGGCACGACGCCAGGCAGGTTTCAGTGAAAGCGAACTGGAGCGTCTGGAAGGGATGTGCCGCAAGGGCTGAGCGGGCAGCGCGGGAGTGTGGCTGGACCGCTCTCGAGCGATCCTGAAGATTCGTCACTGGAGGGTTCGATCAGGTACGAACCGCAGCGAACCAGGGACGTTTCGACAAGGAGCAAATGGTGGTGCCGATCTTGCGCCACCGCATTCCTCAATGCTGTGTCGAGTGGGGTTGTTTCAGTCGCGAAGGTTAACCCGCATCGATCAGCGGTCGAACCGGGATATTGGCAAAAAGTTCAATTTTTCCGAGTGTTACCAGACTTTGCGTGCCCGGCTCGTATTGACACGCTGTTGTATGCGGTTTTTGCAACGATCTGGCCGGAGCATTTTGAACGATCCCTCTCAGACCATAGCGGACTATGCTTCTTCGAGCGATCGTTCAAGATTTCATCGGGAAAACCCTGAACCATCCGGACAGAAACACGCCTGAAACTGTCAGTGCCCCAATGCCGCCTTGCCTGGCTCCTCCCGAACCTACCTGTATCCGATTCGAGCCTCATCCCGGTCATTGACCGCAGTAAAGGCCATCCCGACACGATCACGCTCGAGGTAGCCATTACCGCCCGTATTGAAGCGTAGCCCAGTGCCTATCTCCATCAACACTCCGGTTTCATCCGTGTCTTCGAACCGGGAAATGAACGCCGCGTGATATTCGTAGACGCCTTGGGTGGCCAACTGGCCGACTTTATCTATTGAGGGATAGCAAACGCCATGGGTAATCAGGACCGTCTTCGTCTTATCCAACAGTTTGGCTGCGGCCTTATCATGGAAAGTGGCTGCGACCCGCGCGTCCCAACCATGCGTGTTCTCCCGATCCCATCTACGCATGCTCTCTATCTCACAGGTCAAATCGAGCTGCCGGTTGCCGGTTGAGGGTGTTGTCTTGGCCGAGTAGCCAACAACCGACATCGATTTGTATTCAGGCGTGAGCGCCCTTAACTGAATATCGTAGAGCACAACCCCATTCGCCTTTCTTATAAACACCGGCGTCTCAGGAAAATAGGCATCGATATCGACGCTTGCCTGGTTGATCGGCCTGCTGAATTTCTGAAGTTGACGCGGTGTGCGCGTGGGCCGCGTTGGATACTGTGGTTGGGCCTGATAGTGTTGACGCGATATATCTTCGCTGTCCCATGGCCCGAATTCGTTCATTGCCCCCCAGGGCGACATGAAATTCCCCGCCAGTACCAGGCCGGGGAAAGCCGCCACAAAAAGGGGAACGAGGCCAGACAGTTTAAATTTCATTGTGGTTTCTCCATCGATTCATTGGGAAACAGGACGACCCTGAGGGTTGGCATCCTGACAGCGATTTCGCAGTATTACTCACTCCCTGCATGCCTTCCAACAAGGGACCTGTGCCCGGCTGGAACCAAACGTATGCTTCGAGCGGTGGAATCCGCATTCGGAGGCGGAAATTTTTGATTCAGGGACGAAGGCCTGTTCCTGGCCGCAGGCCCGCGTGGCCTGTCACTCGAACCTGTGTCCGCTTTCGCGGGAGCCTGCCGAGGATCCCGAGCATATCCGAACTCCCGGCATGCAGGGAGAGATCGAGGCTGGATTTGAGGCTGAGGTAGTATTCAGTATTTCGGGGCGGTCTGTGCCCGACTTCATTCGCAGGTTGTCCGCGTCCCATGCTTTACCGCCAGAATCTTTTCCAGGGCGCCGTGCTCATAGTCGCTTCCGAGTTCATGTTCGCCAGCATGGGGGCAGCGGTGAAGGCGGCCTCGATGACCCTGCCCAACGAGATGCTGGTATTCATGCGCAACCTCGTGGGCCTGGCTATTTTGCTGCCGTTGCTGCTGCACGGTGGCCTGAGTGGCCTGGCGACCCGCGTCCCCCATTTGCATTTGTTACGTTCTCTGGCGGGGGTGTCGGCCATGTACTGCTTTTTCTATGCACTGGCCAACCTGCCGCTGGCGGACGGCATGCTGCTTAAAATGACGGCCCCGATCTTTATCCCCCTGGTAGTCTGGTTTTGGTTGCGAGAGGAACTTTCACCCATGGCGTTGGTGGCAGTGCCGGTGGGATTCATCGGCGTTGCGCTGGTGCTTCGTCCGGAAGGGGGCTTGACCTTCGTGGCTCTGGTTGGCCTGGCGGGCGGGATGCTCGCCGCCGTGGCCAAGACCACGGTGCGCCGCCTTACCCGCACCGAGCCGGCCACGCGGATCGTCTTCTACTTCGCCGTGCTGGGCGTGCTGGTGTCCGCGGTGCCACTCAGCTGGGCATGGCGTATGCCCGAGGGGCAGGAGTGGGGTCTGTTGCTGTTCGTAGGCGCGGCGGGAACCGCCGGCCAGTTTCTGTTGACCCGAGGCTATGCGGCCGCTCCGGCGGCCCGCGTTGGACCCTTCACCTATTTTTCGGTGATCTTCGCTGCACTGTACGGTTACCTTTTCTGGTCCGAGGGCCTCACATTATGGTTCGTGAGCGGGGCATTGCTGATTGCGCTGGCCGGGCTGCTGGCACTGCGCGGACGTCCCAAGCCTGCGGCCGTGGCTCAAGCCGCGGAGTGAGTGCCCGGCTGTAATCTGCTGTTTTGTAGAGGGACCTTACCGACAACTTTGGAAGCACGCAGCATCCAGGTTTCCGACCACAAGAGCGGATACGGGACTGCGTGATCAGCGCCTGCGTCAGGCTTTGATTTCCTCGCGCTGAAGGGTCGTGCCATCGTCGGTCCAGGCGGCGGCATGATCTCCATGCCATTCATCCAGCACGTAACGATGGGCGGTACGTCCATCTGGCAGCTTATGCGTATGGACTGCCGGGCGGTGGGTATGGCCGTGGATCATCTGGGTGGCATTGTGGCGTTGCAGGTAGTCCAGGATCGCCTGGTCGTTGGCATCCATGATGTCGGCCGCGGTCATGGCGGTCACCTCGCCACTGCGGCGGCGGTAGTCCGCGGCCATGCGGCGACGCGCTTGCAGCGAGCGTCGTAGTGCCAGCCACTGGAAAAGCGGATTGCGCAGTTTGCGGCGCGCACGCTGGTAGGCGTGATCGTCGGTACACAGCAGGTCGCCGTGCATCAGCAGGGTGGGTTGTCCGGCCACCGTGGTCAGGAACGGGTCGGGAAGCAGGGTGGCGCCGGTCTCCCGCATCAGGCGCCTGCCCATCAAAAAATCCCGGTTACCCCGTTGGATAAAGACCTCCACGCCGTGTGCGCCAAGACTTTTCAGTGCTTTCCGGATGCGTGTTGCCAAAGGGGCGTCGTCGTCATCGCCAACCCATGCGTCAAAAATATCTCCCAGGATATACAGCTGGTCTCCGGATTTCGGTCGCTGCGCGAGGAACTTCTCGAAGAGGGTGACGGTCTCCGGCCTGGATTCGGACAGGTGCAGGTCTGAGATAAAGATTTTTTCCGGCATGCACCCGATTGTAACGACATCGCCCCGGGTTATGCTTTGCTTATGCACACCGTCTTTCGCATCAGAGAGTGCCTGCGGATGGCCCTGTTCGCGGGGATCGTTGGAGCGTTTTCTGCTGCACCGGTCTGGTCCGCGAGTCCGGTCACCTTCGAATTGCAGGTTTCGGAACTCGAGCACGAGGGGACAGTGGCCAAAGATATCGAGCTGAAGCTGGTGCATTCGAAGGAACACCAGGAAGTCAGTGTCGACGTTGGCGGCATTTCAGCGCCGGATTTGCCCGGCCCGCTTACCGGGATCGTGCTCCACTGCCCCGGGATGAACATGGTGTGGCCTGCGCTCGATTGCAGCAGCGGTCGATTGGAAGTCGACGAAAGTCCCTGGGGAAAGCAGCAGGTCGACCTTGACCTCGACATGCAGGCTTTGACCGAGGGGCGCCTGGCTTTCTCCGGACTGCGTTATGCGGGTGGGGGCATCAAGGGGGGCTTCGAGTGGTCAGATGACGTCTGGCGTCTCAGCGCGGAGGCGCCCGGGCTCATGGTGCGGAAGATCGAACCAGTCAGCGCAATGGCCGTGGATAAGGGAATCGACAACCTGGACGGAAGGATGTCGCTGAAGCTGGGGCTGGACGGAACGAACACGGGGCCGCGGAGCGTTTCGCTAAAAGGGAGGTTTTCCGGTCTGGGCTATGCCGATCAGGCAGGGGAGCAGGCGGCGGAAGGAATCGCGGGAGAGGTCAGTTTTAGGGGAAAAAACCGGGCAGGTGCCTGGTCGGGTACCACGAAACTTGCTGTCCAGCGTGGAGAGCTTTACAGCGACCCGGTTTTTCTCGATTTCAGCCAGCAGCCTCTCAAGATCAACGGACGGGGCAGCTGGGGCGGGAAACTGGTCCGTATCGCCAGCATGAGTCTGGACCTGGGGAAGGCGGTCGAGGTGGAGGGGAACGCGCGCCTGGACCTGTCGCGGGCGCGTCTGGATAGCGGCGAGTTGAACGCTTCCTCCGCGCATCTGGATCAACTCTACTCGCAGCTGCTGCAACCGTGGCTGACCGATTCGCCACTGGAGAACCTGGAAATTGCCGGCGAGGCCAGTTTCACGCTGAAACTGGACGCCGGGCAGCCGGTGGCGCTGGACGGGAAGTTGGATGGCCTGGATGTCGAACAAAGCGATGGCGCCTTTGGCGTGGTAAATCTTGCGGGTGCGCTGCACTGGCGCAAGGAAGGTGAGAGCC
>Ga0180435_10005854_pt1 | contig 11881 bp, 10 predicted proteins | sample SS_ome_3_FD_132467 | JGI IMG/M metagenome (GOLD analysis project Ga0180435, IMG submission 132467) | Hypersaline lake sediment archaeal communities from the Salton Sea, California, USA - SS_3_S_1 metaG | ecosystem: Environmental > Aquatic > Non-marine Saline and Alkaline > Hypersaline >...
ACAATAATCGATACTGTAGCAGGGCGCGTAAGCACTCTGCTTGAGTTTATGATAGAATCGAGGAGTAGCTATGGCAGGAGATAACGGGAATCAGAACCTGCGCATAGGTGTGTACGTTTGTCATTGTGGCACCAATATCGCCGGTGTTGTCGATACCGGCGCCGTAGTCGAATATGCACGACGGCTGCCTGGTGTCGTAAGAGCCACGGACACACTGTATGCCTGTGCAGATAGCGGACAGAATCTCATCAGAGAGGACATCAAGGCCCACAATCTAAACCGCGTTGTCGTAGCAGCTTGTTCCGTAAGAATGCACGAGCCAACATTCCGAGCTGCAGTCGCTGAGGCCGGCCTAAATCCATTCTTGATGGAAATGGCCAATATCCGCGAACAATGCAGCTGGGCCCATGGGCATGACAAAGAAGGTGCGCTCGAAAAAGCCAAGGCACTGACTGCTGCTGCAGTTGCCAAGGCGCGATTCTTGCAACCACTGGATATGATCACCGTCCCCGTCACCAAACGTGCGCTAGTCATCGGCGGTGGTGTCGCAGGCATCAATGCTGCACTCGACCTCGGGGATCAGGGCATTGATACAATCTTGGTGGAGAAACAGCCAACCATCGGGGGAGTTATGGCACAACTCAACAAAACATTCCCCACGATGGACTGTAGTATTTGAATTCTCGCCCCAAAGATGGTTGACGCGGCGCGTCATCCCAAAGTGGACGTGAGAACCTATACAGAGGTTGAGCGAGTTGAAGGATTCGTAGGGAACTTCAAAGTACTCCTACGAGAGAAAACCCGGTATGTTCGTGCTGATCGTTGCAATGGCTGTGGTGAATGTGCCAAAGCCTGTCCCATCGAAGTTCCCAACTATTTTGAGTTGAACATCGCTCCCCGGAAGGCAATTGACGTCCCGATGAGTCAATCGGTCCCCCTTCTCTACCAGATCGACATGGATGCTTGTATCCAGTGCTACAAGTGCGTGGACGCCTGCGGAAAATTGGAGGCGATAGATTTCGGAATTGAGGATAATCTCACCTGGGAGGATGTTGGTACAATCATCACCGCCACCGGCTACGACCACTTTGACCCCAGTGTGATGCCGGAATATGGTTACGGGCGCTTTCCAAACGTGATTACGGCTATGGAAATGGAGCGCCTGAATAACTCAGCCGGTCCAACCGCCGGAAATCTCATCCGCCCAAGCGATGGCAAGAACCCCAGGCGCCTGGCGATTATTAACTGCGTCGGGTCTCGCGACAAGCGCTTCAATCCCTGGTGTTCCAACTTCTGCTGCATGTACGCCATTAAGAACGCTATACTCCTTAAGCAGATGAATCCTGAACTGGATATCGCGATATACTACCTGGATATCAGAACACCCTCGAAAGGGTATGAAGAATTCTACGATCGTGCACGACAGATGGGAATACACTTCATCCAGGGCCGTCCAGGATTAATCACGGAGGATATCGGATCGCACAATCTATATGTGCATGCCGAGGATGTCGCACTTGGTCACGTCATGGAACATGAATATGATTTGGTGATGCTCAATCAGGCAGCGGTACCGCAGCCTGACGTGGATACGATGAGTTCAGTGCTCAACATCAGCCAGAGCCCAGGGGGGTGGTTTATGGAATACCATCCCAAACTGCGACCAATCGACACACCCACTGACGGCATTTTCCTGGCAGGGGCCTGCCAGGGTGCCAAGGACATCCCAGCGAGCGTGGCTCAGGGCTCTGCAGCAGCATCCAGAGCGGGACGCATCCTGCACTCAGATGAATGGGAGATTGAGCCGGTGATCGCGCACGTCTGGGAGGATCGCTGCATAAGTGCTCAAGGAAAGAAGTGCGGCATTTGTTCCCGCGCTTGTCCCTACGGCGCAATCGAATATGAGCAGGGCAAAGCAGCCAAAGTCACAACCGCCAAGTGCCATGGCTGTGGTGGCTGCGTCGCTGAGTGCCCACAGAACGCGATCACTCAAATGCACTTTACCGACGCCCAGATCTTGGCGCAGATCCACGCACTCCTGGCAGATCAACCCGAAAAAAGGATTCTCGCGTTCCGCTGTCACTGGTGCTCATATGGAGGTGCCGATCTCGCCGGAACGAGCCACTTCGAGTACTCGTCGAACGAGCGTGGGCTGCGCGTGATGTGCTCAGCTCGCCTGGATTCCGATTTCATATATGAAGCATTCCGTCTGGGCGCTGGTGCTGTTCTCTTCTCAGGATGCCATCCTCAGGATTGCCACTACATAACCGGGCAGCCGATCGGAGCGACAAGAGCAGACCGACTGCTGAAAGCCTTTGAGAAGATAGGGATGACTTCCGGGCGTTTCCGGATCGAATGGATCAGTGCAGCGGAAGGTGACAAGTATGCTCGAGTTGTGAACGAGATGCAAGAACTGCTCGACTCAATCCCTGAGGAACAGCTAAAAGAGGAAATCGAGGCACTCCGTCCGACGATGGAGAAACGTGCGCGTCGCATGCGTGAAGTTCCTGAGGTTGATGATGCACTCGATTTCGCCAGGATGATCGAGGCAGTCACGGTTATGGAGGCATAGGATGAGCCACGCGCCATCTCCAACCAGTTTCGCTGATGAAGTCCGTGCAATCCCGGGTGGCGAGCACCTGGAAATGTGCTATGCGTGTGGCACGTGTGTCAGCAAATGTATGATTCAGCAGAAGGTCGAACCGGACTACAATCCGCGCCGCCTGCTGCGCCAAGTCATGATGGGCATGCGCGATGAGGCATTCAGCAACCCCACCACATGGCTGTGTTCTGCCTGCGATCTCTGCTATGAAGCGTGTCCCCAGGAGATTCATATATCCACAGTCATCGATGCCGTCAAACAATTGGCCGTAGAAGCCGGGCACACATCACCCATCGAAACTGTATCGGTAGAGGAATCGTTGTGCTCTGGCTGCGGAATCTGCGTGATGGTCTGCCCATACGAGGCTCCCCACCTGATCGAGAAAGAACTCGATGGCAAGCAAGATCGCGTATCTGAGGTGGATGCCAACAAGTGTATGGGCTGCGGCATCTGTGTGGCAGCCTGCCCGTTGGGGGCCATCTCACGCCCGGGAGTGAGTAACGATGATGTCGTGCCGCAAATTGCGATTGAGCGTCAACAGGACGGCATTCCCACCCTGTTAACCTTTGTGTGTGATTGGTCCTTGCGTGCTGCGGAGGATGTCTCTATTCTCGAGAGCTATCCGCCGAATGTGAGGATCGTTCACATTCCATGTACAGGGCGTATTGACCCGCAGATGGCGCTGATGGCGCTCAAGTCCGGCATTGATGGAGTTCTCGTGTGTGGATGCAAACCGGGTGAATGTCACTATAAACGTGGCACATCTGTGAGCGATTGCAAGATCAGTGTACTCAATCGTATACTTGAGCAGATGAACCTGAACCATGGCCAGATCCGGTTTGTACAGATTGGCACGCAGGACCGAGGCCACATCCGCTTCGAGGTCGATGCAATGCTAAAACACTTGGCTGACTCCAAGGAGGCACACTGATGGCAGAAGCTAAGGACAAACCCAAACTCGCATTCTATTGGGCAGCCAGTTGCGGCGGCTGCGAAATCACGATAACAGAGCTCGGTATGCGGCTGATTGAGGTAGGTGAGATCGTTGATATCGTGTTCTGGCCAGCCATACTGGACTTCAAATACAGCGACGTTGAAACTCTCAGCGACAGTGAAATCGACGTGTGTTTCTTCAATGGCGCGATTCGCAGCAGTGAGAACGAGCACATCGCTCATCTCCTGCGCCGCAAATCCAAGGTTCTGATAGCATTCGGGTCCTGCGCTCACGAAGGCTGTATCCCGGGCCTAGCCAATCTGCACAATCGCGAGTCGATTCTTATGCGCGTCTACGAGACTGCTCCCTCGCTTGACGACTCTCAGGGCACACTCCCTGCAATGAGCAACAATGTACCAGAAGGCACGATCGAGCTCCCCACATTCTACGATCACGTGAAAACACTCGCCCAGACTGTCGACGTTGACTATTTCGTCCCAGGATGTCCGCCAGTCGTGGAGCAAGTTTGGAACGTCTTCCAGACAATCCTGACGGGAACACTGCCCAAGAAGGGAGCCGTGATTGGAGCAGACAGGCTGACAAACTGTGATGTCTGCCCACGTCAAAAAGGGCAAAGTGGGACGCGAATTACAGAGTTCAAACGGCCACACGAGGTCGATCTTGACCCAGATCTGTGCTTCCTTACCCAAGGGGTAATTTGCTGTGGGCCCGCGACGCGTGCGGGCTGTGGACTCCCCTGTATCGAGGGGAATATGCCTTGCCGAGGTTGTTACGGACCACCTGACGGCGTCGTAGATCAAGGAACCAAACTGTTGAGTGCCATCGCGGCCCTGATCGATACAGATGATCCCAAAGAACTACAACAAATCATCGATAGTATTGTCGATCCAACCGGCACGCTATACCGGTTTAGCCTGGCAGACTCAGTCCTGAATGACCTCAAATACCGAAGCTGAATCGTCTTGCTAAGAACAGAGACGCGGCAGCAGTTGTATAAGGAAAAAACATGAGAAGGAAAATCAGCATAGATCCGATCACTCGCCTCGAAGGCCATGGGCGGATCGACCTCTTCCTCAATGAAGACGGTGAGCTTGCCAATGCCTACTTGATCGTTCCAGAATTACGTGGCTTTGAGAAATTCTGCGAAGGTCGTCCGGTCGAGGAGATGCCACGTATCACACAACGAATCTGTGGGGTATGTCCCATCGCGCACCACCTGGCATCAGCCAAAGCCGGAGATGCAGTTTACCATGTCGAGATTCCCTCCGCGGCCAAAAAGGTGCGGGAGATGCTCAATTCAGCTTTCTTTGTCGCAGATCACGGAACTCACTTCTTCGTGCTCGGCGGTCCAGACTTCATCGTCGGACCCGATGCACCCAAAGCCGATCGCAACATTCTTGGAGTGGTCCAAAAGGTTGGCAAAGAAGTCGGTGCACGGGTGATGCAGCTCTTACAGGACAACCATCGGATCGCGGCGATTATCGGCGGCAGATACATCCATCCTGTGAGCGCATTGATCGGTGGGATCTCCAAGCCATTGATCGAAGAAGAACGAGAGGAAATAGTTGAGAAGGCTCAGCGGTCAATTGAAACGGCAAAGTTTGCACTGCAGCTGTTTGATGATGTCGTACTCAATAACGAACAGTATCGAGATCTATTGCTCAGCGAAGCATTCACCCACCACACCTACTACATGGGCTTGGTTGACGAGAATAACAAAGTCAACTTCTACGACGGAGCCGTTCGCGTAGTTGGGCCTGATGGCAAAGAACTGGTGAAATACGCCCCCAAAGATTACCTGGATGTAGTCTCCGAGCACATCGAGCCGTGGTCTTATCTCAAATTCCCATACCTCAAAGCAATCGGATGGCAAGGACTCGTTGATGGCGCCGATAGCGGAGTATATCGTGCGACACCACTAGCTCGCCTCAATGCTTCGGATGGCATGGCAACGCCTTTGGCGCAGGCTGAATACGAGCAATTCTACGAGACTTTAGGCGGAAAACCCGTACACGCAACACTGGCCACCCACTGGGCTCGTCTGATCGAGATGTTGTACGCCGCTGAACACACACTCGAACTGGCCCAGGACCCCGAGATCACCAGTACTGACATCCGGTTGATCCCCACTGCAACACCGGATGAAGGAATTGGTGTTGTGGAGGCGCCTCGTGGCACATTGACACACCATTACATCACTGACGAAGAGGGATGCATCGTGAAGGCCAATCTGATCGTCGGAACAACCAATAACTACGCTGCTATGGGTATGTCGATAAAAAAGGCCGCTCAGCATCTAATACAGCCCGGCAAGCCGATTACCGACGGCATTCTCAATACGATCGAAATGGCATTTCGCAGCTATGACCCATGCCTTGGATGCGCCACTCATGCAATGCCTGGTGAGACACCACTTCTGGTGAAGGTCTACAACCACGACCACGAGTTGGTGCAGGAGATCCGTCGGGATTAGGAGCTAGCGATGAGCAAACGAGGATTGACGCAAAAGCAAAGCAACACGCATGAGATAGTGCTCGAGCGCGCCATGGTGACGCGGCACTATACTATGACGTGGGATCTCGACCGCTGTGTTGGTTGCCAGATCGGGCCATTGGTCTGTCCCAAAGATGCTATAACACATGTAGAGGGAGAGATCACTGCTGGACGTCTAACAAGAAGGCCATCAGTTAACATCGATGCCGAGAAATGTGTACTATGCGGAATATGCGAGGTGATGTGCCCCAAGAACGCCATCACCCTCACAATCAATGGCGAGCGTGAGAACCCGGTCATAGTGTACGAGGCAATCCCAGACCTGATTCAGTCAACTACTTTTGACGGAACAAATTTCAACTGGGGTAGGAAAGATTTCGTCATCAGTAACTGTCCCACCAACGTCATCAGCGCCGATGAGAAGAATGACACTTTAGTCGTCGACGATGAGCACTGTATCCGCTGTCGACAGTGCGAAATTGCCAGCAACGGCTCTTTCCAGGTGGTGCAGCCTTGGCAGGGCAAGGTGGAACTGCGGCGGGATAAGTGTGTCGAGGGGTGCCTGGCGTGCGCGGGTATCTGCCCCACCAGAGCCCTGCAGGTCAATAATGAGGGCACACTCGTTTTGGCCGACTACTTCTGCATAAAATGCGGCGCGTGCATGCAGGTCTGTCCGATCAAGGCAGAATACGAGGAGTATGAGGTTACCGTTGAGTCCAATGGCGTCACCAAGACGCAGGCTCATACGCGCATCACCAACGCTGATGATTTGCCGGTCGTTGTCGAAAGATGGCGCGTCAATCACACGCCCATCAAAAGTGCCGCGTGGACCACAGTGCTGGCTAAGGCCGCGGACGACAAAGCGGAGGAGGCAGAAATAGACAGCAAACGGGCGCTCAAGCGCCGGGATCTCCTCAAAGCATTGGCAGGATATAGAGAATTCGAGCAGGCAGAGGACTGATCGCCCAAGCAAGTCTATGCGCCTAAACAAACTTAGCAGAGCACTGCCTACAATTCTGGCCCAAGTTGGCGGCGACGTTTCGGTTCACGGCGTTGCCGCCGATTCACGCCAGGTAACGCCTGGAGACCTTTTTGTCGCCATTCCAGGTGTAGCCGTTGACGGCCATCGCTACATACCGGATGCCATCGGCAACGGCGCCGTAGTTATCGTCGGCGAACGACCACCGCAGGGCCTTCAGAATCTGCCTTGGGGAGCATTCACTTACCTCCGCGTTCCCGATGCACGCGAGGCCTTGGGCTGGCTATCCGCAGCTTATCGGGGTTTCCCATCGCGCCATATGGCACTGATCGGCGTCACAGGCACTGATGGAAAAACGACGACCGTTAGCCTCATCCACGCAATCCTGCAATCAGCCGGCATCAACAGTGGCATGATCAGCACGGTCAAGGCACAAATCGGCAACCAGGAACTGGATACAGGCCTGCACACCACAACGCCTGATGCTCCCCTGGTCCAGGAGTATCTTGCACAGATGGTTGAGTATGGAACAACTCATGCGGTACTTGAGGTAACATCTCATGGGTTGGCACAGCACCGCGTGACAGGCTGCGATTTTGACATAGCCGCCGTAACCAATATCACCCACGATCACTTGAATTTCCACGGATCTGTCTATGCATACCAGGAAACAAAGAGCCGTCTCTTCAAAAACTTGAAGCACTCATTTCAGAAAGAGGGCATCAGCAAAACTGCAGTACTTAATGCCGCTGACGATTCCTTTCGATACTTAAGTCAGATTCTGCCCACAGACCAGCAAATTGTGTACGCGCTGCAGGGTTCAGCTGATCTGGTTGCAGATGATATCAGCCTCGCCCCGGATCGCACGAGATTTGCCCTGCGTTCACCACACGGCACCATTCCCATCGAGACAACGCTAATCGGCAGGTTCAATATCAGCAATATACTGGCTGCTGCAGCTGTCGCGTTCGCACTGGGAATCCCCATCGACAACATTGCCCAGGGAGTTGCATCTGTCCCTTCCATTCCCGGCCGCATGGAGTACGTCAATGAGGGCGAGGACTATGTCGCGATCGTGGATTTCGCTCATACCCCCAATGCCCTGCAAAATGCACTGGAGACCGCGCGATCTTTGACAAGTCAGAACGGACGGGTCATTGTCGTATTTGGGTGTGCCGGCCTGCAAGATCGTGCCAAACGAAGCACTATGGGTCAAATCGCGGGGACATTCGCCGACATTGTGATAGTCACGGCCGAAGACCCTCGCACAGAAGAACTGAATGACATCATAGAAGAAATCACGTCAGCCGCGCTCAGCCAAGACAAACAAGGAGGCACTAACCTCTGGCGTATTCGCGACCGGGGAGAGGCGATTCGCTTTGCTTGCCAGCAGGCACGTGCGGGAGATGTCGTGATAGCTTGCGGCAAGGGACACGAACAGAGTATGTGCTTTGGGACAGTGGAATATCCCTGGGATGACCGGGTAGCGATGCGTCACGCCATCCACGGAGAAGTGCTTGATAGCTTGCCAACCTTTGGTGAGGATTCAGAGGAGCAAATCTTCACAGCGCATTGATTACCACCAGACGGCTGGGGAATCACCGTCTTAAATTCAAAGGCCGCACACCACCTACCTGAGGGGGATGATGTGCGGCCTTATTCTATGCTTCTATTCCACTACCTTCCCTGCGTCCTGGCCATTCTGGCAAAGAGATCCAAGAACTCCTCGTTCGTCTTCGTCCGTCGAAGCACGCGCAGCAACTCCTGCATCGCCTGAGTCACATCGTAGCCTGATGTCTGCGAATCGAGAACGCGCTGCCGCATAATCCACACCCTCTCAAGAGTGTCTTCATCGAGCAACAATTCCTCACGGCGAGTGCCAGAGCGCTCGATGTCAAAGGCCGGGAACACCCGACGCTCTTGAAGCTTACGACTCAGATGCAGCTCCATATTGCCGGTGCCCTTGAACTCCTCGTAGATCATGTCATCCATCCGGCTCCCGGTATCCACCAGACATGTGGCGACAATCGTCAGGCTGCCGCCTTCCTCGATGTTACGCGCGGCGCCAAAGAAGTGTTTGGGTGGGTAGAGCGCAGCAGGATCCAGACCACCGGAAAGCGTCCGCCCACTCGGTTGAACAACAAGGTTATAAGCCCGGGACAGGCGGGTGATACTATCGAGAAGAATCACAACATCCCGCTTGCTCTCGACCAGACGCTTGGCACGCTCGAGTGCAATCTCCGCCACTCGCGCATGGCTCTTGACCGGCTCATCAAACGTCGAACTGATCACCTCAGCATCAACCGAGCGATCCATATCAGTGACTTCCTCAGGCCGCTCTCCGATGAGCACAACCATGAGGTGCACCTCAGGATGACTGGCAGATATCCCATTCGCAACGTGTTTCAGCACAGTCGTCTTGCCTGCCTTTGGTGGGGACACAATCAAACCACGCTGCCCCTTGCCAATTGGGGCCACCATACTGAGAAGCCGTGTGGTTGGGTTGCCCGGCTTGACCTCCAACATGAACCGCTCCTCAGGAAAGATCGGCGTCAGAGACTCAAAGCTTGGACGCATCTTGGCGTGCTCAGGATCCATCCCATTGACAGCCTCGACACGCAGCAGACCAAAATACTTCTCACTTTCCTTAGGTGGACGTACCTGACCTACCACCATGTCACCGGTTCGAAGGCCAAAACGACGAATTTGCGACTGCGACACATAGACGTCTTCGTGTCCTGGCTTGTAGTGATCACGACGCAGGTAGCCTTTGCTATCGTCCACAACGTCCAATACACCGCCCCCGAAAATCAACCCATCCCGGTCAGCCTTTGCTCGAAGCAGCCGGAGGATCAGATCTTCCTTCTTGAGGCGACTGAAACCCGAAATCTCGAGTTCTTTGGCGAACTCTCGCAATTCAGCCAGGGTTTTCCGTTCGAGGCTGGCCATATCAATTTTTTTCAGAGCATTCTCTGCGCCCATATCTTACCTAACCTTAGTTAATCAAATTCCTCAGTCGAGGTACCATACCCATCGCGTACCACGCATTTCACGAATAATATCAGTTGTCGAAAGAATTCCCAGCGGTCTGCCAGCGTCGTCAACCACCAATAGGCGATGAATGCGGCTGTCCAACAGCTTCTGCGCAGCCTCCTTTACAGTCGCATCCTCAGCGATGGTGATGACCGTGGTAGACATAACCTCATCGGCCCGAATCGCGGCAAGGTCGTCCACATAGTGCGCAATCGCATCTGTGTGCGATACGACCCCGACAGGCGGTTCACCCTCCCGCTCGGCCACCATTATGGCGTGTATCTCTGTGTCAGCCAACACGCGGACAACCTCCTGCAAAGGCGTGTCGGGTTTGCAGAAGATAACACCCTTATGGTAAATATCCCGCACGGTTCGTTCATTGTCCATAATTCGCCCTCCCAGTTCGTTGACAAGAATCAAAATGGGGCACCCAAACACTACTCATAGGACACTGGCCCGATCAGCCCCTCCAGTATGTCTGTCTACAAAATCGCCATACACAGAATGAGACAATAGCCGATAGCACCTGCCCATAGCATGCTGTCAATTCTATCCAAAGCACCACCGTGTCCGGGGATAATATGCCCCGAATCCTTCACACCGGCTTCCCGCTTGACCATCGAAATGACAAGATCTCCAAAAGGCGCAAAGACCGCCACCACAAATCCAAAGACAAAACCATATAGACCTGTGATACTGTCGGTTCCACCTATGCTCTGGATAATCACTGCAAGGAGACCCGTGGACACTCCACCGATGACGACACCGCCCAAGTAGCCTTCCCAGGTTTTACCCGGACTCACAGTTGGAGCCAAAGCACGACGCCCCCACATATGTCCCACGAAATAGGCACCGGTATCAGCTAAGATTGAGGCAGTAAGAATGATCAGCACCCACCACAAACCATCTGGCTCCAGCTGTCGGAGTTTCACCCAGCATGCGCCACAGACCCCAAGATATACGCCCCCGGCTACGGATAGAGCCCAGCCAGCAATTGAAGCTTCCTTCCGACGAAAAATCTGCCATGCAAGGGATACTAACAAGAGTACAAGCAGGCCCGGCTCCAACAGATCCACATCCACCAGATGGGCATCCAACAGGAACAACCATATCATCCCCAGCAAGAAGCCAAGAGCCGGATGAAAATTCTTGGAGGACGTCAACCGCCAGAACTCAGCTCCCGCCACCGAAAGCCATACAGCGATGAGGACGTTAAAGAACTCTCCGCCCTGAAAGACGCAGCAGATTACGACTGGAAGTAGTACAGCAGCTGATAGCAGACGTGTACGTAGCAAAGTCTAAGAAGCCAGTACAGGTGTTATAGAACACGCACGCACCAAGTCAGGAAGCGTGAAACCTCGACGGTACTGTGAGACTACATAGCAGCCCAAGCTGTAGGCAACCCAGGCTATGTAGCAGCCCGATCAGGAACCAACCCAAACCTGCGTTCCCGACGATTATAGGCCTCAAGCGCCTTGACCATTTCTTCTTTGACCAGTTCTTTGATCTCCGCTAGATTTTCCTGGCGACATTCCAGGACCAATTCGTCATGAACTTGCAGGACCAGTTTGGCGTTCATATTTTTTAGTTTTTCGCTTACTCTTACCATGGCGACCTTTATCATATCAGCGGCCGTGCCCTGGACCGGAGTATTGATGGCCGTGCGTTCGGCAAAGGAGCGCAGGCCCTGGTTCGGGTTATTAATATCCGGGATAGGTCTTTTTCTGCCCAGCATAGTAGTGACATAGCCGTTGGCCCGGGCCTCGCCAATGGTCTTATCAATAAATTCTTTAACACCTTTATGTTTGGCAAAATAGCG
>Ga0180435_10005855_pt1 | contig 11880 bp, 14 predicted proteins | sample SS_ome_3_FD_132467 | JGI IMG/M metagenome (GOLD analysis project Ga0180435, IMG submission 132467) | Hypersaline lake sediment archaeal communities from the Salton Sea, California, USA - SS_3_S_1 metaG | ecosystem: Environmental > Aquatic > Non-marine Saline and Alkaline > Hypersaline >...
CGCCGCCAGGTTGGCGTCACGGCGATTGCTTCAGAAGCGGTGCTCACTTCGATCATGGCTCAGCAATCCAGGCAGAACAGCACGCGTGTCTTGCCTTTACCCTCGATCGGCGGCGAACGATGTACCAGGCCATGCCCCGCGTTACCGGGATAGGCGTCACCTTTGAGGATGCCCGCCCAAAACGACTCAAACCTGGACGGCTCACCAAAGCGAATGATGTCGTCATTCGGCGCACCCATGCTTTGTGCCACACGATCAACCTGTTCGTCGGGCAACCATTCCGTACCAGGCCCTCGGTAGGTACAGAGCAGGCGCAACTGCGTGCGGTCGACATGGAAGCGACGACACTCATCCTCATCGGTGGTCAACAGACGCAATGTCACTTCGCGGTTCCCGCTGACGCTGAAATAGAGATCCGCCAGGCGACGCATGTCGGCACGCCAATGTTCGAAAGCCTGCGGGTCGAGACCTTTTTGCTGCAGAAGCGTGCTGACATCGTCTTCGAAAGAGTCCGACGATGTCGGGCAACGCACGTCCGGCAGGTCTGACGCCCGCAAGCTGGAGACCTCCCGAATGATTGCCGCATCGGCCGGGCGCTGCCAAAGGCAGAGATTCACGCCAGGTTCGCGAACCTGGCGCAGCACATCGGGACAGTCTCCGATGAGATGGGGCGCTGTTACGGGCGCAGAAGAGATGGATGCTTGCAAGGGCAGGATCTGGTGCATGGCGAGTGCGTGATTGCTCCAAGGAGACTTAACGTTATAATATTGCGTAATACTATAACGTTTCACTTTGAATACAAGCCTCCGCATTTCCTGAGGCGAAATCTCACACCAAGCACCGGAGTAAATTGATGTTGAGCAGGAAACTACTGAGCGCCGCGGTTGCGGCAATACTGGCTGTCCCAGCGACGGCCATCTCGGCCGACAGTGCGGAAATGGCAGAAGTCAAACGCATGATCGAGCAGATGAAAGCCGACTATGAGCAGAAGATCGAGGCGCTCGAGCAACGCCTGCAGGCTGCGGAGCACAAGGCCGAGACGGCGGCAGACACGGCCGAAACGGCGAAGCAGGCCAGCACGGCATCTGCAGCAAAGGGTCTTGGCGGTTTCGGGGCGCTGACCTCGGGCACCGCCTTCAATCCACAGATGTCGGTCATACTCGATGGCAATTACTATCATGACGACGCCGACGGGGAAGGCAGCGAGTTGCTGGGCATGGCCGATGGCATCAGCCATGTGCATGCTGGCGGCCACGATCATGGCCATTCGCACGGTGATGCCGAACAGGGATTCAACTTCCGCAGTGCCGAGCTCGCCTTTTCAGCGAGCGTCGACAACTATTTCGACGCCACCGCCTTACTGGCGATCGACTCTGGTGGCAGCGTGGAACTCGAAGAGGCCTGGTTCCAGACCCGCTCGCTGCCTTATGGACTAAAGATCAAGGCCGGCAAGTTTCTGTCCGACATCGGCTACATGAACAACCAGCACCCGCACAACTGGGACTTCACCGATCAGAATCTCGCCTACCTCAACCTCCTCGGCGGCCACGGTCTGCGAGACACTGGGGTGCAAGCGACCTGGCTGCCGGAATGGGACCACTACACCCTGTTCGGCCTGGAAGTATTTCAGGGTGAGCAGGAAAAACTCGGTGCCGTGGCGGAAGTCGGTGAGCATCTGGAGGAGCAGCTCGATGATGTTCTTGGTCTGACGCCGGATGCCTTGAACCTGACTGGAGAAAACGATGGACCACGACTCTACACAGCGTTCGTGAAATATGCGCCTGAGCTCGGCTACGACCACGCCTTGCAGTTCGGCGCCTGGGGCGGCTGGGCCGATCAGCATCAGGAAATCCATGGTGAGCCACTGACGGCAGCACAGATAGCGGCTGGTGAGACCCCTCTGCATGTGCTAGAGGGCGATGGCTGGATGTGGGGACTGGACGCCGTGTACAAGTACGACAGTGGCGGCGCCTATGGCGAGGGAGACTTCAAATTGCAGGGTGAATACCTCTGGCAACGCAAGGATCTCAATTTGAAGTACCACCAGACAAACCCGGCGTTGGTCGGTGCCGAACGCAAGTTCACCGAGGACGGGCTCTACCTGCAGGGTCTGTACGGATTCGCTCCGCGCTGGCAGGCCGGGCTTCGCTATGACGTGGTGGGCCTGACCAACAAGCTGGAAAGCGGTGGTGCCACGATACGTGAGTGGGACGATTCCGACCGCTGGACAGCGGGAGTGACCTGGAGCCCGACCGAGTACTCGCGGCTGCGTCTGCAGTATTCGAAGGCGGATATCACGGTCGACGGTGCATCCAACGACTTCGACTACATCTACCTGCAGTACATGATGAGCCTGGGCTCACACGGTGCACACAAGTTCTAACAGGGAGCCAGTGATGAAAAAGTTCAGATTGCTACTGACACTGTTCCTCGTCGGCCTGCTGCCATCTTCGGCCCTGGCGGCACTCGACGTCGTGGCCAGCAGTTCAAGCACCGGGGCACTGGTTCGGGAGATCGCAGGCGAAAACGCGAACCTGACGATTCTGGGTCCACCGGACCGCGATCTGCATCACCTGCAGGCTCGCCCCAGCATGATCCGTGCGCTCCGGGGGGCGGAGTTGGTCGTGGCCCTCGGTGCCGATCTCGAGGTCGGCTGGTTGCCGCTGGCGATCACCCAGGCTGCCAACCCGGGTATACAACCCGGAAAGCCCGGTTACTTCGAGGCAGCCGCGCAGGTGAGCCTGCTCGATGTGGGCGGCCCGGCGGATCGCGCCCTGGGGGATGTACACCCAACGGGAAACCCGCACGTCAACATGGATCCGGTGCGCATGGCCGAAGTGGCGACCGCGTTGGCGGAACGTCTGGCGGCGCTTGATGAAGAAAATGCCACAAATTATCGTGCCCGTGCCCAGGCGTTTGCACAGCAGGTCGAAAAACAGGTAGCGAGCTGGCGTCAACGGCTGGCCAACCCACCCGGTGTCGTCTCGTTCCACAAGGATGTCGTCTACTTGCTCGACCGCTTCGCCATTCCCAACTGGGGAACGCTCGAGCCGGTGCCCGGGGTTCCGCCAACCGCTTCGCATGTTCGCTCCATGATCGAGAAACTGCGTGGCAAGGCCGGCGTGGTACTGTTTACCACTTATCAGCCGGAGCAGGCGCCCAATTCGATCGCCGAGGCACTGGGCTGGAGACAGGTCCGACTGCCACTGGAACCACCGCTTGATGCCGATGGCGCTGGTTACCTGGAGCACATGCAACGCTGGATCGATGCGTTGGCGGCCGAGGGATAATGCCGCAGCCGCTGCTTGTCGCCAACGGGCTGGTGACCGGTTACACAGACCCGGTTATCGGCCCCTTGTCTTTCTCCATCGGCCCCGGCGAGGTGGTAGGACTGTGGGGCGCAAACGGTTGCGGCAAGTCGACCCTGTTGCGCGCGATTGCCAACAAGGCGCGGATTTTCGAAGGTGGTATCGAGCAGAGGCCGGGACTGACCCTCGCGTGGCAGATCCAGCAGCCAGTCCGGCTCGACGAAATGCCGCTCAGTGGCCACGATTACCTGCGCTACGCACAGGCAGACCGGGAGGCGGCTCCAGCTCGTATGAATCCCTGGCTGGACCGGCGCATAGATACCTTGAGTGGTGGCCAGTATCAGCTGCTTGCCGTGTGGGCCATTCTCGGCGGCTGGGCCGACCTGGTTCTGCTGGATGAACCGACCAACAACCTCGACCCGCAGGGTCAGCAGATACTCGCGGAGATTCTGAAAACCGAGCAAGGTACGCGCGCCGTACTGTTGGTAAGCCATGAACACAGCTTCCTGGAACAGGCCTGCGACCAAGTCATCGACATAGCAGAATGAAGCAATGCTGACTTGGGACACGCTATTCGCTGTACCTTTTCTCAGCGGCCTCCTGGTTGTAGCCGCACTGTCTGCGGTCGGCGTACTCCTGCGCCTGCGCAACGAATGGCTCGCCGCGCTTGGTTTTGCACACCTGGCTGGTGCCAGTGCGCTGATTGGACTGTCCATCCATGTGCCTGCAGTGCTGGGGGCGACATTCGGCGCCAGCATCGGTGCGGTATTCAAGGCCATCGGCCGTTTTCGCGGCAATTCGGTTTATGCCCTCATGATCCTGGCCGGCTGGTCGACCACACTGCTGGTTGCCGCAAACACCACGCTTGGCAGCGTTTTCGGCCACGCCATGGTCGAGGGCCAACTTTACTTTGCCGGTTTATCGCATCTCCTGGCTGCAGCCATGCTGGCAGTCGCGACGGTGGCCGGACTCCATTGGCTGATGCCAATCGTGATCCGCAGCCGGTTCTTTCCCGGCCACGATGCCGCAAACCGACTGCCGGCATGGCGCTGGCAACTCGCTTTCGATCTCCTCACGGCTTTGGGCATGGCCGTCGCAACCGCCACTATCGGCCTGATGGCTGCTTTCGCGTTGGTGTTCATTCCGCCCTGGCTTGCTTTCCGAAAGGCCAGAAACTGGAGACAGGCACTGGTGATCAGTATCGGTTTTGCCATGGCCGGTTATATTGCGGCGTTCTTGCTGGCGCTATGGCTGGATCAGCCTTTTGGCCCGGTGCTTGTGGCCTTCTTGCTCGTCGTCGCCAGCGTCACGCATATCAGACCAAGGCCAGCCTGACTGCCCCCCGTGGGCATTCCGAACCCACTGCTTTCCAATCGTGCGAAATCTTTACCAGGACATTTCTCTGAACCACTGTCCCGGGAAACGGTTCGGCCAGAAGTCCTGCCCGGTGCGGTTTCTCTGCGAATTACGCGGAGTTGGAAAGATGGGAATGAAGAATGTCGACGGGTTCGCCAGTGGGTTCAACCATCACACCTGCAACAACAGATGATCCCCCCTCTTGCCGACCACTTGCACCATCCTCTTCCCACTGTTCCCTGTATGCTATCGCCACACATCTGCAGCGGACCCTGAAAGAAGGTGGATCCATGTCCCGTATTTTTCTCCTGATCGAAAAAACCTTCTGGATCTTCAGCGGGCTGCTGACCCTGGTGGGGGCCTTCGGCATGCTGATCAAGGGAGGCATGTCGCTGTATGCCGACTTCGCAAGTCTCAAAGCCGTGCTTGCCTCTGAATTCTTCTATTCGATCATCTGTTTCGAGCTTTTCCAGATGGCAAAGATCCGCATCGAGGGCCGCTCGCACAAGATGGTCCTGTACCACTTCATCTTCATGGCCGCACTGACTTTCGGGCGGGAGATCTTCCTGATCCATAACCTCGATTTCTGGGTCGTCGCCGGCTTCTCGATCATGGTCCTGATCTACGTGCTCTACTATCGCTGGCGCGATCAATTTCCCGAGGAGGTCCTGGCCGAGCGGGGCCTGAATCCGGTGCCCGAGGAGAAAGGTTAGAACGTGGAAGGAGTACCCCTTCGCATTGATTCAATCCAAACCCACGCCACAGTGCTTTGTTGAGGCACGGGGCAAGACCTGCCCTCCCCCTGGAACCTCTCGAAACCGCCAGCACAACCCCTTGTCCCGCCGCCCCAGGAGAAAGCCCCAGGATCAGATCCTGATGGCCACAATAATCAGCAATGCCGAAACCAAAACAGCCAGTGCTGTTCGAATCCTGTTCCACTTGACCCAGCGGCCTTCGAAATCGAACCGCGCTGCACTGATCGCAGGATTGTTCACAGCATTGAGATCCAGTTCCTGCAACCGGTTGTTCAAGGGGATATTGATGGTCGCGGTCGGCAACTGGACACCCAACAGATAAATGGCGGCCGCGCACAAAAGCAGCAGATGGTCGATGCCGGCCAGGTGGCGGAAACTCAGTAAGACACAGATCACCAGCGCAAAGACAGAGCCGACCCAGACCAGCATGAAAAGGGGTTGCTTGCGCTGAATCACCCCGTCCATCACCTTGAATGCCTGCAGGAAATCGCGGTCATTCAGCGTCTGAACACCTGGCATCACAACAGCTGCAAAAGCAAATACAAACCCGGCCACCAGGGCGCAAAGCAAGGTGGAAAGCAGCAGAGAAAACTCAAAGACGTTCATAGTTCCACCTGCGAAACATTGTCCCGAAGGACGCTTCAAATCACCTGGATGCGCGCAAGGCGCTGACGTAATCAGCCACCATTTCGCGCACCAGGTCAACTCATCATGCAGCCTGACTCCATACGCCAGAGGAGGCAAGCTCCCGGCAGTAGTCAGGAAAGTCTTTCGGCGCCCTGCCCTGAGGAAACCCGGGTCAGAGAACAATTTTCTTCTATTCAACGGGATCTGGTATTTCGGTGTCCGATAAAACTTTCCATTTAAATAGCGAGACCATGAGACCTTTCGTCAGGGAAGACGATGCCACGGAAACCGCGATTCAATTTGCCTGGCGTTTTACCGGCACATCGAACTGAACCCGGCAAGAGCGGAGATGGTAGAGCATCCAGGCGAATATCGCTGGTCGAGCTATAGCGCCAATGCCCAAGGTGCCCTCAACGAAACGGTATACCTGCACGATGAGTATCGTTGCCTGGGCACGACAAGTGGAGCACGGCAAGCGGCTTACCGGGAACTGTTTGGTCAACTGCTCGATTCAGAATTCGCCGCCAAATTCCGCGACACAGTGACTCATGAGTTAGTTGTCGGTACCAGTCGTTTCAAAGACGAAGTCGAAGCGATAACGAACCGTCGCGCACGAATGGGAAAACCAGGCCGCCCTTCGAAGGAAGCCAAAGATAGGCAACAGCAGTGATAATTGTTCTCTGACCCGGTTTTCTCCTTTGTGCCATGAAGTGTACAAGTGGCTGCACCAGGGTCAGAACCATGTCAACGACCATGACTATAGGCCCTCGCCAGACCAGGATAAGGCAGCGCAAGGCCAAAAGAACCTCGATTGCCCCGCCACGACAATCGAAGCACCCCACTCGCTAATCCCACCGGAACCCGACACCCTGTTTCCCGGGGCTGGGGGTCGAGTCTTGCCCCGTGTCTCCCGTAGCGAAAGCCCCTCCACCGGTCTTTTTTGTTTTTACGGAAAGATCAATGAGCTGAAGTTGCCGACAACAAACACCGTTAGAAATATTGCACCCAGCGGCAAGGCAACAAGCAGCCCGGAAGCACCGATTAGCCTGTTTTTTGAAGAAAAGACTGCCACGAGACCTACGACCAGGCCGGCGACACATAGCCCCAGCGCAGAATAGAAATAGGTTTGTACACAGTCTGTGAGGCAGGTCCTTTCCTCAAAGGGACCCGAAAGAAGATTCATGGCCATCAACGCCGCGAAGTACCATGCACCGGCGGAAAGCAACAGGGCCAGAGGAGCTGCAATTTTCATATCAATTAAATCCTCACTTAATACGGTCACAGGTAAGAACATATGAAGCGTCAAGCCAGGCAAAGAACCGATGCATAAGAAACCCTCTCCTCTTCTGTCATCGGGACCAACTTGCCCAAGCCTGGATCAATCATCGAGCGCACAACCCATCACGGACACAAACCTGAAGGGATGTTATCGAGAGTATAGAAATTCCAGGGTAAGAGGTCAGCTACTGCCCTGAAAGGGGTCAGTATCCTTATTCAGACTCATCCGGGGATACTCGCGGACGCCCGCGATGGCTCTGCCCCACCTTTCGCCCCATCACGGTTTCCATTTCCGCCCGAGAACGACGGTTTCCCAATGGAGTGCCGGAAGGCGTTGCGGGTGAATACTCCACTGCTTTATTCAGAATTGGTCGCCGAGATCCGCGCCATAACTAATCATGAGTTGGTCGTCGGTACCCGTCGTTTCAAAGACGAAGTCGAGGCGATGACGAACCGTCACGCACGAATGGGACAACCAGACCGCCCTTCGAAGAAAGCCAAAGATGGGCAATAGCAGCGATAGAGCAATTCTATCGTCTATTAAGTCGCAAGACGGCCCTATTTTAGGACTGCAGGCTGGCCAACATTGATGGCGCTATCGGTTAACGATCTGGGCAAACAATACCGCTGCGAATATCGAGGCGACTCGATATCTCTCCCGCCAGCATCTGACACCCTGATTCGCGTGGGCATTCTGTTTCAGACCGTTCATAATCGGCTGAACTCTTTCGTAAAAACCAGGACAACCCCTTGAGCCACCGCCCCAGGAAAAGGTTCGGCCAGAAGCGTTGCCCAGAGTGATTTTTCTGCGGTTTCTGCGGAGTTAGAAAGGACGAGGTGGCGGCCGTCCATGAATTCGTAAGCACGACAGATGAAATCCGTGCCACCCCTCCTGATGGTTCCCAATATGGCCCGCCTGACACGCGTCTGCGGCCTTGTGCTATAAGGTGTACATGTGAGCACACAAAGGCAAAAGCATGTCAACGACCATGACCATTCGTTTGGAACCCGAACTGAAACAACGCCTGGATCGCCTGGCTAAGGCGACCCAGCGGTCAAAATCCTTTCTGGCGTCCGAAGCACTGCGGGACTTCGTTGAACTGAATGAATGGCAGATCGCAGAGATCAAGGCCGCCATCGAGGAAGCAGATGAGGGCGATTTCGCCTCAGACCAGACGGTGGAGACAACACTGGGCAAGTGGGGAGTCGATGCAGGTTAAGTGGCTGCGAAAGGCGCTACAGAATCTCGACGATGAGGCTGAATACATCGCGCAGGAAGATCCGGCGGCGGCCCGTCTGATAGTTCAGCACATCGTCAAGACCATCGGCCTACTGCAAGATAATCCTGCCCTTGGCCATCCCGGCCGGATTCACGGCACTAGGGAGTTGGTGGTACCGGATACCCGCTATATAGTCCCTTATCGCGTCAGGCCACGCCTGCAGCGCATCGAAATTCTCCGCATATTCCATACCTCTCGCCGTCCACCAAAGCGGTGGTGAAGGCCGACGGTTAAGCCTGCACTGTTGATTTGCATTGAGTCGCCTCGGGTTTCGCGGAGGTTAGAAAGTAGAGGAAGACGAACGCCGACGATATCGACAACTACTTAAGAAGAGCTTATTCGTGGTACGTCCCGTTACGCAGAACTCGGTGTGCCGTGGCGGCGGCAATCAGAACCACAGGGCTCTATGCCATCCCCAATTCGGCCTTCCGCCACGGTATAACTCATGAGAATGTCCGCTTCACATCGAACAGCCCCTGGCGTTTGAGCATGTAATAACAAGCCTTGGCCACCAGGATGTGCCGCTTCGGTTGGCCTCAATTGCCTGTGGCAAGCTGTTCTGGTATTTCGGGCTGAACAAGCTCAGGAATATAGTTCGTCTATAGTTGTTATTGTCCAACTACAAATCAATGGCAGGCGATCAAGGGACGGGGAAGGCAATGAAGAAGTATTTGGCGGGTTTCCTTACAGGGATTGTCTGGATTTGTGTGAGCGCACCTTCGGTGCATGCGGTCGCAATATACGAAGCCACGGCCTCGGTCGAATTCACCCTACAGAACGTGGTTGATGCCAGCGGCAATACTGTGAGCGACGGCTGGACAGTCTGGACCGAGAGCGAAGTGTTTTGGGAGGAGGTCGATACGTTCGGAGCTGCGAGCGCTGCGATTACAAGTGTTACCCCATCCCCCGTTGATTGGGGCATTGGTGACAGTATCTTTGCCTCGACTGGCGTGTCCGGTTCAGCAAGCAACGGTGACGCTTTCTCATTCGTTGTGGCCACTCTGGATATCCTGGTCGACAATGATTCCGGGCAGCCGCTCACATTTACCTTTGGATACGAGGCACTAACCGATCTGGAGGTCAGTGGCCCTGCCGATAGTGATGGCGGCGCATACGCCTACCTGGACTTTGTGGATGACGCAGGGTTGTTGGATGTTGTTGTTGAGACGGAGGTGGACCTGTTTTTTGGGCCCCTGTCCGCCCGGGACAGGGAGAGTGGCAGCTTTAGCTTTACCCTTGAGGGTGGGGAGTACAACGACATATACGCAGAAATCGAAGCTGAAGGTGGCGTCTGTTGTGGAACGGTTCCGGAACCCTCCATTCTCGCTCTACTGTCCCTTGGCCTGATCGGCGTTGGCTGTCTTCGGGCCAGACAGGCACTCGCCGGGCCAACGCCAGGCTAAACAGGCTATTGGCCTCTCGGGGCATTGGGGGGCATTGGGGACGGAGGAATTAACATCTATTTCCTCCGTCCCCTTATCGCAGAAGCGCAGCACGAAAAAACCGTGGTCTGTCCCCTATTATTCCCTGCAAGCGGGTGTGATTCAGCCCAGTTTTTTGCGTCGATGCGTCGTACGTGGGCGATAGCTTCACTGCGAACTGTAGACTTCTCCTGATCCATAGAGCTTCGGATTTGCCTTTAATTCCCTTGTGCATAGGCAGTATAAACCGCTTTTTTGTGGCTCACAGCGCTTGGTCTCGCCTGACCGGGCCGGGCCAAGCGGCGCTGACCATTCCCCTTTTGCAGGCTGTCGGCAGCATGCAAGCAGTGGAATTCGACCGCGACCTGATACCCGTCGCGCAGGAAAGCGAAAGATGGGCAACAGCAGTGATAATTGTTCTCTGACCCGGTTTTCGTTCCCCTGAAATGACATCCCAATAGACCCAGGAAGTCAGATATCGATTTTTTCTCAATCGCTGCCACTTCTGACAACAGATGCCTGCCACCCTTCTTTTCATCCGGATGGCTAACGCGAATCCTCTTTTTCACATCAATGTAGACCGCCGTTTGCGGCGCGTGGCGCCTCGCGCTACAATTCATTCAATGATTAAAGAATTCCGTCACAAAGGATTGCAACGATTCTTCGAAACAGGATCGAAGAAAGGTATCAATCCCGATCACGGACGGAGACTTTCTCAGCTATTGACAGCACTGGATGAAGCCGAAGAGGTTGTTGATATGGACCAACCGGGCTGGAAGCTCCATCCTTTAAAGGGTGATTTGGCAGACCACTGGTCGGTTAAGGTAAACGGTAACTGGCGAATGACCTTTGTATTTGAAGATGGCAATGCTTATGTCGTCGACTATCAGGATTATCACTAAAGGTGAATACGATGGATATGCATAATCCGCCGCACCCTGGTGGCATTTTAAAAGACGCACTACCGGAAATAGGTATTACCGTTACTGAAGCAGCGAAACAAATCGGTGTTGACCGAGGTACGCTCTCGCGAGTTATCAATGAACGTGCAGCAATCAGTGCGGAGATGGCGCTCAAGCTGGAAGACTGGTACACCACGATGGGCTACAAGGGCGGGCGTGCCAGGCACTGGTTATCCATGCAAATGAAATACGACCTTTGGCAGGCACGGCAGAACAGGGCTGCTTGAAAGAACACTGGATTTCCCTACTCAAAAAACCAACTCACCGGACTTCTATGCTGACAGAGGGAGGGCTTCTGCGGCAGAAAGCCAGGTAGGCGGAATCAGAAGGAATTGTTACTGTGACCCCGATTGTTCCCGCTGACCCCGATTGTTCCTTGAAGCCAGGCTATTTGCACTTCTTGAAACCCACCACGCCCTTGCAATCGAGTTTTGGCTTGCACTGCTTGTCGTCAGAACAACTGTCTCCTTTCTTCTTGTAGGCAACGCATGTGTTTTTTCCAATGCCCAGTGTACCGGTAGCACAGTAGGCTGAAGATCCACAGTCACGGGAGGTTTTACACTGGCAGCGCTTGTCCTTGTTACAGGAGCCGGTAATGCACTCGGCATCCTTCAGGCAGAGCTCACCGATTTTGAGTACCGAGGGCTTGATGCAATTGCCCAATGGCTTGCCCTTGCAGATGTGCCCCGTGCCGCATTGCTCGTCCCGCGAACAACTGCCCCGAAACAGAACCTTGGCCTTGCACTGGTTCTTGCCCAGGGTGGCCCAGCCCTTGTCACAGTATTGGGTTGCGCTGTTACAGTCCTTGTCGTGCTTGCACTGGCAGCGCCCGTCCTTGTCACAGGAGCCGCTGATACACTCGGCATCCTTGATGCACTTGGCACCCACCGCCA
>Ga0180435_10005858_pt1 | contig 11879 bp, 9 predicted proteins | sample SS_ome_3_FD_132467 | JGI IMG/M metagenome (GOLD analysis project Ga0180435, IMG submission 132467) | Hypersaline lake sediment archaeal communities from the Salton Sea, California, USA - SS_3_S_1 metaG | ecosystem: Environmental > Aquatic > Non-marine Saline and Alkaline > Hypersaline > Sediment...
AGGCCTTGGCGCCGTTGAGGACATAGCCGCCCTCAGCCTTGCGCGCCCGGGTTTCCATCCCGCCGGGGTTACTGCCATGGTTCGGCTCGGTCAGGCCGAAACAGCCGATCTTCTTGCCGGCGGCCAGCTCCGGGAGCCAGCGTTTGCGCTGGTCCTCGGACCCGAAGCGGAAGATCGGGTACATCACCAGGCCACTTTGGACACTGACCATGCTCCTCAGGCCGCTGTCGCCGTACTCCATCGCTTCGTTGATCAACCCGTAGGCCGTGGCGCTGACGCCGGCGCAGCCGTACTCTCCGGGGAGTGTCGCGCCGAAGACGCCGAGTTCGCCGAGTTCGGGCACCAGTTCCATCGGGAAGGTGCCGGCGGCGTAGTGCTCCTCGATGACCGGGAGGAAGCGGTCGCGGACCCAGTGGTCCATCGCCTCGTGGATGCTGCGCTCTTCCTCGCTCAGCAGGTCGCCTACACAGTAGATATCCAACGGGTTGATCTTCGCCATACGTAGATACTATCAGCCCGTTACGCCCAACCGTTCATCCCGCAGTAAAAACCGGAGGAGCCCCCTCTGCCCCTCCGGCGCTTCACGAAGTGTTTAAGCTGTGGCCTAGTCGATAATATGCGGAATTACCACCACGATAATCTCAGTCCGCTCACCCTTGAGGTTCTTGTTGCGGAAGAGCTTGCCAACGAGCGGCAGGTCGCCGAGCAACGGAACCTTGGTGATCGTCTTGCGCTCAGTCTCAGTGATGAGGCCGGACAGGACGAAGGGCTCGTTGTCCTCGACACGTACGGTGGTTGCCATCTGGCGGCTACTGGTCCGCGGAGCTTCCATCAACTCGCCGATCATCCGGAACTCAAGCAGGCTGGAGACGATCGGGTTGACGTCGATTGTCAACTTACCGTCATTGTCCAACCGCGGCTTGAAGTTCAGGGTCACACCGACATTGAGGAAGTCTACGGAGATCTGGGCTCCGGTCTGGGTGTAGCTGACCTCGGCGATGTACGGCACGCGCTCGCCTGCGAAGTAGATCGCCTGCTTGCCTTCAACCGTGCTTAAGGTCGGCTGGGCGAGGAGCTCCACGCTACCATCCTGGATCTGCGTGTTTAACTGAGAGATGAACTGCAGCGGTGATCGGGCGAAACTGCCCAGGCTGAAGTCCTCGATCCCGACGTTCATCGGCCCGGCATCCAGGTTGACCTGCTCGGTCCAGGTCTGGACGATCGGTACCGGTGTCGCCTGGTCGTTGTTCTGGATTGAGATACCGAGGTCCTGGAGGGCAGTGTCACTGGCCTCACAGACGCGGACCTCAAGCTTGATGATCTTCGGCTGGCGGTCGATCTTCTCGATGATCTCGGCGATGATCGCCATCTTCTCCGGGATCACCTTGACCAGCACTGCGTTACGCGGCGTGCTGCTCAGGTTCGACATGATCTGTTTGATCTCCGTACCTTCGCTACCGCTTTCCGTCGAGAGGTGCGTTGAGTCGTTGACCTCCGGGTAGACCTCCTCGCCCTTATAGATCTCGATCTGGTCTTCGGCGAGGAGCTTGGTTGAGGTCAAGATCGTCTTGACACTCAGCGGGTCAGCATAGGAAAGCACGAAGAGCCGTGCCTCGTAGTCGACCAGCTGGCCTTCGATCTGGTCCTTGGCGGCCACCACGATGGTGTTCGCCTGAACCGAGTAGGCCAGCCCGTAGGTCCGTGTCAGCAGGTCAAGTGCATTCTTCAGGTTGGTCTGGCTATCCTTGAAAGAGAGTGAGACGGAATTGCTGCCGACACTTGAGTCAACGATGATGTTGTAACCGGTAGGTGCGACCAGGAGGGTAATGGCCTGGTCCAGGGGGGAACTGACGATTTCAAACAGCTCGATCTTGATGTCAGCCAGGGCTTCCTTGCTGTCACGCAGCAGCGGAGCGATGGCCGGGTCCTGGGCGATCGCAGCAGCCTGCTGGTAGGGATCATAGAAGCCGCCGGTCGTGCTGATCGGCTTGTGGTCGGGGGCGGCGTCCTCAGCCTGGGCGGTTTCGGCATACATTTCGCCCAGCATCTCGGTCGCCATCTTGGTTGCCGCCTCCATCATCTCCTCCATGGAAGGCGGCTCACCAGCTTCATCCCCGGAGCCGGTATCGCTACCCGCCCCTGCGTCGTTGCGCAGGTACTGGTAGTTCATCTCGGCCGAGGAGGTTGGGTTTTCAAAGGGAGTGATCCCTGCTTCCGGCTCGGCCGGCCCCTTGAACGGGACGGGAGGCGGACTGCGGAATTCAATATCGATCTTCGGCTCAAACTTGGAACTTGAGCTCGTCGGGGAGTGACACTTACCTCTGCATCGATCTCCGGCGTGGCCACCGGTTTTGGGGCAGGCGTGACCACCGGCTTGGGGGCAGGCGCAACCACCGGTTGCGGACTACTGTCCCGCGGCACGTAGAAGCTGCCGACATCGACCGGGGCGCCATCGCCCACGCTGCCACCAACAACCTCTGCGGTATCCGCCAGGGGCTCAACCTCGTCGATGCCTTCATCGGCTGCCGTAAACGGCAAACCGGCAGGCTCCGCCGGTGTCATCTCGATTTCGGGAGCAGCCGGCACATCCGGAACAGACTCCGGAACATAGACCTTGACCGTATTCCCATCCTCGGTGATACAGACACCACGGCGGTCGGCCTCGGGTCCCAGGTACAGGCGGATCGTCGATTTTCGTTGCTCATTGACGAGACTTGCACCCGACACCAGGTCAGCCAAATCGGGCCGGTCCAGTGCCAATGGAATCTCAGAGACATTGTCCGAGATCTCGAAACTATCGGACCAGACACTGATCCAGTCGCCGGTGGTAAACCGGTTGACCTGGAAGTCCGCTGATCCGGAGATATGCAGTTCAATGACCGCGCGACCGTTTGCACGCTCCGCACTCAGCCCCACCAGCGAAACCCCATCCTGGGCTTGGCCAGCAGCGCAGGTCATTACTGCTACCGCTACTACAAAGAGTAGCAATCGTAGACCCCTAATCACCACAAACCCCTCTTATGAGTAAAAAATCGTCTCAACCCTTACGCAATGAAATACCATTACGCAGCACCTCGGTGCATGGAAAGCATACATGATATCAACACGAAAGTCAACTTATCCACATTATCAACGCAAACATATGCACTCTACAAAAGTTATCCACAATCTATAAACTATATGGCTGTTTGCATAACGCCGGATGACTTGTTACGGGCATTAGATCAACAAGTGGCCGAAATGCCAGGGGCCGTTGGTAATATGTGCGTAGCACTGCTTACTACTGGAGCTTCTCAATTGCATATCCACTTCTACATGGGCTCACAGGGGCGTGCTTGATAAATGGTGTAGACAGCATTGCGGATAGTAGTGGCGTGCACACAGGCGCCACCACACAGATCGCAGAGCGATTACCCAGAACCGAGAGCTGGACCAAAAGAAAAGGCCGGGTAACCCGGCCTTTGAATTTCTAGGTTTTCAGGTCGCACGGACCACGGTTTAGCTTCAACCGGTTGGCGGGCACGCCGCTGGCGACGCCGGGGCCCTGACTCCGCCGACCGTACCGGCGCTGATCAGCGACTGGGCACCGATCGGCAGCCACACCGTCTCGTTGTCACGGATATCCCGCAGGGCCACCCCGTTGGCGGTCACCGCGTCGACGACGTACTGCGGGGGCAGCGAGTCGCCGGCCTGGACGATCCTCGGCAGGTCGTTGAAAAGGACCAGCGCGGAAGCTTCACTCCCCTGGCCGCTGACACCCTGGCAAACTAAAACCTGGCCATAGGAGCTGCCATTAAAGACATCACCCATGCCGGGAACCGTCAGGCCACCACCGGGCATGTTGAAGAGGTCGTCGCCGTTGGGCATATCTCCCGGGACCGTGTCCGGCATCCCCGCCCAGCTGCCGTCCGCCAACTCACTGACCGGCACACCGGAGGACCGGTCCCAGTTAAGGTCGATCTGGCGGCCGGGCTCACCGTAATAGGTCATCCGGGTCTTGATCATCCCATCCGCGCTCTCGGAATCGATGTTGAATTCCTGGTCGGCCTCGGTCTTGCTCATCGTTATCGAGCGCCAGGACTCATCCTCACCGAGCAGCTCCGTCATCTCGGGTACGTTGGTTCCCATTTCCTCGAAGAAGTTGTTATCGCGCAGTTCCGGATAACCCGGCAGACTTTCCTCGAGCTCCTCCGTGTACCACCTCTCCTCCTGGACAAACGGGTTCTTGGGCGGGTCCAGGTCGTAGATCCGGAACACGTTCGGATTGAACTCCGGCGGCTGGCCGCTGGCTATAACGGCAGTCTCCGCTTCCGGGGTACCGGGCTGAGCCGCCGGCTGAGCTGCTCCCCCCGCAGGGGCGGGCGCTGCTGCCGTCGTGGCCGGTGCCGGGGCGGTCGATGGTGAGCCCCCCACGGTCTTGAGCATGAAGGTGATCGACATGGCGAGCCCCCCGAGGAGCACCACCAGGACAATTATCTGTAATACTTGCTTGCGTTTCTCTGCAGGATTCACGTGGTCATCACCTCCACCGATTCATCATCGGACGGCTCGGATCCAGTTGAACCCGTACCTTCATCACCCGCTTCCGGGCTGGTATCTGTTTCTTCAGTTACTTCATCATCAATGGCCGGCCCACCCTGGGTATCCGGGTCTTCCGGGGCCGGTGGCACGTAATCGGGGTTGAGTTCCTGTGCACGCCTGGCGATCTTGGACTGGATCAGCCGCGCCTGGGGAATGATCACTGCGGTGTTAAACACGTCGACTAGCTGCTCAACCGTCAGGTAGTTCGCCGGGATTCCATAGTAGATCCGGCCCGTGATCTCGATCGGCACATTGTTCGGGTCGAGGTTCTGGCTGATCATACCCGTCCCACCGGTGATCGGCCCGGTGACCTGGTCGATCGAGAACAACCGGTTATGGATCTTCAGGTTCTCAAACGCCGTGATGACGTTCTTAAACTCGCCCATCAACCTGACGGAGTAAAACGCCACCTGGACCTGGCGGGCAACATTGTCATCAATCCCCTTGGCCTTCAGTTCCTCGATCTGGGATTCGCCGAGTTGTCCGAGCCAGGCTCCGCCCTTGACCAGGTCGATCCCGATCAGGGTGACATCCTGTGCTTCGAGCTGCTGGTCAATCGTTGCCAGGAACTTTTCGTCATTGATTGGATTGGGAATCGCCGCCTGGTAGAGCTCCAGCTTATCCCGCCATTGTGGCAGCTGGCGCATCATCAGCGGGATTGAGCGTTCCATTTCACTGATCTCGGCGAGCCGGTTGGAGATCTCGACATTCTCCGCCCGGACCGTAACCAGTTGGTTGATCAGTTGCGGCCGGCCAGCGAACCAGTAGATCAGGACCGCGACCAGGCAGACCAGAAAAACGATTAGAGTGCTAACACTTCCTCGCATCACGTATCCTCCCCCTGTGCCGCGGGTTCATCCGCCGGGGCAGCTTCTTCCTCACCGATCACCGGATTAGCGACGAAAGCCTGGGTGCTGTCCCTCCCGACAGGAACCCCGTCAATCGGCAATGGCCGGGAGAGCAAGGAATGGATTTCGAAGTCATAGTGCTTGCCCACGACCTGCATCGGGACATCCGGGCCAGTAACCGACCAGTCCAGGCCATAACGGACCTGGAGTTCGTCCAGGCTGACCTCATTGTATTCGGCGATCGGCATGAAGCACTCAGCGAACATCGGATCGCCCTTGAAAGCTTTGAGCGTCTCGATCATCAGCGTCGGGTCGTTGTCGCTGGCGGTCAGCTGGACCCCCAGGACAACCGGCGACCCCTTGCCCTCTGTCCGGTTGTTCGAGACACGGAACAGGAAGACTTCATCCGGCAGCAGTTTGGCGATCCGATCGAGGATCACCGGCATCTCAACGTAATCGTCCGAGGCCAGTGCGATCAACCGGCCATACCGGTCAATCGACACACCAATATTGTTCAGCCGTTCGTAATCGGCAACGATCCCGGCCTTGGCTGACAACTGGGCCTCAAGCCCGGCTTTTTCTTCTTTGGCCAGGTTCAACATCAGCCAGTGCAGGTAGGTGCTCAACCCGATAAAGGTCACCGTCAGCAAGATGATCATGATGTTGATCAGCAGCGCATAGCGGACGGTTGGCCCCGGCAACAATTCCGGTGGCAGCAGGTTGATTTCAAGGCGGCTATAGTTATTCATCTAGGCCCCCCCTCTGAGGACCGAACCGACAACCGGCGCATACACACCGAGTGCGGGGAAGTCCTTCTTGAACTCACACAGGCACTCAACGTTGGGTACCCTGTCGAACTGGAGGTCGATCAGCGGCAGGTTCAACTGCATCGCCAGCACCTGGGGCAGGTTCGCCGGCCAGTACCCGCTACCCGCCAACATGACTTTGGTCACGTTGCCTTCAGCACGTTTGATATCTGTTATGTAGAACTCGATGCTCCGGCGGATCTCGCCCAGCAGGTTGGTCACGAAATCCGAGGCCAGCCCGATGTGCTCCTGGGGCAGGACGAAGTCGACGCGTTCCAGGTCATTCCTGAGCGGGCTGTCTTGGGGCAGGGTCCGGTAGAGCACATCTCTCAGCTGCTGTTTGCCCTGGCCCACTTTACGGACGAGCTGCAGGCGGTTGTCTTCCATCAGCATCAGGTCGATGCTCTGCATGTTGAAGTTCAGGATCAGGGTGATGCCGTCATCGAAGTTGACCCCGGTCATCGAGGCCATCTTGATCACGTTCAGCTCCACCAGGTCGATCCCGACCAGCTCAAGCTTGGCGGCCATTACCAGGTCAACATATGGGGCGATCGAGTTCCGCGGGATCGCGCAGGACACCACGGAGACGTTTTCACCCGCCGAGCGGTCCTTCTGGCGGTCAAGTACATGGAAGTCGATCAGCTTCTCCACGGTCGAGTCCAGGTAGAGGCGTTCCACCTCCAACCTTACAATCCGTGCCATCTCGCGGGGCGACATGTGCGGGACCTCTATCACCCGGATCCATGGAAACTTCACGGGGAAGCTGATCACCGCACGCTTGGTGCGGATGTTAAGTGACCGGAGAGCTTGCTGAATCGTCGGCACCAGTGACAACTGGTTGAACTCGCCACCCTCAAGCATGTGCTGCCGGATGTCAATGACCTCCATCGCACTGATGAGCGTGGTGCGCCCCTTGCGTTGACCTACGCTGACAAACAGCTCCTCAGGCGTAAAATGCAGCCCGAGCAACCCTCCAGACATATACCGTTCTAAGCTATATTGCGCCAAAATAAACCCCGTTACCCGCCTAGCTCTCAAAAAGTATAGCTAATTGATAGAATCGAGTCAAGAGTTATCCACAAGTTATCAAAAAGCCCCGGGGGATAACTTATCCCCCGGGGCCACTTTAAACGCTAGTTGTTTACGTCGGGCCGACGATGTTACCAGTCTCTGTGGCGGTGAACGTTTGTGTACCGGCACCGACCGGGAACGTGACGGTCACGGTGTAAGCCGTAGCTGTTGGACCAGTGATGGTGGCGGTGATGCTGTTACCAAGATTGGCAAACTGGACCGCATCGAGGTACGGGGTCTGGCCGGCGGGGGTCAGCGCGGACGGATCACCCAGCTCAGCCATCGAGCCGTAACGACCATTGGTGGCGTAGAACGCAGTTTCGGCGGAAACAACGCTACGGCAGGTATTGCGGGCCTTCTCACGGACCGCGCCCTCACGGGCGGACAGCAGGATCGGGATGGCGATCGTGGCGATAATGCCGATGATCGCGATCACGATGAGCAGCTCGATCAGGGAGAAACCCATCTTCTTACGGTTCCTAAAACGCTTCAACATAACAAGACCTCCAAAAATATAACTGTCAACTAATTCATCTGCTGAATCAGTTGGATGATTTTGAACAACGGCATCCACAGGGATATGACAATAAAACCAATGATCACACCCAGGGTTCCGATCAGCACCGGTTCAAGCAAGGCCGTGAGCTTTCTCACCATAGCCTCAACTTCACTCATGTAGAACTGGTTGATCTTACGCAGCATGTGGTCGAGGGTGCCGCTCTCCTCGCCCACAGCCGTCATTGCTGTCACCATCGGGGGATAAAGCGCCGGGAATTCTTCGAGGGGGCCGCTAAGGGTCCGTCCCTCCTTAACGGCGTTTCGCACCGTGGAGATAGACTTCTCGTAGACAGCGTTGAGCGATGCCTGCTCAACGATCGTCAGTGATTTCAGCACCGGGACGCCGGCGCTGAGCATGGTGGCGAAGACCTTGGAGATCCGCGCCAGGATGATCTTACGGTTGAGGTCACCGAAGACCGGGAGTTTCAGCTTGATCGCATCCAGGGCGTACCGGCCGCCGGGAAGCGAATTGATCAGGTTGATGATCCAGGGGATCGCGAAATAGAGCCCCAGGACGATAAACCAGTAAGTGCGCATGAATGTCGCGATACCGACCACGATCTGCGTCGACCAGGGCAGTTTGGCGTCAAGGGAATCGAAGATCTCCTTGAACTGCGGAACCACGAAGATCATGACGAAGGTCACAACCAGCAACGCGACCACGCTGACGATCAACGGGTAGCGCGTACCGGCGCTGATCTGGTGGCGCAGGGCAACCTCGGCCTCCAGGGAGTCCGCCAGCTGCTCCAGGGTCGTATCGAGGGTACCTGTCTCCTCGGCACTGAGGATCAGGCTGATCATCATCGCGTTGAAAACGCGTGGCCACTTGGCCATCGCGGCCGAAAGCGGCATACCGGCTGCGACGTCCGTCTTGACGGAGAGCAGCAGCCGTGAGAAGTACTCATTTTTTTGTTGCTTGGAGAGCGTATCAAGGCAGCGGGTGATCGCGATACCGGCATCGACCATCGCCGCGAGCTGGCGGGTGAAGATCGCCATCTCCTCCAGTTTCACTCGCTGGAAGAACCCGCCCTTGAAGCCGGCACCCTGGACGACGGTCTCGATGTCCTGCTCGGCTAACTCAAGTACGAACTTACCCTGGTTGCGGAGGCTGTTCAGGGCGTCGATCCGGCTCTCTGCCGTCAACGTCCCGGAGGAAACATTTCCTGTAGCATCCCGCACACTGTAAGTGAAATTCGCCATTACTCAACTCTCATCCTGCCTAGTTTAGACTATATCACTAATCAAATCTCCAATGGTTAAAAGAAATTTAAACAACATGTAAATTCCTATAAACCATTGGTCTGCCAATTACATTCGTAATTCCTTTTCAAGCTCTGCTGGAATCGTCGAATGCTGACGGGCCTCCTCTCTGGATACAATATTCTTCTTGACCAGGTCGATCAAGCTCATATTCATCGTCCTCATCCCCACCGCCTGGCTCGTTTCCAGGGCGGTTTTGATCTGATGAACCTTGTCATCGCGGATCATGTTGCGGATCGCGTTCGTCGCGATCAACAGTTCATATGACAGTACGCGGCCACCGGTAATCCGTTTGCACAGCGTCTGGCAGAAGATCGCCTGGAGGCTGTTGGCCAGCATCAGGCGGATCTGGTTCTGCTGCGACGGCGGGAAAACGTCGATAATCCGGTCGATGGTCTGGGCTGCGTCATTGGTATGCAGTGTCGTCAGCACAAGGTGGCCCGTCTCGGCGGCCGTAATTGCCGTCTGCATACTCTCCAGGTCACGGAGCTCACCCACGAAGATGACATCCGGGTCCTGGCGCAGTACGTGGCGCAGCGCCTTGGCGTAGGAGTCCGTGTCCTGCCCCAGCTCGCGCTGGTTGACCAGGCATTTCTTGTGCTTGTGGAGGAACTCGATCGGGTCCTCGATCGTCATGATGTGGCTGTGGCGATGGTTGTTGATGTAGTCGATCATCGCCGCCAGGCTGGTCGTCTTACCGCTGCCGGTGGGGCCGGTAACGATAATGATCCCGCGCGGCCGCATCACCAGGTCCTTCGTGACCGGTGGCAGCCCCAGTTCCTCGATCGAGAGCTTCATCGTCGGAACCGCACGGATCACGCAGCCGACTGAGTCGCGCTGTTTGAACACGTTGACACGGAACCGACCGAAATTCTTGATGCTATAGGAGAAGTCGAACTCTTTGTCCATCTCGAAGTCCTTGATCTGCTTCTCGTGCATCATCGAATACACAAGGCCTTTCAAGTCCTTCGGCACCAGCCGCGGCAGCGCCATCGGGTTAAGCTCACCGTCGATGCGCAGGTTCGGAGGCGCTCCCGCCGTCAGGTGCAGGTCAGACGCCTTCTTGCGAACCGTTTCTTTCAACAGGTCAACTACCGTGTATTCCGCACTGAGGTCAGAGGACTGGTCCTTGGCAGCCTTTTCCTCAGGCTTGGGCTCCTCCTCAACCGCGCTAGCCGGGCGGAAGATCCCGAAATCAGAACCGGTTGCTGGCTTTTCCTCAGCGACCTCGGTTTCCGCTTCCGGCTTGGCGCCCTTGGCTATCGGCAACCCCAGTGCGTCGTGTCCTCTCAGACTACCCATCTTGCATTATCTGCAACCTGGATTCACGGTTACAGCTAACCCCCACTTGGTATTTCATAATAGATGCGGCCCCAGTCCGTCACGGCCAGGTCACGCAGCTCGGCGAGGAACCTGGTTACGTACGGGAAGTACGGGGGTGCCTTGCCTTCAGCAAAGCGGTCGTCATAGGTGAAGTTCCAGTTGTAACCGGTGACCTTCGCACCACCGTTGAAAAACACGCCGGTGGTCTGGTTGGTATGTTCGATTAATCCGCCCACCAGGTTCCACTGGCCCTTGGTCGGGTAATCGTACAGCGGGGTACCTGAAGCACTCAGGATCCCCTCCGCGCCGACGCCGTGGCCATAATCGGTCGCCATCACCGTGGCATGCAGGTTAAGGTCACTGGGTGCGTTCTCCCCCAGGTAGATATCCCCGTTGCTTGAGAAGATCCCGAGGATATTGTCCGTGTCCGGATAGTCCGCTGGATTCTGCTCGTAGGTGATGTGATCAGTAATATAAATGTCTTCCCGGGCGCTGACAGTAATCCCGTGGTTCATATTCACGTCCGCCCCGTCGGTACCTTCGCCCTTCATTGCGGTGATCGAACCCTCGGAATGCACCAGCCCGTTAAGCGGGGCGTTGTAGATCTCCTCCGCTCCGCCATCGACACTCACATATGTTTTTGAACCGGTATCCCTGAACTGCCAGGTGTGGGCGCCGTCGAACTGGCCACCGTCGTTGATGTCCATCTCGATCGTGATAATCTGCTCGCCTGCACCGTCCTCCAGGGTGATATCAGCATCGCCCCAGATCATGATCCCGCCCATCAGCCCAGGGCCCTGGTTGTAGTCCGGGGAGTAGTAAACCCCCTGGGACAAGCTGCCCGGGGAATCGCTGAGTCCCATCCAATCGATCAGGTACTGCTCCCAACCCTCGGCGGGTTCGGAGGTCGTCGACACATTATCTTCATCGCCGATCGAGGCGCGGAGCTGGGACCAGGAGTTCTCCGGCAGCTCGATCCGGTCGACACCCCAGGTTGCGCCCTCGTTGAAATGCGGGTTGGCACCGCCGGCGAGGATCGAGTCCTCGTAGCGTTCCTGGACCGCGCTGAACGGGCCGTTGAAGTCCATTTCACCGTAGAACGCACAACGGCCCAGGGGCGGCTCGCCATTGACATGGGTTGGCCCATCGTAGCTCTCACCCTGGTAGAACCACAGCTGGTCACCGTTCTGGTTTTGGGCGCTTTCAGTGAAATACCCGTAGGTGGCGAAGGACGGTCGGCGGACGTTGACATCAAACTCACCGCGTTCCGCACGGGTGGCTTGGTTGGTCTGGTCACCAAGCATCGACCCACCCTTACTTGAAATCTCGTATTCGTAATGGAAGGTATGTTCGTAGGAAGTGTCAGAGGTCGACGGACGGTCAACACCCGTGGCGGTAACTTCGATATCGGCCTCATAGTTTACGTAAAGGC
>Ga0180435_10005859_pt1 | contig 11878 bp, 7 predicted proteins | sample SS_ome_3_FD_132467 | JGI IMG/M metagenome (GOLD analysis project Ga0180435, IMG submission 132467) | Hypersaline lake sediment archaeal communities from the Salton Sea, California, USA - SS_3_S_1 metaG | ecosystem: Environmental > Aquatic > Non-marine Saline and Alkaline > Hypersaline > Sediment...
ATGTGGGTCGGCCCGGCCGATGACATTATCCTGAGAAAGCGCGGGGTGGAATTCGTGGACGGTAGTGCACCGGGGTTTGCCGCCGTTGTTGGTGCCTGCCCGGATCCTGAAACCGCCAAGATGATTGTAGAGGACTATCAGAAAAAGAATCTTTACATTTTCTGTGCCGCCAATCACAACGGCACCTCGGTCATCGAACAACTCATCGAAGCCGGTGTTCAGGTCGGTTGGAACACACGTATCGTGCCCTTTGGACCGGACATCTCCTCGGCCGTATTTGCATTAGGTTTTGCCAACCGGGCCGCCATGGCTTTCGGTGGCGTCCAGCCGGGTGACTACAAGAAGATCCTGCACTATAACAAGGACCGCGTATTTGCATTCGTCAATGCCTTCGGTGACATCGGCACCGAATGGGGTGTGGCCGCCGCCGGCTGCGTAAACTGGGGCTTCCCCACCCTGGCGGATACTGATATTCCCGAGATTCTGCCCACGGGTATCTGTACCTATGAGCACGTGGTTGCCAATGTACCCCATGATGAGATTTGCCAGAGATCTGTGGAGGTCCGCGGTCTCAAGGTTACGGTTTCGGAAATCGACATACCCTGCTCATTTGGTCCGGCTTTCGAGGGCGAGCGTGTCCGTGGTGCCGATCTGTACTGTCAGATGGGTGGCGGCAAAACCCAAGCCACCGAGTTGGTCAAAATGGCGGATATGAAGGAAATCGAGGATGCCAAGGTTGTCGTGGACGGACCGGATGTAGGCGATATCAAGGAAGGCGAAACCCTGCCTTTGGGTATCTTTGTCCAGGTGGCCGGCCGCGAAATGCAGACTGACTTCGAACCCATCCTGGAACGCCAGATCCACCACCTGATCAACTACATCCAGGGTGTCATGCACATCGGCCAGCGCGATATCGCCTGGATCCGGGTGGGTAAAGGTGCCATTGAAAAGGGCTTCACCATTAAAGACATCGGCGTGGTCCTGCATGCCAAATTCCATCAGGACTTTGGCAAGATTCTCGACAAGGTTCAGGTGACCCTGATTACCGATAAGAAGAAGGTGGATGAGCTTACCAAAACCGCCCGCGCCGAGTACAAGCTGCGTGATGAGCGTGTGGAAACCATGACGGACGAGGATGTGGAAACTTATTACTCCTGTACCCTGTGTCAGTCCTTTGCGCCCACGCATGTCTGTTCGGTCAGCCCGGAGAGGACTGGTCTGTGCGGCGCCTATAACTGGATGGACTGCAAGGCTTCTTTCGAGATCAATCCTACCGGTCCCAACCAGCCCATCGAAAAGGGCGAATGTCTCGATCCAGTCTTGGGCCAGTGGAAAGGTGTCAATGAGTTTATCAACAAAGCCTCACGCGGCGCCATCACCCACTACAATTTTTATTCCATGGTCATCGATCCCATGACCACCTGTGGCTGCTGCGAATGTATCGCCGCCATGCTGCCGTCCTGCAACGGCGTCATGACCGTCAACCGCGACTACACCGGTGACACCCCCTGCGGTATGAAGTTCACTACCCTGGCCGGTGTCATGGGTGGCGGCGCTTCATCGCCTGGATTTGTGGGGCACTCCAAGTTCAACATTACCCAAAAGAAGTTCATCAAGGGTGATGGCGGCCTCCTGCGAGTGGTCTGGATGCCCAAGATCCTTAAAGAAGAAATTAAAGAACGACTGGACAAAGCCGGTGAAGAGCTGGGTGTTCCGGATCTTTATGACAAGATCGCTGATGAAACCGTCGGCATCACCGAAGAAGAAATCCTGCCGTGGCTGGAAGAAAAAGGCCACCCGGCGCTGTCCATGGATCCGATCATCGGATAGGCAAACTTTGAAATAAGGGCAGGTCTAAGGACCTGCCCTTTAGCATAACATCAAGAAGGAGACCAAAATGGCATTAACTGGAATTCAGATTTTCAAACTCCTGCCAAAGACAAACTGCAAGGAGTGTGGTGTGCCCACCTGCCTTGCTTTTGCCATGAACTTGGCATCCGGTAAAGCAGAGCTCGACAGCTGCCCCTATGTATCGGATGAAGCCAAGGAGCAACTGGCCGAAGCCTCGGCACCGCCTATCCGCCCGGTCAAAATCGGTAAAGGCGTGCGGGCCTTCACCACCGGTGGCGAAACCGTGCAGTATCGTCATGAAAAAACCTTTTATAATCAGACTGCACTGGCCGCTATGGTCGCATCCGACATTGCCGATGCCGATCTGAGCGCCAAATTAAAAACCTGGAATGCGTTTCAGTATGAACGTGTGGGACTCAACCTGAGACCCGAATTGATCACGCTGAAAGATGCCAACGGCGACGCTGATGCCTTCGCCGCCAAAGCCAAGACCATCGCCGAAACTTCCGAGTTCAACCTGGTCTTGATGTCGGACAGTGCCGACGCCATGAAAGCCGCCGTGGATGCGGCTGGCTTCAAACGGCCGCTGCTGTACGCGGCCACCGAGGCCAACCTGGAGGCCTGTGGCGAACTGGCCAAGGAAGCCGACTTACCGCTGGCGGTTAAAGCCGACTCTGTTGAGGCCCTGGTGCCCCTGACCGAAAAACTGACTGCTATGGGCGTCAAGGACATTGTCCTGGATCCGGGTTCACGCGAAGTCAAGCAGGCCCTGGAAGATCAAGTAGCCATTCGCCGGGCCGCTCTCAAAAACGGCAACCGTGCCGTTGGTTTTCCAACCATCACCTTTCCTTGTGAAATGGCCAGTAACTTGGAGACGGAAACCTTGATTGCCAGCATGTTTATCGCCAAATATGGTGGCATCACCGTGTTGTCGGATTTCTCCGGGGACGCACTGTTCCCCTTGCTGTTGGAACGGCTCAATATTTATACCGATCCACAGCGGCCCATGACAGTCACCGAGGGTATTTATGAAATCAACAACCCCGATGAGAATTCTCCGGTCATGGTCACCACCAATTTTGCCCTGACTTATTTTATCGTCTCCGGCGAAATCGAGGGCAGCCGGGTACCGGCCTATCTGTTGATTAAAGATTCCGAAGGCTTGTCGGTTATGACCGCCTGGGCAGCCGGCAAATTTGCTGGTGATGATGTGGGTCTTTTTGTCAAGAAAAGTGGCATCATGGATAAAGTCAAGCATACGGAGCTCATCATTCCCGGCTATGCTGCTGCCATTGCCGGCGATGTCGAGGAAGAGCTGCCTGGCTGGACCATTACGGTCGGCCCCAGGGAAGCTGCGCATATCCCGGGTTTCTTGAAATCCAGATAGAAATGTAAATTTCATCTTGCTTAGCAAGGCTTTGATTAGGATTTCGGCTGAGGTTCTACAAAATCCTCAGCCGAGCCTCACCAAGAAATTTAAATTCAACCGTCAATCATTTGGAGGGAGGAAATATGTATCTCATAGGCGAAAGTTTAAACGTCATTTCCAAAAAGATCGGCCGGGCGTTTAAAGAACGTGATCCCAAGCCGATCCAGGAAGAAGCCCTTTTTCAAAAAGAGAAAGGTATGGACTATATCGACATCAATCTGGGTCCGGCCAAAAAAGACGGCCATGAACTGATGCCCTGGGTGGTGGAAATGGTACAGGAAGTGGTGGACGACGTACCTTTGGCACTGGATACCTCCAATATTGATGCCATTGAAGCCGCCATCAAGGTCTGCAAGCTGCCGCCGCTGATCAACTCCATCATGGTACGGCCGGAACGGTATGAGCGCATGGTACCCATTGTGGCCGAAAATGATTGCGATTTCATCGCCCTCATGTGGGGGCCGGACGGCCTGCCGCGGGATGAAAATGAACGTGCGGCTTTGGCTGTTGAGTTGCTCTATTTTGCCAACGAGGCCGGCATCCCCAATGAAAAGATTTGGGTTGACGGCATTGTCACCCCGGTCAATATCCAGCAGCCCCAACTGATCAGCCTGATGGAATTCCAGGGCATGCTTCAGGACATTGCACCCGGATGTAAAAGCACCTGTGGTCTGTCTAACATAAGCAATGGACCACCGGAGCATCTACGACCGATCCTGAATCAGACCTATATGGTCATGCTGCAGAAATATGGCATGTACTCCGTGATTGCGGATCCCCTGGATGACCTGCTCATTGACATCGCCAAGGGCAACCGTCAGGATATCGTTGACCTGATTTACGGCATCCTGGACGGCAACGATCCAGACATGGACAGTCTATCTAAAGAAATGCAGGATTTTGTCAAGACCACCAATGTCATCCTGGGCAAATCCCTCTATTCGGATTCCTGGTTGGAAGTCTAGTCACCGGTCGTATTTCAAAATCTAAAGAGCCTCACTCGTATAGTGGGGCTTTTTTTATGGCCCATTTGAACCAGGGGCCAAGGATTCAGGTGCCCGGCTCTCTGCGACGGGCTGTTAACGAGTCGAAAATTGAGAATTTTGACTTTTTACGAGCACATCATAATTATGAAGTAAACTTCTGGCGATATTCGGGCAAGTCCTTGATGGGGGGACGCTCGGGCTGTTCAAGGTTAAAAATGTCTTGTTGGAGATCACTTTGCACCAGGCGGTATTGGATCATTTTATCGTACAGTTCCTGGCCGATATGGATGCGTTCCTGAAATTCGATGCGGTTTAAAAACGTTCGCATAATCACAAAGGCCATGCGTCCCAATGCTTTGGTATCCTGATTTTTATGAACGCGCCGGTCCAGATCTACCTGGGCCATCACATCCAAACCCCACTTCTCGTGAATATCGATGAGCATACCCGTTTCAACACCGTACCCGATCTGGAAAGGAATGCTTTCGAAAATACTGCGATATCCAGCATATTCACCCGACAGCGGTTGCAATATTTGGGTCAGATCCGGCATGAACAGAGAGAATAAGGGACGTGTTACCAATTCGGTCACCCGTCCCCCGCCGGTGGGACGCCACTGGTTTTTTCCAATGGAAATGGGCCTGTCATAAAAAGCCTTGGTGAAACGGATATGGTCTGTAAGTAAGAGTGGGCCCAAAAGTCCGTAGGCAAATCGATGGTGGATGTTTTTAATGTCTGCATCCAGGTAGATGATGATGTCCCCGCGGGTGACATACAGCGCTTTCCATAGATTCTCGCCTTTGCCTTTGTATTTATCCAGATGCGGTAGGATGTCATTGGCCTCTAATACGGTCACATCGTAAGAGCCTGCGATCTCACGGGTTTTATCTGTGGACCCGGAATCGATCACAATAATCTCATCCAGCAAGGGGCAGCGCGTCATCAATTCTGATTTTAAGATTACGATCTCCTTGGCGATGGTTTCCTCCTCATTCAATGTAGGCAGACATAATGATATGGCCACCTGTTTGCGTTGTTTGGCTTCCACCAGCTGTTTTAAATCTTTAAAAGCTGAGTGGTGGAAGGTGTTGGTTTTGATCCAAGTGTTATCCATCGCAAATTCCTATGTCTATGGCCATGAGCAAGGCTGGTAATTGGGCGACACCCTTATAAAGTGGTTCAATCTCAATCATGGCATCATCTTGGTGAAAGTTGTTGCCTTGGGTAATACCCAAGGTAATAGCCGGTATGTTGCGGTTTAGGAATATGGAAAGGGCGCTTTCGCTGGGTTCACTAAAGACTTCGACTTCCAAGTGGTTTAAAATTTTTGAAGCACATTTAATCAAGGGATGGTTGTATCGCAGGCGGGTGGCATTCAGATTGGAGACACGGTTCAGTTTTACTTCCACATCAAAGGCTTTGTTGACGCCATCCACAATATCACGAATATCAGCGTAGATCGATTTGACCATTTCATCCGAATCACTGCGGATCTCAAAACCAATATTGGCATCATAGGCGATCATGCCATGGTTGAAACCACCCGATATTTTACCGATGACGATCTGTGTGCGCGGTTGCTGCGGTAGGCGCAATCCTAAAATTGCATTGATAACCTCGTTGATCACCAGGATGGCATTGGGTTTATACCGGCGGCGTTCATGGTTTTCGACAACGATACTACAGGCTATTTCACTGCGAATCATGCCGTAGGAATAATAGTTGAGTCGGCCCAGTTCGATACTTTCCAGGCAAATCGCACTGCGGATTGGACCAGACCAGTTATTCAACAGCCGGCGAATCCCTCTGAGATTGCCGCGACCCAAAGACGACACGGGTGCCACCAACACGATATCCGATTCGAATTGCAAGTCCAGGTGTTTGAAAATCTCCGGCAGGGAAACCAAAACGCCCACGGCAGCCGAGTTATCCGATACGCCGATGCCGCTGATGGTTTTGTCGGTTACCTCGTAATGCAGATACGCCTCGACTTCCGAAAATGTGTCCAGATGCGCCACCAAAAAGATGGGTGGCCGGGCATTTGATTGACCCCGAATCACGGCTACGGGATTGCCGAATGCATCCAGGGAACATTCATCCACTGGAAACTCGATCATGCGTTCCACCAGACGTTCGGCCCGTCTATTTTCATGAAAGGTTGGCGCTGGAATCTGGCCCATGAGCACAATATTGCTGATGATGATTTCCCGAATTGCTCGGATGCTATCAACGAACCCTGGTAATTGTTCTAAATATTTTTCCATCCCCAAGAACCTAACGCGGCCAAGCCGCAACAATCGAAATCGCTATCGGGATCGGGATCGAATTGTAAGTCTGCCAAAAAACGATTTCGATTTCGATATTGAAACATCAGCCATCAGCAATAAGCCATCAGCTGACAGCTGCTGAATGCTTATACCTTATCGCTTGCCGCTGTTGGTATAAGCTGCCTCAAATCCGTCACCACCATATCCGGGGCCAGATTCCGACAAAAGGCATTCTCTTTTCGCCAGCGAAGTGACCGCTTGTCACCGGCAAACAATGCCGTTTGAAAACCGACTGTTTTTGCCGGTAGCACATCATTGCGCATATCATTGCCTATAAACAGGCTTACTTCCGGTTGGATCCCACGATCCAACAGCCGCTGGGCCGCCATTTCGAACAGATGCACCGAGGGCTTGGCCACCCGATACTGATACGAATAAAAAATCAAATGCGGATCAAAACCCCCAGCATCCAGCGGCTTGGTCAGTATGTCTTCCAGAAGGTCCTGCGTATAAAACTGGGCGTTTGAGATAATTCCCATGGTCAGACCGTGTTCACGGCAGGACTGCAGCAAATCTCTCAATCCTGGCATGGGATAGACCGGGTTGATTATATACTCATATTCCTGGGCGAAGGTTTTCAGCCGGGAAAGATCATCCCAACCGAGTATACGTTGCCAAATCTCAAGAATATCAACCTCGGGATAGTCGACACCCTCAGCCCGCAGACAGGCATGTTTCTTGGCAATGGTGCCCTGCAAATGCTGGGCTATGTTTTGTGATGAATCCGGGATATCAAATCGTCGTAACAAACCTTGAATCGATTCCCTTTGCCCATGATCAATGGAAACACCACATTCCCCGGCCCAACTCATGACCAGCGTTCCGTACACATCGAACAGCATGGCCTTAACAAATCTTAATCTGGCCAAACCCCGCGGCTGTTCGCCGGTCGCAATGGGCATCATAGACGCCCGTGAGCGGTTGGCAAGATAGTTATCAAACCTCATAGGGTCCCCATTTAAGCAAAGAAAATCGGTCCAGATCAAGAAAAGCATCCAACAAAGCGGTTTTATCGATCTGATGCTGAATTGGGCACTGATTGACCTGTTTATATACTTTCAAAAGCTGATGTCCATAGCTGCCCATATCATAATTGTCTTGCACGATTCGGCGGTTGTTTTCGATGATACTTGGTTCGACCTGATTGGGATCCGGTTCCAATATCTTCGGATTTCGCTCTGCCAACCCATTTTTGGCATCGGGATTAGCGAGCAGGTGCATCAATACCTGTTTTTGATACTTTTCACTCAGAATCCCGAAATCTATTAAACCATCCTTTTTGAGGCCATTTATATGGTAATCCAAGCGCTCAGATTCCAAATTGTACCCATAAATTTCGCCGGCCTGTAGGACCGCCCCACGCCATGCCTGGATGAAGCCATCAAAATCGAACCAAGTAAGCCCAACCGCCAAGTCATCATAGAGTGAGTCCAGATTTAGGCCGCGCTTCTCAAAGTCCATACAGATATCATCCAGACGGCGACCCCATACTATTTTGTCTGCTGTCCAAGGTTCCAGAAACGAAAAACCGAAGCCCTCGGTGATGCTGGTGGTCACCATGGAATCGGCAGCCGCCACGAGCGCCGGGAAACCCTGTAAGCGACCGGTTTCAAAACGCACATTCAGGCCGTGCTTTTTCACGAAAGATTGCCAATCTGCATAGACAGGCAGTTCTCTGGCGCTGGTGGGCGGTTGTGAAACATGTAAGGTTTTATCAGGCGACAAAAACAGTGACAGCAGGATAGCTTCACCAACATTTTTTCGCCGGATCGCTCGCACCGGATAGGCCACGCACGGGTTTAATTTGACATCCGCATTCATTGGCAGCGATTCAACAGCATTAGGGACCAGATGCACCCCAGCTGGATCGAGTCCTGCCATAACCATGATCCGTGCGTCCCGGGCGTTGATCACGCCGTAATGGCAATCCCGGGGATAAGCTTCATGGCTATAGGCTTGCGGCCGCCCGTCCTCAGCAAAATCATGAATCTGCAACAACAACGATACGTCCCAGGCCTGCAACAAGTGAATACATTTAAGTAAATGTCGGTTTTTTGTTAGGATCGGATTGTGGATGTGCAATACATCACACCCACCGGGCCAAATTTGCAGGATCGATTTTAAAATACGGTCGACAATGGCTTCCGGAGTGAGAGATGTCGTGCTTAAGTGGTCGTATCCGATTTCAGGAATTTCAACAACGGGGCATGGGAGTTGAGTTTTTGCGCGATCTCCGGTCACCACAAGCGTTTCGCATCTGCCTTTTAAAGCCTGGACCTGACGCTGTATTACGGTGGTCACGCCACCTGTCTTAAGATGGTAATGGAGAAGAGCGATCTTCATTTTTCCTTCTCCAAATAAATTTGCTGCGCAAATTTGATATATTGTCTATGATTATATTTTCTTTGTCAACCAGCTCAATCTGAAGCCTACCTGGATACCAATGCCCAAAACTTAAAGGTTAACCTAAAAACGTGTCACGTTATCTTCTCACTTGATTGAGAAACGAGCCACAGTACATCATATGGTCCCAAGTTGACTGAATCTGTTGAAAACTGCCGACCGCTTAAAAGATCTTTTATTTCACTGGTGGCGGTTTCATTGTAAAGATCAATGCTCAGGTAATCGGAAGACATATTGGTGAGTGTCCATATGGTCTGGTCAGGGTGTATACGCTTGAGGGTAAAAATACGATCATCGAGCTGTAAAACTTGCGAAGCAGCATTTGGATGAAATGCAACCTGACGCCTACGCACCTTTATCATATGCCGGTAAGATTGAAACACCTTACCTCTTTCTGATTCAGGATTTTCGATTTCATTGATTACGAAATCAGCCGATAATTGTTGGCGATTAATCGAACGGGCCCGTCCGGTTAAGGACACCCCTTCGGTCCAGTTGCGTGACCCCAGAAGGCAGTGAATGTAAACCGCCGGTACGCCAGGCAATACCTGGGCCACGGCCTGAGATGCCAAAAATCGAGGGATATGATGTGGATCCGGAGCTAAATCGGGATCCGTAAGGGCATCGAAATAGGTGATATTGATTTCATAGGGTACTTCGCTGCCATCTGTCTGGCGACGCATGGACACATGCGCACCGTTTCTACGCATCCGATCGATTAGATGATTGATTTCAGACGTATCCAGGATACCCTCCAAGGGACGCACGCCGATACCGTCGTGGGAGGCTGTAAAATTAAAAAAAGTAGTTTGGTCTGAAGGGGTTGAAAGATCTTGACACCAGTCTGATAGCAGCTGTGCGCTCCCGGTCGACAAAGCGTGCAGTAAAAGCGGCCCCAAGCTGAAATTATAGATCATTTGGGTTTCATCAAAACCGTTGCCAAAGTAGCTGATATTCTCGTCATGGGGGACATTGGTTTCAGTGATTAGGGTCACTTCTGGAGCAACCTGGTCCAAGATATTTCGAAATAATCGCACTATTTCATGGGTTTGTGGCAAGTGGATGCAACTCGTGCCAACCTCTTTCCACAGATAGGCAATGGCGTCTAATCGGATGATGGTGGCACCCTGGGATATGTAAAAAAGAAGCACCCGAACCATATTCTCGAGAACATCCAGGCTGGCATAATTCAGATCGATTTGATCATCGCTGAAAGTGGTCCAGACATGAACACGTTCACCGGATTGCTTGTCAAAAGGTGATAATAAGGGGTGGGACCTCGGCCGCGTTACCGATGACAAATCGGTTTCAGGTTCTACGGCAATAGCCAAATCTTCAAATCCACTTTCTTCGGCCAGGTAGCTTTTGAACCAACCGCTTTGTGCCGATACATGGTTAGCGACTAAATCAACCATAAGTCTGAATTCAGTGCCCAGGGCCCGAATATCCTGCCAGGTGCCCAGATCGGGCCGAACCTGAAAAAAGTCCGTAATCGAGAAACCGTCATCCGAAGAAAAGGGATAAAACGGTAGGATGTGCAACCCTGTAAAAACAGCCTTGAGATGCTTGCGCATAAACTGAGCCAGGGATTGTAAGGGGGGTTCTTGGTCATGAAACAGTGTATCGCCATATGTGATCAGGATTGCATCGGTTTCTGAAAATCCAAGCCTTTGCCCGGCCCCTTTTTGTTTTGAAAATGCCTTAATCTGTTCATCGATCCGCTTTTCGGCAAGTGTGGCCTTGGATTTGCCATAAATATTTTGCAGCAGTTCTCGCATGGTGTGCATCCTGAGCTTAGCGAATGGGATGGCCTGAATCTTGTTCAAAGCATTATTCGAGATTGAGGTCTGCAGCCAAACACAGAAATTGAGCTTTTTAAGGAATCGTCAAAATGATTGACTTTTTATGTCTATAATGTTAGGTAGTTACATCTGCAACCCAGAAAAGGTGAGTACTACGATGTATGTCCCCTTCGACCAGGTCCACAACATCGGCTTTATTTCCACCCGGCTGGCCGGTACCGACGGCGTCTCCCTCGAAACCGAAAAATGGGCACGTGTATTTCAAAACGAGCGTTTTCACTGCTTTTATTTTGCGGGTGAGCTCGATCGGCCGGAATCCCAATCTTTTCTGGTACCCCAGGCCCACTTCATGGATCCGGAAATCCGCGACATTTTTACGAAAGCCTTTTCCTGTAGTGCCAATGGAATGCGTTCGCGCGATTTGACCAATCGGATTTATAGCATTAAAGAGGATCTTAAAGACAAGTTATATGAATTCATAGAAAAATTCAATATCGATCTGCTGATACCCGAGAATGCACTCACCATACCACTCAACATACCACTGGGGGTGGCTATCACAGAGGTGATTTCCGAAACCGGCCTGCCCACCATTGCACATCATCACGATTTTTTCTGGGAACGCCAACAGTTCAAAACCAATGCGGTCTGGGACTATCTCAACATGGCCTTCCCGCCGCATCTGCCCCAGATCAGGCATGTGGTTATCAACACCTCGGCCGACAATCAGCTCAGTCTCAGAACCGGCATTTCCGCTACCATTATCCCCAATGTCATGGATTTCGAACACCCTCCCGATCCGCCGGACGATTATGCCGCCGATGTGCGCGAGGCCCTGGGACTGGAACCGGATGAAAAACTCATTCTGCAGCCCACGCGGGTGGTCAAACGCAAAGGGATCGAACACGCCATCGAATTGCTCAGCCGGATGAATATCAAGGCCATGCTGGTTATTTCCCATGCTTCCGGAGACGAGGGTTACGACTACGAGCAGCGCATCATCGAGTACTCCCGCTTCATGAACGTCAATACGCGCTTTGTCTCCAATATCATTAACGACCGCCGGGGGACCACCAAGGG
>Ga0180435_10005860_pt1 | contig 11876 bp, 6 predicted proteins | sample SS_ome_3_FD_132467 | JGI IMG/M metagenome (GOLD analysis project Ga0180435, IMG submission 132467) | Hypersaline lake sediment archaeal communities from the Salton Sea, California, USA - SS_3_S_1 metaG | ecosystem: Environmental > Aquatic > Non-marine Saline and Alkaline > Hypersaline > Sediment...
CCTCCTCCCACTGCACGAACTTCAGGCAGCGGTCCCGGGCTTTCATTGGCTGGCTTTCTCCATCGCGTTGCACAATTGCTTCTCTTGGCAGGGATGCGCATCGTCCCCACCCCGACCGCTCAGGATCACGGCGTTCGGACACCTCGGATGCCGGAACTTGCGGTGTGATCCCTTCCCGCCGGAAACGACCACAAAACCCGCTTCTTCCCAGTCGGCGGCAAGCTCCCGTATCTTGTGGCACACGCTGCACCATGCCGGATCCTGCCGGCCCTTGCCTCCGGAATCTCCCCCCTCGCCCCGCTCGTGGCATTCTTCCTGACCGTGGATGTCCGGCATCCAGGCGGGCGCGAGGCGGCCCATTCTCAACTGTTTCAAATCCAGCGGGAGTTGCCATGGCGGCGATTGCGGGGCTTGATCGGGGTTGTCGTTTTCGCCATGCATTCCGCCGACTGGACCGTCCTGATCGTTTATCTCGCCGCCACGGTGCTGCCGGGGGTGATGATCAACCTGAAGTACGGGGTGGCGGCGTTTCTGGCGGTCGTCGCGGTCGTCATGCTGTTGCCGGGCCGCCGACCGGCGGAACGACCCCGGCCGCGCTGACAGGGCATGCGACCCGAACATTTTGCAGATCCTCTGAACCATCCACTCCTCCCTCCCATGATTCACGAACAACCATGTGAGAGCCGCGTCCTGCGGACGCGGGAAATCGAAGCCGACCTTGTGGTCGTCGGCGGCGGATTGGCCGGCACCTGCTGCGCGATCACCGCCGCGCGCGAAGGATTGCGGGTGGTGCTCGTCCAGGACCGGCCGCTGCTCGGCGGCAACGCCTCGAGCGAGGTGCGGCTGTGGGTGCTCGGCGCCACCTCGCACATGGGCAACAACAACCGCTGGGCGCGCGAGGGCGGGGTGATCAACGAGATCCTCGAGGAGAACCTCCATCGCAACCGGCAGGGCAACCCGTTGATCGTCGACACCATCCTGCTGGAAAAGGTCGTCGCGGAGCCGAACATCACCCTGCTGCTCAACACCGCGGTACACGCGGTCGACAAGGGCGGCCTGGACACGATCTCGGCGGTGACGGCATTCTGCTCGCAGAACTCGACCGCTTACCGTCTCGCCGCCCCCCTTTTCTGTGACGCCTCGGGCGACGGGATCGTCGGCTTCCTTGCCGGAGCGGCGTTCCGGGTGGGAGCGGAAGGGCGGGGTGAATTCGGCGAGGGGCTGGCGCCGGAGCAGCCGAACTCCGAGCTGCTCGGCCACTCGCTCTATTTCTACACCCGGGACGCCGGCGAGCCGGTGAAGTTCGTGCCGCCGGCCTGGGCGCTCGACGACATCACGAAGATCCCGCGCTACCGGCAGTTCCACACCAACATGCAGGGGTGCAACTTCTGGTGGATCGAATACGGCGGGCGGCTCGACACCGTGCACCAGACCGAGACGATCAAGTGGGAGCTGTGGAAGGTGGTCTACGGGGTGTGGAATCACATCAAGAACTCCGGCGAGTTCCCCGAGGCGGAGACGCTGACGCTCGAATGGGTCGGCCACATCCCCGGCAAGCGCGAGAGCCGCCGCTTCGAGGGCGACTACATGATCAGCCAGCAGGACGTCATCAGGCAGGCGACGTTCGAGGACACGGTGGCGCACGGCGGCTGGGCGGTCGACCTGCACCCGGCCGACGGCGTGTATTCGGATCTTCCCGCCTGCACCCAGTGGCACGCGAAGGGGGTCTACGGGATCCCCTGCCGCTGCTACTACAGCCGTAATATCTCGAACCTGTTCCTGGCCGGGCGGATCATCTGCGCCAGCCATGTGGCCTTCGGCTCGACGCGGGTGATGGCGACCTGCGCCGCCGGCGGACAGGCGGTGGGGGTGGCGGCGGCGCTCTGCCGCGAGCACGGGTGCATGCCCCGCGAGGCCGGGGCGGGCAAGCGGCTCGCCGAACTGCAAAGCCGGCTCGACCGCAGCGGGCAGTTCCTGCCGGGGGTGGCGGTGGACGATCCCGCCGACCTCGCGCCGCGGGCCGCCGCGGCGGCCAGTTCGAGCCTCGTCCTCGGCAAGCTTCCACCCGACAAGAGCTGGGTGCGGCTCGACAGCGGCTGGGCGATGCTGCTGCCGCTGCGGCGCGGCGTGACGCCCGCCTTCGGCTTCGAGATGCACGCCGATCAGCCCGCCGTGCTGCGGGTCGAGCTGCGGCGGGCCGCGAGGCCCGGCAACTTCACCCCCGACGAGTTGATCGAGGCCGCCGAGGTGCCGGTGCCCGAGGGCGTCTCGACCGCCCGGGCACGGTTCCACACCGCGGTCGAGCGCGAGGGCTATCATTTCGTTGTCCTGCGCGAGGATCCGGCGCTGCGAGTGCGCCTCAGCGAAGCCCGCCTCACCGGCGTGCTCGCCGTGACCAACGCCTTCAACAAGGCGGTGGCCACCTCGGCCGTGCAAAGCCCTCCGGAAAACAGCGGCATCGACACCTTCGAGTTCTGGCTGCCGAAACGCCGCCCCGAGGGCCGCAACCTCGCAATCGAGATCGCCCCGCCGATCGACCTGTTCGGCCCGGAGAACGTCCTCCGCGGACCCGCGCGGCCGGCCGGCTCGGTCAACGCCTGGATCGCGGACCCCGCCGACTCGCAGCCCGAGCTCACCCTCACATGGCCGCAGCCGGTCGCAATCGCGCAGGTTGTCGTCGAGTTCGATCCCGACTGGGACCATCCGCTCGAATCCGTGCTGATGACCCACCCCGAGGAGGTGGTGCCGTTCATGGTGCGGGACTTCGACCTGCTTGACGGCGACGGGCGGGTGCTGGCCGAACGGCGCGGCCACCGCGGGGCGCGCTGCGTGCTCGACCTTCCCCCGCGCTTCACCTCCCCCACCCTGCGGCTGCGCATTCACGCCACCGGCGGCGCCCCGGCCGCGGTGTTCCGGCTGCGGGTGTTCGGCTAGCCCGGCCTGGTCACTCCAGCCTTCAAATGCGCAGCTTGCGGAAGGAGACGAGGCTTTTCGGGTCGTGCCCCTGCAGGGCGATGTCGCCCTCGCCAAGGCGCCTGTGTTTATCCGGGTGGTCCCCGGGTTCCAAGTCCTCGTTCACGACCTTGCCGGAAGGGTCGTTGGCGTGCGTTTCATCGTCGGTGTGGGTGTGTGCGGCTTGTCCCCGCACCCCCTTACCGTGCGGAAAAGCCTCGTCTTTCGCCGGGTTGGGTGGGAGGCGCTCGCGGGCTCACCTTTTCACCGGCCGGACGACATTGTAGATGCCGTCGCGCGCCATACAGGCGAAGAACACGTGCGTCGGCATGCCGTTCTCGAAGAGAATCTGCGGCCGCTCGAACCGGCCCGCCTTCAGGATGCTGCCGTCCACCCGTTCCACCTTGCCGGTGTAGGCCCGGGGGGGGTCGGTCAGTTCCCAGTTCAGGCCGTCCGAGGAATACGCCACGAAGCCGTTTCCCCATCCCACGGGAATCCTTCCATCCATGGATTTCGCCAGCAGCAGGTAGCGCTCACCGCCGCGCCAGACGTAGGGATCCTCGACGTGGGCTCTCTTGCCGCGGAACAGGAGCTGCGATTCCTCGTCGAGGCGCTCGTAGGGGCCGAGGTAGTGCTTCGCCATGGCCGCTCCCAGGATCAGCTCGTTCTTCACCTTCTGTTCGGGAAACGTCAGGGGCGAACTCTTGTAGATCAGCAGAACGCTCCCGTCCTCATGCACGACGGGCGCCGGATTGCTCGTGATCGATGCATCCCATTTGCCGGGACGCGGTTCGAGGACCGGCTTGTCCCGCCGCTTCCACGGCCCCGTCACGGAATCGGACACTGCCACGCCGATCCGCTTGTTGTTCCAGGCTTTCTCCCAAAGTTCGCGCGAGGGGCGCTTCTCTTTCGGTGGGACATCGTCGTAGGTGGTTCCGGTGTAGAACAGGACATACTTGCCGTCATGGCGCCGGATGGTGGGATTGAAGGTCGCCATGCCATCCCAGAACCGGTTTCCCCGCCGTGGCAGGACGACCTTGACCAACCGGTAGGGGCCGGCGGGCTTGTCGGAGACCGCCAGGACCACGTCGCCATTGGTGACCCACGACGGCATGGCGGTTCGTTTCGGCCATCGCGCCGCAAACATGTAGTAGCGGCCATCCTCCGCCTTCACCACCGACCCACCCCAGACAATGTAGTCCTCCAGGCTGAAAGCCGGCGCCATGGGCGACGGCGCCCAACCGGCTCGAAACGGGTTCCCGGGCCCGTCTGCCGCCGCGCAAACCGTCAGCAGCAACAGACACAGGAATCCCGGCGCGTGTCTTGCTCGTTTCATCGTGTCCTCATGCTGGTTCTTCCTCTCGCCCGATCCCGGAGCGCCGTATCGCTGCCCCAGATCGAGCGAAGCTTGCTGACTCGCAGGGAACGGATCTTCGCGTTCCCGCCTTTGGCATAAAGTTCCAGCCCGGTGTTTCTGTTCTTCGGCACGAAGCAGCATGGCAGCGCTGCTTCTCCATCATTGACAAAGGTCTCGACGGATGTGCGGTCCACCAGGATGCGCAGTCTGATTCTGCCATCCCGGGCCGGGGTTTCCGCCACGGCGCCGAGACTGGCGACCTTCCCGGCGGCGTAGGCGACGGACGTTTCGTGAAGGCGCAGGCCGAACTCCCCGGCGTCGCCGATCTCGACGTCCATGGCGATGTCGAACAACTCGCCGGAGAACTCCGAAAGCGGGTTCTCGCCGGGCCTGAGGAGGCGGTTCTCGAGCTTGAACGAGCCGGCATGCAGGCGCTTGATCCCTTCGATGGGGTACATGTGCAGTCGCAAGCCGGCGGGCGTCGTCCTCAGCGTCAGTTCGCAGGGGAAACTCTGCTGTTGATTGAAGGGCATTCCCGGATACTTGCCGCCGTTCATCCAGCCGATCTGCACCCGTTTCTTGTCCGGAGTCTCCCACGACTGGGCGGCATGGAAGTTCCTGCCGAACTCGCAGCGAAGTTCGCCCGTCTCCGGCTCGAACGTCCTGCCGTCGAAATCGCCGATCCAGTACGAGAAGCGGCCATCGTGGAGGACCCACTTCAGCTTCTTCCCGTCGCCGTCGACCGGCAGTTGAAACATGTCCGGACATTCGTGAAAACCGTTGAGCGGAACGACCGAGGCGGCCGTCCATGCCTTCATGTCATCCGAGGTGAAAAAGTGCGCCTGGCCCCGCTTCACGTAGAGAACCATGATCCACTTCTTCGTCGGTTCGTGCCGGAAAACCATGGGATCCCGGTTGTGGGCCGCAATCTTCTCCAGCACCGGATTGCCCTCATACTTCTTCCATGTCCTGCCGCGGTCGTTGCTGTAGACGAGGCTTTGCCCCCACGAACCGGCCGAGGTGTAGGCCAGCACCAGCGGGGGATGGCGGCCCGTCTTGAAGCCTGTCGTGTCATGCCAGTCGACAACCCCCGACCCTGACCAGCACGCGCCCAACTTGTCGGGATAGACCGCAACCGGCATGTGCCGCCAATGGACGAGGTCCTTGCTGACGGCGTGCGACCAATGCGACTGCTCGCCGTCGAACTTGCCGCCCGGGAACCGCGTCGACTTGACGTTGTGGTCGTTGAAGAGATGGTATTCACCATCGTAGTAGATCAGGCCGATCGGGTCGTTGATCCAGCCCTTGACCGTCGTGTAGTGAAACTGCGGCCGGTAGCGTTCCGTGAAAGGGTGATCCGGCTCGGCCACCGTTCCGGCCGCCAGCATCGCGGCGGACGTCGCGGTCAACAAAGATATGGTAAAACAGGATCGAATCATTGCTGGTGTCCTTGAAGGGTGGGAATGCTCAGTGTTCCGGGAGAGGGAATCCGGTCAGGTCACGGAGCGGGATTCCGGCTTCCTTCCTCGTGATCTCGACGGTTCCTCCGTCCTGCCAGTGCCATTCCGCCTTGCGGCCGCCGAAAGTGGCCGCCGCCGGCTTCCCATCGACCAAGACCTTGAACACGCCCGGCGTGCCGAGGGCGCGCCTGCCGCGAGGGAACTCTTGTTGAAGCGACGCCGATCCATCATGCCGTTATTCCTTCCGCCCGTCGTCTCGTGCCTTCCGGGTGCTGGCAGTCAGGCTTTTCCCTTCGAGCAGAGCCTTGACTCCCATGGTTGCGATGCCGCTGCGGTGGGTGACGCCGTTCTCGAGCGCGGAGAACGCCTTCCGGTAATCGGGGTCGTTCTTGTCGCGAAAGACGGGGCCGCCTTTGCAGAGTTCCCAGCCTCCGGCAGTCCGGGCAAGCGGCGCCTGGAGGGCGGCGCTGTGCGACGGGTTCGACAGGTTGAGATGCCTGACCCGCATCCCGCTGGGGGCGATTCCCCATTGGCCGGCGAGTCCTCCGACGTGCCTCCTGATGTGGTGTTCGTTGAGACCCGATTCCGCGTCCGGCCCGGGATAGGCGTCGTGGCAGCTGGCGCAGCGGCGCCTGTAGACATCTCCGAGCGTCTTCCGGGCGACGGGTTTGAGGTAGGAGGGAGGAACCTGGCGGTAGTGGCTGTAGAAGGGAACGTTCGAGTCGATCCACAGGAACACCTTGAGCCTGTCCTCAAACGGGATGTCGTGCTTGCTGTGCTCGGGATCCATGAGAAACGGGGTGAGACGGCTCAACACCGATCCGCGGCTGAGCGGCGCCTGCTCGTCGCAGTCGTTGGTGGGCTGGGCGTGGGTGTGTCCGGTGCCCGGCGTGAAATGCACGTACATGCCGTCGGTCAACTGCATGTAGGACATGTTGTAGGCCGTGGTCCGGTCTCCGGTCAGGTCGAGGCGTCCATCCGGACTTGGTCCGCTGTGGCAATCGACGCAGTATTTGTCGAGGACCGGCTGAACGACCGCTTCGTATTCGATGATCCCATTGGTTCCCCACTCGGGCATGGCGGGGCGAACCGGGGGGGTGGCCATGGCCATGCCCATGCGGTTCGCGGCGGGCGGCGCGGTGATACCCTTGCGTTGTTCGTGGCAGCCGATGCAACTGCGGACTTCACCGGGCATGGCATGAAAATCCGACCCCTGGGTCATGAGCATCTTCCCGTCCTTGTCGAGCACATGGAAGAACAGGCTCCGCAGGGCGGGCACCTCGAAGTGAGCCGAACCATCGTCCTCGACCGGCACCAGCCCGATCACCCGGTTGGCGTACCAGATGGTCCCCACCCCCATCGCCCCGCCGCGTGGATGCGACTGGGCGGGCTGCTCCATGACTGCAAGGTACTTGATCTGCCCCCGCTTGATTTCCGGCTCCAGGCCGAGGTAAACGTCTTCCATGGTCAGGGTGGCCTTCTGCGTCCAGTCGGGATCTGAGAGCAGCCGCGCGTGGAGGTCCACGCCCGGTTTCCAATTCGGGGGGTCGCTGCTGTCCGGAATGACCGTCGGGCACTCCCGCGGGGCGAATGGTTGGGCGCTGTGAATGCCGCGCTTGCCGGCGGATTCCAGCAGACATTTCCTGTTGCCGGATCTGTCGTAGAGGTAAAGCCCCGTCTTGTGGCCGGGTCTTCCGCCAAAGGACACCAGGAAGAGTTGTTCGTTGAGCGGAAACGGATCCTGGTAGGCCCAGACCGGCGGCTGGTCGCCGACCGAGGCGGTGTCGTGAGTGATTCGGCGAAACCCGACGCCGTCGGGAGCTTCTCTTCCGCGCCCGTTCCAGACCAGTCCCAGCAGGCCCGCCAGCTTGGCATGGTGGGGACCGAAGATCGCAAGCACTTCCGGCCGGCCGGGGATCTGGCGCGGCCGGCAGAAGGAACGCGGGTCGATCACCGTGTTGCCGAAGAAGAGGTCGATTCCGGTGCCGTCGGGGTTCTGGGTCCAGAGCGCGTGGCGGTTGAAGACGTTCTTGTTCACCCCATAATCCCAGCGGGTGAAGATGATTCGCCCGTCATTCATCACGGTGGGCGCGGTGTCGATGCAGGTGTTGGCGGAGACCTGCTTCCGGTTCCTGCCGTCGGGATCGCAGATGAAGAGCGTTCGCCTTGGACCATTCCCTTTGCAGGGCGCCTGCCCGCTGTCCCGGTCGAAGAAGACAATCCGTCCATCCGGCATCTCCGAGGGCGATTGCCCCTTCTGGATGCGGCGGAGGTTGGTTCCGTCGCTGTTCACCGCCGACACCCATCCGCCCCCTCCGATGAATATCGTCCGGCCATCCAAGGAGAGGTTGATCTCGTTGGCGCGCGTATTGGGCTTCGCCGTCTTGAAGTCGAGAATCGTCTTTACCGCGCGTTTCCCGGGAGAGAATGCCTTGATGGCGGCATTGTCCGTTCCCGCCTCCTCATACATCATGGAGTCATAGACGTAGGTGGGCCTTTCCAGGTAAACCAGCGTCGGGAGTTCCTCGATCGTCCGTTCCCACATGCGATCGATCGAACCGGCGGCGGCAATGACCTCCTCGGTATGGGGCTTGCCGGTGGCGTCGATCGTCGCCAGCAGCGGTTTGACGATGGTTTCAAGTTTCGCCAGGCGCGCCGCGTGGCGGTCTCCCGCCGGAGATGTGGGGCACTGCTCCAGCGCTTTCTCCATGGCCGGGACGACGCGCCCCCGGCTGTCGCGGGCCGCGTGCTCAACGCCCGGCATCGGCTCGGGATGGAACTTCAGAGCGCGCAGACGCCGCAGGCCCTCCCTGTAAAGCTGGTCGCGGGTGAACCTCGGACGGGAAGCGCCCTTCTCCACGTGATAAGGCAACTCGCTCGGCAGATCCGCGATCAGGGGCCGCCAGAGCCTCTCAAATCCGACCTCGTGACGAAGCGGCGGATGCAGGCCGTCAATGGAGAACGCGAATCCGTAGGCGTGCCGGTTGTTGGTGACCTTGGCGACGAAGTGGTTCGGGCCGGCCTGGAGAGAAACCTCCACCGCCTTCGGCATATCCCCCCGGCCTTCCCAGCGGAGGATCTCCCTGCCGTTCAGAGAGCAGTGATACCGTCCGGTACGCCGCCAGTGTTCCATACCCCGCAAATCCTGTCTCCGATCGCTCTCCGGTGAGCGCAGGATGAACTCCAGCCTGATCGTGCCGGGCTTGTCAGCAGTGATGGTGCGATACAAATACTGGCTTTCGCCGGCCGAAGGCGCGGGGCCGCGGGGAAGCTCCTGGTAGTAACCGTCGATCCATTCGGGATGGCGCGTCCAGCGTCTTTGCGCGCCGGGCGTGGCCGGAAAACCGGGGGCCGGATAGACCTTTTCGACGAGCGGCATGTTGCCGTTCGCGCGGATGTCCCTCTCGACTTCGAACTCGTGCTCGAAGCTCGAGGCCACGTTGTCCATCCAGTTGAGCTGGGGTCCCCGGTCGCGGAAAGGGCCGATCCGATGCCAGTCGCCCAGTTCCAACCCGCAAGTGAGCGACGCCAGGAACAACCATACGCCCGCCACGGAAGCCGGTCCAACCCCCCCGCGACGCGGGGAGACCGGGCATGCGTTTCTCGAATTCATGTGCTCCTTGGTCTGTCCTGCCGCCCCGGGGAATACGGGGGAGAATCCCGCGATCTCGCAGGAATGCCGTCGAATCCACCCGCCGTCGACACCCGCCGCTCCCTGCCATTCAGAATCCGCCGCGAACAACCGTGAACAGCTGCCCCGACCTTCCGTGAAACCCGCGGTTTCAGAACTCCGGATAAGCCACGTTGTGAGGACCGGTCAGCGTCCCCACAACTTCGGCGAACGATCAGCTTCGGCCCCGAGGCCGGGAGGCGGGTTCACTTCGACAGACGCACGAAGACCACGCCGTGGGACGGGACCTCCTCGAACTCCAGCTGCCCCTCCTTTTTGCCGAGGTCGCGATGCGCCCACAGGTCTTTCACCTGCCGCGGGCCGCTGACGTTCAATTGAGACCACGTGACGTCAATCGTCCGCGGCTTCTCGTCGAGATTCACGAAGACCACTGCGATGTCGCCGTTCTTTAGAGGACGCTTCCAGACTTCGATCTGGTCCATTTTCCTGACGCGCCAACCGGGGACGCCCAGCGGATCCTGACTGACGGCGATGACCTCCTTGTTCAGCAGGATCGCCTTCGTTTCCTCGTTCATCCTCGTGACATCGTTGGCGGCCAGGAGGGGTGAGGCGAGAATCGCCCAGAGGCTCATCTGAAACCTCTCTTCATCGGGCGTGATGTCGAATCCCGCCTTCTTCCGATCGTGTCCGTAGTCGAACCCGTCCACGCCGATCTGGAGCATGTCGAGGTCGTTCCAGCGTCCCGGCCCCACGAACGGACCCAGGGCCTCGTTCTGGTGCGCCGAACGGAGCACGCCGATACCCCCGTTGTTGTCGTACTTGCTGGTCCACTTGTCCTTCACGTCGTAGGTCGTGCGCCACATCTCCGCGTTGAAGCCGGGCGCCCACAGCCACGGCCGCTCGCGTCCCCACTCGCACACCGAAAAGACCACCGGCCGCCCCGCCTCCCGGATCGCGTCGAGCGTGGCCTTCTGCTGGGCCTTGTTGCTGAAATCGTACTTCACAAGGTCCACCCCCCACTCCGCGAATCTCTCCGCAAACTGCTTTTCATGTCCCTTGACCCAACCGGCGCGGGAGTAGATTCCGTATTTGAATCCCTTCCCGTGAAGGTAGTCGCCGAGCGCTTTCATGCCGCTGGGGAACTTCTCGGGATCCCAGAGCGGATACCCGTCTTCATCGAACTTCGCTCCCCGGGCCTGCCAGCCGTCATCCAGGCCAACGTAGACGTATCCCGCATCCCGCATCCCGCTTTCCACCATCGCATCGGCCACCTCCTTGATCAGCTTCTCCGTGATGTCCGTTCCGTATCGGCACCATGAGTTCCATCCCATCGGCGGAGCCGGCGCCAGAGTGGCCCCCTCATACTCGCCAACCACATACTCCGGAGCCGAAGCAGGCACGATCTTCGCATCGCCCCAGCCGCCCAACAACTCCGCTTCAGCCTTCTCGTCCGCACGCTGAAAGGTCAGGCGCAGTTTCTCGACGCCGGCCAGCGGGATCACGACGCGAACCGGGCGGGTGGGATTCTGCGAGCCCGGCCGTTTTGCGCACTGATCGATCACCCCGCTGTCGAAAACCAACTCCTTGTCGGCATGCACGCGAAACCGCCCGGAACGTTTCGCGGACGCCTTGGGATCGATTCCCGCCCATGCCTCGAACCGCCCGGAATGCTTGCTGACATCGTAAGTCAGGTCCGAGCCCGCCTTCACGCCGATTCCCGTCTCGTAGACCACGTCACCCAGATCCAGCGGTTCCCCCGTCGGGTTGGCGTCCTTCGAAATCTCCCCGGTCTTCCGCACGGGCTTGATTTCGGTCAGGCTCACGCCGGAATCGGCGCGAAGTCCGCCGCATCCCATGGCGGTCACCATCACAAATCCGAGACACCTGTTGATCATGCAAGAATAGTCCATGGTTTTTCCCTTTCAGAAAGATCGGCGTTGATTCCAGTTCTCCCGCGGCCGTGCAGCCCCCGCCTGTCCGCCGGGCTGTTCCGGCAACCTTCCGTCGCCCGGTCCTGCGCCTTCGAACAGCCAGTCATGACCGGGAACCGATCAGCAGCCTGAGACGGGGGACGCCTTGCCGGCAATCTTCCCCCCGCGGCGAACCTAGGGCGCCGGCTCCGCGAGTTCAACAAGATTCGTCCCTCATTGTGAGCCGGTGATCCGGTCCCGGCGATCGGTCGGGTCAACTTGCGTTGAAGGGGGGCTTTCGCGCAGAGCGGTCAGGAAACAACGAGGGAAAACACCGGCAAAATCCCTCGCAGCGAAAAGAATCCATTATGGCGGGGCCTGCAAGTCGTCGCCTGATTTGCAGCGACAGGTCATCCACGTTGTTCACGCTTCCCCTCAGGCCCCCCACGACCTTGATTTGCAGGGACAGGTCATCCACGTTGTTCCCGCTTCCCCTCAGGCCCCCCACGGCCTTGATTTGCAGGGACAGGTCATCCACGTTGTTCCCGCTTCCCCTCAGGCCCCCC
>Ga0180435_10005863_pt1 | contig 11873 bp, 9 predicted proteins | sample SS_ome_3_FD_132467 | JGI IMG/M metagenome (GOLD analysis project Ga0180435, IMG submission 132467) | Hypersaline lake sediment archaeal communities from the Salton Sea, California, USA - SS_3_S_1 metaG | ecosystem: Environmental > Aquatic > Non-marine Saline and Alkaline > Hypersaline > Sediment...
CCCTCACCCTTGCATTTGATATGGAAAACCTGGGAATCTCCCATGAGCTTTTCAAGAACAGGCTGATTATTCCTTCGAAAGATTTCAGGATAGAGGTCGAAAAACTCAACGCTCTTCTTGTAGTAAAGGTTCCTGATGATGCTGGAATCCCCGGCATTTTCGAAACAGCGAAATCATTGCTCTCCCAACATCTTCCTGTTAACCTGATTTCTGAACAAACAGGTCAAGCGGTATACACGATAGAATTTTCCCTCGTCCTCAGGGACATTCCTGAAAATGATTTCGGTCTGTTCATGTCCTATTGCAAAGCCTCAATCTCAATAATGCGCGAAAGCGCGACGATCTATTCATACGAGACGGAAGAATATAAAGAGGGGGGCTTGAATTACGAACAGGCCCATCAGAGGGCGGCAAACGCTCTCTTTGAAGCACTCGGGACCGACCCTGATTTCGCCGCAGAAATGCGAAAGTCAATGTAATGTATCTGCCGTACTCTTTGTATTTTCCCTTGTCGACAGGGACTTGCGATACTGTTGACATGCGGCTACAGTACATCCATGCTCTACCCGGAAAACCCTCCAGATAAATTCAAACCTTCAATGGAGGTCTCGGCCGTCCACTGTTTCCGTGATAACAAAATCCTCCTGCTGAAGCGGGCCCCGGACAAGAAAGTGGAACCAGGGAAATGGGGTGTGCCGGCGGGAAGAATCCATGAGAACGAATCGAAACTGGAAGCCGCCCTCCGGGAGATGCATGAAGAAACGGGGATAAACCTGAAAGCAGGAGATCTCCGGTACCTTTCGGAAATTCCGGTCCGGTACCCCGGGTTTGATTTTAACTTTCATATTTTCCGCTGCGATATGGACACCTTTCCGGTTCAGCCGAGTATCCGCCTGAACCGGGAACACACCGACTATGCCTGGGCGGACCTTTTCGGTCTCGAATCCTGGGATCTCATGATGGATGAACTGGCCTGTATCAGGCTGTTTGAAAAAACTTAGCTGTAGCTGAGTACCGGGTCGATTTGTTTCTGTTCCGCAACATCAACATACCCCTTGTCGGTAATAGCAAAAGCCGGAATCGCCGCCAGGGTAATAAATGAAAGGAACATAAACGCGTCGGAGACAACGCATCCCCTCTCCCGCGCTTCGTCCAGAAGCTGAGCCCTTTCGGCGGCGAGAGTTTCGGCATCCAGGTCGGTAAGGAGCCCGAGAATCGGGAAGGAGATCTCTTTTACTATCTCCCCCTTTTCCACCAGGCAGATTCCCCCGTTCATTTCGGCGACCCGGTTGACCGCAGCCGCCATATCCTGGCCGTTTTCCCCGAGAACGACGATGTTGTGATGGTCGTGGCCGATGCTGGAAGCCATTGCGCCCCGTTTGAGTCCCATACCGCCGAGAAATGCTTTTCCGATATTTCCCGTTTTCTTGTGCCGCTCTACCACGGCTATGTGGAGCAGGTCCTGTTCAACATCCGAGGCGATATAACCCTCTTTTACCGGCAGGTCCGCTTCTCCCCCTTCGGTAATAGGGATAAAGGGAAGCGTGCGCATAACATGCATGCGGGCCTTCGCTTTCCCCGCTTCCGCCGGGATCAGCAAATCCCCCGCCTTTACTTCCGCTTTCAGGTGAAAGGTATTGAGAATAACCGGGCTATGATCTGCTGTTGGAATTGCTTCCATCAGCTTGGTATCTTCGGCAATCAGTTTGCCCCCGGCAATGGTTTTCACCACCTTGAAATTCTCAGGACCTTCAACAATGTTGATGTCGGCAAGGCGCCCGGGAGAAAGAGAACCTATCTCGAAATCCTTGTGGAATGCCTGGGCGGCGTTAATGGTCACCATCTGGATCGCGGTAGTGAAATCTATCCCCTCGGCGAGGGCAAGGCGGACAAGAAAATCCATGTGCCCTTCCTTCACCAGCATGATAGCGGTTGTGTCGTCTGTACACATACTGACAAGCCGGGTGTCGATATCGTTTTCTTTTACCGCTTTCAGCAGTTCCGGAAGTGTCGGGACCACGATGTTGTGGCGAAGCTGGGCGTGTACACCGCTTCTGATTCGTAACAGTACATCGTCGGCAGTAAGACCCTCGTGATCGTTTGTCGCTCCCGCGGCTACGAAGGCGTTCCACAGGGGACCGGTGGTTTCGGGGCCGTGACCGCACACCGTCTTTCTGTTTTCTTTTGCCGCGTCAATGGACTGGAGCAGATCGGGATGCTCTACAGCGACATAGAGGGAGACAACTTCGGAAAGGCCGACAGCATCGGCTTCCTTCATAACTTCCCTGATAATGGAGGAGTCGATATGCCCTCCGCTTGTTTCAAGACCGGGAGAGAAGGGAATATGGGAGGGTACCACCCAGAAGTAATTCAACGGTGTTTTCTTCCCCTCCTCGATACAGGCTTTCATGGCATCCACTCCGCCGACAACCCCGATCTCGTGAAGATCGGTAAACACACTGGTAGTGCCGCGGGACAGGACAACTTCGGCAAAACGGGTCATGCTCAGGTTGGAGCTTTCCGGGTGAATGTGGCCGTCGATAAAGCCGGGTGTAATGAATTTCCCACCCGCGTCGATGATCTGAGTATCGTCTCCAACAGCATACTCCACATCCCCAACCCCGGCGATCCGGTTCCCGGCAACGGCAACACCGCCGGAATATATTTCTCCGGTGCAGACGTTGATTATCTGACCGTTTCGCACAACCAGATCGGCTTTCTGTTTTCCCATTGCTACATGCAGTAAATGCGTATCCATACAATTCTCCTTCTATGTTTTATGTAAAAATTCCGCACCAAACGTACGGGCAGCCCGTACCATGGCATCAATATTTTCCGCCGGTGTTTCGTAGGGCACTTCGCAGGAAGAACTCAGGGTAAACCGACCTCCCCTGGCCGCCTGTCGGATGCAGGCGCAGGATTCCCTGTATATTTCTTCCGCGCCCTTCTGCGCCAGGTGCTGGGTGGCTACATTTCCCGAGATAGAGGCCCTGCCGTCTACTACTTCCTTGGCTTCCGCCAGGTCCACCTGTACATCCAGGCTCAGAATATCGGCGCCGATCTCCACCATCCTCTCTAAGATCCGGGTCGTGTCGTCGCAGATATGAAGAAGGATGAGGGCTCCCAGATCTTTGAGGTGCCGAATCAGCTGTTCCAGGTAGTGGAAAGAAAATTCCTCGATCATGGAATTGGAAATCATCGTTGCTATCGGGTCGTAGATGTTGATGGTCTTCACCCCGCCCTTTTTAATTTGAGCCTCGCCGAAGGATTTTCCCGCCTCCAGGGAAATCTGAAGAAGCCGGTGCACCATGTCGGGGTTGTCCAGCATGTCAAATATAATCTGCTGAGGCCCCCGAAGGCTGCCGGCAAAGGATAGAACCCCGGCCAGGCCTCCGTTTATGCCTACCGTGTTTCCCAGTGTATCTACCAGGATCTGTTCACACTCCAGAACGACAGGCATTCGCCCGTCACTGTACGGGTCAGGAAGTTTCAGTTTTTTCAGATCCTCTTCCGTTTTAACGGCAAAATCATCCACGAAGGTCTGCTCCCAGTCCCGGATACTGGAGTGAGAGCCCATGTCTTCCGTACCGATACCGTAATCGGTAATGGGGCTGCAGCTGTCATGGCCAAACCGTTCAATGGACTGTATGACCACTTCCGCCATCAACTCCGGATTGAAGGCAACCTTTGTCATAGGCTGCTTCGCCTGAATCGCGGAAAAGTGGCCGATTCCCGGTGCTACCGGTACGCAGTCGAGAGGTTCCCCCTTGCCTGAGGCGATCAGCCGTTCCAGTGATGTCATGCCAGCAGTTTCCTGATTTGGCTCAGAGTGTCTTCAACCGACCCAAGCTCTTCAAACTCGGGGGCGGCTACAAAGGGCAGTTCGGAAAAACCCCTTGAGTCCAGGGTTTCCTTTAGGATCCCGCAGTAGACTCCATTCTCATGCACGTTTTCCGACTCCGGGACGTACCAGGCCATACCGCCCCACATCAGTTCTTCCCCTTTCGGCCGGGGGGTCCTGTTCAGCCCGCACACCGGGCTGCCGTCCATCATGATGAACCCGAGCACCTTGTTTCCGCATTGAATGTAGTTTTCCACCTGATCCACCACCTCTTCCGCGATTTTACGGCAGTGGCGCCGGAACATGGGATTATTGTACTGATCTTTCACCGAACCCCACCTCATGTTGCCTACGTAGGTATTTTCGGGGCAGGTCATCTGGTACATACCGATTCCTTCTTTGAGAAGAAACTCGACAAGAGGGGTTATCGCCCCCGGGTACTTTGCTATGCCGCGAACCTTGGCGTTCTGATTGAGACAGCAATGTGTAATAAACAGTATCTTCTCACTTCGCGCGTCTTTCACCTTCGGATTAACATCCATCTGGCTACCTCCATTTGATAATAGGATTTATTATATTTTTACCCGCGGCCTCAACAAGGCCCATATCGGTAATCGAATACTCGGGGATCGCGGTAATGGAGAGAAATAATACCGAAAAGAACGGTTTTGGAATGGAAACGCCCCGATGAAACAGCGCGTTTCTCAACTCTGTCTCTTTTTCGGCCATCTGATCAACAGAGACATCTGCCATGATACCGCAGAGGGGAAGCTCGATCTCCGCAACAATCTTTCCCTTTTCCGCGACAACCTGACCGCCGCCGCGTTCAAAAAGATGATTGATACAGCACACCATATCCTCAACTGAAGCACCGACACAGATGACATTATCATCATCCGGGGACAGACTGGTGGCAAAAGCCCCCGTTTTAAGGCCGAACCCGCCGATAAACGCCGATGCTGTTTTTCCTTGTCCGGAGTGCCTGTCGGTCACCGAGATGTAGAGTACATCTTTCTCCGGCGAAGGCAGGATTTTCCCTCCCTGAACCGGCAGCTCCGCTTCTCTTTTCGTCCGTAACTGGGAAGGTTCCAGGTACATCACCTGAACATCGGCTGACCGGGCCTTTGTGTCGACAGTCAGATAGATATCTTCAGCCCGGACCGGCGCATCCAGCTTCATGGTGGTATAAAATGAGGTTGGATATTCATTGCTGGCCGGACTCTTGTCCGCCGATTCATGTGTTTCCGTTTCGGTTACAGCACGTCCGTTTTCCGCCGCAAGCCTGCCCTGGGAGTACACTTTAGCCGCCTGGAACTGCTCCAGGTTTTCCACCAGAAGGAAATCGGCGGACCTGCCGGGAGTAATAGACCCAACTTTGTGATCAACCCGGAAGGCTTCCGCGGCGGTTAACGTTGCCATCTGGATGGCATCCAGAGGATCGATACCCAGGCTGACAGCATACCGGATGAAGTGGTCCACATGGCCGTTATCCCGGATATCGGTACAGTCGATATCATCCCCGCAGAAGGAGAGCCGCCGGGTTGGCAGACCAAGTTCAGTGACGGCCCTGATTCCTTCGGCAATGTTGTCCACACAGGAGGCCTTCCGTAAAAGTACGTATATCCCGCTTCGAAGTTTTTCCGCCACCTGGTCGGCGCTCCAGCTTTCGTGATCGGTGGCGGCTCCTGCGGCAACCGCTCCCATCAGCAGGGGTCCGGAAGTGAAGGGGAGATGCCCCTGGGGTAGATATCCCTTATCGAGAAGCTCTCCCGCCGGCGACAGTACCCCTTCTTCCATTTCGGCGATTGACTCGATCATATATTCCCACATTCCCGCTGTTTCATCCCAGCCGAAAGCCTTTTTGTGCTCTTCCGGGCCGAAAGTATGGGCAACGGTAGAGGCAGGGGTCGTATAGGGCAGGCGTGAAGGGGTACAGTAGATTACCCTCAGCCGCGTGTTTTTCATCTCGTCCAGGGCGGCACGTATTCCCTCGATACCGAGAATAACCCCGATCTGATCGAAGCTGCACATAATCGTGGTTGTTCCCCGGGCCACCAGCGCTTCCGCCAGTTTCGTAAGGGAAAGCTTCGAAACCTCAGGATGAATGTGGGGGTCGATAAGGCCGGGAACGAGAAAGGCGCCGTCAGCCTCGTGAATAACCGTATCCGGTCCCAAGCAGTATTCAACGTTCCCGACCGCGGCTATCCGGTCCCCTGCTACCGCTACATCCCCATCCAGAACTTCACGGGTGTAGACATTCACGATCCTTCCGCCCCTGAGTACCAGATCGGCGGATTTTTTACCCATGGCTGTCTGAACAAGTAACGGATCGATATAGGGTTTAAGACTCATCAGGTATAGACCTTCTTAACCGGGTCCACAACGGTTCTGGTGGCGTGGGCTACCAGACCCAGGTCGGTCATGGCATATTCAGGGATAGCGGTAATGGACAGAAAGATAATGAAGAAAAACGGCCTCTTCAGCACGGTGCCCAGGCTGTAGGCAGCCTCGTTGGCCTTCCCTTCCAGTTCCGTCATCTCCTCCGCCGAAATATCGGCCATGAGACCGCACAGGGGGAGGGGAATATCCGCCAGCACCTTACCGTCCTTAACCGCGGTTTGTCCGCCGCCGATATCCGCCAGATGGTTGATAGCCGCTGTCATGTCATCCACGGAAGCACCGATACAGATAATATTATTGTCATCCGGAGAGGTGGAGGTGGCAATCGCCCCCTCTTTCAGATTGAAACCGGAAATAAAACCCCGGCCGGTCAGGCCTTCCCCGGAATGGCGGTCAGTAACGGTGATGTAGTTGACTCCCTGCTCCGCGTCGGGAAGAATCCTCCCCTCTTCCACCTGCAGGGTCACCTCCCGTCCCTGGCTCAACAGTCCCTCTTCAGGCTCCAGGTGCACGGCGAGAACATCCGCTTTTACCACCTTTTTGTCTACGCAAATATAGATATCCTCAGGCGTTTTCTTCTTATTCAATTTCATGGTTGTGTAGAATTCCGGGGGATATTCAGGCGAGGGGGCCGGTGTCAGCATCTTCCCCTTTTCAGCAACCAGATTCCCGTCGGCAATAACCGCGTCGACGGTGAAAGATTCCAGGTCACTCACCAGGAGCATATCGGCAATACGCCCCGGGGTAACCGATCCCACCAGGTGGTCCACCCGGTAGCACTCGGCGGTATTCAGTGTCCCCATTTGAACGGCGGTAACCGGGTCGATTCCCAGCTTGATGACATACCGGACAAGGTAATCGATAAGACCCAGGCCGGTAATATCGGAACAATCCAGGTCGTCGGTGCAAAGACAAAGATGATTAGAGGGAAGCCCCTTTTCGGTAACAACCTTCACGCAGGCTGGGATGTTGTCGCTGTGGGTTCCCCGCCTCATTAAGCCGTAGACCCCGCTGGCCAGTTTCTCTTCCAGCTCTTCCGGTGTGTAGGATTCATGATCGTCCCTCATCCCGGCGGTGACATGGGCGGCAAGATTTTTGCCCATGGTAACAGGGGCATGTCCGTGAAGGGTGAGTTTGTTCCTGATCGCCATCTCCGCCGCTTCGAAGACCGGTTCGTCGAAATCGAGGATGGAATCATTCATATACTCCCAGATTCCCACCGCTTCTTCCCATTTTTGGGCGACAGCATGTTCCTTCGGCCCGAAGGTAAATGCAATCGTCGAAGCCGGCGTTGTGTAGGGAAGCCGGGAAGGGCAGGAGTGAAAAACTTTCAGAGATGTTTTCTTCACCTCATCCAGGACCCAGCGCATCCCATCGATACCGTTGACCACCCCCATCTGATCCAGGGGGGTCATAACCGATGTTGTACCCCGTTCCACTATCGCGTTTGCGAGCCGGGTAAGAGAGACCTTGGGGACTTCAGCGTGAAGATGGGCATCGATAAGTCCGGGAGTGATGTACTTTCCGCCGGCATCTATGGAAACCGTGTCCTCTCCGGCCATTCCTTTCACATCGCCTATAAAGGCAATCCGCCCCTCCGCGACGGCAATATCACCAGGATGAATTTTCCCTGTATATACATTCACCAGCTGTCCGCCGGTGAGTATCATCTCCGCCGGTTCCTGTCCGAGGGCGACCCGGATAAGTTTTTTGTTCAGATACTGCATTTTAAAAGCCTCCGTTATTCCCGGTTATAGGGTTGTGTAAGTGAGTTGGGAGCTTTCCGGGTACGGCCGGTCAGCATCACGATAATGGTCAGAAGATAGGGCATCATCACCAGGAACTGGGCGGGAATTGAAGAACCCAAAAACTGCATCCGTATCTGGACCGCGTTGATAACCCCGAAGAACAGCCCTCCCGCAAGGGTCAACAGAGGATTCCAGCGGCCGAAGACCACCAGTGCCAGCGCGATAAATCCCCGTCCCCCAATCATGGAATTTGAGTAAAAACCCAGCTCGGCAAGGGGAAAATAGGCTCCCCCCAGCCCTGCCAGAGCTCCTCCGATCATGACGCACGCGTACCGCAAAGAGGGTACTTTTATTCCCACCGCGTCCGCCCCGGCGGGATATTCTCCTACCGCTGTAAGACGCAAACCGAACCGGGTATAACGAAAAATCACCCAGCAGACCGGTACAAGGACAAGCATAACCAGGGTCAGAATGTTCTGTTGGAAAAGAATCGGTCCCAGGAAGGGAATCTTCCCCAGGAGGGGAAGGGTGAACTGTCGGAACGGTTCAACCTGGGGGAACACTCTCAAGTGACCGAATTGGATCCGGTAAAAAAAGATGGCGATACCGCTGCTCAGGATCAGGAAAGCCAGCCCCGTTACGATCTGGTCGATTTTCAGGGATACCGTCAGGTAGGCGAAGATGAGCCCCATGAGGGCACCGCATACCATGCCCGCGAACACCCCCAGCCACACACTGCCGGTAACAACGGCGAAGCTGAACCCGGCGAATCCGCATACCAGCATGATCCCTTCCACTCCGAGATTGAGTACACCGGACCGTTCCGCGAAAGTCTCTCCTAACGCGGTAAACAGAAGGGGCGTAGCCAGCCGTACCCCGGAGGCCAGGACCTGGACAAGAAAGGCATAGGTTAGAATACTGGACCAGTCCATATCAGCCCCTTCTCCGCTGAAACACTTCACTTGCCAGGATGAAAATGAGCACCAGGCCTTCGATGATAAATACGATGGAAACCGGAACACCCACAAAATCCTGCATACCGTTCGTACCGATAACCAGGGCGGCAAACAGAAAAGCGGCAAGGGTGACCCCCGCCGGTTTTCCCCTCCCCAGCAGGGCAATCGCTATCGCGGTATACCCGTAGCCCGGGGAGAAAGACTCCAGCAGCCGCCGGTGTACCCCGGAAACCTCCGTAGCGCCGGCAAGACCGGCAAGACCGCCGCTGATGAACATGGTGATGAGAATAAGACGGCCGGTTTTTATACCGCCGTACCTGGCCGCTTCCGGATTCACACCGGTGACTGTTATCCTGTAGCCGTAGGTTGTATACCTGATCACCCACCAGATAACAACCGCCGCAATGAGGGCAATGATTATTCCTCCGTGAAGCCTGGTCTTGGACAGTATGATCGGAAGAATCGTCCCGTTGGAAAAACGGGCGGTAAATGGTTCTGTTCCGACAGGATCTCTCCAGGGACCGCCGACCATGAAGCTGACAATCTCGATGGCTATATAATTGAGCATCAGGGTCACGATTATTTCATTGGCCTGGAATTTCTGTTTCAGAAATCCGGCTATCCCCCCCCAGATGCCTCCGGCGACAAACCCTGCCGCGGCCATAAGAGGAATTCCTATAATCAGCGGGGGATTCCCGAAAAAAAGACCGACAGCCGCCGCCCCCAGGGCTCCCATGAAAATCTGACCTTCAGCCCCGATATTAAAAATTCGGGCCCGTAAAGAGACAGCGGTTCCCATACCCGCGAGCAGGAGCGGGGTCATCTTTACCAGGGTTTCAGCCCAGGCATTCCTGTTGCCGAAAGCACTGCGGAAAAGGGCCCGGTAGGCTGTAAGAGGCGACTTTCCGGCAAGAAGGATGAGCAGAGCTCCGATGGCCAGGGCGGCAAGTACCGCTAGTACCGGTATGGCTACCCTGCGCCAGCGGAAATCATCAGGCAGCCTGAGCTTCCGCAGTTTGTCTTTTATTCCGTGCAATACGCTCCCCCCATTGCAAGACCTATCTCTTCCCTGGCAGATTCGGGATCCTCACTTGTAAAGGCAATTTCTCCTTCGTACATCACCACAACCCGGTCGCTCAAAGCGAGTATTTCATCCAGGTCCGCGGAAATCAGGACGACCGAACTCCCCCTGTCTCTTTCACTGAGAAGAAGAGAGTGGATGTTTTCTATCGCACCCACATCGAGCCCCCGGGTGGGCTGTTCCGCGATAAGCAGCTTCGGTTTTCCCGATATCTCCCTTGAGAGAATGAGCTTCTGAAGATTTCCCCCCGACAGTGTCTCCGCGGGAATCTCGCTGGAAGGACACCGGATATCATATTCTTCGATCTGCTTCCGGGCAAATGTCTGTATCGCCGCGTAATTCAGGATCCCCCGCCGTGAAAACGGATGCGTGGCGTGATTTTTCAATATCAAATTCATGGAAAGAGAGAGAGCCAGGGCCGATCCCCTTTTCTTCCGCTCCGCGGGTATATAATAGACCCCCTGCCGAATTCTCTCATACGGGGACACGGCGGCTGCCGGGTCATGATCTCCGATCCGTACGCTCCCCTTATCAGGTTTTCGGAGCCCGGCAAACACCTCGGCAAGCTCGGTCTGGCCGTTGCCGTCCACCCCGGCTATCCCTAAGATTTCTCCGGGGTAAACATCCATCGTGATGTCTTTGAGCAGCGGTTTTTTCTGGTCCCCTTTCACCCACAGTTTTTCAAGGCTGGCCTGGGGAGAGGTATTTTTATGCCTTTTATGCTCTCCCACTACCCTCAGGACAACATCCCGGCCGACCATCATGCTGGCCAGCTCTTTCGAATCGGTGGCGTCCCGGTCAACAGTGCCCACCACTTTGCCTTTTCTCAATACGGTGATACGGTCGCTGATCTCCATGACCTCATCCAGCTTGTGAGAAATGAAGATTACCGATTTCCCATCTTCGATCATCGTCTTGAGAATCTCGAAAAATGCCACGCACTCATTGGGGGTAAGAGAGGCGGTGGGTTCATCCAGAATGAGGATTTCCGCTCCCCGGTACAATGCTCGCAGGATTTCAACCCTCTGCTGCTCTCCCACCGATAACTGTGAAATCATCATACCGGGATGAATGTTGAGGCAGTAATCGGAAGAAAGTTTCGTGATCTCTCTCCGGGCATCTTTCCGCTGCAGGAACAGCCCCCTAACCGGCTCGTTCCCCAGAACGATATTCTCGGTAACGGTAAAGGTGGGCACCAGCTTGAAGTGCTGGTGCACCATACCTATTCCGTGTGCTATCGCGTCTTTTGGTGATTCCATTCTGCATATGTTACCCTGTACCCGGATCTCCCCCTCGTCGGGTTTTAGGAGCCCGTAGAGGATATTCATCAAGGTTGTTTTTCCGGCACCGTTTTCACCCAGGAGGGAATGGATTTCCCCCCGCTTCAGGGTGAAGGAAATTTCATCATTAGCCGTAACCCCGGGAAAACGTTTGGTAATATGTTCAAGCTCGAGTACGGGAGTCACAATACTGCAGTACTACCAGTATAGTCTTACGCTTTTATTGCTGCGCGAACAAGTCTGCCTGGGTGAAGATATCGATGGAACCCGCCACAATCTCTTTTTCGATCTCGCCAAGTTTGTCCATTACTTCCTGGGGCACCTGACCGTGCAGATCGGCCCATCGAGCGTTCCCTTCCGACCACTTCATGGGATAATAACCGCCGAGCTTTCCATCTTTTACCATATTTCCGACGGTAATGACGGCACCGGGATAATCCATGTAGGCACTGCTCAAGGCAACATCGGGAGCCTGTTCATAAAGGTCGGAGAGGATTGTCATTACCCGGACATTTTTTCCGGCCTCGTTGACCTCCCTGGCTGCTTCGATCATGCCGAACACACCGG
>Ga0180435_10005864_pt1 | contig 11873 bp, 6 predicted proteins | sample SS_ome_3_FD_132467 | JGI IMG/M metagenome (GOLD analysis project Ga0180435, IMG submission 132467) | Hypersaline lake sediment archaeal communities from the Salton Sea, California, USA - SS_3_S_1 metaG | ecosystem: Environmental > Aquatic > Non-marine Saline and Alkaline > Hypersaline > Sediment...
ATGCGCCGTGTAGACATGCCCCGGTTCAAGGAAATCCAGCGCAATCGAAAGGTCCCGCTCATTCGAATCCGTGACCGCGCCGAGGTACCAGTCCGGCCCGCCGCGCTCCTGCCGCGCAAACGCCACGTACTCGCCGACCTCGCCGGCCACGGCGATGCTTTCTTCCCAGTCGGTCGGGACATCGACGATAAACTGGAACACGTCCGGGCGCGCCTCGTAGTTTTCCGGCAGGTCGGCCGCCATGTGTACCGGGCTGTACAGCGTCACGTACAGGGCCAGCTGCTTGGCCAGCGTGGTGTTCACGCGGTGGCGCCAGTCCAGGCCGTCGAAGGTCAGGTCGAAAATGCCGGGCGTGAAGTCCATCGGGCCGGCCAGCAGGCGAGTGTAGGGCAGGATCGCGGTGTGCTTCGGCGGGTTGGGCGGATTGCCCCAGGCGTTGAATTCCTGACCCTTGGCGCCCTCGCGCGTCAGCCAGTTGGGGTAGGTGCGGCGCAGGCCCGTGTCCTTGACCGGTTCGTGCGTGTTGATGCTGATGCGGCGCTTCGCCGCCTCGGTGACCGAGCGCAGGTATTCGCCGACCATGAACTGGCCATCGTGCCATTCGTACTGCGCGATGCCGTTTTCGTCGATCCGGCGGATATCGCCGCCGTCGGCCACGTAACCGGTCTTGACCTGGCTCACCCCGAGTTTTTCGTAGAGGTCGTAGGCGTCCGCCATCTGGCTCGCGTAGTTGCTGATGTTGCCCGAGGTCTCGTGGTGACCGATCAGGCGTACGCCTTTCTTCAGCCCGTAGCGGGTGACTTCGTCGATATCGAAGTCCGGGTAACTCTCGGTGAAGCTGAACAGGTCTCCGTTGTGGAACCAGTCGCCGTCCCAGCCGACGTTCCAGCCTTCGACCAGCACACCGTCGAAGCCATGCTTCGCGGCGAAGTCCATGTAGCGCTTCGTCTCTGCGGTGGTGGCGCCGTGAATGATTCCGCTGCCCCAGGTTTTCCGCTTGATGTGCATCGCCCACCAGATGCCGACGTACTTGCCCGGCTGCACCCAGGAGACGTCACCCAGCGCGTTCGGTTCGTTCAGGTTCAGGATCAGGCTGGAATTCAGCAGGCCGGTGGCCGCTTCTGCGACCTGGATGGTCCGCCAGGGGGTCTTGAACGGCGCGGCCGTCTTCACGCGCACGCCGTCCGACCAGGGCGTCAGGTTTGCCTGGAAGACGCCGGGCCGGCGCTGGTCCAGCACGAAACCCGCATAGTCCACCAGGGCCGCCTCGTGGATGCTGACGTGCGTCCCACGCGGCGTGCGCAGCGTGAATGGCGAATGTGCCGTTTCGATGCCCTCGAGACCGGTCATGCGGTAGAGGTATTCGTAACGGTTGTAGCGACGCCCGGGAATCCACCAGGCGGTCGAGTCTTGCGGCAGCGCGAACTCGGTCAGTTCGTCAACAATATGCAGCGTTCCGAATCCTTCCTGCTCCGGCACCTCGTAGCGAAAACCGAGGCCGTCGTCGAACACGCGCACACGCAGGTCGATGCGCCCACCCTGCGGGTTCTGCAGCGACAGCAGCAGCTCCTCGTGCCGGTCGCGCACGACCCGGCGCTCGCCCCAGGGCTGCTCCCAGGTCGAGTCATGGCTGTTCGTATTCACACTGACCAGCTCGAGGCCGCGGTCGAAACCGTGCTGCTTGGCAAAACGCATGCCGAGCCGGGCGTCGCGGACAATGGTCTCGGAGCCAAAAGTAAGCGAGTAAGTCTTGCCGCCGAAGCGGCCTTCGTTCAGCGTGAATCGGAGGCGGCCATCTGGAGAAGACACCGTGGCCAGGGAACGGTCTTCGGGCGGAGCCAGCAGGAAAGTCAGCGGCAACTGCAGGCGCGCGCGCCAGGCGTCCTCGCTGTGGTCGGCGCCCTGGTCCACGTACGTTACCCAGTTATTCTGTTCGTAGCCTTTTTCGCGCATCACCGCGTCTACGCCGCGCTGCAGTTCCGGGTAGGCCGCGTCGAGCCCCTCGGTGCCGTGGTCGAACCAGACCCGCTTTCCGCCCGGCAGGGATCCGGCCAGGAAGTCACGCATCGCCGCCGGGAAAGGGCTCTCCCGCCCCGGCAGGGCGCCAGGCCAGTGCGTGGACAGGCAGCCCGCGCCGCCAAAAACGTCGGGGTAGCGCGCCAGCGCGTAGATCGAGATAAGCCCACCCATGCTCGAGCCCATGATGAACGTGTTCCCGGGATCGGACAGCACCGGGAAGCGCAGGTCGATATAGGGCTTGAGCTCCTCGACCAGGAAGCGCAGGTAGCTGTCGGAGCGCAGTGTATCGCGCAATTCCGCGGCAACGTCGCCACCGGCGGCGATCCAGGCCTCTCGCTGTGCGGGTTCCATCTGCCGCACGGGCTGCTCGGGCAAGTACTCGGCATTGCGCTCCTGCCCGGCGTTCGGAACGCCGACAACGATAAAGTCACGCACCGCTTGCTCCGCCATCAACCGGGAGGCAACCTCGTCGACACCCCATTCCTGTCCGTTCCAGGTCACGGCAGCGTCGAACAGCATATCCCCGTCGTGCATGTACAGAACGGCATACTCGCCGTTTTCATCGAAGTCGTCGGGCAGCCAGACGTAAACGTCACGCGCAGGCACGAACCGCGAATCGAAATCGCCGATCACGACGAGTTCCCCGGACGAAACCGTGGGCTGGCTGTTCGCCGACAGCGCCGGTGCGGCAAGAACCGCTGCCATGGTGAGCAGGCTGACGCAGATGGTGCCTATAATTCTCATGTAATCCCCGGGTCCCCGATATCGATCCTGAATTTATTCCAGACGGGTAGAAGTGAAAAGCTAATCGACCCGCAATTCCAATTCCACACTACAGTAGGTGAATACGATTTCAGACGAACACAACGCGGCCACTTTTTTCTAGAATCATGAACATGAAACGAATCACTCTGCTACTGGTACTGTTTTTCGCCCTGCCCTGGCAGGCCTCGGCCAATGCTGAAACCATCGAGCGCGTGGAGCCCCCGTTCTGGTGGACCGGGTTCAGGGAAACCGGGCTGCAGCTGCTGGTATACGGCGAGGATATCTCACGCTACACCCCCGCGGTGGACCATGCGGGCATCACGATCGAGCGCGTCGAGACCGTCGACAGCCCGAACTACCTCTTCCTTTACCTGGACATCGGCCCGGCAACCGGGCCCGGCGCGTTCGATATCGCTTTCAGCGACGGCGACGACGAGCTGGTGCACCGCTACACGCTGAAGCGCAAGAACGAAGACCCCGCGCACACCAAGGGTTTCGACGGTTCCGACGCGATTTACCTGATCACGCCCGATCGATTCGCTAACGGCCGGTCCGGCAACGACTCGGTCGATGGTATGGCTGACAAGCTGGACCGGGACAACAAGGGCGGCCGCCACGGCGGCGACATCGCCGGCATCAAGTCCAGCCTGCCGTACATCCAGGACATGGGCTTTACCGCCATCTGGCTGAACCCGGTGCTCGAAAACGATGTGCCCTCCTATTCCTACCACGGCTACGGCGCGACCGACTTCTATGCCGTCGACGCCCGCTACGGCAGCAACGAAGAATACCGGGACCTGGTGCAGACCGCGAAAGCAATGGGTATCGGCACGATCATGGACATGATCGTCAACCACACCGGCGAGACGCATTGGTGGATGGACGACCTGCCGACCGGGGACTGGATCAACATGATCGAGGACCCCCAGGTCACCTCGCACCAGCGCTATGTGAACCAGGACCCGAACGCCTCCCAAGCCGACCGCCGCGCTTACTCCGACGGCTGGTTCGTGGTGCCGGGCATGCCGGACCTGAACCAGCGCAACCCCCTGCTGGCCGACTACCTGACCCAGAACGCGCTGTGGTGGGTGGAGTACCTCGGGCTGGCCGGAATCCGCATGGACACCTGGCCCTACCCGGACAAGCATTACATGGCGGAGTGGGTCCGGCGCATCATGCACGAGTACCCCGGTTTCAATGTCGTCGGCGAGGAATGGTCGGGCGACCCGCAGATCGTCGCCTACTGGCAGCGCGGCAAGAAAAACCTGGACGGTTTCTCCACTGAGCTGCCGAGCCTGATGGACTTTCCCCTGCAGGAAGCGGTCTGGCTGGGGCTCACGACCAAAGACGGCGAGGGGCTGTTCGATCACAGCCCGGGCGGCCTCGAGCGCATTTACCGCGCGCTGGCGATGGATTTTCTTTATCCCGACGCGGACGGCCTGGTCATCTTTCCGGACAACCACGACATGGACCGGATTTTCACCCAGCTGAACGAGGACCCTGAGCTGTGGCGCATGGCGATGGTCTTTTTCGCAACCATGCGCGGCATACCGCAGTACTACTACGGCACCGAGATCCTGATGGACAGCACCGACGACGGCAGCCACGGCAACATCCGCAGCGACTTTCCGGGCGGCTGGGCCGGCGATACCCGCAACGCCTTCACCGGTGAAGGCATGAGCGAGCAGGAACTGGAAGCCCAGGCCTACCTGAAGCAGCTGCTGAACTGGCGGCGCGGCAAGCCGGTCGTCCACTACGGCAAGACGATGCACTTCGTGCCGGACAAGGCAACCTATGTCTATTTCCGCTACGACGAAAACGATGCCGTGATGGTGGTGCTGAACAAGAATGACGAAAGCGCGGCACTTGAACTGTCGCGCTTCGCCGAGCGGCTGGGCGGCTATAAGACCGCTATCGATGTCATGAACGGCGCCACTATCGCGCTGGGCGACTCGCTCGAAGTGCCGGCCCGTTCCGCCCTGGTGCTCGACCTCGAGCCTTAGCCGGATACCGACCTCACTCCGCTGCAGCGTGAAGCGCGGGTATGGAAGTTGATTACACACTGGTATATCGTTGGGCCGACCCGTCGCTAGCGCTGCTGCTGAATTGAAAAATCCCCTGAAAAAACTGGCCCGGCTGTCACAGGAATTCGAGCACTGGACGCACGAGGACCTGCTGCCCCTGTGGTGGAAGCAGTCGCGCCTGGACAACGGCGCTTTTTACGAGGCCATCGGCTTTGACGGCAAGGCCGTGCCTGCCCCCGAAGCCCGTGTTCGCGTGCAGGCCCGGCAGATTTACTGCATGGCGCTGGCCTGGAAGATGGGCTGGAGAAAAAAATCGCTGCCGAAAAAGCTCGAAGCCAGTATCGACCGTTTTCTGGATACCTGCCTCGGCCCGGAGGGCGTGCCGGGCATGATGATCGACATCGAAAAAGGTGAGCTCACCGATCCGCAGCCCAATCTTTACGTCAGCGCGTACGCGCTGCTCGCCCTCGCGCAGAGCCGCAAAGTGCTGGGCGGCCGCGTGATCGACCCGAAGCTGGACAAGCTGAAAAACGATATCGAGTCCCTGCTGGCCATGCCCGACGGAAACGGCTACCGCGAGACCGTCCCGGCGAATTCCATCCGTCTGCAGAACCCCCACATGCACTACTACGAGAGCCTGCTGTGCCTCTACAAAATCACCAAGCTCCCCGGGGTTCGCGAGCAATCCGAGGCGCTGCTCAGTTTTGCCCACAGCACGTTCTTCGACCAACGCAACGGGGTCGTGCAGGAACGCGTCAACCCGACGCTCGAAATGAGCGCCCGCGAGTATGAACCCGGTCATTCCATGGAGTGGGTCTGGCTGCTGGGCTGGAGATCGCGCTTGTTCAAGGTTCCGCTCGATCCTTTTGCCGTGCGCCTCTACGTGCACTACTGCAGCGCGGATATTCCCGAAGGTGAGACGCCGATGGGCCTGGCCGTCGATCACAGCCCGGTCGATCCGAGCCGGCGCCTGTGGTCACAGACCGAAAGCCTCAAAGCGCACCTGACGATCGCCGAACGGGGGCCGGCGGAACTGAGGTTGCCGGCGCTCAACCGGGCCATCGAGTGCGGCCGGGTCATTCAGGAAAACTGGATCCTGGAAGAACCCCGCGGCGGCTGGTGCGACCGTTTCGACGCAGACGGCGAACCGCTGGCGCAGAACATACCGGCCAGCATGTTCTACCACATCCTCGTGATGGTGCAGGAACTGCGCCGTTCGACCAAGAAAATCAGGAAATCGAGCTTAAGCTGAATCGCTTCATCAGTAGGCCACCTGGATTCGCTGCATCGGATGTGCCGCGTTTTCGGCCTCGTCGATCAACGCGACCGCGAAATCGGCGCGCGAGATGCGGCTTTTGCCTTGCGCGTCCTGCATCAGGCGGTCGCCGCCGACACGGTATCGGCCCGTGCGCGGACCGGGTGTGAAACTGCGCGGCGGCGTCAGGTAGGTCCAGCCGACGTCGTCCACCGATTCGAGGTATTTCAGCGCCAGCAACTGTCCCTCGAGTTCGATCTCGAAGTCCCGCGACAGGAAAAACCTCGGCAGGCGCTCCGCCAGCGTGACACCCGGACGGATTTCCAGCGAGCCCGAGCCGCCGACGTGGATCAGGCGGGCGGCGCTTTTTGTTTCCCGCAGCGCCTTCACGACGTTTTCCACGCCGATTCGAACGATCGCGTCCTCGCCGTTCTGGGCGCCCGGCGCGACACCGCGCACCGAGATCACGACCACGTCCCGGTCTTCCACCAGGGAGCGAACGCTTTGCGGGTCCAGCAGGTCACCGCGCACTTTTTGCAGGTCTTCACCGTCCATGTCGATACGCGCCGGGTCACGCGACACGGCGGTCACCCGGTGACCGCGGTCGAGCGCCTCGGTAACCACGTGGCGCCCCACCTTGCCGGTCGCACCGAAAACCAGGATATCGAGGGCTTCGGCAGCAGCGTCAAGGGGGCTGGCAAAGACCAGCAGCACTGCCGCCAGCAGGTTTTTCACTGCGCGGGACCGACGGCTTGCGCGGTGACGATATAACGCTGCGGCGCCGATCCTTCGAAGTAGAAGGGATAACAGGTGACCAGCGTCAATCGCTTGTCGTCCGTCGGCGCCAGCACGGAGATATCGTCCTTTGCCACGATGCGGATGTCCGTCACGCGGTACTTTTCGACGGCCCCGGGCGACTGGAGCAGCACTTCGACGCCGGTCCGGATGTCCTTCAGCCCACGAAAAAAACTGTCGCGGTGCGCCGCGATACCCAGGTTGCCGGCCTCGTCGGGACGGGCCATGCCCTTGATGCGGCCGGCGCCGCGGTCGAGAACGCGCTCGTCCGTGCCGTTGAAGACCGGCACCTCGATACCCAGCTCATCGATGGTCAGCACGGCCAGCGGCGGCGCGTATTTTTCACCCAGCGCCGCCCGGTAATCCACTACCTGGGATTCGTCCCACAGGGAAAAGTCCGGCGCCGCAACCGGCACCAGGCGGGTCTCGCCGGTCCATGGGTTCTGCAGCCAGGTCTGCGCTGCAGCCTCGGTATTGGCTTCCAGGCAGGAACACAGCAGCGCGGCGGTCAGCAACCAGCCCAGGCGTTTAACAGGGATTTTGCACAGCAAGAGCATGTCGTTCGAAGCGGGAACCCGTTTTTCGTAGCGCATGATAATAGCAGGTCATGACCGCATTTCGACAAGGCTTGCCTGCACGGCGGCCAGTGGCGATGATGCGCGCATGAAACGATTCCTCGCCATCGTCGGACCCGGGCTGCTGGTTGCCGCAACCGGCATCGGGGCGGGCGACCTGGCGACGGCCGGTTTTGCCGGCAGCTACCTCGGCACCGCCCTGCTCTGGGCGGTTGCCGTCGGCGCCCTGCTCAAGTTCGTCGTTACCGAGGGCCTGGCGCGCTGGCAGCTGGCGACCGGCACCACGCTCCTGGAAGGCGTGACCGGCAAATTCGGCCGCGGGTTCGGCTACGGCTTTCTCGTTTACCTCGCGTTCTGGTCCTTTTTTGTCGGTTCAGCTCTGATGAGCGCCTGCGGCGTCACCCTGCACGCCCTGTTCCCGGTATTCAGCGCCGCAGAAACCGGAAAAGTCGTCTTCGGCGTCCTGTCGGCGCTCACCGGCTGGCTGCTGGTGCTCATCGGCGGCTACGCGCTGTTCGAAAAGCTGATGAAGCTGTGCATCGCCTTCATGTTCGTCACCGTCGTGGTGACGGCCGGCCTGCTGTGGCCGGGAACGGCGGAAGTCGCGCGGGGACTTTTCCTGCCCTCGATCCCGGAACTGGACAGCGGCGGCCTCGGCTGGACCATTGCCCTGATCGGCGGGGTCGGCGGCACGGTCACGGTGCTGTGTTACGGCTACTGGATTCGTGAAGAAAACCGAACCGGCGCTGAACACCTGGCGGCCAGCCGTATCGACCTGGCCGCGGCATACCTGGTCACCGCCCTGTTCGGAATGGCGATGATCATTATCGGCAGTACGATCGAGGTCGAAGGCCGGGGCGCCGGGCTGCTGGTCAGCCTGGCCGGCCGGCTGGAATCCGTGCTCGGCCCGGCGGCCGGAATGGCTTTCCTTATCGGAGCCTTCGGAGCGGTTTTCAGCAGTCTGCTGGGCGTGTGGCAGGCGGTGCCTTACCTGTTTTCCGACACGCTGCAGCAGATTCGCAAACCCGTAGCGGGGGTTGAACCGGTGGATACCCGCTCACTGCCCTACCGCGGCTACCTGGCGGCGCTGGCAATCGTTCCGGCAGCCGGACTGCTTATCGGTTTTTCAAGCGTCCAGAAATGGTACGCAATGGTCGGTGCGTGGTTTTTCCCCGCCCTCACCCTGGCTTTGCTGATCCTGAACAACCGGCGCGACTGGATCGGCGAACGCTACCGCAACGGCCCCGCCGCCAATGCCGCGCTGGTCATCGTGCTGCTGTTCTTCAGCTGGGTCGCGATGCGTTCTATTTGATCCCGGCCGGCTTTTTGACGAACACCGCGGTGGTCCGCGCCGGCACCTCGAACCGCTCGCCAAGAACGGTCGCCCGTCGAACCACCGGATCGGCCGATTCTTTCTGCACCGGGTGAAGTTCAAATCCTGCCGCTCCCTGCACGGCGAAAGACTGGACAGCCGGCGTGGTGTTGAACAGCACGACCACAGTCTCGCCGTCACCTTCCAGGCGCATCACGATCAGCCCGGGAACCTGCTGCGGCCCGGTATTGAGAAATTGCAGGCTTTGCATCACCTCGTCGGCGGTTCCCATGCGGAACAGCGGCGTCGATTTTCGAATGCGCAGCATTTCTTCCAGGTGTTTCGCGGCAAAGCGGATTTCGCGCTCGCCTGGCGCCAGGGAGGCATCGGCGAGCAGCGGGCCGGCGAGGGGCCAGTTGGCCTCGTTGTCCCAGGCCGGTGGCAGGCCGCGGCCCCAGCCATTGTCCCGGTAGCTGAAATCCAGCGGGTTGAACCAGTCGCCCGAATCAAAGGAGTTGGAATAAAGGGATTTCGAGCGCAGCAGTTCCTGGCCGGCGTGGTAGAACGGTATGCCCTGGGCCAGCGCAACGATGCTGTTCGCCAGGTTGACCGCGCGCGCGCGGTCCGCCATCGCCGTATCGCGCGGCAACTTGTACTGGTTGATGTCGAACAGGGTTTCGTTGTCGTGCGCCGCGACGTAGTTGATCGATTCCTGCGGATCGCTGGCATACGCGGCGCCCTGGCCGTTGTAGTCCACCTCGCCGGCCTTCACGGGGTTGCCGAAGCGGTCGGTAAAGCGGAAATCCGCAAGGTTGCCGGCCAGGCCGGCACGCACCAGGTCCGCGAAATGCAGCAGGCGGGCTTTTTCTTCGTCGCTGCCGGTGTTTTCCGCATTGGGGTCGGTGTACAGCCCGTTGACGAAGCCCTGCGTGCGCAGGTGCTCGATACCCTCGTCGTCGTGGGCGCCGCCGCGCACGGCGTCGCGCAGGCGGTCGTTGAAGGTACCCACCCCGGTGCCAGCGCCCATCTCGGTTTGAATGGCCTGGACAAAGCGTGCACCGTCGGCCACCTCGCCGAAATTCCAGCCCTCGCCGTAGAGGTAGATGGATGAGCCGTCCACGCCGTCCTCTTCGACCGTCAGCGCCCGCAGCGCATCACGCACCTTCTCGATGTTGGCGCGGCTGTGGTGGCCCATCAGGTCGAAACGAAAACCGTCCACCTTGTACTGCCTCGCCCAGGTCAGCAGGGAATCGACCATCAGCTTTTCCATCATCGCGTTCTCGGTGGCGGTATTGGCGCAGCAGGTGCTGGTTTCCACTTCGCCGGTGGCGTCGAGACGCTGGTAATAGTCGGGCACGATGCGGTCCAGCACCGAATTGGGCGCCTGTCCCGCGGAGGTGGTGTGGTTGTAAACCACGTCCATCACGACGCGCAGACCGCCGCGGTTCAAAGCCGCCACCATTTCCCGGAACTCGCGGATACGGCTCACGCCGTCCGGATCGGTCGAGTAACTGCCCTCCGGGACCGTGTAGTGGAAGGGGTCGTAGCACCAGTTGAAGCCGTCGGCCGAGCGCACGGCAGCGACCGCGGCCTGCTGGTGGTCCGAATCAGGCGCAAAGCCGGAGAGGTCGGGCGGTTCGCGCCGGTCGGCGGGGTTTTCCGGGATCGTCGCGCAATCGAAAGCGGGCAGCAGGTGCACGTGGGTCAGTCCGGCAGCGGCCAGGCTTTCCAGGTGACGCATGCCGTTCGAATCGTTCCGTGTGAACGCCTTGAAGGTACCGCGCAGAGCCGCGGGCACGGTGGCGTCCCCGATGCTGAAGTCCCGGACGTGGAGTTCGTAAAGCACGATATCCTCGGGCTGCTCCAGCGCGGGCTTGGAAAGGCTCTGCCAGCCTTCAGGGGCCAGGTCGGCCGCGAAAAGATTCACGATCTGCGAGCGCCGGCTGTCCATCGACAGGCCGTGGGAATAGGGGTCGCTGACACGGTTGCGCTCGATGCGCCCGGTGCGGCGCACGTACACCTCGACCTCGTAGAGGTAGAACTTGCGGTCCCAGCTTTCATTGCCGGCCAAGGCCCAGGTGCCGTGTTCCGGGTTTGCTTTCATCACGTGAACGGACGGCTCGGAACCGGCGGCATCGTCAAACAGCAGCAACTTCACGGACTGCGCGGTCGGCGCCCAGAGGCGGAAGTGCGGCACGTCGTCCTTGAAGGTCACGCCGAGCGGCCCATCCCAGGTGAACAGGACATCGAGCACGCCGGCGGTCTGCAGGGCCGTGGCGTCCACCATGCGCCCTTCGGCGAAAGCGGAAACCGCGCTCTGGGCTTTGAGGATTCCGGGAACGCGGCTCAGCTGCGGCGCCGGGACCCGGAACAGGGGCAATTTCGCGAGGTGCGGAAAGCGTTGCGCCAGGGCGCCGGAAACGACGCCGTCCCGCGTGAGTTCGATCGATTCACCCCCCTCCACCGCAACCGGCGTCACCTTGAGACCGGCTTCCGTGCTGAAGTGAAGCCTTACCCGCGTATCGTCGGGAATATTCCACGCGATGGCGCCTGGCGCCAGCCAGTGCGCGCGGGCCTGCCGCAAAGCGTCGGTCGTGGCGACATCGCTTTCGGCTGCTGCCCTCGTTTCGAAAACGGCCAGGGTCCCCAGCACGGCGACAAGGAAGAGTGCGCGATTTCGCTTGAAAAAACCCATGGACATGACTTTCTCCCGATTCCGGTCGCCGGATTAGTTGCTAGTCTGATGAAACTAGAAGCCCCCACCCCGGGTGTCAACGAACTGTATTCGTATTCACAGGCTCATGAAAAAACATCAATTCAGTATTGCCGCTTCCTGCCTGCTTTCGCTTTTCGCAGCCTCTGCCGCAGCCGCGCCCTACCTCGATCAGCCCCCGCCGGGCAATGAGCCCGCCCTGTTCGCGCCCGGCATCGTTTCCGACGGACTGCCCAACCGGGACATGGCAATCACGCCCGACGGCAAGGAAATCTACTGGTCCAGCAACCTGCGTGATTTCGGTATCTCCGTGATCCTGGTCAGCCGCGAGGTGGACGGCGCCTGGACCGAACCCGAGGTCGCGCCATTTTCACGCGACCCGGCCATGGTCTACTACGAACCGAATGTCGCTCCC
>Ga0180435_10005865_pt1 | contig 11872 bp, 12 predicted proteins | sample SS_ome_3_FD_132467 | JGI IMG/M metagenome (GOLD analysis project Ga0180435, IMG submission 132467) | Hypersaline lake sediment archaeal communities from the Salton Sea, California, USA - SS_3_S_1 metaG | ecosystem: Environmental > Aquatic > Non-marine Saline and Alkaline > Hypersaline >...
TCGCGAAAGCGAAACAGAACGCCAACTGCCAACGTGCCGGCAACCGCCAGTTTCACCGCTGTCCAGGTTTGCGGACTGAACACAACATCATCACAGCCATAGTGAATCTGAATCGCACTGACGTTTGCGATCACCGCCACACTGATCCAGGCGGTGTACAGACTGAAAGGCAGATACAGAACAATACGTTCGAGCAGGCTTGCCGCCGTGCGTTCGAGGTTGAGTCGGAGGTAGATGCTGGCCAGCATCCACAGCAGACCCAACATAATCGCAATAGACAGGAAAAGCTGATCGTAGTGCCAGGCAAAAATCCAGGCGGCGTTACACAGACAGCTGAGCTGAAACGGCAAACGTAAGGCTGCCAGCAAAGGGTTTTGCCGTTGCGTGGGCATCGCCTGCCAGACGATAAAAACCAGCAGCATCAGATAGATCAGACCCCAGATGGAGAAGACATAGCCAGCCGGGGTGAACAGAGAAGGATATTTGTCGGATATTTCGCCAGTCGTCTGGCCACCCAGGGGTACTGCGTTGGCCAGGGTGTTGGCAATCAGGACAACAAGCAGGGCCGCTATATTACCGCCCCAATCTGAGATGGATCTTTGCATAAGTACTATTGTGCCTTGCTTTTAACACCAGACACAAAAAAGCCCGGAAGCTTATGCCGGGCTTTTTTTAATTGGAGCGGGTAACGAGGCTCGAACTCGTGACCTCGACCTTGGCAAGGTCGCGCTCTACCAACTGAGCTACACCCGCTTTAAAAACTACCTGGCAAAAAAGGTTGTTGAGTTGGTTCAACATAATCCAGGGACGCGAATTCTATAGCAGTTGTGGCAGGTGTCAAATGGCTTGTAGCCAGATCTATTAAAAGCACCCTACAGGTAGTAAAGCAACACGTAGGTTGTCAGCAGTATCACAATCCACAGCGCCGTTGTACCCACCTGCCAGGTACGGCCCAGCGCACCTCTGTTATCCAGCAGGCGCAACAGCGGCGGAGCAATCTGCTGACGCGCATTTTCCAGCAGCTGCCCCAGTCCTTGACCGATCCGGGCAACTACACCGATGAGCGCCAGCGCGATACGACGGCCCAGTACCCGCCAGAACCAGTCTGTATCCAGCGAAATAGTCATTGTCCTCTGCATCCACGGTAACAGCAGGAAGAAGGCCAGACCGGAGAACAGCAACAGCTGCAGGTAAAACAATACTTTACCCGGCGCATAAGCTTCGTATTCCATGGGATACGGCAGCAGCGCCCACAGTGGTTCCGGATAAACGCCGAGGAAAATACACAGAAATGCAAAGATTCCCATCGCAACAGCCATGTTCCAGGGTGCATCTTTTGGCCGCAGGCCGGAATCTTTCTGGAAGAACACAAACCATGGGAATTTGATCCCCGCATGTAGAAACACACCCGCAGAAGCCGCAGCAAGCAGCATGTAGACCGCCGCCAGCCCCTGCTGCTCTGCAGCCACGGAAATCAGCGTTTTTGTGGTAAAACCAGAGGTCAGGGGAAAACTGGAGATCGCCAGCGCGCCAATAATGCCGCATACCGTTGTGAACGGCATGGTGCGAAACAGACCACCCAGGTCCGTGCAACGCGAGAAACCGGTGCGGTACAACACCACACCTGCTGACATGAACAACAGCGCTTTATAGATAATATGCGCAAATGCATGTGCCGCAGCACCGTTTAAGGCCATCTCGGTGCCAATACCCACAGCAACCACCATAAACCCGACCTGATTGACCACTGAGTAGGCGAGGATACGCCGGGCATCATTCTCCAGTAACGCATAGATGATGCCGTAGAACACCATGTAGAGACCAATCCAGATCAGCACAGATTCACCCGGGAACAGGAGTATCAGTGCCAGCACCGCAGACTTGGTCGTGAACGCAGAAAGAAAAACGGATCCCGTGGCACTCGATGCCGGATAGGCATCTGCCAGCCAGGCTGACACAGGTGGTGCAGCCACATTGATCAAAATGCCAATCAGTACCATCCAGGTATCAAAGTTAGTCGCCAGCATGGGCTGGATGTCTACCGAACCTGTGTGGACAATAATGCCTTCTATACCGACCTTCAGGATCACACCACCCAACAGGTGCATTATGGCGTAACGAATGCCTGCTGCGCGGGCTTGCGGTGTGCCGCCCACCCAAACGATAACCGTGGAAAAAATTGCCATCAGCTCCCAGTACAGAAACAGGGTGATGAGATCTCCCGCAAAACAAACGCCCACCGCACCGGCAGCATAAGCATAGGCAGCAGCCAGTTCGTACCAACGTGCCTGGCGGAAGGCAAACAGCCCGCCAACAAAAGCCATGATCGAAAAAATAGTGGCGAACAGGCGGCGCAGAGCACTGCCTTCAACCGGTTCAATCTCATAGCCGAGGAAGTATGCAGTCACTGCCACACCATCCGGCACCTGCCATACTGCCCAGAGTGTGGCCAGCGGTGCCAACAGCAGAACAGAGGTGCGTAACCAGCCGCGGGTAACGCCGATTAAGACAGCGCCAGCGAGCAGCAGAAACGCCGGTGGAATGACCATCTCAATCATCGTAGTAGTCTTCCTGACGCTTCAGAACAACGCCTAAAATTTTTGCGACCACCACCATCAGTACACAGGCCAGCAGGCCATAAACAGCGCCGAAGCCAAACCAGCCATCAATGCCGAAGTAGCCTTTGATCTTGATGAAAAACTGACCGAGGACGGTCAGCGCCAGGATGATACTGAAGACGATCCAGAGTTTGCGGATGGTTGTCGGCCGCACCAGCCAGTGGTCATCTTGGCCGCTTTGGTCGCTTTGTTTGTCAGAGTCGTTCATGGCAGTTGTGATACCAGTTGGCTTTCAAGATCGAGGACGGGCTGATTGAAAAAGAAGAAGCCCAGCGTCGCCAGCGCAGTCAGAGACAGCGCCAGAACCATAGGCCAGGGCGCTTCGCCATGATCTTTACCCCCTTGCGCCTCGCGGCCGAACCAGGCAGCAAAAATAATCGGCAGAAAGTATGCAGCGTTCAACGCTGTGCTGGTGATGATGGTAAAGATAGCCACATAGTTATCACTTTCAAACGCGCCGGCAAGAATGAACCATTTCGAAACGAACCCACCCGTGGGCGGGACCCCAATCATCGACAGTGCACCAATGGTAAATGCAGCCATGGTCCACGGCATGCGCGCGCCTATGCCACTGAGTTGACTGAGTTCGGTTTTTTTTGCTGCGGTATAAATGGCACCGGCGGCAAAAAACAAAGTTATCTTGCCAAACGCGTGAGCCACAATGTGTACCGCCGCACCAATCTCTGACAACGGTTTGAGCAGGGCTGCCGCCATAATCACGTAAGACAACTGACCAATGGTGGAATAAGCCAGCATCCGTTTCAGATTCTGCTGACGCAGTGCAACCACACTGGCGGCAATGATGGTGAACGCCGCTGCGTACATCAGCCAGCCGCTCGACGGTTCTGAAAAAAGATTATCGACCCCGAAAACATAAATAATGACTTTGGTGATGGTGAACACACCAGCTTTTACAACAGCAACCGCGTGTAACAGCGCACTGACCGGTGTAGGCGCAACCATCGCAGCGGGCAACCATTTATGTACCGGCATTACCGCTGCCTTGCCCACACCAAAAACAAACAGGGCAAGTAACAAGCCCACGGCAGGACCATTGATATGGCCAGCGAGGATACCTTCCGGGTTAAAGGTCAATGTGCCAGCAACCAGATAGGTCCAGATGATGGCGGGTAGCAGCAGACCTATCGAGGTTCCCAGCAGAATACCCAGATACACCCGTGCAGACGCAACCGTCGCGCGATCTCCCTTGTGTGATACCAGCGGGTAAGTTGAAAGGGTGAGAATTTCATAACAGAGAAACAGGGTGAGCAGATTGCCGGCAAACGCAACGCCCAGGGCTGCGGCGATGGCGATAGCAAAGCAGACGTAAAAACGGGTCTGCTTTTTCTCATTGTTGCCACGCATGTAGCCAATGGAATAGATCGAATTGACGATCCACAGGGTTGCCGCAAGCGCACCAAACAACATGCCGAGCGGTTCTACGGTGAACGCAATCTGCAGATCACCAAACAGCTGCACAACCTGTAACTCAGGGCGGCCACCCGCCATCACCTCGGGTACCAGAGACCACACCACCACCGCGACGGTGACCGCTGTTATCAGGGTGATGGATTCCCGCAGATTGGGCCAACGCCCGGTCATACTGATCAGGAGCGCGCCAACCAAGGGCAGCAACATAGACAACAGTATGGGGTTCACGGCGATCATGGCAGATGACTCATCAGACCCGCTGCCGCGCTTTCTGACAAGCTGACGGTGAAACCAGGAAACAGCCCAAAATATATATTCGCCAGCGCAACAACCCAGATGCCAAGCAACAGCATTGCCGGCGCCTCGGATTTAAATGAGGCGGCTTGCGAATTGATTGTGGCCTGATCAGGAGATTCTACCGGCTCACCAAAATAGAGCTGCTCAACAATCTTCCAGACATAAACCACAGCGGCAAGCGAGCTCAGCACAACAACGACAACGGCGACAATACCCAACGGGCCTTGCTGAAACGCTGCGGACAGCAACAGCCATTTTGAAATAAAGCCCGCAGTGCCTGGAATACCCACCAGGCTTGCACCAAGAATCAACAGCGCTGCACAAGTCAGCGGCATGCGATGAGCAAGACCGGCAACATCACGCAGTCCTAAACCACGGGTTCGCAATGCAAAAGCAGCCAGCACCAGAAACAGGCCACCTTTGGCCAGCGCGTGATTAAACATGTGGGTGAACGCTGCGGACAACCCCGCCAAGTCACCAAAACTTGCGCCGAGCAGAATGTAGCCAATCTGCGCAACGGAAGAATAAGCCAGCAGTTTTTTTAAGTGGCCTTCGACAACAGCAACTGCTGAGCCAACCAGAATGCCGAGGATAGCCAGCGGCGCCAGGAAACCGGCGTATTGGCTCATATGCCCAGCCAGATTGCCCTGAAAGACAACAAAATCGAACCGCAAGAGAACATACAGCGCCACCTTTGTGGTGCACGCCGCCATAAACGCGGTGACCATATGTGGGGCGTGATGGTAGGCATTGGGTAACCAGAAATGTAGGGGAAACACCGCCGCTTTCAGTGCAAGCCCGACGGTAATGAAGCCGGCGGCAAGCAGGATCGGGGTTCGATCGGTGACTTCAGCAAGACGTACTTCCATGTCAGCAAAGTTAAGTGTGCCCGTCATCATGTAAACGAGACCGACGCCAATCAGGTAAAAGGTAGCGCCAATTGTACCCATGACCAGATACTTGATGGTTGCGGTAAGCGCACGCCTGTCCGGACCTGCAGCCACCAGGATGTAGCCGGCCAACGACGATATTTCCATAAAAACAAAAACATTAAAGGCATCGCCGGTTACCGCTATGCCTGACAAGCCTGTTAACGCCACCATCCACGCGGCATAAAACAGGGGTTGCCTGTCTTCTGGAAGATCCCGGGCAAGACTGAAACGGCCGCTGAGTAGCGCCACACTCGAGGCGCCCGTCGTAATCAGCAACAGCAGTACGTTGAAGGCATCAATTCGCAGCTCAATACCAAAAGGTGCAGGCCAACCGCCCATAGCGTAGGTCAACACACCTGCATCGCGCACCCCAAGGGTCAACGCGATGGATATAAAGAATGCCATCACGCTGGCTGCGGTCGCAGCAGCCCAGGCCAGACTGGCACCACGCAACAACATGACCATGGGTGCCGTCAACATGGGCACCACGATCTGCAACGCAGGTAATTGACTGGTTAGGCTCACTCCTGACTATCCGCCCGCTGGATTTCATCATCTTCGATAGTGCCATACGCCTCAAAAATGCGAACAACAACAGCAAGACCTAATGCGATCGTGGAGATACCCACCACAATGGCGGTCAGAATCAGTACTTGAGGCAGTGGGTTGGAATACAGCTGATCCACCGCACCGGGTTGAATGATGGGCGCTGTCCCGCCTTCTACTTTGTCCAGGGTGATATAAAGCAGGAAAACCGCCGCCTGAAAAATACTCAAGCCAAGCAGTTTTTTCATCAGGTTGGGTTTTGCGATAACGGCGTACAGACCAATCATCAGCAGAACTACAAAAACCCAGTAATTGTATAGTCCAAGCAGTTCCAACGTTATCGCCCCCGCGCCGCAAACGCGTGATAAATCGCCAGCAGAACCGATGCCACAGAAATACCCACGCCAAGCTCAATGAGAATAATCCCCCATTGCTGACCTTTCACGGGGTCACTCGATAAAACCCCGTACTCGAGAAAGTTGGCACCCAACAACATTGTTAACACACCTACGCTACCGTACAGCAACGCACCGGTCGCCATAAGCACCACAAGCACTCGCGGCGGTATCAGTGTCAGCGCCTCCCGCTCACCCTGGATTAAGGCAAACAGAATCAGTGCCGCGGCGAATATTGCACCAGCCTGAAAACCGCCACCCGGGCCATATTCCCCGTGGAACTGCACGTACAACGCAAACAGGATGATGAACGGAATCAGCAACTGGCCAACAACCTGCGGCACAAGGTGATGGCTGAGATAAGTACGACCGCGGGCCACGTCTTCCGTCTTGCGACCACCATACGCACCGGGCAGGCCAAGCAGGAAAAGCACTCCGATACCCGCGGTGAGAACAACCAGCACCTCTCCCAGGGTGTCGTATCCACGATAGGAACCCAGCACTGCAGTCACCACATTGGGTATGTCAATCAGCACAGGCGTCTGTTCCAGATACCAGGGCGCAACGTGTTGATGCACCGGTGCTTCCGGGTCTCCCAGACGCGGGTTCTCAAACGTTGCATAACCGAGGGTAATTGCCGTCAGCGTGACGACTGATACAACAAGCCAACGCACACGCTTCGACCGATTTTCGTTTGGCGGTATCAGCGCCAGCGCACCTAACAATAAAACAGTAGATACACCCGCGCCAACGGCAGCCTCGGTTAAGGCAACATCCGCCGCATCCAGAATGAAGAAATTCGCCGCCATCAGCAGCGAAAAAATACCTGTCAACATGACTGCGACAAACAGGTTTCGTGCACGCACAATGCCGATCGCAGAAATGACCAGCAGGGTTAGAAGGAACATGCCAAACAGAACGGTCACAGCCGTAAGTCCTCCGGCAGATCGGGTGGCATTTCAACATCTTTGGGATGTCGGCCAGCGAGCATTGCTGCGTTAGCCAGAGCATAAGTTGCCGTTGGACCGGTGAGCAGAAGGAACACGGTGATGGCCGCGAGTTTAAAAGACGCAAGCGACAGACCAGCCTGCACCATGATACCTACCAGAATCATCACTGTGCCCATGGTGTCAGTCAGGCTGGCAGCATGCATACGAGTATAAAGATCGGGCAGGCGAATGATGCCGATGCCACCAATAAGGACAAACAAACCACCGCCGCTCAGCAGAATCCAACTCAGAATATCAAGCCATAACTGCATATCAATGACCGTCCGGAGGAGTTGTGTCGATGTTGGAATTCAGCGCTTCGCCCCGTCGATTCTGAAAAAACTGCAGCACCGCAAGTACGCCAATAAAATTGATCAACGCATAGGCCAGGGCGAGATCGAGAAAGTCGGGGCGGCCGTATAAAAAAGCAACCACCGACAACAGCAGCACAGTTTTCGTGCCAAACATGTTAACCGCAAGGACCCGATCGTAAACTAACGGGCCCAGCAGTGCCCTGGCCAGCGCCAGAATCATAGTCAGGAAAATAGCCACAGCAGCGACGTAGTACATACCCATCAGTTTCTGCTCATCGCTTTGAGATTATCATTCTGCTTCATCAGGAGCGCTGCAGAGTTGAAACACGCCGGTTCATATCACCTTCCAGCAGTGCATCTGCACCTTGTCGGGTAAGACAGTGAACCAACAACTCACCTTCGTGATCGTCGAGTGTCACAGTGCCCGGCGTCAAAGTAATTGAGTTCCCCAGAATCGCCTGCAGAACCGGATCTGTCGTTTGTGCGGTCAGCTGCACAACGGTTGGGCTGATAGCCATTTTCGGAGACAGTACAATGCGAGCCACCTCAAAATTCGATTTCACCAGCTCAACCGCGAGCCAGCCCCAGAATGGTATCAGCCGATGCGACAGATGCAGACTGAAAACTTCCCGCTTGAAGAAGCCCATACGGCGAGCAAGAAACAGCGTTAACAAGCAGGACAACAGGCCGAGCGAGATCAGCAGGGGTTTGAAAAAGCCACTCCAGAGAAGCCAGATCACCATTAACAGAACAAATGTCAATACCAGGCGCATCGACCCCTAACCCTCACGCAGAAAGTGCCAGCGCAGCACCGCATAAACAACTTCCGGGGCTGACCATGTCGTATCGGCATCTGTTGGGTTGAGTTGCTCCGGTACCGGATCACCTGCGCAATACTCAGCATCTGGCGTGCCGTCTGGAAAACCTTGAATGCAAAGCACACAAAGGGACCCGGTTGGACTTGCAGGATAGGCATTGCAGGCTGCTTGCAGCTCACTGCGATCAAGTGGTGCAAGCGCGAAACTTGCAGAAGACGTCAGCAGGCCAGCCAGAGTAAGGAAAAAACTATTTAATCGACGCAAAAGCACCCTCGGTTTGCCTTAAGTGGAACTTCGCCACTGCGGAATTCTTAACAATCATGTTCTTGACGGTGGCGCGCGCTGTCAAGGGAAATCGGCCCCAGGCCCCTGGCACAGCCCTATGGATTGTGCACCCTACACTATCCGGAGGATGAACAATGCTCGCCAAAGCCATCGATTTGAGGTCTGAACCCCTGCATATTTCCAGTATAGACAGAAATGCTTATCCCGCTGTCGTCCTGGAGGCTTTCAATTTTGATGCGCTTTCTTTTATGCAATACATTGATCGCTATTGCTCCGAAGAGCAGCCCGGACGCATCATGATGATCGAAGCATCACCGCACGACTGGGACTCGTGGGAGCGGCAATGGCATACTGCCGACGTCGAGACACCCATCAATGCGCTTTACATTACCCCCTGCCCGGGCACGGAACACAAACCCCGCTGAACCGTCGGTCAATCAGCAGCTGTCAGCTTTATTCACTAACCCAGCCTGTCGATCCGCCTGCTCTGCCAATGGGTCACGGTTCTCCGCGGGGCCGAAGCCACCCCCACCAGGTGTTTTCAGGACCAGAGTGGCCAGGGCTGGCACCTGTTCGCGCCCTTTTCCCGCCAACGTGTTAACGGTGCCATCCGCATCCTCAACGGTGACCACCCCTGGTTCACCATCCAAGCCACCCGCACGACCACGCGCAGGATGCTTGATGCGATCAAACATCTTGGAGATCACAAAAGGTTGATCATATCGATGACTGACCCGGATCGTCTGACCCAGACCACCTCTGAACTGGCCTTTCCCGCCAGAACCCGGCGTGTACTCTTTAGACCAGAACAGCAGCGGTGATGTGACCTCGTTGACTTCAGTAGAGGTTGTACGCACACCGGACGGAAAAGCAGTGGTAGACAGGCCATCCTTATGTGGACGCGCGCCAGTACCTCCATTAAAGATTGGGTTAATGACAAACTGCTGATCTTCAGCCGCGCCCAGGGCGTGCATAAAAACCGGATTCCAGATGCACGAAGCACCTTCAGCAGGCACCGCATCAGGTAACACCTGAGCAAGGCACCCCAGAACCACATCGGGCAGCATCTGACCGATGCTGTGACGGGCAGATACAGCTCTCGGCGAGGGCGCGTTTAACAGGCAACCCTGCGGCGCTGACACGTGCACAGCGGCAAGCGAACCGGCGTTATTGGGTATCTCGTTGCCAACAAGACAACGTACGCCAAAAGAAGCATAAGCCTGGGTGTAGGTTAATGGCACATTGATACCTCGGGCACTGACGCCAGAAGTGCCGGTAAAATCCAATGTGATCTGCTTGCCGTCAATCTGCATCAGAGCCTTAATCTCAACGGGTTCGTCATAGCCATCTACCGTCATGGCATAACGAAAATGCCCCTTCGGCAAACGAGAAATCTGCTCACGCATGGCGTCATCTGAACGCTGGATGATAGCGGCCCCGAGATCGTCTAAATCAGGCAGTGAAAGGTCCTGCATCATTTCCAGCAGCGCTGCCGCGCCGGCGTCGTTGCATGCGGTGAGAGAATACAGATCGCCCTGCGCCACCTGTGGGTCGCGGACGTTAGTCAGCAGTATTTCCATGAGCACTTCATTACGAGCGCCCGCGCTGAAAAGATAAGAAATGGGAATGCGCAAACCTTCTTCAAAAACATCATTGGCATCAGGACCAAAACCCCGCCCACCCACATCTGCGATATGACTTGTGGAAGCAAACAAAGCAACACACCGCTGCGCGGAAAAAACCGGCGTCACCACGGTGAAATCATTCAGGTGACCGGTACCCTCCCAGGGATCGTTAGTCAGCAGCACATCGCCGGGTTGCAGGCTCGCCAGCGGGAATTTGTTGAGAAATTTTGCTACTGCCGCAGCCATCGAGTTGACGTGCCCCGGCGTGCCAGTGACTGCTTGTGCAAGCATCTCGCCCGCGGGATTAAACACCCCGGCGGACAAATCCCCTGCCTCACGGACAACGGTGCTGAACGCAGTACGCATCAGCACCTGCGCCTGTTCTTCAACAATGGCAAGCAGTCGGTTCCAGGCTAATTGAATTTGCAGCTCCTGCATGAACTAGTCCTCCTGCAGCGCAAGTTCTATACACAGAGAGTCATCTGCCCGGACCGATACGCTGGCGCTGGCAGGTACAATTGTGGTCGTCTGCGATTCAGCGATCACAAGGGGCCCCACATAGCGTTGGCCAGCCTGCAGTGCTGAACGCGGCAAAACCTTGGCCGCAAACGCGCTATCGCCAGACCACCACTGGACCTCATCACTCACGGTCTGCTGCATAATCTGCGCATCTGCTGCCTGCAGAGTTTGTGTTACTGGCTCACTGGAGAGTGATAACGTCCAACTGAGGACCTCTATGGCCAGATCCGGAATTGTGCGCCCATAGAGGCGCGCGTAAGTGCGTTCAAAGCGACTACGGATATCATCAACAGACAGCACCTGCAGGTCCGAGACATCTACGGCAATCTCGTAGCCCTGTCCGACATATCGCATATAACCCTCCCGCCGCTCCTCTCGCCCGCCGGTTGCGCCAGCATCATCGAGCACCTCAGCAGCCTCGGTGCGCATCTGCCTGAACAGACTCATGACTTCAGCCTGATCGAGCTGTGCCAACAGTGCATAAGCGCTTCGCACCAGTTCATATCGCACCGGTGCGAGGAGAAACCCGATGGCGCTACCCACACCAGCGCCAGGCGGAATCAGCACACGGGGTATTTTCAACTTCTGCGCCAGGCGCGCTGCATGCAACGGTGCAGCACCACCAAAGGCAACCAGACAGGTACCCTCCACACGTCTGCCCCACTCCGCTGCATGCGCTCGGGTTGCAGCGGCCATGTTTTCATCCACAATTTCGCTGATCCCCAATGCCGCGGACAGAACATCCAGTGACAACGGTTGCGCGATATGCTCCTCAAGCGCCGCGGTCGCCGCTGCAACTGAAAGGCTCACCCTGCCACCGGCAAAATTCTCCGGCAGCAGACGACCCAGCAGCAAATCTGCATCAGTGACTGTCGGCAATGTCCCGCCGCGTCCATAACAACTCGGCCCGGGTTCAGAACCCGCACTCTGGGGACCAACATGAATCCGTTTTAAACCATCCAGGCTGGCAATAGACCCGCCGCCTGCGCCAATTTCCACCATTTCCACAACCGGTATTCTAACCGGCAGACCGCTGCCCTTTTTAAACCGGTAACTGCGGTCCACTTCAAAGGCGCGGGAATGTTGCGGTTCACCGTTCTCAA
>Ga0180435_10005866_pt1 | contig 11872 bp, 5 predicted proteins | sample SS_ome_3_FD_132467 | JGI IMG/M metagenome (GOLD analysis project Ga0180435, IMG submission 132467) | Hypersaline lake sediment archaeal communities from the Salton Sea, California, USA - SS_3_S_1 metaG | ecosystem: Environmental > Aquatic > Non-marine Saline and Alkaline > Hypersaline > Sediment...
ATTAAGGGCGGAACCTCTTATGACTTGAATCCCAACAACTGGGATTACGGTCGCCAGATTCGAGTAGGTTTGGAACTCAACCTGTAGTTGATGAGACAGTTAGATTCGGAAAAGTACTTTAGCTAAGATATAGAGGAAGCCATGAAAGGTTACAGCAGCGATTCAACGGCCCGGCGCTTCAGTTCGCTAGCAGCGGCACTCTGCTTGTGTCTCCTGTGTGTGTGGCTGATGCCGACTACCGTTGGCGCGCAGGCGAAGGTGGGGACCACCGGTGCGCAGTTCCTGGAGCTAGGGGTTTCGGCTCGCGCTATGGGCATGGCCGAAGCTTTTACCTCTGTTTCGGACGATGTCTCGGCCATCTATTACAATCCGGCCGGACTGACTTCGCTCCTGGGGCGCGAGTTTGCGGTTACATACATTGACATGCCGGCCGATGTAAACTACGGTTTTATCGGATTCGGTATGCCTTTAGAAGCAGTTGGAGGTGTCATTGGTGTCGGAGCTTTCGGACTCTCATCGGGTGAGATGGTTGAGTACACCATGACCAACGGAGAGCATCCCGAAGGTACCGGTCGAACTTTTGGCTGGAACGATATTGCAGTTGCAGTATCTTACGGTCGCTATCTGACCGACCGTTTTTCAATCGGTATTTCGGCCAAGTATATTGGGGAATTCGTACACGACTACAATGCCAACGGCTGGTCGGTCGATGTCGGTACCCTGTATGACACCGGCCATCGGGGATTCAAGATCGGTATGGCCATTACCAACTTCGGCCCCGACTTGACCATGATCTCCAACTCCTATCCGTTGCCGATTAACTTCAAGTTTGGCGGAGCGATCAACGTGATCGAGGGCGAACAGCACCTGGTCACATTCGCCGCTGAGGGTGCGCACCCTTCCGACAACCTTGAGAAATATAATACCGGTCTCGAATACACTTTCCAGGAGAATTTCAGCCTGAGAGTGGGACATCGCTTCAACTACGATGTCGACGGATTCACGGCCGGCGGTGGTGTGCGGCTTCCTTTTGGAGAGGATTCCGAGATCTCTGTTGACTACGCCTATCAGGATTACGGAATCCTGACTCAGGTACACCGATTCACCATGTCGTTCGCTTTCTAGCAGGGGAAAATGGGTAAGAAATGACAAGCAAAGACTACAGAACTGGTATGAAGATCATTCTGACTGCGTTCTTGCTCACCGCACTTACGGTGCCGGTATTCCTCCTGGGGAGTTGTACCAAGACTCTCGACGGAGACGTGAACGCTAATCAGAAACCGATCGTTTATTTCGTAAACATCCCGCCGGAAGGACAGCAGTTCTCGCGCAACCCGGTGGTCCACTGGGTGGGCACCGATCGCGATGGACTGATTGCATACTTCCAGTATTATGTCACAGGTGTGGATGAGATGGGCGGAATGACTGCTGCTCAGTTTGCCCCCACGATTTCTGATGATCAGTGGATCAGGCTGGACGTTGACCCGCAGGGACCGGATCCGAAGACATCTAACGTTATCGCCATGTCGGCCGATCTGGATGATCCGGTGAACAGCTGGGTTGACCAGTATGTGTTCCTGCAGGCCTACGACGAAGAGGGCCTTGGCTCCGACTACGCCTTCCGCCTGTTCTCCAGAAACGACAACCCGCCGGAAACAGGTATCTTCGGAATCGCCGAGGCCGACCTGCCGTTCATCAACTCGGTCAATCCGGGTGGTATTATTACCGGTGTAAGAGTGCGTTGGTTCGGCGAAGATCCGATTGACTATCCGGCCGATCCGCCTCCCTTCCAGTATCACTGGCGTCTGTATGGTCCGTACTCTGACGAGGATATCACGATTGTAAGAGACGAGTTCATCGATTCGGTCTTCCTGACTGCCGACGGAAGAGTGCTGGAACTTGGCGATACTCTCTACCGCTGCGAGTCAGACTATGTCGACAGCCTCGGCGAGTTTGTCGAGACCTGCGATACTCTGATCATTCCGGATACGACACTCTCCGGAGCCGACGGTACTTTCCAGATGCGATTCAGCGTCGACGATCCGGATTTCCTGGGTCACAGCAATCAGCTAAATCGTATCGCTTTGGAGTCTGGTGATTCCACGAATCTGCCGGAATCCAAATGGGTGTTTGGCGAAGGTGACACGCTTTGGAATGCTTACAATAATCCGTCCTATCAGTCCGATACCACGGTGCTGATGAACTTCGTGTTCTGGGTACGTTCTCGTGATGACGCTTTCGTACCTGATCTCGTACCGGCTTATCGGGAGTTCCAGATTATTGATCCTCGCTATGAGCGCGACGTTGTTATCTGTGACTTCAACTCGATCGCCCGTCAGAGCCGTTGGAATGCGGTTCTGGAGAGCCGTGATACGACGGAGTTCAACGTAAAGAATTACTGGCACAGTAAACTGAAGACCTGGGCCTTGAGTGCGCCATACTTTGGCGGCGACTCCACGCAGCTGATGTTTGATACTGACATAGTCCATGTCGACAGTGGTCTGCTGGGTACCTTCCAATCGGCACCGGACTACTTCTATGTCGACCGTATGCCGACCGGTCCGCCGATTTCGGAGTTGCTCAAGCACAAGGTCATCATTCTCTATAATGACAACCTTTCGACTATTAGTTCGTCGAAACTGGACCCGGTGTACAAGGCTGTGGATGCCGGTATCAACCTCTGGGCGACCTGGCGATGCCCGACTGTCCAGAACACCGGTATCGGCGGTGAGCCGATCTTGGATCTGTTCCCGACGGCCGATTATTCATGGTACTTCGGTGTAGAGCAGTCCGCCTTTATGGGCTTCGTCTGCTACGCCTGGACGGCCCCTGAGCCGCAGAACTCGCCGTGTTCGCCGAGCGGATTGTTCCACGACTTCAACGGCACCATCTCGTTGATTCCTGAGGGCTGGCCGGAGCTGAACGTCTCCGAGGACAACCTCTTCAATCGTTACGAATGGACTAAGACCGGTTTCTTCCAGGCCTGGGATTCCAATCTCGTGGCCCTGCCCGAAGTCGATTGGAGCCAGACCGCCTTTGGTACCGAAGTCATCTACCTGTACCGTTCGCTGTACGGCCAGGCCCACCCGCTGGGACCTCGCTATGCTTTCCAGGGACGTCCGGTAGGACATCGTAAGGAAACCAGCTTGTTCCGCACGGTGCATTTCAACTTCACGCCTCCGGGCATCGAAGACGCACCGATGCAGCAGGTTCTGGACTCGGTCCTGAACTGGCTGTACGATCCGGACATCGGCGCCAGCGCGTCGAGTTCGATGACCTCTCGCTACCCGGGTGCTCCGGTCAGGATCACGATCGACGATGCTCGCGAGAACGTTCGCCGTCGTGAGGCCGAACAAAGGGACGAGTAACAGCAACCATAGTGCTGTCCTTTGATTAGCTAAGTACTGAAGCGGGATCGGAACTCCGATCCCGCTTCTTCTTTGGGCATACCAAAACCAGTTATCTGGAAGGGGAGAAGCGAGCCGTGGCGGCAGCCGCGACCGAGTCAGCTTCGGCCTGACGGCCTAACGCCCTTAGAGCCGTAGATAGATTGACATAGGCGGCTTGAAGCTCAGGATCGCGCTCTAAGGCCTTCCTGGAGCATTCTACCGATCTCTCCAGGTCGCCGCTCTTGCCGGCAAAGAATCCCAACTGGTACCACACCTGGGCCAACTCAATGCGACGATTCTCCCGGGAATTCGGAAAGACCTGTTCAAAGGCACCATCGTCGTTTTCAATAGGGAAGGGGGACGCGAGGAGGGCATATTCCAGCAGCCTGGTGGCGTTGTGAGTGTCGTCACGTGTGTCCAGAATAGTGGCCGACATGTTTAACAACGAGAGATCGTTGCCAGTACCTTCGGCCACGCTTTGGCAAAGGTTGTAAAGACTATCGGAATCAATGTAATCGACGCTGGAAGCGGCTCTTACTAGCACTTTGGCGGCGGTCACGTCGAAGGGAGCCATGCGGACCGCTCGACTTCCGTGGAAGAAGGCCACATCGTACTGTTCCGACAGTAGGGCCAACGAAGCCATGTTGGTGAAGCCGCGCCATCTCTTGGGATGTAAGGACACTTCCTGAGCGAAGTAATGACGGGCGGTATCGGCGTTACCCAGACGAAGATGGACAGCCCCCAGGTTCAAGTTGGTCTCCGGGAAGGTCGAGTCGCTTCTGTGGGCGGACTCAAAGAAAAGGCGAGCTTGTTCAAAGTCGCCCATTCTGAAGGCATGAAGGCCTTGCGAGGTAGCGTCGGTATTTCCACGATTCGCGGGCGGACTGACTACCGGTAGATATGAGGCAAAGAAGACACCGATGCCGATAACGAGCGGCACGATAAGCCTGATTGGCCTATCGGCGATCTCTCTTATCACAATGGTCATGCCGAGTCCGGCCAGAGCCGCGTAGAGTGGAATCATGGGCAGTCTGAAGCGGCTGTTGCAGAAGAACAGCGAAGCCATGAGCGCATAGGCCAGCGCCGCCAGCACGAGCCAGCGTACGGCGGCATGTTTGCGCCAACCCAGCAGGGCACCGCAGGCCGCCAGCCCGAGGATAATCGCAAAGCTGACCGGAAGATACCGGAGACTCAGACGAGACCAAACGCTGCGGGTGAGCGATCGGTTGTTCGAGTATTCTTCCCCGTCAAACCAATAGTAGAGCTTCTTCAAGTACAGACCTGCGAACTGTCCCGGATTGTTGGCGATCCAGTCACCGGCCTGCCCGAACCAGTATGACGAAACCTCTCCCGGCTTAAGTTCGCCTCCCAGCTCGCGCTCCGCAATCAGGTTGGTTTGCTGTATCCGCCAGTTGTGGCCCATCGGTTCGGGAAGCCAGGCCGCGACTCCGTCTGATTCCGGGTTATTGCCTACGTAGAGGTTGACGCCGCCCTGGGAGGCTACCAGGACCGGGTCTCCGGCCACCGCCAGATTGCGCCCGAAGGTCAAGAGTAGGGGCAAGGCCGCAATCGCAATCACCGGCGCCAGTGACCTCAAGGCGTTGAGTGACCTACCCTCCGCCAGCACTCCTCCAATGACTACCATCGGGAGCAACACCAGACCGGTAGGTCGGGTGATGATTGCCAGGCCCAGGGTCGCGCCGAAAAGGAGGGCGTCGCAACGATTATGTCCCGATATCCACCTGATCCAATGTAGGAAGGAAGTTGTCAGAAGGAGCGTAAACAGCGGATCGAGAAGGAGTTCAGTTTCAAAGTAGATAGCCAGGGGATACAGGGCATACAGGCCCCCAGCCGCCAAACCGGTTCCGTCGCCGCCCAGTTGACGACCAACTCGATAGGTCTGGATGGTGGTGAGCAGTCCGACTATCAGTCCGAATCCTCTCGCCACCCACAATGAGCTGCCCAGAACGGCGTACAATAGTCCAAGGCACCATATATAGAAGGGGGCCCTGAAGTAGGTAGTGTCGCCTATCACGTTGCCATCGGCGATCGACTGGGCCCAGTTGTGGTGGTACCAGTTGTCGACGGTCAGGTGAGTCCAATCGGGGAGATTCGCGTACTCAACCACCGAAACCATGCGCACCGCCATGGCGATGGCTATTAGTACCAACAACTTAACGCCGAATTCTCGATCCCTCTGTGCAGCCATTTGTTCAATATAGTCGAGGCGATTCATTTTTCCACTCAAAACCTCTCCGGATCTGCTCAAAATAGGCAAGAGTCGACACACTGTGCATATGTCCGAGTCCGGCCATGCAAACCGAAGGTTAACATTTCGCTTGAACATTTCTCCTAAATATATGATATAAGGCCACATAGTTTTCCTTTCCAGACATGGGATGCAACCGGATGCGCTCTCGATTACGCCCGAGGGACGCACACGTCGCGGCACGGCCTTTGCTCAACTAGCTGCAGAACCACAGGGTAAGGAGAAAACGTGAGTCACTACATTAAGAAGCATATCCGAATTTCGCTAGTTCTTGCGGTCCTGACGATTCTCACCGGCTCAGCCAGCGGACAGATTCTGTCCCCCGGTCTGGAAGAGAAAACGGCCAAAGCAGAACTAAACGGTTCGGCTGCTTCAGTTTCTGTAGTGGTCTTCCTGGAGCAGGGTAAGGAAGCTCAGATGACTGCGGCTCTGGCCGGGAAGAATCGCCACGAGCGAATCGGCACCCTTCTTCGTCAGTTGCCCGGCCGACGTGGAATCAACGAAGAGACGGTCGAATCCTTCCTGAAGGAAAACTCGGTCTCTGAGATTTCCCGTATGTGGATTGTCCCGTCCTACCGCGCTGAGTTGCCGATCGAGAAGGTTACCGAACTCTCGTTTATTCCGGGAGTTCGTCTCATCGTCGAAAACGCTCCCCTGCATTTCGACAAGCCGGTAGAAACTCTTGCCACTGGGTCAGAGTCTGTGGGCATCTCCGAGCAGTTGAATCTTCTGAAGGTGCCGGCTCTCTGGCAGCGTGGCCTCAAAGGTGCCGGTCGCCTGGTCTGTTCTTTTGACACCGGTGTCGAGCAGAGCCATCCGGCGCTGGCGGCCAAGTGGCGTGGAAACTTCTCCGATCTCAGTGCTGCCTGGTTCTCCAAGGTCAAGCCGGACACCCTTCCTTATGACCGCGCCGCTCATGGCACCCACACGATGGGCGTGATGGTTGGAGCGATGGAGGCCGACTCCTTTGGTGTCGCTCCCGAGGCGGAATGGATAACCGCCGGCGTCATCGACCAGGGTCGTCCGCTCCAGACTACTTTCGCCGATATTATTGAAGCCTTCCAGTGGACGCTCAATCCGGATGGAGACCCGACCACCAGCCATGACGTCCCGGACGTGATTCTGAACTCCTGGGGTGTTCCGAAGGGCATGTTTACCCCTTGTGATGAGACTTTCCGCACCGTGATCGAGACTGTCGAGGCGGCCGGTATCGTAACGATTTTTGCCGCCGGCAACGAAGGTCCCGATCCGTCGACCCTCCGCAGTCCGGCCGATTTCGCCGGTACTCCGCTGAGCTCTTTCGCTGTTGGCGCCGTCGACAACAACCGCAATATCACCAACTTCTCCAGCCGTGGTCCTTCCTCTTGCGACGCCAACGAGAAGAAGCCGGAAGTAGTCGCTTTCGGTTATCAGATTCGCTCCTCGCAGAAGGGCGGCGGATTTGCCCTCATGAGCGGTACCTCCATGGCTGCTCCTTATATTGCCGGCCTGGTAGCCCTGATGCGACAGTACAACCCCGAGGCGACGGTTGAGCAGATCAAGAACGCTCTCATCCTCTCCGCCTCCGACCTGGGCCCCGCGGGTGAAGACAACTCATACGGTCACGGTTTGGTCGATGCCTCGAGTCTTCTCGAGCATCTCCCGACTCCCTCGGTTCCGGACTTCGCCCTGGCTTCGGTTACGGTCCTTGGCGACGGTCAGGTCGTGCCGGGCAGCACCACCAACGTCGAAGTGTCGCTGGCCAGTCTGTCCGGCGGGCTCAGCCAGGTGGTTGGCCGTATCACCACCGACGACCCGAACGCCACGATCATAAATGATGAGTCCCTGTTTGACTTCGGCCCCGGCGGCGTGCTTGCCTCCGGTCTGACCCCGTTTACGGTTTCGTTCGACACCAGCTTGATTCACGGAACCGATATCGAGTTTGGTCTTGTCATCGAATCGGCCGGCAGTGAGCCGCTTGACAGCCTTCAGTTCGAGATTCGCGTGGGCTTTGAGAGCCCCGGTAGCATGGCCACTTTGTCGACAACCTCGATGAGAATGACCATCAGTGACTTTGGTCAGATGGGTCTTGGGGCTGGCTCGATATACAACGCCGGCGGCGAAGGCTTCCGGTACGAAGGCAGCGAGAACCTGCTTTATGAGTCGGGAGTCATTATCGGTCGCAATGCGCTTCAGCTGTCCAGTTCGGTGCGCGACAGCTCCGGCCAGTTTGCCGTTTCGGACTTCACTCCCACCGAGCCTCTTGATATCGTCAGCACCGGCAACCTGGACCAGTTTGCCGCCCGATTCGAGGATTCTTTCTCGGAAATCCCGATCCCCGTGGCCGTGACTCAGAAGGTTTCGACGTACGAGAGCGAGGGAGACTTCATGATTTTCGAGTTTAAGCTCGAGAATGTCGACCTCCAGCGTGTAACTTCGATAAATTTCGCATATTTCGCTGATTTTGATTTAGCTGCTGAGGGGGAAAGCTTCGTCTATAATGCGGACCTCGACCTCTTGTACCAAATGTCCTCTTCCGGCGAGATGATTGGTCTCGTGGGATTGAAGAACATCGCCGCTTTTGTCACCGCCACCAACGAAAGTGGAAAGACCGGTTATACTCGGTCGCAGCTGTTTAGTATGATTACGACTTCGGAGAATCAGATCGACTTTGGTGGCCCGCAGGACCGCATGTTCATGGCCTGCTCCCAGCCTTTTGATATCGATCCTCTCGAATCCCGCGATATTGCCTTTGCTCTGGTAGCCGGAATGACCGAGGCTGAGATCCTCGACAACGCCGTTGCCGCCCGCCAGCGTTGGGACCTGATTACTGATGTTGACGACACCCACGTCCTGGCCCTTCCCGAATCCGCTGAACTGCACCAGAATTACCCCAATCCGTTCAATCCGCAGACTACGATCGGGTTCAGTCTCGAAAGCCGCCAGGATGTCAGCCTGAACGTCTATGACGTGACCGGCCGCAAGGTCCGCACTCTGGTCAACCAGGAGATGGAAGCCGGCAATCACTCGGTGATCTGGAATGGTGAGTCGAACTCCGGCGATCGCGTTGCGAGTGGTGTCTACTTCTATCGTCTCGAGACGACACAGAGTTCGCATACGCGGAAGATGGTACTTCTGAAATAGCTTCGCATTGCTTATAATGGCCAAACTAATTTGATAAGTATGTTGTTACAGAATAGAGAAACGATGGTGAGACAAATGATACGCAAGGTCACAACGATTGCTCTGATATTCCTGCTGGGCCTCTTCATGGTCGGCACGGAGTCCTCCAATGCATGTTCGCCGACTCCCGAAGCGATCGAGAAATGGAAAGCAGAAGGCCGCTGGGAAATGATCCAGGATCAGTGGCGTGATTCCCGTGCGCAGGGAATCAGCATGGGCGCCAAGCACTCGCCGTTTAAGCAGCGCTTCCACGGAAGCCCTCTGGCTCTTGGTTCCGATGACGCGGTAGATACGCTCTACGGTATCGTGATTCTGGTAGACTTCCCGGACCATCCGTACACCGGTGGCTATGCCGCCGAACCGGCTGAGTTCGATTCTCTGCTCTTCTCCAATCGGGACACCGATGTTATCACCAATCCTACCGGTTCGATGACGGACTTTTTCCTCGAGAACTCCTATGGCAAGCTGCTGGTGAAGGGTGATATCTACGGCTGGTATACCATGCCGCAGGACTATTCCACGTATGTCTCGGATGACAACGGATTGAGTGGTGGTCGGACGGTGGCCAAAGTTGCTGTCGAGTATGCCAAGATGATCGGCGGCGCCGATTTCTCGAAGTATGACAACAACAACGACGGTCATTGTGATGCCGTCATTATCGTCCATGCCGGCCCAGGCGCTGAAACCGGAGCTTATGGCATTTGGTCGCACCAGGGTAGCATATGGCCGGAGATGAGATACGATGGCGTTACCATCAGTGATTTCAGCATGAATCCGGAAGAAGCCAATCAGGGCGGTTCGATGATCCCGATCGGCGTCTTCTGTCACGAGTTTGGTCATATTCTGGGTCTGCCCGATCTTTATGACACCAATGACACCGGTAGTACATCTGCCGGTATCGGTCGTTGGTCGACCATGGCGAGCGGCAACTGGAACGGCAACTCCCGGACACCGGCTCAGTTTGATGCCTGGTCGAAGATCGGTCTGGGTTGGGTTACGCCGACAACGGTTACCGAGAACATGAGCCAGGTAGAGATCCCGGCCGCCGAGTATGATCCCGTTGTTTACAAGCTGACCAACTTTGTCTCTGACGCCTCGCGCGAGTACTGGCTGGTCGAGAATCGCCAGATCATGGGTTTTGACGGCGCCATCCCGGGATCGGGGCTTTGTATCTACCATATCGATGAAAACGCGCCGGGCAATCGTAACGAGGGTCGCTACATGGTTGCCGTTGAACAGGCTGACGGTGAAGACCAGCTTGGTTTCACCGCCAACAACTTTGGCGACGGTGGCGATCTCTGGCCGGGCAACACCAACAATCGTAACTTCCACGATCTCAGTACTCCGAACAGCATGACCAACTTCTTTGGATCGCAAATGGAAGTGACCACTGAGATCGGCGTCTGGAACATCTCCGACAACGACTCTATCATGTACGCCGATCTGGATATCAGTTTCTCGCGTCCCTGGGTCGAAGCCGTGGGTGACAACGCCTTTGTGTTCGATGACTCCGGTCCCGGGGGAGACGACGACGGAATTCTTGATCCGGGCGAAACGATTCGGTTCTATGCTTCCTGCCGCAACCTGATGCGCACTGCCTATAACGCTCGCGTCAGCCTGTCGACCAATCGGCCGGAAGTCAGTTTTGTCACTAGCGAAGCCGACCTGGCTACCAGCTTCACAGCAAGTACCGCCACCAACTTCGATCCGATCGAGTTCACTCTCGCCGGTGCCTTTGTGCCCGTAATCGATTCCTTCTTCGTGACAATCACCAGCGACTCACTGCCCGGTGTCCCCGGCAGCGGTGAATACTCGACAACCTTCGGCATCGAAGTCGACCTCGGTGCGCCGCAGATTCTGATCGTTGATGACGATCGTGGTGACGACTATGAAGGCATTTACGAGAACACCGTCCACAGCATGTGGATTCCGCACGAGACCTGGGACAAGTCCAGCCTCGGATCTCCGACCGGGGCCGAACTGATGCAGTATCCCATGGTCTTCTGGCTCACCGGTGACTCGACGCAAAACCAGTTCACTTCGGACGATGTAGCCGCCATGAAGCAATACATGGACAATGGCGGCAATCTGCTTATGTCGACTTTGTCAGGCGCTTCCGATCTCGACGCCCTCGACGGCAATGTCCTCGGCAACTATTTCGGTGCCGCGCTGTCCGACCGGATTCTCTGGCCACGCTTTTCCGGTGTTGCCGGCAATCCTGTGGGTGACGGAATACAGCTCCTCTATCAAGCCGGGGCTCCGAACAACCAGATGCAGTTGCTCACCGCGGCAGGTTTGGGGGAAGAGGCATTCACGCTTTGGGGTCGTACCGAAATCTGTGGTGTCACTTACTCGGGTACGCATAAGTCGGTGTTGGTGACATTCCCGATTGAGTACCTGGATGAAGACCGGGTTGGCTGGGATGTGCCAGAGACTTTCTTTGCTCGGATTCTCAATTTCTTTGGCGGGATTCCCACCGATGTCGAAGACAACCGGGCGGCGAATGTCCTGCCCAAGAGCTTCGAACTGGCCCAGAACTACCCCAATCCGTTTAACCCCATCACTCGGATCTCGTACACCATTCGAGCCTCATCCGGGAAAATGCAGCACACCAACCTGGCCGTGTACAATATGCTTGGCCAACATGTCACAACCTTGGTGGATGAACGCCAGATTCCCGGCAATTACACCGTGGAGTGGGATGGCACCACCGAAACCGGTACTCCGGTTGCCACCGGCGTCTATTTCTATCGTCTGAGCCACGGCGACGATGCCCAGACGAAGAAGATGCTTCTGGTAAAATAGCCAAGTATACCCCAAGATTCTCTCGAATAGCCGCCCAGTAGGGCGGCTATTTTGTTGTGAGACAGTTCGTTAGGGTTTGCGAAAAAAGTCTAGCTAGTGACCGGAATCACTTGACATTTCTAACTGATGTGTTATAGTTGCAAATGAAATTCGTTTTCACTTAGATGGAAACAGGCGAATAATGAGAGAATTGCTTAGAACCAAAGGACTCAAGACCACGCCGCAGCGAGAGTTGATCTTGCGCGCG
>Ga0180435_10005867_pt1 | contig 11871 bp, 10 predicted proteins | sample SS_ome_3_FD_132467 | JGI IMG/M metagenome (GOLD analysis project Ga0180435, IMG submission 132467) | Hypersaline lake sediment archaeal communities from the Salton Sea, California, USA - SS_3_S_1 metaG | ecosystem: Environmental > Aquatic > Non-marine Saline and Alkaline > Hypersaline >...
CCCAACTGCACTGCCACTTCCTGGTCGTTCAGGCCAAAGGTGTAGCCGTCTATGCCCATACAGGCATCTGCCACTTCAACCAGTTTTTCCACGGCTTTTACGCCGGTTTCGTCGTTGAAGGTGGCGTTGTTGTTTTCATCCAAAAACTTGCCGCCATAGGCCCGCTGCATCTGGAAGAACTCAATTTCCCAGGCCCAGCCGGCAGACAGATTGACGGTGAAGGGCATATCGAAATCAGGGTTGTCCAGGCCGATGGTGTTGCACATTTCAATCACATCATCATAAGTTTCCGGCACTTCGATGCCATATTCATCCAAAACATCCTGCCGGTAAATGAGATGCAGGGTGTTCCCCACAATCGGCACACCGTAAATCTGGCCGTCAATAGTGGCCCCTTCCCAGGCTTTTTCTGGAATGTCGCCCAAGTTGTACTCATCCCAATATTTGTCAACCAGGTCGTTGAGGGGCATCATCCAGCCGGGGGCGGCCCATTCACCGACCTGGGCGTTAGCCCCGTGGACAATATCGTAAGGGGAATCACCGCCGGCCGAGAGGGCCAGCCGGACCTGTTCCTGGGCATCGGCGGAGGCCAGCAGGCTGGTGTTGAGGGTGATGTTGTCAACTTTATCACATTTTTTCAGTTCGTCGGCATAAAAATCGGTGATGGGGAAGGACCAGCCGATCATATTGATTTCAACGTCTTCGGCGGGCGGATCCAGATTACACTCGGTGGGGTCAACGATGACCTCTTTTTCCACTTCGACGGTTTCCACCACAACCACCTCTTTTTCCACCTCGACCGTCTCGACGACGGTCACGGTTTCCGGGGTGGGGGCCGAGCCACATTGGGCGGCAACTAAGGCAATGACCAGCGCGGCCAAAAATAACACAATTATTTTCTTGGATGACATACTTTTCCTCCTGGAATTAGTTTGAAAATTTTTCTAAACCATTTCTTGTTGATCTAATGATTTTCCTGCTCGCTATCCTCCTCCTTTCCAATGTCTGTGCTTTGCGATGCGTAAAGTTGTTTGAGCAGGGCAAATTCATCAAAGGCGGTCCACTCGCGAATGAATTTACCACCCTGCACTGTTTGGTGAGTAATTCCCATCAACCTGATGCGTTTGCCGGTTGGTTCACCGTACACGCCAGGGCCTTGGTGGGTGCCTTGCAGCGTCCAGCGGGTGGCAACCCGGTAGCCGTCTTGCTCGTTGCCCAGCCAACAGATATGATCAATATTGACAGCGGCATCGGGCAGGGCCGCCAGTAAGGCCAGAATATAGGCCTTGTAATCACCCAGGCCATACAGGGTGCGATTGGTAGAGGTCTGGCACAGGTAATTGGGGATAAAATATTCATCAATCTTGTTGAGTAGTCGCCAGTTCCAGATTTCGTAGAAGCTACGCCGCACAAAATCTTCCACGTCGAAGCCGGTTTTGGGGTTGGGCGGCATTACCGCGGGTGGAAGTTGTCCCCGCAGCCGTTCCACTTCGCCCTGGGATAATGGTTTGGGACTACCGATACCCCTGACCGCGTCCTGAGCTGCCATTTTGCGGGCCAGTTCGTGCTCGTCAAAGCCCAGTTGGCGGATGAGGGCCAGTTCGTCGCGGCAAATCCACTCTTCGACCACCCGATTTTCTTTGACAAAACAGTGGGCAATGCCCTGCCGTACCACTCGCCGCCCGGTGGGCGGGCCATAAATACTGTAGCCGGTGTTATGGGCCACCCAGACAATGCGATGTGAGGAGTGGAAGCCGTCCCGGTCGTTGCCGCACCAGATGACGTCGTCGGCGTAAAGCCGCACATCGGGAAAGGCGCTCATCGTTTTGATGGAGTCGGCAATCACTTTGTCTCGGCCGTAGGTTTGCCCGTCGGAGGTGTGAATCAGTACATTGTGGGCATACGAATCGTAGATGCGGCCGATACCTTTTTCTTCCCAGATTTCATGGGTGATCCGGACAATAAAATTAACAATATCCACAAATTTGTCCTCGAAACCCTGCATGCTTTGCCGTTTTTGAGGGTCGGGGTTCAGGAGGGTGTTGATGTCTGTGCCGGGCACATCAAGCGGATCCAATTGTGATGAATTTGATCCTTCGGTCGTTTTTTGGGGGTCACTCATAATCTGCCAGTTCCTTTTTCGAAATCGTTTTCGTTATTTTTCAAAAAATTATAATCACCCATCTTATTTCAAGGCTATGGCTAGGATAAGCCGAGCGTGGATTGGCGCGGTATCAGGTTGACCGGTAATGTTATCCTTGTGGGTGGCAATGTGTTATCCGCTACGCGGGTTAGTAATGTTTCTGTTGCTAATTTGCCAATTTCTGTTTGGGGTGTCTGTACGGAGGTGAGCGGCGGTTTGGTGGTTTCGGCCAGGTGCCAGTTGTCAAACCCCACAATCGCCACATCGTCCGGAACGCGTAAGCCCCGGTCGGTGGCAGCTTGCAGGCACTCAACTGCAATCAAATCGTGGATGGCGAAAACAGCCGTCGGAGGATTCGGTAAATCCAGCAGCTTATTCATCGCGTGATATCCACTGTGCAGGTCTGCATCAGTTGACACTACCAGCTTTTCGTCAAAAGGAAGGCCGGTTTCGGCCAGAACCTGTTTGTAGCCGGCCAGCCGGTCGCGGTTGGTAATACCCAGCAGGGTCCGCGCGGTGTAGGCAATACGTTGATGGCCCAATTCAACCAGATGACGCATAATTTGTAGCGCACCGTGGTAATGGTCGGAGCACACGTAAGAGACTTCGGGCTGTTCGGCCCGGCGGTCAACCAGCACAAAGGGTATGGATTCTTTTTCCAAAACAGCCAGGCTTTGGTCCAGGCCGGCCCGGTTTAAGACCAACAGGCCGTCAACCTCTCGCGCCCGGCAGATACGAGTTAAGGCATCAACTTGATTTTCCATTTGGGGGTAGAGAATCAGATTATAGCCCTCGTTCTCTGCGGAAAAAATAGCGCCGGTGATAAGGTTGGAGACATATTCGCTAATTGCGCTGATGGGAAAGCTAAATAAAAAGCCAATTTTGTCGGTACGGCGACGACGGAGGTTACGGGCGGTGGCGCTGGGATAATATCCCATCTGGCTGGCGCAGTCCAGGACACGGGCTTTTGTTTTGGGGGAAACATCGGGGTAATCGTTCAGAGCCTTGGAGACGGTGGAAACCGCCAGATTTAGATGTTGGGCAATGTCTTGAATAGTAACCGTCATTGGTTTTCCATTTCTCTAAATCGTTTTCGGCAACACCATAATAGCACGAAAACGTTTTCGAGTCAAGGGCGATTTTATTTTTGGTGAAGCTTGGACCGGGTCGAAAATTTGCCTCCGGCTTCATCCTGATTTAGACTCTGTCAGGAAAACCTAATCTTCCGGCGTAGTCCGGCTATCGAGATAAAAATGGAAAGTTACACCAAAAGTTACACGATGGCGATCCGGGATTTTCAACAGGCTCGTAACGAAGCGCTGAAGGAAGAGTTTTGGTCTAAAATTACCGGAGAGTCAAGCGATTTAATTTCGTACGATGAGGTCAAAACAAAGCTAAAATTTATTGGCAGTTCCCGCAAAGGGTTGCGGGATATCCCACTGGATGCCATCATTGGCAGTGTAGGCCGTTACAGCGACTTTACCCGCAAATTCAATCCTCGTCAGGATTCTGATGCCGAGCGATGGGCCAATATCGAAGTGAAAACAGTGGGGGCGGAAGGTCTGCCCCCCATTGAAGTTTACAAAGTAGGGGAAACCTATTTTGTTATCGACGGCAACCACCGGGTTTCCGTAGCCCGCCACCTCGGTTTTAAAACCATCGAGGCCTATGTTACCGAAATCGAAACCAGAGTTCCGCTACCCCCCAATGCCCAACCGGACGATATTATCTTACGGGCACGGTATATCGCGTTTCTGGAAAAGACCGGGCTAGATAAGCTACGCCCTGATGCCAACCTGACCGTGACTGTGCCCGGCCAATACCGCGTCCTTGAACAGCACATCGAACTGCACCGAAAAATGATGGAAATTGAACGCGGGCAAGAAATTACCAATCAAGATGCTGTACTTGACTGGTACGATAATGTCTATTCGGTGGTCGTCAATGTCATCAGAGAACAGAATATTCTCAAGCATTTTCCCCGCCGAACCGAAACTGACATTTATCTGTGGATTTCCGGTTACCGGCTTATGCTGCAAAACAGCGAAGAATGGGGGCTGGCTCCTCACCCCAATGAAAACAACGAAATTTCCCCAGACTCGCTGGATATGCCTGCTTTCGGTTTTTTACCCCGCCTGGCCACAAAATTACGAAACGGGATGTCTACAACACCACTTGAGGCCGATGACATAGCTCCCGGTGAGTGGCGCCGGGGATTGCTGGTGGGGCAAATTAAAAAACGAACCAAACGTCTGTTTCGACTGTTTACCAACATTCTGGTGCCGGTCAGTGGCGACGAGGTGGGCTGGTATGCTCTGCATCAGGCGCTGGGTATTGCCCGCCGGGAAGGGGGGCGGCTGGTAGGGTTGCACATTATTCCGGAGCCGGAGCAGACCACCTCGACCGTAGAGCCGGCCAGAGCCTACTTTAACCGTCATTGCACCAAAGCCGGAATCCCAGGCCGGTTAACCATCAAAGCCGGTAACGTGGCCCAGACAATTTGCGACTATTCTCGCTTTGTAGACCTGACTGTCATCAAATTGAACCATCCGCCGGCCACCCAGCCCTTGGCCCGCCTGGAATCCGGCCTGCGAACCATCATCCGACAATGCAGAAGCCCTATCCTGACCGTTCCTCAGGCCTTTGTTTATCCTCTAGACCGGGCGTTACTGGCCTACGACGGCAGCCCCAAAAGTCGAGAAGCCCTATTCCTGGCCACTTACCTGGGCAGTCGCTGGCAAATCCCTCTGACAGTTGTAACTGTCACCGACCGGGCCACAAGTAGCGAAATCCTGACCGAAGCTAAATCTTATTTAGCACCCTATAACATCAATGTCACGTTTGTCGCGCAAACAGGCCCCGCCGCCGAAGCAATTATCACAACCAGCCAGGAAAATAGCTGCGATCTCATCATTATGGGCAGCTATGGCTACAATCGAATGCTGGAACTGGTGTTGGGCAGTACGGTTGATGAGGTACTCCGCACCAGTACCGTACCCACCCTGATTTGTCGCTGAGTAAACATCAGACTGGCCTTTTGATTACCATTATTCCCCCTGCGGTACTGTTGGAACCTTGCAAAATACAACAAAAATGTTATTATAAAGCCGACTGAATGCCTCTAAATGCCCCTAAAGAAGGAGTCAACTATGGCTGAAGAAGTTGGCTGCGCCAGACCCACTGGTGCCAGCGTAACTGCACAACAATCCGAAGAAAGTAAAGAAGTTTCAACAACTGCCCAGGAGGAAATAACAATGGTTCAAGCCCGCGTCGGCAAACCGGCGCCGGATTTTCAGGCGCCGTCTTACTATCAAGGCAAATTTTCCAGCGTAAAACTATCGGACTATTTAGGCAAATGGGTTCTGCTCTGCTTTTATCCCGGAGATTTCACCTTTGTCTGAGCGACTGAATTGGCGGCAGTTGCCGCCCGGTATCAGGATTTGCAGGACCTGGGTGTAGAAATTATTTCTGTAAGCGTCGACAGTATTTTTGTCCACAAAATGTGGAACGACCATGAGTTGGTCAAAATGGTTGATGGTGGCATCCCCTGGCAAATGGCCTCCGATGGCGCCGGCAATGTCGGCAAAATATACGGCGTTTACGATGAAGATGCAGGTGTTGAAAACAGAGGTCGCTTTATCATTGACCCCGACGGCGTTATTCAGGGCATCGAAATCCTCACTCCGCCGGTAGGCCGTAACATCGAAGAGACCATTCGTCAGGTGCAGGCCTTCCAACTGGTTCACAATTCTGAAGGCAAAGAAGCAACCCCGGCAGAATGGCAACCCGGCAAACCCACCCTCACCCCCGGCCCCAATCTGGTGGGGAAAGTATGGGAAGTGTGGAAACCTTAATCTGAATAAATTAAGCATTCAGTCAAAAAATAACAAAAAAGGGGCTGTCCATCAAATCGGACAGCCCCTTTTGCAATGCAGCACTTAAAATTGAAAGCTACTTAAGACAACCCGGCCATTGCCTGAGCCAAATCGGCCTTGAGGTCATCAATGTGCTCCACCCCCACCGACAGTCGAATTAAAGCCGGGTCAATCGCCAAATCAGACTCCGCCATCGAGGCGTGGGTCATCCCTGCCGGCAGTTCTGCCAGCGACTCCACCCCACCCAACGACACGGCCAACACAAACAGTTTGGTGCGGGTCACTATTTGGCGGGCGGCTTCAAAGCCACCTTTCGGTATCATAGAAATCATCCCGCCAAAATCCCGCATCTGACGTTTGGCCAGGTCGTGTTGGGGATGGTCGGAAAGGCCGGGGTAATTTACCTGAGCCACCGCGGGCTGCTCCGTCAACCACTCGGCCAAGGCCATCGCATTTTGGCAATGTCGTTCTACACGAAGCGGCAGAGTCTTGATGCCCCGCATCAGCAGCCAGCTATCGTATGGCCCGGCCACCGCCCCGGCGCTGAACTGCAACATCGCCAGCTTTTCGTACAGGGCATCGTCGTTGAGCATGACCGCCCCCAATACCAAGTCGGAGTGACCGCCCAGATATTTGGTGGCGCTGTGAACCACAATATCCGCGCCCAGCGCCAGTGGCTGCTGCAAAACCGGCGTGGCAAAGGTGTTGTCCACGGCCAGCAAAATATTGTGAGCGTGAGCCAGTTCTGCCAGGTCGGCAATGTCCATCACTTTGAGCCGGGGATTGGTGGGTGTTTCCAGCCAGGCCATTTTGGTGTTGGGCCGGATGGCCTGCCGTACCGAGTCCAAATCGGCCATATCCAGCCAGGTTACATCAATACCGGCCTGTTTGATGACGTTTTCCACCAGTCGGAACATCCCGCCGTACACATCATCCGTCACCAGCAGGTGGTCGCCGGGGTGCAGCAGACGGGTCACGGCATCGATAGCGGCCATTCCGGAGGCAAAGGCCAGGCCATAGGCAGCCCCTTCCAGCGCAGCCAGATTGGCTTCCAGCGCGGCCCGGGTGGGGTTGCCGGGTCGGGAATAAATATAGCCTTTGGTTTCGTCGCGGCTGGGACCATCCAGCACAAAGGTAGAAGTCTGATAGATGGGCATTGTCACCGCCCCGGTAGTGGGGTCCGGCTTTTGTCCGGCGTGGATAGCCAGGGTTTCTAATTTGTAGGGCTGGGTCATAGTTCGTGCTCTCCTTAAATTATTTCAAATTTTTGGGCGATGCGCCGGGCCTCGGTTTTGATGGCGGTCTCATCCAGAGTCAATACCTGCCGGTTTTGCATCACCATTTGCCCATTGATGATGACAGTTTGCACGTCGGCTTTATTGACGGCGTACACCAGATGGGAATACAGATCAAACAGTGGGGTCAGGTGAGGCCGGTCGAAATCAACCAGAATGATGTCGGCCCGTTTACCCGGCTCCAGCGAACCAATTTTGTCGCCCAGGCCCAACGCTCTGGCCCCATTGACGGTCGCCATTTGCAGAGCCTGCGACGCGGGCAAGGCGGTAGAATCAAACAGCAATCCTTTTTGCAGCAAGGCCGCGGTCTGCATCTCGCCCCACATATCGAGGTCGTTGTTGGTGGCGGCCCCGTCGGTACCCAGCGCCACGTTGACGCCCGCTGCCAGCATATCGGCCGCGCGGGCCATCCCGGAGCCAAGTTTCAAGTTCGATTCCGGACAGTGAGCCACAGACGCACCCCGCCGGGCCAGCAGCTCGATTTCGTCATCGCGCAGATGCACGCCGTGGGCCAGCAATGTTTTGGGGCCAAGCAGCCCCAGGCTGTCGAGATATTGGATGGGTGTTTGCCCGTACCGCTCCACAATAGTCGCCACCTCGGCGCGGGTTTCGGAGGCGTGGGTCACAAACAGCAGGTCGAACTCCTCTTGCATCTGCCGCGCTTTTTCCAACAAATGGGTGGGAACAGTGTACGTGGCGTGAACCTGCATACAACATTCAATCAAGGCATCGTTTTGATAGCGAGCCAAAAAATCACGGGCCGCCGCTTCCCGCTCGGTGGGTTGAATTCCATCGGGGCCGATAAAATCCATAAAACTGGGGCCGTTCACCAACCGAAACCCGACCTCGCGAGCCAAATCGGTGGTTTCAACTCGCTGCCAGTACATATCCGCGGCGGTGGTGGTGCCGCTCTGGATCATTTCGATAAAGGCCAGCGCCGAGCCAATCCGCACATTTTCGGCAGTGGCATATCTGTTTTCAATCTGCAAGATTTTTTTCAGCCACGGCTCCAGGTTAATGTCATCGGCAAAGCCGCGGAACAGAGTCATTGCGGCGTGGGTGTGGGTGTTGACCAGCCCCGGCATAATGATTTGACCGGCCGCGTCCAGCGTGCTTTGGGCCGCCACCTGGGCCTCGACTTCGGATCGAGGGCCAACGAGCACAATCTCCGCGCCGTCAATCGCCACCGCGCCATCATCAAAAATTTGGCCGGCTGAGTTCATCGTCACCACCGGGCCACCGGTGATGAGCAGCGTAATGGATTTCTGGTTTTGAGTCATTTGCTATTTTCTCGACAGCAACTGTGAATTGCACCAAAAAACAGGACACGGACTCAGGGTGAATCCGTGTCCCATTTCAACAAAACTGCTAATTATGTCATCAGGCTTTTAATCTAAATCCTCAACAAACTGTTCCCGACCGGACAGCATAAAGCTGGCAATTATTATCAGGATGAGGAAGGGCAAAACGCCGACCCAGACAGCCACGCTGCCGGATTCGCCGGAGAAGCCGTAAACCTGCTGACCGGCTGCCCCCAGGGCCACCATAATCCCCACAATCAAACCGCCCAGCGAGCCGACAATCATCAGGATGGAGCCAATCATCGTGGCAAAGCCGGGAGCCACATCTTCTTCGTCCATAATATCAGTCCAGAGCAAGCCCCACCGTTTGACCCGCGGGTAAAGCAGCGACAACAGAATGGGGCCAAGCAAAAAGACCGCGGCAAAGTTATTAACGGTGATGGTGATGGCCAAAAAGGCATAAGGCACCATCCCGGCCAAATCCAGATACCAGGCAATGATGATAGCGCAAGCCGCCGAGGCGGTCAAGGCGACCAGTTCAAAAGCAATAATTTTGCTGACGGTGTTGGTGGTCGGAGCCGGGTCTTTTTTGGTGACCAGGCCAAAGGTTGCCACCCACATTTTGTACGGCACAAAGCCCAGGAAGAAGTTGCCAAAGAATCCAAAAATTGAACCCGGTCCCAGCGTACCGCCAAACAGGTCGCCAATGGTATTGCCGATGGCAGCGCCCCAGGCTCCAGCCGGCCCAAACAGCAGGCCAAAGACCGGCGGAAATACGTTGGCCGGTCGAACTTCGGTGATGCCCGGCACAATGGGGATACCGCCCTTGAAAACAATCAAAAATGCGGCGTAAATCGCAGCTGACAAGGCCACCAGAATAATCATTCTGGTGTTTTTCCACATTGAAAATACTTCTCTCATAATATTTTCCCTCCTGATTTGGAAATGATTTAGAAAAATAATAGATACCGTGGCAGAAAATCAACGATTATACAATAGGCGAGCCTCCTGTTAATAGTCGGTTGGTTGATTGATTGATTGATTGATTGATTGGTTGGTTGGTTTGATGGCTAGTTTGTCGAACACAACTAACCAACCACCCTAACCCTCTGCGGGGGGGTGCATCATCATTACCGCCTCAGAACAAACACAATCGAGCGGCTCAGGGCTTTCCAGGGTTTTGATGAACAAGGCCAGTAGTTTGGCCCGCACCTCATCTACCCCCTCGCGCACAATTTCGATGGCGCCGGGCATAATGCCAGAAGCCCAATTAATAGAGAGGGCCACCGCGGCGTAATGCATCCCCAATTCCCGGGCCAAGGTCACTTCCGGTACGCCGGTCATCCCCACTACGTCGCCGCCCAGTTGGGTGAACATCTTGATTTCGGCGGGGGTTTCAAAGCGGGGGCCGTTGGTGGTAACGTAAGTTGAATGGGGGTAGACCGTCAAATCGAATTCCGGCGCCAGCTTGAGTAGCTGTCGGCCCAAAGCCGGGCAATAGGGCCGACTCATTTCGGTATGAGCCAGGCCGGACGCGCCGCCATCGAAAAAGGTCAAATCCCGGCCGGTGGTAAAATCAAGAAAATCGGTCAGCAGGGCCAGCCCGGCGGGGGGGATTTCCGGATTGATGGAACCGACCGCAAAGGCCGCCAAAATTTTCTCGACGCCCAGCATTTGCAAGGCTTTGGCATTGGCCCGGTAGTTGATTTTGTGAGGCGGGGTATGATGCTCCGGGCCGTGCCGGGTGAGAAAAACCAGATGATCCGCCGCGCCCTGCCCCAAATGCACCAGGGCCGGGCCGTAGGGTGTTTCAACCGTTTGCGATTTAAGGGTCAGGCCGGGAACATCATAAATGCCGGTTCCGGCTACAATGGCTACGCGCATAAAATTCTCCAAATGCTGACAGGCTCAACCAAAATAACGGGCCAGGTCGTAGGCGCTCAGGATACCGTGGCGGGTAATCACCCCGGCAACCAGATGGGGTGGCGTGATGTCGAAGGCCGGGTAATAGGCCGGAATTTCATCTACCGTGGTGGGGGTGCCCCGGCACAGACGCATCTCGGCCGGGTCCCGCTCCTCAATGACGATAGAAGGCCGGTCGGGGCTTTCTTTGTCCGGCCCCCACGAAAAGACAAAATAGGGCACGCCGTGATAATGGGCGGCGATGGCAATCTGAAAGGTGCCAATTTTGTTGACGACGTGGCCGTCGAGCGTGACCAAATCGGCGGCGGTGAAATATTTTTGCACTTTGCCCTGCGACAGCACGTAGGCGGGCATATTGTCGCCGATGATTTGGACGGGCACGCCCACCTCGTGGACGCTGGGGGCAGTCAGCCGGGCGCCCTGCAGATAGGGCCGGGTTTCCGGGGTAAAGACCCGGATATCTTTGCCGTCCTGTTTGGCCATCGCCACGGCCAAAATAAATGATGTTTCGGCAAAGCACATCGTGAGGATGCCGTCCCCATCATCAATCAAATCTGCTCCCAGCCGGCCCCGAATGGCGTAATTGTCGTAAACCCGGTCCCGGGTGCGCTCAATCCAGGCCAGAATAGATTGCTCCAGCGAGTCGCCCTGGGCGATGGCTTCTTCAACTATCTCCATCACATCGGCCAGGCGGCGGGCCAGGGCGGTGTTGGTGGGCCGGGTATTGACCAGCCGGGTACGGGCTTGCTCCAGATGGGGGCGGGCGGTTTGGGCCGGTTTGCCGTCAACCTGCCGGGCGGCCATGGCCATGGCGTACACTGCGGCCATCCAGGGGCCGCCCCCCTGCGTCACCATCGTTTCGATGGCCCGGGCTACGCTTTCCACATCGGGGCAGCGCACCAGCTCTTTTTTGAAAGGGTACTCGCGCCGATTGCCAATCAGCACTACGCCGTCTTCGTAGCGGGCTACGTTGTCGCGGCGCAGCAAAAACGGTAACAAATGGTCAATAGATTCGGTCATTGGATACTCCTGTCCCCCCTTGAATATAACGGTACGTGTCACTCGTGGGGCGTTCTCGTCGCCGGCGTGCTACCGCGACTGAGTCTACCGCCTCAATAAGTTTAACACCGATGAAAATTATCGGTTATGAATTTGGCTAAAATTTAATCAAACCGGGGATGGTGCCATAGCCCATTATCCGCAAATAGATGACAGCCAGCACATAAATTGCGCCGAAAGCCAGCAAGATATAATCGAGCTTGCCCATATGCAACTGCAAATAAAAGGTGCGGTCTTCGCGGGCGCCAAAGCCTTTCGACTCCAGGGCCATCCCA
>Ga0180435_10005869_pt1 | contig 11870 bp, 7 predicted proteins | sample SS_ome_3_FD_132467 | JGI IMG/M metagenome (GOLD analysis project Ga0180435, IMG submission 132467) | Hypersaline lake sediment archaeal communities from the Salton Sea, California, USA - SS_3_S_1 metaG | ecosystem: Environmental > Aquatic > Non-marine Saline and Alkaline > Hypersaline > Sediment...
ACCCGCTCGGCGGGCATACCCATCCCCTGGGCGAGGGCCACGAAATCCGTTGTCGGATCGGACAGGTCGAGCATCGGCGCCGAGCGGTCCCCGGCCGCTCCTGCCCCGGTGCGGACAAGTTCCAGTCGCAGAATCGCGTAGGCGGCGTTGTTGAAGATCACCGTGGTGATGTCGAGGCGTTCACGCACCTGGGTCCACAGCGCCTGGATGGTGTACATGGCGCTTCCGTCCGCCTGCAACGACAGCACCGGCCGGTCCGGCGCAGCCAGGGCGGCGCCGGTTGCCACCGGCAGACCCTGCCCGATCGCACCGCCGGTGAGGGTGAGAAGGCTGTGCCGCGGAGCGCCCGCCAGGGCCGCCGGAAGTGCGACCCCCGAGGTGTTGGCCTCGTCGACGACGACGGCGTTCTCGGGCAGGGTGGCCGCGACGGCCATCGCCAGGTTGTTGACGTCGAGGTCGGCTGCGGGGACATCCACCTGCTGGGCCTCGGCCAGCACGGGCTGGGTTCCGGGGGCGACCCGGTCGGCGAGTCGTTCCAGGGCGCCGGCGACATCCTGATCCGGATCGGCCAGACGAACCATCGAGCAGCCCGGGGGAACCAGGTCGCCGACCTTGCCGGGGTAGCCGAAGAATGACACCGGTGCCGTGGCGCCGGCCAGCACCAGGGTCTCGACGGTATTGAGCTGATACTGGGCAGCCTCGGGGATGTATCCGAGGCGTTCGACGGCCGGAAGCCCCGCACCTTCCTCCAGGCGTGCCGGGAAGGTCTCGACGAGCAGTCGCGCGCCGGTGCCCGCCGCGATCCGGCTTGCTGCGCGCAGTCCGGGTTCGCTGAGCGCATTTCCGCCGAGCAACATCAGCGTCGCCGCACCTGCCTGCAACGCCGCCGCGGCGCCGTCCAGGGCGCCGTCGGCGACCGGCGGCAACGGTGGCACCGGACGGGGGTACGCCAGCATTCCGCCCTCGTCCCACGAAACGTCAGCGGGCAGAACGAGAGTGGCGATCTGCCCGCGGTTGGCCGCCTCCAGGGCGCGCATCGCGTCATCGGCGACGTCGCGGGAGGTTCCGCTGGTGTGCACCCATCCGGAGACGGAGCGGGCGACCGCCTCGATGTCGGACTGCAGGGGGGCGTCGTACCGCACGTGGTCGGTCGCGTGGGCGCCCACGATGCACACCATCGGGGTGTGGGCCCGACGCGCATTGTGCAGATTGGCCAGACCGTTGCCCAGGCCGGGCCCGAGGTGCAGCAGCACCGCTGCCGGCCGGCCCGAGACCCGTGCGTAGCCGTCGGCCGCGCCGGTGGCCACACCCTCGAACAGTCCCAGCACCCCGCGCATCTCCGGCACGTCGTCGAGGGCGTGGACGAAGTGCATCTCCGAGGTGCCCGGGTTCATGAAGCAGATGTCGACCCCGGCGGCCACCAGACTGCGGATCAGCGACTGCGAACCGTTCACCGTGTCCTCCTCGGGGATGTCGGCCAGCCCGGAGCATACCGAGCGGAGTACGCGGCGGCGCCGTGCCAGTACCGTGGACCGGGAGGGAATCTCCGGAAAGGACAGGGCTTGGCAGCGCCGGTAGGAGTAGTGCTCGGCTACGACGGATCGCCCCAGGCCGCCGAGGCCATCGAGACCGCGGCGGCGCTCTTCCCGGGCGCACACGCCTGGATCACCTATCTGTGGTCGCCGCCCTTCGCCAGCGACGCGGTGCGGCGCCGGCTGTGGGAACGCGCCGCCGATGTCAACGACCTGATCGCACTGGTGGAACGGGAGGGTGAACTGGAGGCGAGGCGGGTCACCGCCATGGGGATGACGTTGGCGCGTGCGGCCGGGTGGCAGTCCGAACCGCTGTTGCAGCGGTCCTGGACGGCCGAGGGGGCCGCCCTGGCGCAGTCCGCCGAGTCGGTGGGCGCCGATCTGGTGGTGGTCGGCTCCCGAGGTCTCGGCGGGTCCGACGCGCTGCTGGGCAGTGTGTCCGACATGGTGGTCCACTACTGCCGGTGTCCGGTCGTGGTGGTCCCGCACCCGATGCTCTCGGCTGAGCACGAAGCGGTGGTCAACGGCCCGGTGGTCCTCGGCTGGGACGGTTCGGCGGGTTCGTTGGCCGCCTACGCCTCGGCGCGGGCGCTGTTCCCGTCCCGGCAGATCGTCGCGGTGTCAGTGGGCGAGACCGCCCAACCCCCGCCACCGGGTGCGGACTCCGACTCGCTGGTCACCCACGTCACCGTCGATCGCGGCCGCGGGTTCGGTCATCGCCCGGTCGTCAATGCCCTGCTCGATGCCGCCGCCGACCGAGACGCCGCCGTGGTGGTGGTGGGTTCCCGGGGTCGTTCGGCGGCCCGGGAACTGCTCATCGGCAGCGTCGCAATGGGGACGCTGCACCACAGCCACCGGCCGGTCATGGTGGTCGCCAACCCGCCCACCCCGGGCTGACCCGAGCCGGTCAACGTCGGCCGCGCAACCACTTCTCCACCCCGACGATCAGGCTGATTCCGGTGGCGATGGCGAAGATCCGCAACCAGGCGCCGGCGCTGATCGGGGCGGTCTGGAACACCGTGTTCATCGCCGGCAGGTAGGTGAATGCCGCCTGGGCCGCTGCCTGCACGGCGACTCCGACGATCAGCCAACGATTGCTGAAAATCCCTATCCGCCAGACGGTTCGGGTCAACGACCGGCAGTTGAACAGATAGAACGCCTCGACCGCGACGAAGAGGTTGACCGCGGCGGTACGGGCTTCGGGCAGGGAGGCCCCGTTGCGCAGTTCCCACTCGAACAGGTACCAGGCCGCGATCACCATCAGTAGCGAGACCAGCATGATCCGACCCATCAGGGCACGGGTCAGCAGTGGCTGGTCGGGGTCGCGCGGCGGGCGGGCCATGATGCCCGCCTCCTTGGGCTCGAAGGCCAGCATCAGGCCCAGGGCGACGGCGGTGGTCATGTTGATCCAGAGGATCTGGGTCGGCAGGATCGGCAGGGCCGCGCCGAGAGCGATCGCCACCAGGATCACCAGGCCCTCGGCGACGTTGGTGGGCAGTGTCCAGGTGATGAACTTGGTGAGGTTGTCGAAGACTCCGCGGCCCTCCTCCACCGCCGCTTCGATGGTGGCGAAATCGTCGTCGGTCAGCACCATGTCGGCGGCGTCCTTGGCCACCTCGGTGCCGCTGCGGCCCATCGCCACCCCGATGCCGGCCTGGCGAAGCGCCGGAGCGTCGTTGACGCCGTCGCCCGTCATCGCCACGACATGACCACGACGCTGCAATGCCTCAACCAGTCTCAGCTTCTGCTCCGGGGACACCCGCGCCAGTACCCTGGCCCGCTCGACGTGGTCGGGCAGTTCGTCGGAGGGAAGTTCGGCGAGTTCGGCGCCGGTGATCACCGCGCCCTCGGCCGGGCAATCCCCGTCGAGCAGACCGACGCTGGCGGCGATGGCCCGGGCGGTGCCGGCATGGTCGCCGGTGATCATCTTCACCTCGATCCCGGCCGAATGGCAGGCGGCCACCGCGGCCGCCGCCGCCTCGCGCGGAGGGTCCAGCATGGCCTGCAGTCCGGTGAGGATGACCTCGCCGCGCAGAGCGTCGCCGTCAAGCCCGGCCCGGTGGGTGTGGGTCCGCACACCGGTGGCCAGCACCCGCAGTCCCTGCCCGGCCAGCCGGGCGGACTCGGCCAGAACCGCGGATCGGTCCAGGGGCATTTCGGTGCCATCGGCGGCCATCTGGGCGCCGCACAGGTCGACCATCCGCTCCACGGCGCCCTTGACCAGGGTTACCCGATCCTCCCCGGACTGGTGCAGGGTCGCCATGTACTGACGCTCGGAGCTGAACGGGATCGTCTCCAGCCGGGGCAGTCGGGCGCGCACCTGTTCGGAGGTGATCCCCGCCTTGGCGGCGACCACCAGCATCGCCGCCTCGGTGGGGTCTCCGGTGATGACCCACTGCTGCTCGTCCTGCTGCTCGTCACGGTAGAGCGTGGCGTCATTACAGGCGGCCGCCGCCAACAGCGACCACCGCAGAGCATCGTCGGACTCCGGGTCTGCCGGCTCGGCCCCCTCGGCAAGCAGCGCACCTTCGGGGGCGTACCCCGAACCGGTCACCCGGACCGACCGCGTCGGAGTCCAGATCTCGCGGACGGTCATCTGGTTCTCGGTCAGGGTGCCGGTCTTGTCGGCGCAGATCACCGTGGTGCTACCGAGGGTCTCGACGGCGGGAAGCCGGCGGATCACGGCGCGGCGCCGCGCCATCCGCGCGACGCCGATGGCCAGGGTGATCGTCACCGCGGCGGGCAGGCCCTCGGGGATCGCCCCGACCGCCAGGGCCACCGCGGCGGTGAACGTCTCCACGGTGTCCTGGCGGCGCAGCAGACCGGCGGCGAAGGTGACCGCGGCCAGGCCCAGGATCGCCACGGTGAGGATCTTGCTGAATCGGGCCAGCTTGGCCGTCAGCGGTGTCGCGAGCACTTCGGCGGCGCCAACGAGCCGGTGGATCTGGCCGATCTCGGTCTGCGCACCGGTGGCCACCACCACACCGGCGGCGTTGCCCCCGGTCACCAGAGTTCCCGAATGCACCATGTTGAGGCGGTCGGCCACCGGCGTCCCCTCCGGCAGCACCGCATCGTTTTTGGCCACCGGAACCGACTCCCCGGTCAGCGCGGATTCGTCGACCCGGATCTCGGTCTCGCGCAGCAACCGGATGTCGGCGGGCACCTTGTCGCCGGCCTCGACGACCACCAGGTCGCCGGGGACCAGGGCCGCGGAGGCCACCCTTCGCTCCCGGCCGTCGCGGACCACCCGGGCCTCGGTGTGCACCATCTCGCGCAGGCTCTGCAGGGCCGCTTCGGCTTTGGACTCCTGGATGAAGCCGACGGCGGCGTTGACCAGAACAACGGCGAAGATCACGGCCGAGTCGATGTACTCATGCAGTCCGGCGGTGATGGCCCCGGCGGCCAGCAGCACGTAGATCAGCGGATGGTGGAACTGGCGCAGAATCCGGCGCGCCAAGCCACTGCTGCGCGGTGCGGGCAGCGCGTTGGGCCCGAACCGGTCGAGGCGGTCGGCGGCCTCGGCCTCGGTCAGGCCCTCGCGGGGATCGGTGTTGAGCAGCAGCACGACCTCGTGGGCCGGCAGCGTGTGGTGGGAGTTCGTCTCGACCGTCGCCGGTAGGGGCAAGTGCTACCTCCCCCCGCTGGAACCCTCGTTCGAGCCCTCCGCCGGTCCTTCGGTGATCAGCACGGGCACCGCGCAGTGCTCGATCAGATCAGAGGACACCCGACCCAGCCACCGGGCGGCGCCCCGGCCCCGACGGCCCACCACCACAAGATCCATGTCCTGCTCCTCGGCGAAGCGGCGCAAGGTCGGTCCGGCCGGGCCGGTGAGCACCTCGGTGTGCACGGCGGCGGCGGTGTCGACTCCGGAAGACAGGTCGGCCAATCGTGCGGCAGCCGCCTCGATATCGGCCGGGCTGACGTCGGCTGCCTCGAAATGAACGACCTCGGCGAGCACCAGAACCCCGCAGTTCGGGCCGAGCAGCCGCACCGCGGTCCGCAGCGCACGGTCGGCGTCGTCGGAGCCGTCGCAACCGACCAGAACCCGGGCCCGGTCGGCCCCCTGCCGCCGCGGCGGGGGCGCTCCCCCCGCCCCGAACCCGGCGACCGCCGGGCGCCGCCGCACCCGTTCCAGCGCGATCGGGATGAACAGCGGGCCCAACGGCAGGGCGATCAGCGCCCACATCGGGTCATAACCGCGCCGCGCCATCCACAGCCCGGAGGCCAGCCCGATCAGCGGCCACGCCACGGCGATGATGATGACAACCGTCGGGTTCATGACTTCGACTCTGCCAGAGTCCGCCCCCGGGTTGTGGCCGGGCGCTGCGGCGGACCTCTCATGTCAGACCCCCCTGGGAGAATGAGCGGCATGTTCGAGACGACACCGCCGCAGCCCGTGCCCGACAGCCCCGCCGACCTGGCCGACCCGACCGAACTGGCCGATCTGGCCGATCCGGTCGCCGGTGTGACCGGCGTCGAGCTGTCCCGCCGGTTCACCCGGCTCGCCCTGAGCTGGCTGGAACCGATGGTCTCCGACCTCGCCGACGACGAGGCGCTGCTGCGTCGCACCGGCGGGACCGAACTGGCCGCCCAGATCATCGCCCAGAAGTTCTACCGCCGCCTCGATCCCCAGGTCTTCCTGTTGGTGCGCCGAAGCGTGCCGCTGGCCGCCGCCGCCGCCGTGCTGGACTGTGTCGAAGACCTGCTGCGTGCCCGGTTCACCGAGGTGGTGGACACCGCGGCGGGCTACCTGCTCAGCCATGACCGCGATGTGGCGATCCAGATGGCCGCCACCGCCATCACCATGGCCGCCCGGGAGGTGCGTGCCGCCGCGGCGCAGATCATCGTCGACGCCAACGCGGCGGAGACGGCGGAGGTGACTGAGCCGTAGAGCGCCGGAGTTCAGCGGGGAGCGAGGTAGCCGACCGGACCGGACGCCAGGCACACCGCCAGGGCAGCTGTCTCAGCCTGGACGGCGATCTGCTGACCGGCCCCCGAGAGCCGAACGTAGACCCGGTTCAGTCCTGGTTTGACCGGCACCCGGGTCGGCGTCCCGACCGGCAGTGAGAGCTGCATGGTCCCCTCGGTGTTGGCCAGATAGTTGATCTCCGCGGTCCACTCTGCCGGCAGCAGCGGCCCGTCCATCGGCAGGCTGACGGGTTCGTCGGGTTGCAGGAAGTATCCGCAGCGGGGCCGGGGGCCGGGCAGCACGGCACGCACCCAGGTCACCTCGGCGTCGACCACGTGGCCGGCGGCGTCCAGCATGCGGAGCTGATCGGTGGACCCGGCGAACTCCGGCCGATCGCGGATCAGTGCGAACAGGTGGCTCGCCAGGTTCTGCGGACCCACCACCCGGTTCAGCACCAGGGGATCGACCTCCTGGTCGAGCAGTGGGGCCGGCGAGGCCGCCCTGGCTTGGGCCAGACCCCGGATCGCGTTGTGCAGATACGGTTTGGTCGGGCTGTCCCGCCAACTCGACAGGAAGGTGGCCGTCGAGACCAGGCTGCTGGCGATGAATGCGACCGCCGCCGCGCTGACCACCGCGGTGCGGCGCGGGCCGGCGTCAAGCCACCCGGGACCAGCCCGATTGGGCGCGCTCAGACCGACCGCGGCCAGGATCGCCAGGACCCAGACCAGATCCGGCAAGTAGCGCAGGGTCTGGGCCAGTTCCAGTGCGGTGAACTCCGAGGACCGCATCAGATAGATCGGAACCTGGCTGGCGGCGGCATAGCCGGCCGCCACCAGCCATACCGCCCACACGCGTTGTTTGCGCAGCAGCGAGATCGCCACCGCCACCGCCAGTGCGGCCGCGCCCAGGACCGTAGCAGCCGTCGGTGGCGTCGCCCACGGTGAGGCCGGAGCCCAGCGCTGCCACTGCCAGGGGCCACCCACCAGCGCGGGCAGGATGCCGTGAGTCACCGAGCGCCGCAACAGATCCCATGTCATCGTCAGATCCGAACTCCACCGCCGCTGGTCGACCAGCATCAGGTAGAGCGCCGTCCAGGCCGCAGTCAGAACGAGTGCCGGCACCCACAGCCGGATGCCATCGCGCCACGCCCGGTGAACCGCGGACAGCCCACCCGGGAGCCCGCCGTGGACGTAGTACACCAGTGTCACGACGCTGAACGCGACGAACGGGATCACCGCGGCCTTCTCGAAGAACAACAGGCCGGTCAGATAGGCCAGCATCGCGGTGACGGCATGGCGCCCGTTTCCGGTGCGCACCAGCAGGATCGCCTCCGCGCACACCACCGCCAGGGCGGCCAGCATCGGCAGGCTGTTGAGCCCGGCCGTCCACCAGGCGAATCCGGGAACCGCCATCGGGGTGAAGAGCGCGAAACACAGCGGCACCAGCAGCACCGGGCGCCAGCCGAGGATCACCCACAGCGCCCGCAGCAACGCCGTCGACGCCAGCAGCTGCAAAACCAACAGGCTCACCGCCGGCCAGGTCCACACCAGCGGAGCCAGCCGGGTGATCACCCCGCCGAGCAAGAACGCCGCCGGCATGACGTGTCCGTCGTGGTCGGTCAGCAGATACTGTGCGGACAGCAGCGGTTGGGTTCCGGATCGACCCACCAGGATCAGGTCGTCCCAGTAGAAGTAGCCGCCGAAGGCCACCACGGCCCGCACCGCCAGGTGGGCCGCGATGAGGGCGGCCGCGGCGGCGGCGACCGGTGCTATGCGCGGAACCCGGAGCGACACGGCCCGACTGTACGCAGCCGCGGCCGTCCGGTCGGCCGGGGTCCGCGTGGGCAGCTGCGGGTCCGCGCTCAGCCGGCCCTGCTCAGGGCGGTCAGGTGCACGGCGACTCCCACGATCGGGCCGCACAGCAGAGCCAGCACGGTGCGGGTCTGCAACTCCATCGGCAGGCTGAGCACCAGTGCGGCGGCGAACGTGGCGCCGATCCAGCCCAGCGCGTAGGCCCGGTGCGCGGCGGCGGCCACCGCCGCGAAACCGGTCACCGTTAGCAGAGCGACGCTCACCGCCCCGGCCGTCAGCCACGCCAGCAGCACACCGCTGGTCTGGTACTGCGCGCCGAAGGCGACGCGCAGCAGCCACGGACCCAGCGTCGCCGCGGCAAGCACCCCCAGCATTCCGACCGCCAGCACCACCGCCGCTGGACCGAGCAGGGCGCGCAAGCGCGCACCGGGCCGGTCGGCGAAGTGGGCGACCAGATTGCCCTGAAGGGCCGTCAGCGGAACCAGCAGGGGGGCCCGGGTCAGCGTCACCGCGAGAATCACCACCCCGCCCGCCGCCCCAAGTTCCCCCGAGGTCGCCTTGAGCAGGACCGGAAACCCCATCACCAGGACCGCACTGGCCGCCGCCGCGGCGGTCGAATGAAACGCGCCGCGAAGGTAGCGCCGGACCCCGCCGTAGGTGCTAAGTCTCGCCGCGCTTCGGGCCCCGCCCGAGAGTGCCAGCACCAGCAGCCAGGCCACCGACCCGGCCACGGTGGCCCACAGGAACCCCCCGAGGCCCCAACCGGCCAGGAACGCCGCCGCCGCGACCAGCACCCGGATCGCCGCGTCGGTGACCATCAGCGCGCCGTAGTGGCTCCACCGGCCGGTGCCGGCCAGCATTCCCAGCAGCGTGGCGTGCAGGCAGAACGCGGCCAACCCGACCGACAGCAGGGCTACCGACAACGGCCGCGACGCGGTGAAGACCGCCGGCGCCCAGGCCGGCGCCGTTCCGACGACGACGGCGGCCGCGGCGGCGCCCACCGCGGCGGCGACCAGCATCGGCGCGGTGCGGGGACCGTCGGCGGGTGCCCGGGACAACCGCACCTCCCTGGTGGCCTCCTGAAGCAGTCCGTTGGCGGCCCCGTTGACCAGACCGAAAGCCCCCCAGAACACGGCGAACATCGCGAACCCGGCGGGTCCGAGGCTGCGCGCGGCCAGGTACAGCACCACATAACCGCACACCGCGGCCGCGGCGGTCGCCGCCGCCACCCGGATCACACTGCCCGGGGCGACCGGACCGGCGGAGGGGTTCAGCGCCCCGGCCGGGGCTCCGCTCACAGGGGCGGGACCTGCGTGCTATACAGCCATTTCTTCCACAGCGGGCGCAGGGGAGCCGCGGAGTAGGTGGCCGCCAACTCGGTGAAGTCGTCGGTGACCGCGGTGGCATGGCGGTACCGGGCGGTCCAGTCCCGGAGGAGGTCGAAGAACGCTCCGTCGCCGATATGCCGCCGCAAGGCGTGCAGGGTCAGTGCGCCACGCTTGTACACCCGGTCGTCGAACATGTCTTTCGGTCCGGGGTCGGAGAGCAGCAGATCCTGCGGCAGGCGGTCGAGCCGACGGTGGTGGGTGGTCGCCAGGGCCTCGGCGGTCGGACCGCCGGAATGCTCCGACCACAGCCATTCGGCGTAGCAGGCGAATCCCTCGTGCAGCCAGATGTCGCGCCAGCGCCGGGCGGTGACGCTGTTTCCGAACCACTGGTGGGCCAGTTCGTGGGCGACCAGCCGTTCGTGTGTCCGGTTGCCGTCGCAATGGTTGGCTCCGAAGATCGATATCCCCTGCGCCTCGAGGGGGATTTCCAGATCGTCGTCGGTGACGACGACGGTGTACCCGGCGGCGAACGGGTACGGCCCGAACAGTTCGACGAACAGCTTCATCATCTGGGGCTGTCGGGCGAAGTCGTGATCGAAGCCGGCCCGCAGCCGGTCCGGCAGCACCACCTGCATGGGCACTTGGGGTTTGGTCTGTGGGTGGGTCATTTGGTGAAGGTTGTACCGGCCGATCTGCACGGTGGCGAGGTAGGTCGAGGTGGGTTCGGCCTGCTCGTAGGTCCATTCGGTGGAGGCGGCGCGTGCGCGACGGTTCACCAGCTTGCCGTTGGCGACGGCCCGGTAGGGATTGTCGGTGCTGATCTTGATCCGGTAGCTGGCCTTGGCGCGGGGATGGTCGTCGCAGGGAAACCACGACGGTGCCCCGTTGGGTTGACCGGCGACCAGCGCACCGTCGGCCAACTCCTCGAAACCCACCTCCCCCCATGCCGTCTGGATGGGCCGAGGGGTGCCCGCGTAGCGGACGCTCACCGACATCGCCGACCCCGACGGCAGCGCTGCGGGCAGTCGCACCGACAGCTTGCCCGCGGCGGTGGCGAAGTGCGCGGGCCGGCGGCCGTTGACGGTCACCTTGCCGACAGCGAGGGTGTCGGCAAGATCAAGGGTGAAGCTTCGCAAGGTGGCCAGTGTCACCGCGGTGATGGTCACGGTCCCGCTGAGCCGGTTGCTGGCGACCTTGTAATCGAGGTCGATCTCATAGCGCGAAATCCGGTAACCGAAGTTGCCGCTGCGGGGCAGGTAGGGGTCGATCACCGGCACCTGTTCGGGCCGTTTGGCGGCCTGCTTCACGCCGGACCCCCCTGCGACGCGGTCTCCGATTTGGCTTTCTTCGCCTGCCACGGCGCTATGGGATTGCCCTGCCAGCGGGTGGCGGGCGGCACCTCGTCCCCGCGCATCACCAGTGAGGCCGGCCCGACGGTCGCCGATTCGCCGATCCGGCAGGCCGGCAGGGCCACACAGTGCGGCCCGAGGGTGGCGCCGGGTTCCAGCACGACGGTGTCCATCCGCATGATCCGGTCGTGGAACAGATGGGTCTGCACGACGCATCCTCGGTTCACCGTGCTGCCCGCCGCCAGGGTCACCAGGTCGGCCTCGGGAAGCCAGTAGGTCTCGCACCACACCCCGCGGCCGATCTTGGCGCCCAGGGCGCGCAGCCACAGGTTCATCACCGGCGTCCCGGCCGCCGCGCGGGCAAACCACGGAGCGGCGACGGTCTCGACGAATGTGTCCGACACCTCGTTGCGCCACACGAAGGAGGACCACAGCGGGTGCTCGTCGGGCCTGATCGGCCCCACCACAAGCCATTTCGCCGCCACAGCGGCGCCGCCGGCGACGGCGCCGGCGGCCAGCAAGACGACGCCCGAGCACAGCGCGGCCAGGCCGTAACCGCCCCGCAGCGCGATCGCCTGCAGGGCGGCCAGCACCGCGGCGCCTATCGCGAAGGTCACCATCACCGGGATCAGCCGGCAGGTCTCGACGGCGGCGCGCATCACTTTGAGGCGCAGCGGCGGGGCGTAGGTCAGCGCGGCGTCGGCCTGGTCGGCGTGGCGCCGCAGCCGGATCGGCGGGCTGCCCAGCCACGAAGAGCCCTTCTTGGCCTTGTGCGGGGTGGCCGAGAGCACCGCGACCAGCCCGTCCTCGGGGACCCGCCGGCCGGGTTGGGTGATACCGGAGTTGCCCAGGAAGGCCCGCCGCCCCACGGTGGTCTTGGCGACGTGGATCCAGCCGCCGCCGAGTTCGTAGGAGGCCACCATCGTGTCGTCGGCCAGGAA
>Ga0180435_10005870_pt1 | contig 11870 bp, 14 predicted proteins | sample SS_ome_3_FD_132467 | JGI IMG/M metagenome (GOLD analysis project Ga0180435, IMG submission 132467) | Hypersaline lake sediment archaeal communities from the Salton Sea, California, USA - SS_3_S_1 metaG | ecosystem: Environmental > Aquatic > Non-marine Saline and Alkaline > Hypersaline >...
AAACCATGGAGAGGCCCGCCTGGTTCTTCGCCGGCGGCGGCGCCTACACGCTGCCGCGCGCTGTGAATGTCTACCAGCCGGATGCCCGGATCGTGGTTGCCGAGATCGATCCGGCAGTAACCGATATCGCGAGGGAAAAACTCTACATCGATACCTCCGGCATGGAAGTCATCCACGAGGATGCCCGCGTGGCACTGTCAAAGCAGCCCGAAGGCATCTTCGACGTGATCGTCGGCGATGTATTACATGACATCTAGGTGCCCTACCACCTGCTGACCAGGGAGTTCGCCGCGCTTGTCAAAAGCAGGCTCAGGCCGGACGGTCTCTATCTCATGAACCTGGTTGACGGTTTCCCGGATGCGAAGTTGCTGAAGAGCCTCTATAAAACCATGCGGCAGGAGTTCGATCATGTCGATATCTGGCTCGACCATGTGAGTGACGAGCCGACGCGCATGACCTACATTGTTTCCGCGCATAACAACAGTGACCCGATGCCCGAGCGAATCGCCGACAACCGTTTCGGTCGCCAGTGGATCAACATTACCGAGCCGGCACTCTCTGCCGGCACCGACATGGATGACCTGCCGCTGCTGACCGATGACTATGTGCCGGTCGAACGATTGCTGGCGGAGTTGCTGGCCGGGGATCTGGGACGCTAGCCGGACTGGCGGACAAGAGGGTTCTTATTCAAGGCAGCCTTGAACATGGATAGAAGCGCCGTGTTTATTCAAGTCAGCGCTGATCTGCCGCACCACGATCCGACGCTGGGACAGACGGCCGAAAACAGCCGTGTCTTCAAGCGTCGCGCTTCTTTCCGCAAGAGTTGCGGCGAGGCGTCGCGAGATTTCATCGTTCTCTACCGGCGTGGCTGTGTTGTGCGACAATTGACATAGTATTCATCACCCGCATTCGCCTTCATGCAAGACCTCCGCGAACCCCTCTCGAATGACGAACTGGATTTTCTGGACAACTTCCTGCTGGAGCGTGTTCCCGACGATGCGGATCCGGACATGGATGCCGGTATTATCGAGCTGTCCGGGCTCGATGGCTTTTTCACCGCCATTGTCAGCGGACCGAACATGATTCCGCCTTCGCAGTGGCTGCCGGCACTCTGGGGAGAGGCGGAGCCGGAGTTCGAGAATGAGGAGGATTACGAAAAAGTCTTCATGTTGCTCATTCGTCACATGAACAGTATCAGTCAGTACCTGATGGCGTCACCAGACGAGTTTGAACCGATGTTCAGCCAGCGTGAAGTGGAGGGGCGGACATATACCATCGTGGATGAATGGTGCTTCGGCTACGTGCGTGGCGTCTCGCTCGACTACGATACATGGCTGGTCGATGATGATGACTACGCGAATATGATGATGCCTATCATCACGCATGGAACACCGGAAGGCCTGGATCACCTTTTAACCGTCGATGAGCCAGAAGCTGATGCGATGCGAGACGCAGTCGCCCCGGCCGCACGGTGGCTGCATGCTTACTGGCTGGCGCGCCGGGAAGAGACAGCCGGAAGCCATGCTCTGTTGCGGCGGGAAGAACCTAAAGTCGGGCGTAATGATCCCTGCCCTTGCGGTAGCGGCAAAAAGTACAAGAAGTGTTGCCTGCACTGAGGTACCTCATATGCTCGACCCATGCCCTTGCGAATCCGGACTTGACTATGACGCCTGTTGCGGCCGTTTTATCGAGGACGACCGAAAACCCGACACAGCAGAGCAGCTCATGCGGTCGCGCTACACGGCGTTCACGCTCGACAGGATCTCCTATCTGGAGAAGACCTGGCATGCGACGACGCGGCCGGCATCTATCGAGACGAATGACAAGGCGCGCTGGCTCGGTCTCAGGATCAGGCGCACGGAGAGAGGCGGCGCGGAGGATGCCGACGGCATCGTGGAGTTTGTTGCACGCTACAAGATCGACGGGCGTGGCCACCGCCTGCACGAGATCAGCAGGTTCGTGAAGGAGAAGGGGCAATGGCTCTACGTCGACGGTGAGCTGTTGCCGAGGTAGCCGGGACTGTTTTCGCATGGAGCGGAGTCATCCGTTCCCGTTGCGTGGGCAGTCAGATATTCCGGCTATGGATGACTCCGGCCCCTGAAACACTGGAAATGCGGGAAGGAATTCCACGTTGGAGAATCGCTTCCCTGGATCCTCGATCAGGCCGTACAGAAGCAGTTCGAAGGCGATATAGTTGCGATGAGACGAGATCCGTCTGTGGATTCAAGAGTATACGGAGCATTTGAATGACCCTCTTTTCCATGCTGGCGCTGGCGGGCGCCATGTTCCTGCTGGCAGCAACGCCCGGCCCGGGGGTCTTTGCGACTGTTGCGCGTTCGCTGGCGTCCGGCTTTGGTCACGCCGCGGTGGTTGTCGCGGGAATCGTCACGGGCGACCTGGTCTTCCTGTTGCTTGCGATCTTCGGACTCGCCTCCTTCGCAGAGCTGCTTGGCGATTTTTTCCTCCTGGTCAAGGTCGCGGGCGGGCTCTATCTTCTGTGGCTCGGCTACAGGATCTGGAACAGAGTGCCCGGCACCGTGGAGATCAGTGGCGTTCGCGAGTTGTCATGGCGCCAGAACTATGTGAGCGGACTCGTCATCACGCTCGGCAACCCGAAGGTCATTCTCTTCTACCTTGGCTTCCTGCCGACGTTTCTCGACCTGCAGTCCCTTGCTGCAGTCGACATCGCCATCGTCGCCATCGTCGTTTCCCTGGTGCTCGGGGGCGTCATGCTGGGATATGCATGGAGTGCGGCGAGAGCGCGTGAACTCTTCCGCAGCGAAAAGGCCGAACGGACCATGAACAGGTTTGCGGGAGGAGTCATGATGACGACTGGCGGCGTCCTGATTCTCAAGAGCTGAGAGCGGCGGCATCCCTGCACATGACTCCGAGGCAGCTGCTTGAACTTGTCTTGCTTGCGTCGCTCTGGGGCGCCTCATTTCTCTTCATGCGAATCGGTGCGCCAGAGATGGGGCCGGTTCTGCTGATCGCGCTGCGCACGCTCGTCGGTGGTCTTTTTTTGTTACCGTTTCTCGCCTGGTACAACGGTCACCGGGGCGCAGGCCGTCATCTTCCGGTTATCGCGCTGGTCGGTGTGCTCGGTTCCGCGATGCCCTTCGCCCTCATCGCTTATGCAACGCTGACAGTCACAGCTGGCTATGCCTCCATCCTCAATGCCACCACACCGATATTCGGCGCCCTGGTTGCGTGGGTCTGGCTCAGGGAGCGGCTCGCAGCGCCGGGCGTTGTCGGGCTGATGATCGGCTTCGGCGGGGTTTTCGTTCTCGTGTGGGGCAGGGGTGAAACACCCTCTCCCGAGCTGGGACTCGCAGTCACGGCGGCACTTTCGGCAACACTGCTCTACGCCATTGCGGCCAACATCACCAGGCGTCACCTGGCAGGCGTGCATCCGCTCACGCTTGCCACCCTGAGCCAGCTCTTTGCCGCAGTCGCGCTGTTGCCGCTCGCCCTCTACCTGCTCCCGGAGGAGATGCCGACAGTGAAGGCCTGGTGGAGTGTGGTCCTGCTCGGTGTTGCCTGTACGGGTGTTGCCTACATTCTCTATTTCAGGCTCATCAGCCAGGTCGGGCCGACGAAGACACTGACGGTCACGTACCTGATCCCTGCCTTCGGACTTTTCTGGGGATGGCTTTTCCTGGAGGAGGAGATTGGCTTGTCAATGGTGGCGGGCGGCCTGCTGATTCTTCTCGGTGTCGGACTCACGACCGGTGTGCTTGCAAGGAGGCCGCGCCACGCAGGAGAGACATAGCACGCGTCCGGGATCTTACTCGCAGGGAAGTGGAAAGGGACGGGGGCGTCAGCCCTTGAGCTGGGCCAGGCGAGCCAGCAGGTCTCCCGGTGGAGAGTCCATCGCCTCGACGAGCTGTTCTGCCTGTGCGACGAGTTGTGTGCGCTGCTCTTCGTCAAAGAGCTCGAGCGCTGCTGCAAGTCCCTCTTTCGATTCGCTGAGCAGGCACGGGACCAGTTCGTCCTCCCGGATGAGGGTATCCGGGTCGAGCAGGTCGGGCACGATCGGCTGCTCCAGCAGGGCGAAATGCAATGCGCGGGCCTGCTCCTCTTCGTTGAGCTGTTGCTCCGCTTGAGGGTCGCCCGCGGCATTGACGCGGATGGTCCGCATGATGACATTGATGAGCTGATGGATCGCCTGCTTGTTGCCCTCCTGCTCGTCAGCCATGGTGCAGGCCTTTTCGTAGGATTTGTCGAGGTCGGCCTTGAGATCCAGGATGACCTGGCTCTCCTCGTTGGGCTTGAGTTCGATCGCCTGCTGGACCAGCTGCCGTAACTCGGTGATGAAGGCGAGCAGCTCTTCATGGTCCAGGCGCTGCACCTCGAGAATCTCCTCGTCGGCAGGGTCGATGACCGGGCGCGGGAACAGGGGGTTGTCGAGCTTGCGCAGCAAATGCCGCTCGTGCCTGCCGGGTTTGTTGCTAAAGGGTGCCTTGCTCATGCCTGCGTCGCTTCTGTGGTCGCCGCTATGCTATCACATGCCAAAGCCGTGAATGATCACGATGTGGCGCTGCGCATCCAGGCCCGGAATCGAGACCTGCCTGACCTCGACCGCCAGGTTTCTTTTGCTGATCTCGTCGAGTTCCTGCTGCGGATATTGTCCTTTCATGGCTACGAGCCTTGCCCCGGGAGTCAACAGGTGTGTGCACCAGTCGAGCATTTGCCCGAGGCTTGCAAAGGCGCGCGAGGTGATAATCTCCGGCGGCGTTTCGGGCTGCCACTCCTCGATGCGTGCATTGACGACATGCACGTTGTCCAGGCCGAGCTCGAGCCTGGCCTGGTTCAGGAAGCGGGTCTTCTTGCTGTTGCTGTCGAGCAGCGTCACCTCCTGCCCTGGCCGGCAGATCGCGATCGGGATGCCGGGCAGGCCGCCGCCGCTGCCAATGTCCAGTAACGGCCCTTCCCCGATGAACGGAAGGGTCGAGAGTGAATCCAGCAGCTGGAGCGCAATTGCCTCCTTCTCGTTCCTGATCGCCGTCAGGTTGTAGGCCCTGTTCCACTTGTAGAGCAGGTCGAGATAGTCGAGTAGCTTGCTTGCCGTGGCGTCGTCGAGCGTTATGCCGAGCTGTGCGGCGCCGCTGGTCAGTTGTTCAATTCGTGCTGTCATGCTGTATCCGCTTACCGGCTCATCCCCGGGCAATGAAAAACGCGGCCGCAGCCGCGTTGCCATTCTATGCCATCCTTGCTGCCTGGTTTCAGTGGAACAGGGCACAGGCGCCGGTCACGCGGATTTGCGTTTCAGGTGGATGACCAGCAGCGAGACGGCAGCAGGCGTCACGCCGGGGATTCTTGCAGCCTGGCCGACCGTCGAAGGTTTGTGGCGCTCGAATTTTTCCCGCAGCTCGGCCGAGAGTCCATGGACCCGCGAGTAATCGAAATCCTCGGGAAGCTGCATGCCGGCACTCTGGCGCGTGCGGGCGATTTCGAGATGCTGGCGGTCGATATAGCCGGCATATTTCGCCTGGATCTCGACCTGCTCGGCGACCTTCGGATCCGGGTGTCCGGGGCCGACGCCCTCGATGGTCATGAGCTTCTGATAGTCAAGTTGCGGGCGTGAGAGCAGGTCGTGCGCACGGGTCTCGCGCCGCAGTTCGTCATTGAGCAGTTCGTGCGCCTGTTCCGGTGTGAGGTCGGCTGGTCGCACCAGGTGCGCACGCAAGCGCTGCTGCTCCTTCTCGATCGCCTCGCGTTTCTCGCAGAATGCCTCCCAGCGTGCATCGTCCACGAGCCCGAGTTCACGGCCTTTCTCCGTCAGGCGCAGGTCGGCGTTGTCCTCGCGCAGCAGCAGCCTGAACTCGGCACGACTCGTGAACATCCGGTACGGCTCCTGTGTGCCCAGGGTGACGAGATCATCGACAAGCACGCCGATGTAGGCCTCGTCGCGGCGGGGCGTCCAGGCATCCTGCTCGCGGATTTTCTGCACGGCATTGATTGCTGCCAGCAGTCCCTGGGCCGCGGCCTCCTCGTAGCCGGTCGTGCCGTTGATCTGGCCGGCAAAGAAAAGATGGCTGAGATGCCGGGTCTCGAGCGATGGCTTGAGGTCGCGTGGATCGAAAAAGTCGTATTCGATGGCGTAGCCGGGGCGCGTGATACGCGCTTTCTCGAAGCCCTGCATCGACTGGACCAGCTGCATCTGAATGTCGAAAGGCAGCGAGGTCGAGATGCCGTTGGGGTAGACCTCGTTCACGGTCAGGCCCTCGGGCTCGACGAAGATCTGGTGCGAATCCTTGTCGGCAAAGCGCACGACCTTGTCCTCGATCGAGGGGCAATAGCGTGGACCCACACCCTCGATGACGCCCGAGTACATCGGCGAACGGTCGAGACCGCCGCGGATGATGTCATGCGTGCGTAGATTGGTGCGCGTGATCCAGCAGCTGATCTGGCGCGGATGCTCCTCCGGCTTGCCCATGAAGGAGAAGGTCGGCACCGGAAAATCGCCGGGCTGCTCATCGAGGACGGAGAAGTCGATCGTGCGGCTGTCGATACGGGGTGGCGTTCCCGTCTTCAGGCGGTCGACGCGCAGCGGGAGTTCGCGCAGTCGTTTCGCCAGGCGGTTCGAGGGCGGGTCTCCGGCCCGGCCTCCCTCGTAGTTTTCCATGCCAATGTGGATGCGGCCACCGAGAAAGGTGCCGACAGTCAGTACGACGGCCTTCGCCCGGAATTTCAGGTCCATCTGGGTGACGACGCCTGTCACCTGGTCATTCTCGACGATGAGATCGGTCACGGGTTGCTGGAAAATATCGAGGTTGGGCTGGTTCTCGAGGGTCTGGCGCACGGTGGCCTTGTAGAGCAAGCGGTCGGCCTGGGCGCGGGTTGCGCGCACCGCAGGTCCCTTGCGTGAATTGAGCACGCGGAACTGGATGCCGCCAACGTCGGCTGCATGCGCCATGAGCCCGCCGAGCGCATCGATCTCCTTGACGAGATGGCCCTTGCCGATGCCGCCGATGGCTGGATTGCAGCTCATCTGGCCGAGCGTCTCGATATTGTGCGTCAGCAGCAGGGTATCGGCACCCATGCGCGCACTCGCAAGCGCAGCCTCGGTGCCGGCGTGGCCGCCGCCGATGACGATGACATCATAGGTCATAGGTGTGCGCGTAGAACATGATTAAGGCTAGAATAGTCAGGAATTGCGCGAATTTTAGCAGGTAAAAGAGCGACTTACATCGCCAGAATCGTCATGGTCAATATCGAGCGCGAAGGCGTCATCAAGTTCAGCCTCGAATTCCGCGAAACCGGGCCCGTTGAATTCCCGGGGCTAGTGGCACTCGAGCAGTGTCGCCGGAAGTTCCGGGAACTCGGCCTGATCGGGGGGCAGGACCCGGAGCGCTATGAAGGACTCGGTTTTGGCAACATCAGTCACAGGCTTGCCCCGGGCAGCGAGGCATTCATTATCTCGGGCACCCAGACGGGACATCTCGAGACGATGGGCGCCGAGAGTTATGCCCTTGTCACCAGCTGCGATCCGGAGCGTAACCGGCTTGTCGCCGAGGGCGCTGTTCGGCCTTCTTCAGAGGCCATGACGCATGCCGTCATCTACCGGCAGCTGCCGCGTGCGCAGGCCGTGATTCATGTTCACAGCCCGCAGATCTGGCGCCATGCCGGGGAACTCGGTCTTCCGCAAACGGCGCGCGAGGTGCCCTATGGTACGCCCGAAATGGCGAGAGAGATGCAGCGTCTCATCGCAAGCGGCACGGGTGACTGGCACACCATCAGCATGGCCGGCCACGAGGACGGTGTCATCACCTGGGGGGAGAGCCTGGATGCCGCATCCCGCGAACTCGAGTCGCTGTTCCGCAAGGTAGCCTGATACCCGGCAGACCCATGAAAAAACCGCCCCGGGGGCGGTTTCAGAGAAGGATGCTTGCGCCGTCAGGTGAGGATGAATGCGCGGATGAACTCGCGTGCATAGTGGTCGAGCAGCAGGAAGGCAAAGAGCGCGCTGAGATAGAAAATCGAGTAGCCAAAGGTCTTCATCGAGTGCTGGTCGCCTTCGGTGCAGCAGAGCTTGGTCGCGTGGTAGATGAAGCCGATTCCCAGTGCGATCGCGCCCGCGAGATAGATCAGCCCGCTCATCTGGGTCACGAACGGCATCAGGGTGACTGCGAAGAGCAGCAACGTGTAGAGCAGGATGTGGTACTTCGTGAAGATGACGCCATGGGTCACGGGCAGCATCGGGATATCGGCCTTGGCGTACTCTTTTCTGCGCTTGATGGCCAGTGCCCAGAAGTGCGGTGGTGTCCAGACGAAAATGATCAGGAACAGGAGCAGTGCGTCGTAGTTGACCTCTCCCGTGACTGCCGCCCAGCCGAGGATCGGCGGTGCGGCGCCTGCAGCTCCGCCGAGAACGATGTTCTGCGGTGTGGCGCGTTTCAGGAACATGGTGTAGACGATTGCGTAGCCGACCATGGAGATGAAGGTCAGCAGCGCGGTCAGCGGGTTGACCAGGAAGTAGAGGATCAGCATCGAGAGCGCGCCGATCGAGATCGCAAAACCGAGCGCCATGCGCGACGTCAGCTGGCCCTGTGGCAAGGGGCGGTTTTTCGTGCGTTCCATGATGGCGTCGATGCGCTGGTCGACGAAATGGTTGATCGCCGCACCGGAGGCCGCGCCCAGCGCAATGCCGATGGTCGCAAAGATGAACGTATCCAGTGGAACCATGCCGTCAGTGGAGAGCAGCATGCCGACGATGGCCGTGAAAACAATGAGTGCAACCACCTTGGGCTTGCACAGTTGATAGCACTCCCTCCAGGGGAAGCGCACGAGCCTCTGGGGAATAGTCAGCTCCATATCAGTCTCCCGTCGTGATTATGCTTACCTTGCTCTGTCGGATTTTATAGTTGAGATAGATGACAGAGAGCAGCAGCAAAGCCGCACCGCCATTATGCGCGACCGCGAGAGGCAGAGGCAATATATAAATCACGTTGGAGATTCCGATCAGGAGCTGGACCACGAGGATCAGCAGCATGGCGATGCCGGCTTCGCGGTAGGCCAGGTTGGACTTCAGCGAGGCTATGATGCCGACCGCGCCGATATAGAGTAGCGTGATGACTGCGCCGATGCGGTGCATGACATGCACGGTCACGCCCTGGTCGTTGGTGAGGCGCCCGCCCTCGTAGTTCACGCCATAGTCATGGAAGATATCGAAAGCACCTGCGAAATCCATTGGCGGCCACCAGGATTGCTGGCACATCGGAAAATCCGGGCAATGGAGTGCAGCATAGTTGGTGCTGACCCAGCCGCCGAGCGCGATCTGTGCGAAGACAACGGCAAGTGCCGCCGTAGCCCAGGGCTTGAGATTCATGGCCGGCAAACGGTTGCTGAACGCAGGGCCGGTCGTACGCGAGACAAGGTATTGCCACCACAGCAGCCCGAGCGTCAGCATGCCCATGAGCAGGTGCAGGGTCACGATGCCCGGGGCGACGAGATGGGTGACCGTCCACATGCCCAGGAGTGCCTGGAAAGTGACCAGCACAACGAGAAACAGTGGCAGTTTCACCTGCTGTGTCGCATCGTGGCGGTTCCGGATCGCGATGATAGCCAGGACCAGGATCAGCAACCCGAGGATGCCCGCGATGTAGCGATGGATCATCTCCTTCCAGGCCTTGCCGGTATCGATCTGTGCGCCCGGGAATTCCTTCAGGGCTTCCTCGTGCTCCGGATCTGGCGCGATGAGCTGGCCGTAACATCCGGGCCAGTCGGGGCAGCCGAGCCCCGCATCCGAGAGTCGCACGTAAGCGCCGAGCGTGACGACGCAGAAGGTCAGGATAACGGCGAGGAGATTGATTCGGGTAAACCAGCTTTTCATTGCTGTCATTCGTTCACTATTGCTTTGGCTTGATCCAGGAGACCCTGACGAGACGCTGGATGTCCTTGAGGATCTTCGGCCCCTCGATCTCCGGCGGGTAGTACATCATGAGATTGCCAAGGGGGTCGACAAGGTAGATATTGGCTGTGTCGACGCTGTTTCCATCGAGATGAAACTGTGTCAGCCATGCAGCACCTTCTTCAGCGTTTGCGATGATCAGGTCCGGGTGCGCCTCGAGGAGTTGAGGTTCGAGTTCAGACGCCGTTCCAACCTGCACCAGCAGGCGCTGGCCCTTGTCCATGTCCTTGCCAAGCGCGAGCCGCACCTGTCGCGACTTGTAGAGCTGTTCAGCACAGGCCGGATCGCAGGGGCCCTCGAGAAAACTGGCCCATGTCCATTTTCCCTCCAGCAGGCTCTTGTCCATTTCCTGGCCGGCGACGCTGAGGCTGATCGCATCGAGCGGACGAGCCGGCGTGATCAGGATGCCGTTGTTCTTCGCGCCGAGCTGAACGAGGTCCGGTTTTATGAAGAGCAGGATTGCGAGCAGGAGGGGGGCGGCAAATACCAGCGCAGTAATCAGTAGTGTTTTCTGTTGTCTTGTCATTCTTTCTTGAAACTGTAAACCAGGAAGAGTGCAACCAGCGCAGCCGCGAGGCTGAACCAGGTCACTGCGTATGCCCTGTGTCTTTCAGGAGGCATCCTGACAGGTGTCCAGTCAGTCGCAGTATCTCCGTCCGTGCCTGTTGCAAGCAACAGGACGAAGGGTGACAGGTTCAGGTCGAGTCGTGTGCCGATCCAGTCGATGTCCACATAGGGGGTCCGGTACGGCCGGTCAAAGCCGGTTTGATCCAGGCTGCCGAGCCTGAGGCCGACCTCCGGGGGTGGCCGCAGCAGCGCCTCGATCTGTACTTGCGTGTCCGGTATATCGTTTTTTTCTTCTAATTCTCTCTGCCATCCGGTGTTGACGAGAATGACGTCATTCCCGACTGTCCGGAAAGGGATATACGCATGGTAGCCAACTTGCCCCTCGCGCACCTGGTTTTCAAGAAAAATCTGCTTATCGGTCAAGAAGGCTCCTTGTGCCTCGATGCGCTGATAATGAGATGACTGCCAGTCATCGATGACTGTTTCGAGGGGCACGCTTGTGTGCGAGCGTTCGCTGTAGATGTCGAGCAGCGCCTGTTTCTGCTGCGCCCTGTCGAGCTGCCAGAAACCGAGCGAGAGTGTCAGGGCGACGAACAGCAGTGTGAGGATCAGGAAGCCCGGAGAAAAGCGTCGTGCTGGCATGGATCAGGCAGGTATACTGGCGGAAACAGATTTCAAGATTACACGATGGCCAAGTTTTTTATTCTACTTGTTTTACTGGTGATTCTTGGTTCGCTCGGTTCCGGACTGTACTACATGATCAAGGACAAGGGACAGAGCGACAGGGTCGTGAAGGCGCTGACCTGGCGGATTGGCCTCTCGGTCACGCTTTTCCTGCTGCTGTTCATTCTTTTTGCAACGGGTGTCATCGAGCCGCATTCGGCGTTTCCCGGGAAGCCCGTTCCATAAGCGGTCGGCTGAGCTTCTTTTCTGTTGCTGTGCGTTGGTGGATTTTGATGCGCGCATCGGCGCGCACCCGGGTGACTTTTGTTTACGAAGCATATCTCTATGCTTCGCCCTTCGGGCCGACGGCTTTGCCATCGTTCAAATTCGCTCCAAGCGAATTTAGTCGGCAAAAGTCACCAAAACTATTTGCTACGACGCACAACCCTTCGGGTTCCCTAGTGTACTCGGCCAAACAGGTGAGGCCGTAAACTCGCTGCGCTCAAACAAACGGCCTCTTGTTCCCTGTCTGGCCATCGCCTCTTGGTTGCGCGTAAGTCGCAGTTGGCGGACTTTTGGGTTTTTCCCCAGGAGCCCGCACCGCGGGCGATTCTTCGCCGCGAGGGCACGGCTCCCACAAACTCACTCTATTTAGGGCGAAGTCAAATTGACTCTACACCCTGTTCATCTTTTCTTGTCATCGCGAACCTTGCGCAGCAAGGTGTGGCGA
>Ga0180435_10005871_pt1 | contig 11870 bp, 10 predicted proteins | sample SS_ome_3_FD_132467 | JGI IMG/M metagenome (GOLD analysis project Ga0180435, IMG submission 132467) | Hypersaline lake sediment archaeal communities from the Salton Sea, California, USA - SS_3_S_1 metaG | ecosystem: Environmental > Aquatic > Non-marine Saline and Alkaline > Hypersaline >...
CCTCTCTCTTTGCGGTTGACCGGCCTGCCGCCGGCATGAACCTGCCGCCCCGCACAACGAGGCGGGCGATCACGATTGGCGCGCACAGTACCGGAGTCGGCGAGGGCGTTCAACCCCAAAAGAGCCGGTCATGCACCCGGCTGCGGGTGCCCGCGACTCGGGACACGCCTGTGCTCGTCGCCCCAGGCCCGCAGCAGCGCGCCGACGTGCGCGGCGGCCGACCGCTGCAGGGCGTCGAGGTCGTAGCCGCCCTCGAGGAGCGAGACGAGGCGTCCGTCCGCGTGCTCCGCCGCAAGCTCCGCGACGGCGTCCGTCAAGGCGCCGTACTCCTCGTCAGCCAGACAGAGCCCGCCGAGGGGATCGCGGCCGTGCCCGTCGAAGCCGGCCGAGAGCAGGACGAACTGCGGACGGAACGTGCGCGTGACCGGCGCGAGCCGGCTGCGCATGAGGTCCAGAATCTCGCTCGCCCCGCAGCCGGCGGCCATGGGGCAGTTCACCGTGTGCCCCCTGCCCTCGCCGGCGCCGGCTTCGTGCCGCTGCCCCGAGCCGGGGTACAGGGGCCACTGGTGCGTGCTGAAGTAGAAGACGCTCGGGTCCCGCTCGAAAATGGCCTGCGTCCCGTTCCCGTGGTGCACGTCCCAGTCCACGATCAGAACGCGGTCGACGCCGCGGCGCTGCCGGAGATGCCGCGCCGCGACGGCAATGTTGTTGAACACGCAGAAGCCCATGCCGCGGTTCGCCGTGGCGTGGTGGCCGGGCGGGCGGACGGGACAGAACGCGTTGGCCGCGGCGCCGTCCATGACGAGATCGACGGCCGTCAGCGCACAGCCGACCGCCCGCAAGGCCGCGTCCAGCGACCATGCGCACACGTCCGTGTCGCCGGTGCGGAGCGCTCCGACCGGATCGACGACGTCCTCCTTGACGATCCGCAGGTAGTCCGCCGTGTGGATGCGCAACACGTCTTCTTCCGTGCCGATGCGCGGCGCGGGCTCCGACACCGGCCCCGCGGCGCGCGCTCCCGCGACGGCGGCATCGTAGCGCGCCGGGACTTCGGGGTGCCGCGGTCCGGGATCGTGCCGCTTGCACAGGGGGTCATGGACGAGCGCGGTTGTCATGATCGGTGATTGACCTGTCCGCCTTCCGGCGTACCTTAACCATGGCCGCCAAACCCGCTTGCGGTCAAGCACCGAAGAAGGGTTCAGGACAACCATGCACGTGTATCGCCTTGTTCTGCTGCTCGTCGGCGTCGTGGCCTGCTCGTCGGCGGCGCTGATGATCAAGATGAGCCGCACGCCGGCGTTGCTGGTGGCCGCGTACCGCCTGCTCGCGGCCGCCTGCCTGCTCAGCCCGCTGTACATCCGCGCGCGGCGGCGTTTTCCGGAGTACGCGCCGCGGACCCTCTTCCGCCAGGCCGGGCCCGCCGCCGTGTGCCTCGCCGTGCATTTCTGGACCTGGAACGTGGGGGTGCGCATGACGACCATCGCGAACGCCACCCTCATCGTGAACCTGGTGGCCGCCGCGCTCGTCGTGACCGGCGCCGTCAGCGCCATCCTCGGCCACCGCCCGCCGCCGGCGGGGAAGAGAAGCAAGCACGCCCCCTGAGCATGAGCCCGCCCGGTCGCCCTCGGCGTCTTCAACGAGCGCGACGGTCACGGCGCCTTCACGAACACCAGCTTGTCGTCGCCCCGCTCGTAGAAGTCCGCCATGCGGGCGGTCTGCGTGTAACCGTGGCGTTTGTAGAAGCCGCGGGCGGGCGCGTACTCCGGGCGCGACGATGTCTCGACGACGATCAGGCGGCCGGAACGTGCCCGGATGGCGATTTCGGCGCGTTCGATCAGCGCGGCGCCGAGCCCCCGGCCGCGGCATGCCGGGTGCACCGCCAGCCAGTAAAGATCGAACGTTCCCAATGTGCAGGGTGTCGGGCCGAAGCACATCCAGCCGGCCGCCTTCCCGTCGAGCAGGGCAGTGTAGGACTGGTAATGCCCGCCTTCCCCCGCCGCGAGGGCGTCATCGAGAACTTCGGCGGCAACGTCGATTTCGCCGGGGCGGAAGACGCCCGTGGCCTCCACAATGTCGAGGAGCACACCGCGGTCGGCCGCGCAGGTTCGCCGCACGGATACGGCCTTGCCGGGGGGTTCGGCGGGCGCCGCGCCGCATGCCCGCCGGACGGGCACGCCGGCATTCCCCAGAAGCATCGCTACGAAATCCGCGAAAGGAAGACCGGCCGCCTGCAGGGCCGCAGGAAACCCGGCGTCGGGCGAAACGTCGGGATTCGGGTTGACCTCCATCACAAACAGCTCCCCGCCGCGGCTCAACCGCATGTCGATCCGCGCATAGTCGCGGCACTCGAGGCACAGCCATGCGGCCACCGCGGCCGCGCGCGCCCGCCGCACGGTCGTCCCGTCCAGGCGCGCCGGAATGCGCCGCGGCGTATGGGTGTATTCGAACGAATCCTCGACCCACTTCGCGCGGTAGTCCACAATCCGCGGCTTGCCGCGCGGAAAGGCGGAAAAATCGATCTCCGCCACCGGCAGCACCTTCAGCGTACCGCCATCGGCGATCACCGAAACGTTGAGTTCGCGGCCGTCTACGTAATCCTCCACCAGGGCCGGCTGCCGGAACTGCTCGTGGATACGCCGGACGCGCTCGCGGACGGCGTCGGCCGCGTGCGCCGGAAAGACCGACGCCGCTTCGATCCCTTCGCTGGCATCGGCGGAGAGCGGCTTCACGATGACCGGCCGCGGTACGTCGAGACGGCACGCCGCGAGGCGGCCGGGCGCCACCACGATCCCGTCCGGCACGGACACGCCGGCGGCGCGCAGGGCGCACTTGGATTGCCATTTGTCGAGCGCAAGAAACTGGCAGCGCGTGCCGCCGCCGGTCCATGCCTTGCCCAGCGCCGAACATGCGGCGGGCACGAGGCACGCGTCACCGGCCGCCCCCTCCAGCGATTCCACCAGGTTGACGACACACTGCTCCGGCGCCGCCCGCAGGCGCCGGCCCACATCGCGCAGCGTGCGCACCGGGACGACGCGGCCGGGAACGTCAAGCGCCGCCAGCGCCGCGCGCACGTGGGCGACTTCGGCGAGCACGCCGGCGTCGGATTCGGCATGCTCACCGCCGCTTCCCCGGGGGGCGTTGTGGAGGATCAAGATCAATGCGCCGCTCGTCTCCGTCATCACTCCGAGGCAACCCGGCGGGCGGCGCTGTCCACGATGGCGCCGATCAGGTCGTGGTACGGCAGCCCCTCCTGCGCGGCGATCATCGGCAGGTCTGAGTGCGCGGGATGCAGACCCGGCAGAGGATTGAGCTCCAGGAAGGCCGGTTGCCCGTGCCGGTCCAGGCGGATGTCCACGCGCCCGGCATCGCGGCAATCGAGCGCGCGGTAGCTGTCCAGCGCCAGGGTTTCGACAGTCCTGCGCAAGGGTCCGGGTTCGAGAGGCGTATAGGACACACAGGATTCGCACCGCTCCTTGACGTCGAACGAGTAGTCCGCGGCCGGCGCGTCGGCGAGAATGCCGATGTCCATCGTTCCCAGGACACGCGCCGCCGCGCCCGTGCCCAATATGCCGGTCGTGAATTCCCGCCCCGGCAGATATTCCTCGACCAGCGCCGGCTGATGAAGCCGTTCGATCACGCGGAGCACGGCGCTTCGCAACGCGGCGGGAGAGTCCACCCGCGACTGCCCGTCAATGCCTTTGCCCGTACCTTCCGCCACGGGTTTGACGAACAGCGGGTAGTCCAGGTGCAGCTCGTCCAGCGCCGCACCTGTGAGCTCCGCGGCGCTCCGGACCAGGCAAAACCGTGGCGTCAAGATGCCGTGGGACGAGACCAGCCGCTTCGCGACAGCCTTGTCCAGCGTGACGGCGCAGACCAGGGGATCCGAAAACGTGTACGGAACACCATACATCTCGAGCAGCGCCGGGACCTGCGCCTCGCGGCTCCTGCCGTCCAGCCCTTCGGCGATCGTGAACACGAGATCCCAGCGGTCGCCGTCCGCCAGCCGGCGCGCGAGCGTCCGCCCCCGCCCGACACGGTCGACGGCGTGGCCGCCGGCGCGCAGCGCAGCACCCAGCGCCGCGACCGTATCCTCCGCATCGAACTCCGCGACGTCTTCGGCGGAGTATCCCTGCGTCAGGTATTCGCCGCGCAGGTCATAGACCAGTCCGATCTGCATGCCCCCTCCTCCGTTTCACGGATGACGCGCCGCAACGCCCTGGGCAACTCCGTCGAAAAAGCGGACCACGCCGCTGCGCAGATTTCTCAGGCTATAGCCCCCTTCCTGGACGAACAGCATCGGCACGCCCAACTCCGCGATGCGCCGGCCGATCGCGGTCAACGTGCGCGTCGAGAGCGTGAACGAGCCGGTGGGGTCGCCTTTCAGGATGTCGAACCCGAGGCTGACGACCAGGCAGGCGGGACGATGTCGCCGCACGGCCGCGAGCGCCCGCTCCAGCGCCGCCAGGTAACCGTCGTCGCCGGTGTGCTCGGGCAACGGCAGGTTCAGATTGCAGCCCGCGCCTTCTGCCTCGCCCGTTTCGTCCGCGAAACCCGAGAAGTACGGGTAGGCGATGTTCGGGTGGCCGTGCAGCGAGACGGTGAGCACGTCGTTGCGCCGGTAGAAGATGTCCTGGGTACCGTTGCCGTGATGGTAGTCGATGTCCAGTATGGCCACGCGGCCGCGGGCGGAAAGGAACTGCGCCGCGATCGCGGCGTTGTTGAAGTAACAGAATCCCCCGAAGTAGCGGTGCTGGGCGTGGTGCCCGGGAGGACGGCAGACGGCATAGGCGGCGTGCCGGCCCCGCACCAGCTCTTCCGCCCCTGTCAACGCCGCGTCGACCGCTGCCCGTGCCGCCGTGTACGCGTTGCGATCCAGGGGGGTGAACGTGTCGATGCAATAGTACCCCGCCCGGACGGCCAGTTCCTTCGGCCGCTTCTCCGGTCTGCGAACGGGAAACACGTACGGATACACCGGGCGCCCGGTGTCCAGCTTCAGGCACACCGTCTTGAGGTAGCGGACGAAGTCGCGGGCGTGCACCGACCGGACGCATGCCTCGCCGTGACGGCGCGCCGCGACCGTCTCGAAGGTATCCAGCGCGGCCAGGGCGTCTCGAATCGCGCTGACGCGCGCCGGCCTCTCCACGTAGCCGTGGTCGTGCACGTGATGAATCGCGTGGGTGTCCGAGACAACCGCCGCGAAGGCCTTCCGCACGCGTCCCCTCCGCACGGGGATCGGACGTCTCGCGTCCGGCACATACCGCCGCGGGCGAAGCCGGACCGGGTCGTCCACAAACGATTCCACCACGCGCTCGATGTAGTCGCGAGAGACGACATGGCCGTACTTGCGCCGCAGGATGAGCCGGACGGCGGCGCGTGCTTCGGATCTCCCCAACGGCTCGTCCCGCCCCAATCCGTCGAAGAGAAGGTATGGGGCGGGATGCTCGTCGATCGGGGTTTCGAATTCCGTGCCCACGATCGGCACGACGCCATACCGCTCATAGAACGCAAGACGGCGCCGGTTCTGCTCCAGTCCGGCGCCTGCCGGGACGACGGCGGGATCGTCCGGCGCCGCTTCCAGGTACATCGCCCGCGAGCCGCTGCTCCGCAGGTACTCCCGGACGGCCTCGTACAGATAGGTTCCCACGCCGCGGCCGCGTGCGCCGGCCGCCACCGCAAGATGGTCCAGCAGGGCACTGTTGATTTCCGGCAACAGAAAACACAACGCAAACCCGGACACCCGTCCGAGCGATGCCTCGCTGACCAGCAGCACGGCATGGTAGCCGTAGGTGAACGGATGGTCGAGCTGGTCGGCGATCTTGCCGGCGTAGTCCGGCTCGTCCGGGAAGCTCTCCCGGAAGACGGCCTTCACCTGTGCGAGCCGGTCCCGGTCGGAGGGCAGACACGTGGAATACAAACGGTGAATGCGGATCATGGCGCCGCGTCCGGCGCAACCGACGGCGAACCATCCGGCTCGCCGCGGGGCTCCGGGTAGATCACCCGGGCTCCGGCGTAGTTGCGCAGCACTGTATGCGTCGGGCGCCTCGACACGACGTAGTCCGGCAGGATCGGAATCTTGCCGCCGCCGCGGGGCGCATCGACAACAAATGTCGGGATGGCCAGTCCGCTGAGACGGCCGCGCAGGTACTCCATGATCTCGACGCCCTTGCGCAGCGGCGTGCGGAAATGCTCAACGCCCCGGACCAGATCGCACTGGAACAGGTAGTAGGGTCGTACCCGCACCCGCACGAGCCGGCGAAACAGGTCCGCGAGAAGCGGACCGCTGTCGTTCACGCCGCGCAGCAACACCGTCTGGTTGCCGAGGGGAACGCCGGCGTCCGCCAGCCGCTCGCAGGCATCGGCCGCCTCGGGCGTCACTTCGACGGGATGGTTGAAGTGGACGTTCACGTACACCGGATGATATCGGCGCAGCATGCGCACCAGCTCGTCGGTGATGCGCATCGGCAGCACCACCGGGGTCCGGGTGCCGATGCGGATAATCTCGACCGACGGAACCTCGCGCACCGCCCGCAGCACGCGCTCCAGGGCCGCCGTCCCCATCGTGAAGGGATCGCCGCCGGACACGATGACATCGCGGATCTCGGGATGCATGGCGAGATAGTCGGTGGCCTGCGCCAGGCGCGGGCCCGTGATGCACGTCTCCGTCTGGCCGGCCACGCGCTTGCGCGTGCAGTGCCGGCAGTAGGCCGCGCAGGCCGTCGTGGCGAGCAGCAGGGCCCGGTCGCCGTAGCGATGCACCAGGCCGGGCACCGGCATGTCGGCGTCCTCTCCCAGCGGATCGTCCTGCAGAAACGGCGGGTCGGCGGTTTCCCGCGGGTCCGGCACGCACATGGCGAACACGGGATCGGAGGCGTCCAGATCGCGGATCAGCGACGCATAGTACGGCGTAATCGCAAGCGGAAACCGTCGTGATGCCGCGGTCAGCCGCGCCGCGCCGCGCAACCCGGGAAAACGCCGCTTGAGCGCGGCCGTGGATCGCAGCCGGTGTTGCAACTGCCAGCGCCAGTCGTACCAGTCAGCGGCAAGCCGTTCTGCCGCCTCCGGCAGTGCCGCAACGCACTCTGCCGCGGCCGTGACGCCCGCCCCGAGATCGAAGGCCGAGGCGACCGCGGTGGACCAACCTGCAACCGAAAGCGGAGGCTTGTCTTCGCCGTCACCTCCTTCCACAACAACCAAATGAGCCGCGTGCGCCCCGCGGCAAGGATTCTTACAGCACTTCGAAGACATCCTTCTTTCTCCTCATTCCGTGGTGTGCCGTACTCCGACGTCCCGCTCTGTGCGCATGCATCGTGCCAGGCATGCCGACCTCTTGGATGGACAACCGCAAGACGCGACAAACCAGGCGTTTACGGGGGAGCGCGCGGAAACAGGCGGCGACGCGCGGTCAGCACGCAATCAGAAATCCAGAACAGCCGCGTCGGAAGACGTTTTCCGATGAGAACCGGCCGGCACAGGGAGAACGCTCGGGGCGAATGCTTGCTCCTCAACCCGCCGGAGTGGACGGCGACCGGAAATCCTCTTTCCGCAACCCATAGCGCTTCATCTTGTTGAAGAGCGAGCGCGGCTCGATGCCGGCGCGTCTGGCGGTTTCGCCGACGCGTCCTTCGGTGAGGGCAAGCAGCCGGGCAAGATAGGCCTTCTCGACGCGCTCCAGAGCGGCTTCGCGAATCTCCTTGAGGGGCCGCGCGGCCCAGTCGTCCGGGATTCCCGTGACGACGCCGGGAAACAGGCATGCCGCGCTGCCGTACTCGCGATCGGCGATCTCTTCCGGCAGATCCTCCCGTGCAATCTCGTTCGTCTCGCAGAGCAGCAGCGCACGTTCGAGCACGTTAATCAGCTCGCGCACGTTCCCCGGCCACCCGTAGTCGCAGAGCGCCGTCATGGCATCCGGTGCGATCGCACCGGCGCGGCGTCCGATCCTGGCCGACAGCCCGGCCAGCAGCGACGACGCCAGGCCGGGGATGTCGCCCCGGCGGTCCCGGAGCGGCGGAACATCGATCGATACGACCCCGAGCCGGTAGTAGAGATCCTTCCGGAAGCGTTTCTCCTCGACCTCCGCCTGGATATCCCGGTTCGTCGCGGCGATCACCCGGACGTTCACCGGGATCTTCTTCTCGCTGCCCACCGGCGCCACCTCGAAATCCTGCAGCACGTGCAAAAGCTTCACCTGGAGATGAAACGGCATTTCACTGATCTCGTCCAGGAACAGGGTGCCGTCGTGCGCCAGCTCGAAGCAGCCGCGTTGCGCCCGGGTCGCCCCCGTGAAGGCGCCCTTCTCGTGGCCGAAAAGCTGGCTCTCCAGCAGGTTCTCAGGGATGGCGCCGCAGTTTACGGAGATGAAGGGACCGTCGGCGCGCCGGCTGTCGAAGTGGATCGCCCGCGCCAGACGCTCCTTGCCGACGCCCGTCTCTCCCGTGATCAACAGCGGCGCGTCGCTGTCCGCCACGCGGTGAACCGTCTTCATGAAACGGCGCATCACGGGGCTCTCCGAAACAAAGTCGGACAGCTCGGGCCGTGGCATGGCGCGCCGGGCGGCGACACTCTTCGAGAGGAAGCGCCGCCGGTTCTCGACGATCACGGCAATCGCCTCCCCAAGCACGTCGTCGGGAATGTGCGTATACAGCACCGCATCGGCCCCGGCCGCGCGCAGGATAGCCGAGGTCTCGGCGTCATCGCCGTCCGTCAGCAGGATGAGCGCGGGCGAGTTGAGTGAATCGGCGAGCGCGCGGACGGTCTCCGCGGCGGGTTCGGGAACCAGACGCAGGTCGGCAATCATGAGATCGCACAGCACCTGGCCGGCCGCGTCCCATGCCGCCGCCGATCCTTTCGGGGCCCGGACGAACGCGTCCACGTCGCGCAAAATGCGCTGCATGCGCGATCGAAGTCCGGCCTCGCCGGCCAAAAGCAAAACCCGTAGCTGCATCCGGCCTCTTCCACCCTCCGTCCTGCCGCAGCGCCGCCCGCCCCGGCGTGAGAGCGAACGGCCGCAAGCGGAAATCTAGCACATCCGGCGCCGCGAGCAAGCCCGGCCTGCCGCGGTTGAGAAGCCGATCCGGCAGGCCTGTCCCGAGAGGTCGCCGGTTCTCCCTCTGGAGATTCGGAAACGCGGTTCCGACGATACCGGAAACCCTCCGTGTTCGAGCGCTCTTCACGGCATCCCACGGTCGTTTTGTCAATCACGGCAATATTCTTGCCGGCAGAGGGTTATGCGCATCGCCTGCCGCAACGTGCGCCGTTTGGCATGAACCGTGCAGAGAATGGTCCGTACCATGAAAGCGATCAAGAAAGGATTTATCCTCCCGAGCGCCGCATATGTCCTCAAGCGCAGCCAGATCCGATCATTCGGCCCTCTGGACCGCAAGCCCGAAGTGGGCGACGTCGCGTACGGCATGATTGTGCGGGTCGGGCAGCATTCGTCTCTGGAAAACGCATCGGGCCGCATCCACCGCGTGCAGGACGGATCGCGCAGCGTCTTTGTCTTCGGCAACCGCTATGCCCCCGACTTCTACGAGGGGTTCGTGCCCACGCAGGCCGAGCGAGAACTGGACCTGTTGTCGCAGTCGGGACTGATCGGTGTGGCCAGAACGAAGAATTCCATGATCAAGGATCCGACGCGCGTGCAGCTCGACGGCTACGTGTGCGACGAAGAGGGCAAGGTCATGAACACCCGGGACTGGCCGCTCGTCAACCCGAAGCGGCAGATCGCGAAAGAACCCCGGGCGCGCATGATCCTGGTGTGCGGCACGTCCATGAATTCGGGCAAGTCTCTGGCCGCCGCCGCCTGCTGCTGGGTTCTGTCTTCGGCCGGCTGCAACGTGCGTGCCGCGAAGATCACCGGCACGGCGAGCCTGAAGGATATTCTGCATATGAACGACGCCGGCGCCGCCCACTACGCGGACTTCAGTTACCTGGGCTACCCGTCAACGTATCTTCTTCCCGAAGAGGAGCTGCTGAGGATCTTCCGGCAACTGGACCTGAAATACGCGAACAACCCGCGCAACTTCTGGGTCGTGGAGGTGGCCGACGGCATTGCCCAGCGGGAAACCGCCCTTCTGCTCCGTGCGCCGGAAGTGCGCCGTCGGATCCACAGGCTGATTCTCTGCGCGAACGACGCATTCGGCGCTCTGGGCGGACTGACCACGCTGCGGGACGAGTTCGATCTCGTCCCGGACGCTCTCTCGGGGCTCTGCAGCAGCTCCCCGCTGCACGTGCGCGAGCTGCAGATGTTTACGTCGATCCCGATCTTCAACAGCGCCCAGCCCGATGCCGATGCCTTACGGCGCATCCTCGTCCCCCTCCGTACCCGCCGCCGGCCCGTCCCGCCGGTGCGGGCAGCGGCCGAACCGTAACGGAGAACCCTATGCCGCCGGAGAAGCACACGGGAAAGAGGGAAACGAGACGCCGGAAGCGCGCGTCCGGCGGACCGCACCGCACCCGGCGGACGCTCAAACGCCGCTCGGCCAGCCGGACGGAGGATCAATTCGAGCAAATGGACGGCGCGGAAAGCACCTACTTCAGAAAAGCGTAGGGTAAGCGGCGGCCGGAGCGTTGCCGCATCGTGCGGAATACCGAACGCCGAAATCATGGTCTCCCCGATGGCCGCGTTGGGGGCCCGCCAACATACTCCTCACGTCACGGCATCGCGGCGCGAGGATTCACATAACAGACTTCCTGCCACGACGCCGGGCCGTTCGCTCTTGTCTACGCAGCCCTGGCACTCTATGGTGCCGGGTTTCGCGCATGATGGCGCCGCCCGGTGCGCCCGTGCGGGTCGACGACTCGAGGTCGTCAAGGCGGCTTGCACATGGAACGGAAACGAAAAGACCACGAAAGGAGTCAGGCATGGCAGCGAAGAACGTAACGGTCGTCGCGACAATGGGTGAAGGGTTCAAGATCGAGAGTCAAATACGGGACCACGCGGTCGCCATCGACCAGCCGCAGGCGGCGGGGGGGACCGATACGGGCCCAACGCCGCTGGAGTACTTCTTCTTCTCGCTGGCCGGATGCATCGGCTCCATCGCGCGCATCATGGCCAATCAGCGCAGACTCGCCATCCGTTCCATGCAGGTCACCGTCAGCGGCGAGCTGGACATGGATGTGCTGCTCGGCAAGAACACCGACGACCGCGCCGGATTCCAGGGCGTGGACATCAAGGTGTCCATGGTTTCCGACCTGTCGGCCGACGAGACCTCCGCGTTCCTGCAGGAAGTGGAGCGCCGTTGCCCCGTCTCCGACAACATCATGTCCGGCACGCCGGTGACGATCGAACTCGAGTAGCCCGTTCACGCCGGACCGTCGAAGCGAAAGGTCTTCTCGCGGAACAGCGAGAGACACGCGTCGACGACGTCGGAGTCGTAGGTCACGCCGCGGCCGTCCCGGATCTCCGCCAGTGCCGCGTCGATACCGAGCGCGGCCCGGTACGGCCTGTGGCTGGCCATGGCTTCGACCACGTCGGCGACACCGAGAATACGGGCCTCGCGCATGATGTCGTCACCGGTCAAGCCGCGGGGATATCCCGAGCCGTCAAACCGCTCGTGGTGCTGAAAAACGATTTCGGCGATGTCCCAGGGAAACTTGATTTTGGCAAGAATGCGATGGCCGGCGGCAGGATGCTTCTTGACCAGACTCATGGCTTCCCGGCACAGCCGGCCGGGATTGCTCAGAATCTCGGCCGGAACGCTGATCTTCCCGAGGTCGTGAATGAGCCCGGCATGGTAAACCGCCTCGACGGCCTCGGCGGGAAGATCCATCCTCTCCGCAATCGCACGGCCCAGGCGCGCGACGCGTTCCTGGTGACCGGCCGTGTAGGGATCGCGTGACTCCACGGCCGCGGCCATGGCATGAATCGTTCC
>Ga0180435_10005872_pt1 | contig 11865 bp, 14 predicted proteins | sample SS_ome_3_FD_132467 | JGI IMG/M metagenome (GOLD analysis project Ga0180435, IMG submission 132467) | Hypersaline lake sediment archaeal communities from the Salton Sea, California, USA - SS_3_S_1 metaG | ecosystem: Environmental > Aquatic > Non-marine Saline and Alkaline > Hypersaline >...
AGAACTCGAAATCGCTAGCGCAAGAATTGCAAGAGGTCATTACACGGCATACCGAACAGGAGTTAGCTGCTAAAGCAGACAAGGCGCTGGACGGCTACCCTTATCAAGTTATTTTCGCTGTAGACCATAAGGACAACGTCAAAGTCACAGTTAGGTGGCCAGAAGATGCCCCTCCCGCTCAAACTGTTCGCGCCATTGCTCATACACTTCACCATGTGTCGGCGGGTCACTGGAAGGCTCCGATGATTTCTGCCACCAAACACTTTGGGATAGAACACAACCAGGGCGAGGTTGCAGGTCAAATTTTACAACAATGGGCTCAAGCTGCAACAAAAGAAAGCAGTGGTCGCCCTTGTGTATCACCACGACAAGTATTCGCAGTTAGAGGACAATGACATGGGTATTGAAAACCTAAAGGACAAATACTTTCCAGTTCTAGACCATGGTTTCTGTGCTGTTGTAGATAGTATGGGTGACGACCATTCTATTGCACGAGCCGCTAGATGTAGCTACGGCGCTGGCACCAAAACCGTGTCAGATGACCGTGGTCTTATCCGCACACTAATGCGTGACATGCATACCTCACCATTTGAGATGTGTGAGGTTGTGTTACATGTAGGATTGCCCATTTTTGTGGCACGTCAATGGGTACGACACCGAACTGCGTCCCTAAATGAATACAGTGGTCGCTACAGTGTCATGCCCGCCCTGTTTTACGAACCCACTCGCGAGCGACACACGTTGCAAAATCCTGTAAATAAGCAAGGGAGTTCAGAACAGCAGATTAGTGGAGCATCATACCGGTCTATTTCCGGGGCTCGCGATTCACTTCGTTACGACGCCTATGCACTCTATGATGAATGTCTAGAGGCAGACCTTGCTAGGGAAATCTCTCGAATTGATTTGCCATTAAGTACATATACTTACTGGTACTGGAAGATTGACCTCAAGAATCTCCTACACTTCCTGCGGCTGCGCCTAGATGCTCACGCCCAGTGGGAGATTCGGCAGTACGCCAAGATTATTGCTGGCGTGGTTCAAGAATGGCTACCAATAACATGGGAAGCGTTCGATGACTACATTATGAATGGCGTTACGTTTAGCCGACAAGAACAGCGATTGTTGTTGGATGCTATTCAGCATGGTGGTGACCCCACGTCAGTTCAACTACGACACATTTTGGAAAAAGAGTGTCACGGGATGGGTATGTCTGTACGTGAAACCAAAGCGTTCTTCACCAAACTGGAGTTTCTGGGTGGTCAGTTCACCGAAGACGTTGCTTTAGACCACTCCTTGGCAAAGACCCCCGAGCATTATCACAATATGATTCAAGCCGCAGCAGAATTTCAGGGTAAATAACAATGCGCCGTAACATCAAGTGGGAAAAATGGACAGACCCCCTTCTGTCAAACTATGAGGATAATGAGTGGCCGGGTTTTGACCTGGACGCCGATGGTAATGAACTGCCCATTCACACGGCTGAGCGACAGCCAGTGTTGCACACGCCACATGGTGTCATAAGTTTGGTGCATGGAGTGATGGCATCAGACCGATTCGACTTTTGGCTGATGTATACTAACTTCGACATTGACGACGACATCGCTGACGCTATCGAGAAGGTTCCTGGCGTAGAAACTATGGAGGTTAGCACCCGCTACACCGCCCGCATTGGCTTTCCCCGCTCAGGATTCTTCAAACCTCGTGACGTTATGTACCAAATTCTATTATTGGTGCGACAAATGGCCCACGAAGAACAGGACGCGCAACTGGCAGGACTAGACGACGAAACTATCGAGAAGGTCACCAGGACGCGAGACCAAATTGAGGAAAAGTATGACAACTGGGCGCTCTGGGTAGTACCCAATGGGAATGTAGAAGTCCTTGGTGCTGACACAATTAACGCGACGTACCACGAGAAACTTGCGCTGCTGAAAGAGGCGTTTGGGGCTGTTGGTGGGCGTCTTCTAACATCAGAAAGTGAGTAAAATGGCCGACCCCAAACGACGCAATATATCCCAGCGCAGTGAGCTTGTATATGATGCACACCACTTTGGTATTATGATTGACACCAGAGAAATTTTTGTGTCCCCTCGCATGGATGACGCTCAAGAGGACGCTTACATTGACCATACAGTGGCCCATCAATTTTTGCGTAACCTACATATTCTCAACAGCATGGGTAGCGACACTATCTTGATTCATATGATGACCTGCGGTGGTTGTTGGAACTACGGAATGGCGATGTACGACGCCATTAAGAACAGTTGTGATGATGACAGATTGTCTGACATAGTTGTGTTGTCGCACGGTCATGCCCGAAGCATGTCGTCAATTATCCCACAAGCTGCGACATGGCGTGTGTTGATGCCCCACACTGAGTACCTCGTTCACTATGGGCAATACGGTGATAGCGGCAACTACACCAATGTAATGGCCAGCGCCAAATGGTACATGAAATCCAACGAGGTAATGATGGATGTGTACCTGGCACGTATTAAAGAGGGAGACTTCTTTAAGCGTGACCAAATGGACGAAAAAGAAATTCGACAGTGGTTGGTTGACACCATTGACAAGAAGCAGGAATTCTACATGACCGCTCGTGAGGCTGTTGATAAGGGTTTTGCTGACGCCGTTTTGGGTGACGAAGGATTTGAGACAATAGCAAAGTTGCGCGAGGATGAATGATGGAATATCGCGGACAACTACTCCAAGACAAGTGGGTGTTATCCTGGTTCCCACCGGGCTACAAAGGGTTCTTTTTGGATGTTGGCATGTGTGATGCCATTCGCATCAACAACACCTACTTGTTGGAACAGTTGGGGTGGCGCGGCATAGGCATTGACCCATATCCCACCAACGTGGACAAGAGACCCAATCTCATCGTTGAAGAAATCGCCGTCTTCTCTGAGGAAACCGAGTTGAGCTTCATTGAGGCTGGTCCGCTTGGTGGTGCCGCAGATTTCGTTGACTTACACGCCCAGGCTATTAAAGACAAGCCAAGAACCACGGTCAAAACTACGACCCTAGCCGCAATTCTAAAGAAGCATGATGCCCCCAACATCATTGACTACATGTCACTCGACACAGAGGGCACAGAGTACGAAGTCTTGCGTGTTTTTCCATTTGAAGAATATGCCTTCGGTTGCATCACCGTGGAACACAACCATGAAAGACTTAAGCGGGAGAGGATACATGCTCTGTTGACCTCAAAGGGATACGTGAGAGAGCAAAGGGTTCGGTTTGACGATTGGTATATTCACGCGAGCATGAAAAGATGAGCTACATACTGTGCCGACCGTGCGGCGGATTCAATGACATGATGTGTCAGATAAGTCATTGCATACATGCTGCCAAGCACGCGGGACGAGAACTGATTATCGACACAAACTTTGCGGCTGACTGGGGAAATTGCTTTCGCCAACCATTCGATGAGTTGTTTCGAGCAAAAAAGGGAATGGCTCCGACCATCCACCCACGCCTGAGTCCTCGCCTGCTTATCAAACTCCGACGCCTTGATACATACCCGTTTGCATTTCAGGGCATGCCAGATATGTCCTACGCCTTGGGACAACACGGTAGTGAATTGGAAGAACAGGCCAAGGCATTGGTCCTCAGCCCAAGTCGCGTAGAATGGAAGTGTCCGCTGATTGTCTACCAGAACTTTGGCGGCGGCAACCAAAGCATCGACGCTCTAAAATGGTTTACTTTCTCGCCATTGACGGCCCGCGCCATCGGTCACCGTTTGAGTCAATTGCCGCCCAAGTATCAAGCCATTCACGTTCGGAACACTGACCGGGCTACCAACTACAGGCCATTCTTTAAGCGCATTCGACCATACTTATTTGCTCAAAATGTGTTGTTATGCTCTGATGACGCAGAATGCATTGAATATGGGCGGAACTTCTTCGACAAGTCGAACGTCATTACTCTTGTTGATACACCAGCGTTAGACACACCCTTGCACCACGCCGTGAAAAACAGGCGCAACCTAAACCAAGACATGCTTACAGACTTGATGGGGTTAGCTGGAGCATCTAAGATGTACTTCACCAATTCTCCCAACCCCCTTTGTACAGACAGTGTGTCAGGGTTTACTAGACTCGCCCTGGCGCTGCATAAACAACCTCAGTTAAGGAAGCAACTGTTACATGAAAAAACGTGAAATTACAAACGAAGAATTTGAGGCAGCGCGCCGTCTATACAGACCAAGAATGAAGGTCGCCCAGCGCTATGCCAACTCCCTCTCACCTGAACAGATAACCGCCTGCTGTGATATGGCTCTGTGGCGCTGCATGAGGCAGTATGACCCGACGTTTGGACAGAGCATTGAGTCATCACTGCACCGGTTCATCCACTGGGAATGTCTCAATGCCATCCGAGAAATGGAGAGGTCTCCAGTACCATTATCTGATGATGTGGAAGGCCATAACGAAACATTGGCTATTAACATGATATTGGAAGACTATCTGTCTCTCTTAGATGAACGTGACAGACGTATGGTTGAAGCAAGATACCTAGAAAGCTGCACTTTACAGGAAATTGCTGTCCGAGAGGGATTTTCTAGGCAGGGAGTGAAAAACATCGTAGACCGCTCAGTCGCCACCATGACAGAAGCAGCCCTGGCTGTCTAATTTGGTGTATAATTGAGTGAGGAAGACGGATTCTGGCTTTAGGAACAATGGGAACTTTTGTGATAGCCAACAGAAGGTGAAGACAGATGGCTAACAACAAAGCACATGGCGACTTGTGGGACAAGGCGATTACCGCCAACCCCGTTCGCGACAACGGCGCAACCGTTCTAATGGGTGGTAACATTGATTCTAATAGTGCCACCGTTACCCAATCTCTTGGCAAAGAGATTACTGGTGCAGGCCGCAAGGCCCAGCCCGGCCCGGTAGCAAGTGCCCACACGGGCGCTCAGAAGTCTAACTCTGCGGGTACGTTCGCAGTTTTGGCTGCTGGTCACTACGTGATGAAGGGCGGCAACATCACCACGCAACTTGCTGGTGTTGCATACCGTGGTCTTCGTGGTGGAGGTAACCAAAACCAGATTCGTGGTATCCACTTCTTGTTCACACGCAAGACCGTGTTGATTGACTCCTGGGATTACGCTACGGGTGCGGCTACGTTCAACCTGAACAACCCGAGCGACGACGACTTCGACATCAACGGCTCACACGCCGTTCCTACCCGCGCATTGCCGGGTAATGTCGTCACATTGCCAACGGGTCGTGAAACACCTACCACCACAGCCTTGCCTGCTAAGACTGGCTAAAAGAAGTCAATGACCGGGGGTCTTCGGACCCCCTCTCATTATTTCTACTGCTGAGACTAGGAGGCAACTATGGCTAAAGAAACGGTGAGTGTGGAACTAAGCCCAGCACACCCTGACTGTCCATTTGTTCCTAAGACTTTGTGTGATGGACACATGAAGGCTAATCGTTGGACCATGGGTTTGTTGTTGGGAGTTCTCAGTGTGTTTTTGGGGCTTGTGATATATGCCACCAGCCAATCAAGAGCCGCTAATGTGAACTACCTCAATATGTCAGAAAAAGTGGCTCAAGTACAAGCGGTTATGCATGATGAAGTTGCTGTTGTTCGCGCTGAGCTAACAACGCACATAGCAACCCAACGAGCATCAGAAAAAATCATATTAGAGAAGTTGGCTGAGTTAAAAGTAGAGATGGCTGCTCAACGCAAGGAAAATCGTGACTTGCTAGAGAAAATTCTCCAGCTACAGATTGACCTTGCTAAAAAAAACGGCCACCCAGCCCCATAATTGGATTGACAAACCTCTAACGTGGTGTATAATACTTGTGCGGTGGGACGCAATGCGACCCATCGCCACGCTTCCGCGCTCTGGCTGACGACGGCGCTCTTGTAAGGCGCTAGGCAGGGTTCGATTCCCTGGGGAAGCTCTTGCGAATGCAGAGATACCTACATTCCATTATTATGCAGTGTCTCGATTTTGTCGCACACTATGGCAGTGTAGTCTGGTGACGAAGCGTCTCTCATAAGGACGTTGTGGCGGTTCGATTTCGCCCTCTGCTACTTGCAGTCAGTGGTACTGGTTTCCACCGCAGGCTTCATACGCCTGTTGATGCGGGTTCGATTCCCGTGGCTGCTACTTGAGTGTTAAAGGCCCGTTTAGACCGACACGTTGCACTCATATCATATATGTATGTCTGTAACTGGTGCGGTAAAGCGGCAGAGGGTCTGACACTACTGCGTGAGATTTTTAAGAACTGCCGCTTTTGCCCCATTCGTCTAGTGGTCAGGACGTTGGATTCTCAGTCCAAAAACAGGGGTTCGACTCCCCTATGGGGTACTGATGGTGTCGTAGCGGAACTGGTATACGCGCGAGTTTCAAACACTCGTGGGCTTAGCCCATGTGGGTTCGACTCCCACCGGCACTACTTTATTCTAGGAACCAAAGCATGAAACTGATATTCAGCGTCTTGGACCGCCATGAACTTTGGCCTATCTTCCGCGATTACTACAAAGCCCAAGGTATTACCCAGTTTCTCTGTGTTACCTACGGCCCACGCCTTGATGGTGCAACTCACATACTGTCCCACGTTCCACCAGAAGAGTTCAATGGTGAACGTGATGCCGACCATCACAATGCAGTAATCGACAACTATGTTGAACCTGATGAATGGTATGCAATCGCAGACCTAGACGAATTTGTTGTGTTTCCAGACGGCTCCACCCTGTGCGAAGCAGTTGCTCGTGCTACTAAGGATGGAGCCAATCTTATTTGGGGAAACTTTCGCGACCGCATAACTGCTGACGGTTCTATTCCGACACAGTTGGAAAAAGACATTTGGAAACAGTTTCCATTAAAGACCAACGCCACTACGGCATTGACCGGTGGTTGTTCCACCAAAATAACCGCTGCTGTAGGCAAGCTACATCTGCGTAGCGGTCACCACAACATTACTGATGAGTCTTGGAGATGCGGGGCCAGGCGATGGCAGACACACTCTGAGGTTCACCACTTCAAATGGTGGGGTGAGAATCTGACACAGTTTCTATCGTCTCGATTCAAGGCACTGCCATTCTATCAGCAAGAACTTGACAAGTTAAGGCAGTACATTCAAGCCAACAACGGCATCAACATCAACGACCTAGAAGTATTTGAGTAAACCATGGCTGAAATCAACGTGCGATTCTTAGCTAACTTCATACTGCCGGTTGTGCAAACCGTCATTGATGAAGAAACTGGTGAGCTTCGCGTCCAAGAAAAATCTGTACATATTGAGGCTGGTGACACGTACAGAATCTCTCAATATCAACGAAGTCCTGACGACAAAGTTGACTTGCACTTCGATGATTCTAGTCCTCTGAACGGAGTTGCCCATCGCGTTGAGGGTGACTACTGCGAAATCGTAGAAGCCAAAACCCATGTTACAGCCAAGGTTACTACCGGTGGTTGTGGTGGGTGTGGCAATAAAAAGAAAAAGAACCAATAGGGAGAACAACAAAATGGCTAGCATTCGATTCATCAAAAACGTCAATTTGAAAAATGTGTTTGATGGTCAAGAAGCAATGGTGCCTGTCGCCGCTGGTGATATTATTGAAGCCCAAAGCATTCAAATGGACGACGATAACTACTGTGACATCACCCTATGCGACGGTAGTATTTTCCGTGGTGTTGCTGCCGAAATTTTTGAGAACCATCGTCAACGTGTTCCGGTTACCAAGGTCTCCACCATTGAGCCGGTAAAGGAGAATGTGGAGATTGAAGTTCCCGAACCCGAACCCGAATCACCCGCCTTGATGGAAGGCACGATGTTGAGCAACGAGGGCGAGCCTGAACCCGCCCCAGAACCCCCAGTAGTCGAGGAAACCGAGGATGAATACTACGGCGAACCCGAACCTCCTGTCGCGCCGCCTAGCGGATATATTGAGTAACCCCCACCTGCTTCTGTTTTATTCTAAGTCCAATTGCCGTGATTGCAGAGGCAAGGGTTTCCGTGTACATAGCACGCGAAACGAGTTCAACCAATGGGTTGAGAGCAAGACCCTTTGCCCATGTGTGAAGAAGGCAGTCTCGAAAGAGATTAAAGAACTGGAACAGGCCGATGGGTAGAACTTATCGCAAACAGGACCGAGAGCGCCACCGCAAAAAACGCTGTGGTAGCGGAAAGGTAAATCACAGTGAACGACATACGTCCATGGAACACAGCGACGGCTACCGGCCTGGACACGGCACGATGGCTGGACGACCACCCCGAAATCCTCCGCGAGGGAAACCTCTCCCAGGCGGCGGCTAAAAAACTCTATGAAATGATGCAGGGATATGATGCATCATATCAACGTCTCACATGGGACGAACTCTTTCTGCAAATGGCACACGATGTGTCTAAGCGCAGCCCCGATTCGCAAACGCAGGTCGGGGCTGTTATTGTGGATGACAACAACCGCGTTTTAGGCGTTGGGTATAATGGTTGGATGCCTGGCATTGATGACACATTCATTCCTAACACGCGCCCAGGCAAATACTTTTGGTCTATCCATGCCGAAATGAATGCCCTTCTGAACTGCGAGCATAAGCCTCGTGGAGCAACCATGTATTCTACATGTCGGCCTTGTGTGGGGTCAGATAAATTTCCTGGCTGTTTACAGTTTTGTGTTGCCGCCGGATTGAAGGAAGTGGTGTATATTGAGAATAGCACTGCCGCCATGTTAGATGGTGACGACATAGATTGGGAAATAGTAGTGTGGCTAGTAAGGGATAAGTTGAAAGTGCGCGGCGTGGATTTCACACCGCAAGGATGACAGGCCACCTACGGACGGCCTCATAGTTTCGTGGCCCCCTGTGAAATGAGCAGACTTCAATGACATATACGTATAAACGCGCACTCAAAGAGAGTACGGAATACTTTGGCGGTGATACCCTTGCAGCACAAACATTCGTAGATAAGTATGCGCTACGAGACAGTGACAAAAAACTGCTAGAGCTAACACCAAAAGACATGCATGTGCGTTTGGCCACTGAGCTAGCGCGAGTTGAACAACTTCAATACGGCGAGGATGCCCTGTCGTTTGAAACCATCTTCGATGCGCTTGATGGATTCAACCACATTGTTCCACAGGGTAGTCCGATGTTCGGTATCGGTAATCCCAACTTCGTTACACTGAGCAATTGCTATGTCATTGACCCACCGCTGGATTCCTATGGGGGTATCATGTGGACCGATGAGCAGTTGGTTCAAATCAGCAAACGTCGTGGCGGCTCTGGCACCGACGTTTCATTGCTTCGCCCAAATACCACACCAACGCAAAATTCCTCACGCACAAGTACGGGACCGGTCTGCTTCGCACACCGCTTTTCAAACTCCGTGCGTGAAGTAGGGCAAGACGGTCGTCGTGGCGCACTTATGCTCACAATGGATGTTCACCATCCTGACGTTGTAGAATTTGCTGAGTGCAAGGCAGATAAAACCAGGGTCACCGGAGCCAATCTCTCTATTCGCTTAAGCGACGAGTTTCTGAAAGCCGTCCAAGCTGGCGAGAACTACGAACAGCGATGGTCCCCGCTGTGGGATGATAACGGCAAGCCATGGTCGGGGCCACCAAAGATTAGCAGGGAAGTGCCTGCCCGCGATGTGTGGAATGCCATTGTCAAGCAAGCGCACGCTAATGCCGAGCCAGGAATCCTATTTTGGGACCGAATCATATCTGAGAGCCCGGCAGACTGCTACCCCAACTTCAAGACGGTCGCTACCAATCCATGTTCAGAATTGCCCCTGTCGGTACTTGACTCATGTAGGCTTCTCCTGCTCAAGCTGTTAGGTTTTGTGAAGAATGCGTTTACAAAAGACGCGGAATTCGATTGGAGAAAGTTCTATGATTACGCACGACTCGCTCAGAGGCTCATGGACGATATTGTTGAACTTGAGTTGGAAGCCATCAATAGGATTATCTGCAAGATTACTGCTGATAAAGAACCAGATTACATCAAAGACCGAGAACTTCAACTCTGGTTACGAGTGCGGGACAACTGCATCAATGGTCGTCGTACCGGGACTGGTCTTACTGCCGTGGGTGACACGTTGGCGGCACTCGGTATCCCATACGGAAGCGAAAAAGCGTTACAATTCGTGGAGCGAGTGTATCGAACCCTCAAATTCGGATGCTATTCATCTTCGGTGGAAATGGCACAAAAGCTGGGCGCGTTCCCTGCATTTAACGCAGACCTAGAGGCAGAATGCCCATTCTTTCAGCGTTTTTTCTATGAAACATGTGACTTAGGTGATGAAGTAATCAATGGCGCTGAGCTAATGCGCCTCATGGCTACCGTTGGTCGTCGCAACATCGCTCTATTGACCAGCGCACCAGCGGGTTCTGTCTCTATTTTGACCCAAACCACTTCTGGTATTGAGCCTCTGTACTTCTTCGTCACACGACGCCGAAAAAAGGGAAACCCTGGTGATGATGGGTTCCGCTCCGACTACGTAGATGACAACGGCGACCACTGGATGGAGTTCGACTTCATACATCCACAAGTACAGCGCTGGATGGAGATAACTGGTGAAACAGACTTTGAGAAATCACCTTGGTATGGTAACTGTGCAGAAGACCTGGACTACAAACAACGTGTTCTGTTACAGGCTGAGGCCCAGCATCATGTAGACCACGCAATTAGCAGCACTGTCAACCTTCCTGCTGATGTTACGGTCGAAGAAGTCCAGCAAGTGTACGAAGCTGCTTGGGCGGCTGGGTGCAAGGGCATCACCGTATACCGGAAAGGTTCACGCGACGGCGTGATTTTGGACAAAAAAGAGGTTGACAAATCCCAATCTGATGGTAGTATAGATATGAAGCGTCCGCGCAAGCTAACGTGCGACGTTCACCACACTACCGTTAAGGGACGAGAATACTTCGTCCTGGTTGGCTTGCTCGACGGTAAACCCTACGAAGTTTTTGCTGGCAAGAATGGCTTTATCCCCAAAAAGGTAAAGACAGGAAACATTATTCGCAAACGCAAGAACTTCTACGTAGCCAATTTCGATGGTACAGACGATGAACTGTCTCCTATCACTGCGGCTACCAATGAAATGGAGGAAGTTGTTACCCGCCTAACTTCCTTGGCGTTGCGCTCTGGTGCAAACATGCATCGTGTAGTACAACAACTAGAAAAGGTGGGGGAGCGGCAAGAACTACATAGTTTTGCGCGTGGCGTAGCTCGTGTACTGAAAAAGTACATACCAGACGGCACTGAGGAAGGCGAACAATGCCCACAATGTCATGCGTCTGGCAATGCAGTTATACGACAAGAAGGCTGCGTTCAGTGTCTAAGCTGCGGCTGGTCTAAGTGCCTATAATCTACATGTTTTCCAAAGTTTGGTGTATAATATAACACAGCGGTTGTGTTTTTTGTACATTAAACGGAGGATGCCATGAAAGGCAGAAAAGCAATTGACCTTACAGGTAAATGTTTTGGAGCACTACATGTTTTAGGAAGAGGCCACAAACAAGACACAAAGGGTGCAGCATACTGGAAATGCAAATGTGATTGTGGCAACATAGTTGATGTGCGCTCAGACGTGCTGAGAAAACGAAACAAGACACATTGTGGATGCAAAACACAAAAAGCAAAAATTGGTGAAAAATTCAATATGTTAACTGTTGTTGACATCAGCACAAAAAAGCACAAAGGAAATACATATAGAACATGTCAATGTGAGTGTGGTAACATTACAGAAGTTGCTACATGGATGTTGGTTAACGGTGTGGTAAAATCATGTGGGTGTCTAATTAAAACATTTGATAGACATAAGAACCCGCATCAAGTTGGTAAAATTCGACCGTATTTTTGGCAACAAATACTTCGTTCTGCTAGTCAAAGAAATATCC
>Ga0180435_10005873_pt1 | contig 11863 bp, 4 predicted proteins | sample SS_ome_3_FD_132467 | JGI IMG/M metagenome (GOLD analysis project Ga0180435, IMG submission 132467) | Hypersaline lake sediment archaeal communities from the Salton Sea, California, USA - SS_3_S_1 metaG | ecosystem: Environmental > Aquatic > Non-marine Saline and Alkaline > Hypersaline > Sediment...
AACAGTCCTCACACGATCCCTGATATCCCCGTAACGGGCCAGTGACCATTTCATGTACTCGAGCGTCATTTTGGCCTTTTCGGCGATTCCTACGGGCGTAAGATTGTACCAAAGGCGCCGCCCGGGCATATCCCTTACAGACACATACCCTTTGCGAACGAGGTCCTTGAGATAAACGTTGACATAGGAAAGGGTCAGGCCCGAACGCTTTGCCAGTTCACGCTGGCTGCATTTTCCGTCGGATTCGATTTCTTGGAGCAAGTTTAGCTGGGCGATGTCGTCCTTTTTCATTGGCTTCAGGTATGAAACGGGAGAAAGTTCTATCGTTCGTCCTGTGAACAATATGGCCAGTCAAGCTTTCTAAAAACCATGTTGCAGTGTTTTAAAATCAAACATACTATTTTGTGGGCACAATGTCAAGGTTTGAATTACTCCTAAATCCACCGCTTGCCGGAATCCGGGATGGGAGGCCGCCAGCAGCTTTTTTTAATGGTAAACGGAAATGGTTGTTCGGGATATGGCCGTGAGCACGCGAAGTCTCTGCGTGGATGTAAAGAGCGATGGCAACCCCTGGGTTTGGGCAAAACAGAGAAGCTGGGTTTAAAAAGTTCCCCCCTGATCAGCAATTCGGGTGCAAAAAGTTCCCTGGGCCGCACTTTTTTCTTCCGGTAGTGACCCAAAAGATACAGCCTAACTATTTTATTTCGATAAACTTTTTTCAGCTGGGCGTCCTGGAGTTGTCCTGCCGGTATACTCCTTGCTGCAAGTGCCTCATGTACTGTATCACTCGCAACCTTATTAGCAACATTCTCGCTGAAATGTGATCAAGAAACAAAGCACCCGGTAAGTGCTTTCCGGACTGCACGGGCCGTCGAATTCGGTAGAAGGTACTCTTTTCACAATGATGGTTTGGCGTGAGGAGGTGGCTTGCCTCATCCAAAGCCTGGAGGGAAGAGCGTGATTGTCCTAACACAACCATCCTTATCGGCCACATCTCCTCTGACCTGTAACATTTTATTATGCTTAGAGAAAGATTGCCGGCCAAGGTGGTACAGTACTGCAAGAACTGCCTTCTTGTTATCTTTGCAATCACCCACATTCCCTCCGGGCTTTGGATGCGGCAATCGGTACTATGACCATGGTAGCGTAACGAGCAAAAACGGTTGAGGAACGGGAGAACAGAATGAAAGACGGGGGGTGATGAAACGAGAGAAGCAAGTGACCGATGAACCAACTTAGATTTTGAAAGGAGGAGGAAGATGAAAGATGACACGGATATCGGAAGAAGAAATTTCTTGAAGGGGAGTATCGCGGGGGCGGGAGCGCTTACCGCAGGTTTTGGCGGCGGGCTTTTATTGCCCGAAACGGCCCATGCTGCAACAGCACCCACCTTGCCGCTACCTTATTGCCGGACCTCTGGAGGGACTCCCACGACGACTCCGGCAGCGGATAACATTACGGTGCTTGACCCGGACGAAGTGCGGGTGCGGGCCTGGTACTGGTATTCAACCGGATATGGGTGAATGGACAGTGGCGCTTCCGGGTTGATTGAAGCGTTTAAGGCGGAATTTGGCGGCGAGTATCCGGACTGGGATAGAATTGCGATGCACATGTACACATATGGCAGTGGAGGTATCTGCGGTTGTGCCACACTATGCGGCATTCCAAATGGCTGTTGTGCCCCTCTTTGTCTACTTGGTACTATTTGCAAAAAGCTCGGTGGGGAAATAATAGGACATTATTCAAGCACTGAGTTTCCACCACGTTCAATTCGCAATCTTTACGAAGATCCGTATTATGGGGCGGGTGGTACCGGTGGATATGAGTGGCCGTGGGAACCCATTCCCAACGACGAAGTGTTGGCATACACCACCTCTAATTCCCCGCTTTGCCACGTTTCCATAAGTAAGTGGTGTTACGCAGCCGGTGTAGATTTGAACGATAAGAGTCCTTCGGGGTTGGTCTATAAAAACGATCGTTGTGGTAAGATATGCGCGGAAATGGCTGGATATACGGCGGAGTTGATCAATTATTACGCGCTGACTGCTGAAGTTGAGGATCCTTATCAAGTGTCACCGGCTACAGCAGATTGTATGTATTGCCATGACAAGGCGGACAATCCTCGCGGTCCCGCCCAGTGTGGCAATATGGAATGTACCGAATGTCACACCGACATGACGCCCCATGAGGGCAGAAAGTTCTGGGTCGAAAGGCTTTGGACGGAAGCTTGGGTTGATGATCAGTGGGTGGAAGCAAATACATTTAGCCCAGGCGACAGCATACGATACTGTCTACGTTTCTCGATTCTTGGTACCGGGGCTGTTTACATACGTACCAAGCCGAATCAGAGCGGGGTAGAGGGATATAAATCCGGTCCGGGTATATGGGGATATTACCTGAATAAAGACGGGAACTGCAGTGATACCCAAACCTGGTACTGGGAAAATACGGTTGATGCAAATGCAAGTGGCAAGGCAAGATTCAGGACGGTGATTCAAATAGCGGATACCTCCAGTGGTCCCTTGTTGTACGAGTCGCCCACGAAGATGGTCTATTTTACGGTGGAATAGTACTCAAATATTGGAGGCGTAAATAAGGATTGGCGGCGCCTCGCCCTGTCAGGAAGTTATCACAGGAGGCGCCTGCCAATTCTGATATTTCTTTCCGCTTTCCAGGAGGTTGTTGAAGAACTCCATTTTCGATCATGTCTATGTTCGTTTCGGAGAAATGGCGATGCTCGGCTAACCGCCGCAAACAATCGGTGTTTTTTGACGACCAGCTTCTCTAAGAACTGTCTCTATCTCAAAGTCGCTGCCATGGAAGTTCTCTGACAGGTTCCTGAAAAGAAGGGAATTCCTACCCTAAAATAGGGGCAAGTCCCTATTGACCCACGCACCAATTGATGCTATCCGAACACTGTATCCTAATGTTGGTACGCTTTCCGGCTGAATGCCTGCTTCCTGAAGGTTGATACCCGGAGATTCTGACTACGGCACTTCTTGCACTCACATATCTTGACTTGACAATAAGAATGGTAAAACCCTCACACGATTTGGCGGTCTTTCAGGCTGTATAACCCGTCAGGCGACGGGTGGTGATATTTGAACAGAAACTCTAGAAATGGAGGGCAAGCCCATGAGACGAACGGTCTTGTTGAGGATTATGTTGGCGGTTACGGTAGTGCTGTTTCCAGCAACGGTCTTTGGCCACAAAATGCCTGATAATGCTCAAAAGGGCAAAATATTAAAGCAGGCCTATTCCATGCAGGTGCCGTTCATAGAAAATATGGGCCAGGTAAAAAACAAAGAGGTGCGCTTTTATGCGGACACCTTTGGTGGAACAATCTTTGTGGAAAAGACCGGGTGTCTCACGTACAGCCTCCCGGCCAAAGGTAACAAGGGCGTTGTCATCAAGGAGGTTTTGACAGACGAAACGCTCGACATAGCCGGACGGAAACTTTCGCCTACCAGGGTAAGCTACTTCAAGGGTAAGGCCAAGGACAGTTGGCAGACGGATATCCCGACCTATACCGGTCTGACTTTGGGAGAAATCCATAATGGCATAGAACTCACATTAAAGGCTTATGGCAATAACGTAGAAAAGCTCTTCACGGTTTTACCTGAAAAAGACCCCAAGATAATTAGAGTCAAGGTGAGAGGTGCCGAGAGACTCAAAGTCAATAAAAAGGGAGAGCTCGAGGTTATAACAGGGCAAGGACCTGTTAAGTTTACAAAACCCGCTGCCTATCAAAGCATCGGAAGCGAAAGAAAACCTGTAGAGGTTTCCTATGTGGTTCACGAAGGAAATACCTATGGTTTTAAAGTGGGCAATTATAACAAAAAGCGGCCGCTCATCATAGATCCGCTTTTGGCCAGTACATTCATTGGTGGAGGGAGTTTGAATTATAAACATGACTATAACTTCTCCATTGCTATTGATAATGATGAAAATGTGTACGTAACCGGGCATACGGTGTCGAATGATTACCCCACAACCGCAGGTGCTTATGATGAGGACGAAAATGGTGGTTGGGATGTCTTTGTTTCAAAATTTGACAGTACTTTGAGCACCCTTTTGGCCAGTACTTACATCGGCGGTGATTCCGGCGAACAGCGTTGTTACGCCATTTCTGTTGATGATGGAGGAAATGTATATGTGACTGGTTATACGAACACATCCGATTATCCCACCACGCCAGGTGCTTATGATGGAAGCCATAATGGCAATTATGATGTTTTTGTTTCAAGGTTTGACAGTGATTTAAGTACTCTTTTGGCCAGCACTTTCATTGGTGGAGCTGATTGGGATCATAGCTATGCCATTGCAGTTGATGGTGAGAACGTATTTGTGACGGGTTATACTGAATCTTCCGACTATCCTGCTACGCCGGGGGCGTATGATGACAGCCACAATGGGGGAACCGATGGCTTTGTTTCAAATCTGGACAGCACTTTGAGCACTCTCTCAGGCAGTACATTTGTCGGCGGCGGAGATGCCGACATGTGCAATTCTGTTGGTATTAGTGAAGGGGCTGTATATATAACCGGTCGTACGCAATCTGGTAACTTTCCGACCACGTCAGGTGCTTATAATACCATGCACAACGAGCATCCTAGTTTTTTTTACTATGATGCCTTTGTTTCAAAGTTCGACACTACATTGGGAACACTCTTGGCAAGCACGTTTATCGGTGGCTCCAGTGGCAATGACACCGCCAGGTCCATTGCCATTAACGGAAACGGTGACGTGTACATAACCGGTGATACGGACTCCTTCTATTACCCTACAACACCAAGTGCTTATGATGAAAGCGGCGGCGACATGTTTATTTCGAAGCTCGACGCGGTCTTGGAAACGCTTCTGGCAAGCACGTTCATTGGTGGAGGCGGAAGCGAGAGCCGAGCGGTGGCCATTGGCGGAAGTGGTGATATCTACATAACCGGTTATACACAAAATACTGACTATCCCATCACCTCCGGGGCTTATGATGAAAGCCATAACGGCGGGTATGACGATGTTTTTGTTTCGAAGCTCGACAGTGGCCTAAGCACACTTCTGGCGAGCACGTTTATTGGTGGTGGAGGTCGTGACTGGAGCCGATCCATCGCCGTTAATGGAAGCGGGGATGTGTATGTGGCCGGAGATACGTTGTCTCCTGACTATCCCACTACGCTTGGTGCATACGACGAAAGCCATAATGGAGAAACCGATGTCTTTGTTTCAAAGCTTGACGCCAATCTGCTGGACGTAGCTGATTTTACCGCTGTACCCACCAGTGGTTATGCCTCCTTGGCTGTTCAGTTTACAGACCAGTCAACGGGGCCCATTACTAATTGGTACTGGGATTTTGGAGATGGTGGGACGAGCAGCGAGCAGAATCCTTTACACACTTACAGCGAGATGGGAGATTATACCGTTTCTCTTCTGGTATCCGGCCCTGATATCGGACCGGATACCGAAACCAAGACGGAGTATATCCACGTCACGGGAGTTGAGATAGATCATGTCCTGCCCGACACCGGCCTTTGCCGTGAGGTGATGACCGTAAACGGAAGCGGCTTCGGCGGCGCTCAAGACGTTATTGATGGCGATGTTGGTGATTATAAAGTTGTTCAGGTGGTGGGGGCTTCGGGTACATACACCGCGGCGGCCTACTGTTGCTGGAGTGACAGCCAGTTTAGGTTTTTGTTCGGCGACATGTTTTCCGATGAGGATCAGGATTTTATTCGGGATGCAACGGAACCCTATTATCGGCAGTGTGAGGACTTTTCGATCGGTCAATATGCGGTTTACGTGAAGAACATTCATTATCAGGATGTCGACAATTCCAATACTTACAGTCAGGGAGATCTGATTGAGGAGGTCACGGCTGGGGGGCCGGTGGACTTTGTGCTGGACAGCGGGCTGGCCGTTTATGTGATTGACCCCGGCCAAGTAGAACGGTCGCATTACTGTCCAAGCGGCGAGTTGGTTACCAGCGTGGTCCGAATCTATGGCTGGGGATTTGGAGACACACAAGGTGACAGCAAGGTTTATATTGGTACCGGGGGCATGTGGTCTTCCGACACAGGGCTTGAGCTTGGCAGGACGATATGGAGTGATTTGATGATCAAGGCCGCCGTGGATGTGCCGCTGGGTGCAAAGGGGATGACCCTTTACATCTGGGTGGAAAAAGATGGTGTAAAGACCGATGACAAGTATGGATCCCCCGGAGTCTATATCTTGCCGACCGAAACCTGTCCCTGAGAAAACAGTGGAGCTACAGATGGTTCCGCTGTTGCCCAAAATATCGGTTCCTTATTTGAGTAACCGATATCGGTGAGACCGTTGAGCATTGATTAAACAAAGTTTGCGGGCGCCGGGGACGTTGCGTAATGTTTGTTTCGGTTGAGTCAGGTCAAAATTGATTCCCCGGTGTGGCACCTGAGTTTTGTAAAGTGTTTGTTTGTAAAGGCTCTGCTGTCGATAACCGTATGGAAAAACGGCAAAAAACAGCTTTTGAGTGACTGTTCTGAAGGCCATACGATACCCCTCCACGCGCTACCCCGTAATATTGTGTTGCGTCAAATGATCGCTTGCAGACATCTCAAGACGTGACCACATTCCGATTTGCCGTTTTGCATATTTTTTGCATTAAATTGAATTTTATGACTATTCGTCGGATCATTGGCGAAGGGTTCGCGCAAAAATAACTTCACAGAATGGGCGCTCGGATTTGGCCGATCCGATTGAGCAAAATCACAGGCATAGCAGGCTATGTCGAGGTTTTGCGAGTGAGGTATCGGGCAAAGACGGGCGGAGGCCAAGATGGCAAAATCTGAAGTTATTTTTGCGCGAGCCCTAAGTATGTAAAACTGATTCTATCTTGATTCCGAGGAGTATGACCAAACCTACAATGAGTGTTAGCGCAGAGCGGCGATATGATTAATGTGAGTCGAGATCCCAAAGTAAGTATCGTCATTCACGTATTCAACAAGGTGGAACTCACAAGGAACTGTGTTGAAGCTCTGTATGAAACGGTCTCTTCGCAGACTTCTTTCGAAGTTGTTGTTGTGGATAATGGGTCAACCGACGCAACGCCGCAGTTTTTGAGTCGGGCCGCGAGGAAACGTCTCAACTTTCGGGTAATAACCAATGAAAAGAATTTAGGGTTTGCAAAAGCTTGTAATATCGGTGCAAGAACATCCCGCGGACAGTATATCCTCTTTTTGAACAATGACACGAAACCCTGTTCGGGGTGGCTGGATTCCTTGATCGATATACTGGATGATGCTCCCTCCGTAGGTGCGGTTGGGAGCAAACTATTATTTCCGTACGGAACCATTCAGCATGCCGGAATCATTATTGTCGATGATCGTAAATCAAAGGATCCGTTGGCTCCCCGCCATGTCTTTTACGGGGCGGCAGGGGACCTTGAAAAGGCAAATAAACGGCGAGAATATAAGGCCCTGACGGCTGCCTGTGTTCTCATGAGAAGAACCGCCTTTGACTCTGTGAGCGGATTTGATGAAGGCTATTGGAACGGCTACGAGGATGTGGATCTGTGTTTCAAGTTGGTTGAAAGGAACTGGCGCCTCGTATATCAGCCTCAAAGTGTTGTCGTTCACTTTGAATCCAAAAGCGGCATGGAACGTTTCTCGAAAATCAAGGAAAATACACAAAGGCTTCATGCCAGGTGGCTGGGGAAAATAAGGCCCGATTGCATTTTGCGTCAAGAGGCTTTCGAAAACGGTGTAACCGTGCAGGCGGAATATTTGCCCCCAGAGTTTCTCACAAGTATCATCATACTCACCCATAATCAAATCGAAGATACTAAAAAGTGCCTCCGGAGTATCGAGGCCCATACGCCCGAGCCACACGAGCTCATTATTATAGACAATGGTTCAACCGACGGTACCAAGGACTATCTGCTGGATTACATGGCACACCAAGACCAGGTTCGCGTGGTCTTAAACACGGGCAACCGCGGTTTTGCCGCGGGAAACAACCAGGGGCTGTCTCTGGCTCGGGGGGATTACATTCTTCTGCTGAATAACGACACGGTTGTTACGCCCGGATGGTTGGGTGGAATGTTGTCGGTCTTCGATCGGTATCCGGCAGCCGGAATTGTCGGGCCGGTTTCCAATAATGTTTCCGGGGTGCAGCTGGTTGAGAACGTGCCGTACGACGATACGAAGGAAGTGTCCGGTTTTGCCGCAACCTGGAATGAAACACACAAGGGGCAAACGATAGAAGCCACGCGGGTGGTCGGCTTTTGTCTTCTGGCTCGAAAGTCCGTTATTGACCGAGTCGGAGGGCTTGATGAGCAGTTTGAAACGGGCAATTTTGAAGACGACGATTTTTGCTACCGAGCGGCTATGGCCGGCTATAAAACACGAATCGCCAAAGACGTTTTCGTGCACCACACCGGGGGGCAAACCTTTAAAGGCGCCCGGATTGACTGGCGGCGGAATATGGAGAGAAACTGGGAGCGTTTCAAGGCCAAATGGGGTATCAACAAAGATGTTCCCTTAGGAGAAGGTTATCGTATACCTTGGCATGACCCGGATGTATCCCGCTATTTCATTCCGGTTTCTGCGGACCGTCTTTTGGCCGACCACCATCCGGATAATGAGAAACGTTTATGGAAAGAAGGACATGGCCCTATCCCGTCAAGCCGTGTCATTACGTTTTTTGTTCGAGAAGACTCCGGTATGGACACTTTAAAAGGGGCTCTTCAGAGTTTTTCGGCCGACATCGCCAACTTTTCGGATTGGCAGGCCAAGTCCGTTTCTGAAATCCTTGAAGGTGCCGGCCGGAGTCAATATATTTTGTTACTTTCGCCGGATGTCATTCTCCCCAAAGGGGGGCTCAAAAATCTGGTCGCCGTAGCTGACTCAGACGGAACCATCGGAGCGGTGGGACCGACAGCAAATACGCCACCCAGTACGCAACGGGTCAAGCAAGGCTATAAAAGCCTCAAAAAAGAATTACAGAAGTTCGTCCGGCGTCGCACACACCAGTACAAAAAAAGCTGGAGCGCAGTCTCTTATCTTGGTTCCTTTTGTCTTTTGCTAAAAACCGAGGCTTTGCGCCGGGTAGGCGGTCTGGACACGGGTCTCCCTCTTCCCAAATCCTTATGGGGGCTATATTTGCGACTTCGTGACCAAGGTTTCAAAGTGGCCTTGGCCAAGGGTGTTTACGTGCACCATCATCAGCTTACCGATGACGAGGGCGCGAATTTCGATGTGTGGGCTGAAGAAGGGCGATCTTTTGCGGAAACCCTTAGTTTCGATTCCATAGCGCTTCATGAAGAAGAGGATCCAGAAGTGGGACGTAAAGATCAGCACGTTGAGTATTCTCCGCCCGGCGTTTTGCCAAAAGCCCCCACGGTCAGTGTGTGCATGATTGTGCGCGACGAGCAGAAGGTCCTCCGGCGATGTCTCAAAAGTGTGCGGGACATTGCAAATGAATTGATTGTAGTGGATACGGGATCACAGGATGCCACCATTTCCATAGCAAAGGAATTTGGTGCCAAAGTCTTTGAGTTTGAATGGTGTGACGATTTCTCAGCGGCACGTAATGAAGCGATTAAGAACGCTTGGGGTGACTGGATATTTCAGATTGATGCGGATGAAGAGTTGTTGCCGGACTCCGCCCGGTTTTTGAAGAAGCGGATATCAGATCCCTGGTCTCTGGTTTCAATGGTTACGGTAGACAATGGCCCGACGTATTCGGAAAGATTTTTTAAGACCGGTAGACTGTTTCGAAACCATCCGCAAATAGAATATAGCAGGCCGTACCATGAGACCATTGAACCCAGTGCTGACAACCTTATGGTTTCAGAACCGGGTTGGCGTATTGTTTATGATTCAAAGATTGTGATTCGCCATTATGGGTATGAAGGGTCTGCCAGGGAAGAAAAAGGAAAGTTGGAACGAGAATTGCGAATGCTCGAAACATATGTCAAGGACAACCCGAGGGACCAATCCATGCGTACTCGGCTCGCGGAGTTATACGACCAGCTGGGCCGGTACGACGAAGCTATAGCCGTATGTAAAGAAGCACTGGTATTCAACCCTGATTATGTGGCTGCACATCATGTCTTGGGAATGGCTTATTGTGGGCAGGGTCGGTTGGACGAAGGCGTTGCTCAATACAAAAAGGCACTTGCCATTGATCGGAATTTGCCCTGGGTTCGCTATCACTTGGGGGTTGTTTACAAAGATAGGGGGGATTACGACAAAGCCATTGAAGAGTTTCAACGAGCTCTCGAACTGTCTCCAAACCTGGGAAAGGTCCGCACGAGCCTTGGTGTGGCTTTTCATATGAAAGGGATGAAACAGGAAGCTTTTACTGAGTACCAGCGGGCTCTTGCCATTAACGCTGCCGATGCCGAGGCCCATTTCAATTTGGGGGTATTATACCGGTACAGCGGGATGCTGGATGAAGCCATTACAGAGTACGAAAAGGCGTTGGCCGACGATCCTGATTTTGCCGAAGCCCACAACAACCTGGCGGTCGCCTATTTTATGAAGAAGAAATACGATATGGCGATCAAATATTCTGATGAGGCCGTTCAGCGCGGTTTTGAAGTGAATCCAAAATTCCTGGAAGATCTTGAGTGCCATAGGAAGTAAAAGAGCGGGATCAATGCAATGTGGGCAATTCATAGGGGGTGGTGATACTACCTGTGAGACGGAGCCGAATAGGTGGGACCCGAATTGCCCTGGTGCAAAAGAATAATACTTTCTGAACCCATTCCCTGTTACAAAAAATGCCACAATATGGTATATTTATTCCCTGTGCGGGTGAAAGTCAAGGGACTCTATGTATGTCCAAAAGGAACCGGGAAAATTAAGAGATTGATATAACATCATAAACGTCTTTCCCGCGGGTTGGCATTGAAATTGCCGAAAAAAGATTGGGTTCATTTGCTTCAAATTTTTTTCTTGAACTGACGGACGGGCAAAAAGTCCCATATGCCGTCACTCCCGCGAAGCCCGTCCCGGACTCCGATCCGGGAGCAGGAGTCCAGAAGTACTTGAAAATACTGGGTTTACCGCCTTCGCTGGAAAGACGAAAAAATAGAAATTCCGATGGGAAGCCGCGCACGTTTTGCGTGAGGGGTAAAAAAAGATGAGATCATGGCGGGGGACGTTCAGCGGATGTTTGATGTTTCTGCTTCTTTGTGTGGATCTGGTTTGGGCGCTGACTCCCGACCAGACTTATAACAGGCCGTCCCCCCTAATGGATTACGTCCCTCAGGAAATAGGCGTGTTTGACGGAGATTATGCGAGCCTTGAAGCCGATGATTGCCGCTCGTGTCACGGCAACAACATGGCTGGTAGGCACCATTACACAGCCCTGGCTCTGAATTCCGGGCTTTGTACGCCTTGCCATTCTATGGATCCCCAAAATCCCGGTAATGTATTGGTCGAAAACGACTGCACCGTGGGTGGGTGTCACAGTGCCGCCGACCGGGGTGCCATGGACGGGCTTAAAGATTCGCCAAACGGCTGGCACCATTCAACGTACTTGGCTGCTGTTGATCGATGTACCGCCTGTCATGATTCGAGCTTGATCGATCATGTTTTGGATTTCGAATTCCTCTTCGATCCTCCTTCTTTGGTCCCTCCTTCACCATTTTTCTGTGAAAACTGCCATTGGGAACAGCCGGTAATTAACGATACCATCGGTTGGAGCAACTACGATGGTCCGCCTTTTCCTTTGTTTGACCAAGCCGGGCACCCTTCAACCTACGATTACAATGAACCGGGTAGCGGCTACCATGTCAACGGGTCACAGAGTCTCACTATTGCGGCGGATGAACATTTTGAGTACGGCAAGGCCATTGAAAGCAATCGGTCTACCCATCATGCAC
>Ga0180435_10005874_pt1 | contig 11862 bp, 10 predicted proteins | sample SS_ome_3_FD_132467 | JGI IMG/M metagenome (GOLD analysis project Ga0180435, IMG submission 132467) | Hypersaline lake sediment archaeal communities from the Salton Sea, California, USA - SS_3_S_1 metaG | ecosystem: Environmental > Aquatic > Non-marine Saline and Alkaline > Hypersaline >...
GAAACCGAACATTTACTTGAAAACGCAAAATCCAAACTGGAAAATAAGAACCTTGATCTGATCGCAGCCAACGATGTCAGCCGGGATGATCGTGGTATCGGTTCAGATAAGAATCAGGTAACATTGATATGGAAAGATGGCCAGGTCAAGGAGCTGCCAGTGATGGATAAATCTAATATTTCGGATGAACTGATCCGGGAAGCCGCAAAATTGTTATCATAGATCCATTTTATTATTAGCAGTCAGATGGAGAATTTCCTGTGTATAAAGGAGGGTTTTTGTGACAATAGATACCTATAAAAAGTTGGCCGAAAAACTAGACACAAGGCCGCATTCTTATCCAGCTACTGAAAGTGGAATAGAGCTGCGATTACTAGAGAAGATCTTCTCTCCAGAAGAAGCCCTTCTAGCAGCAGAAATGTTCTATCAGAAAGAGCCACCATCGGAGATAGCTGCTAGGGCAAATGTTCCGGAAAAAGAGGCCCGGAGCACCTTGAAAGGTATGGTCAGAAAAAAAATGATTCTTTTTTCTAAGGGAGAATCAACCCTGGTCTATGGTTTAATGCCGTTTGTTGTGGGGTTTTATGAAGAATTGCTTCCCAGGTTGAATGAGGAAATTGCAGTACTGTTTGAGGAATATTTTCAGGAAACCAAGGGGTCAATTACCGGGAAAGGTTTATCTGTCCACCGCGTCATCCCGGTCCAGGAGTCAATTGATTTTGAGATGGAAGTCTATCCTTATGAAAAAGCTTCCAATCTAATTGAGAACGCCAAGGCATGGGGGGTGAGGGACTGTATCTGCAGGGTCCAAAAGACCTTGATCGGTGATCCCTGTGATCATCCAGTTGAGAATTGCCTGGTTTTTGCGCCAGTAGAAGGATATTTTAACAATAGTGAAGTAGATCGGTCCATCAGTAAAGAAGAAGCACTCCAAATTCTGCGAGATTCGGAAGAAGCCGGGTTAGTTCACACAACTGGTAATTATCAGGATCGGAATTCCTATATTTGCAATTGCTGTACCTGCAGCTGTGGAATTCTTCGGGCTGTGGCAGAGTTTAATAATTCGGCAGCCATCGCTAAATCGGATTTTCTGGTTGTTGTGGATGACGAATTATGTGTTGCCTGCGGGGATTGCGTGGAACACTGCCAATTTGATGCCCTGACCGTCGATGGGGCAATATGTGAAGTGGATCCGGGGAATTGTGTTGGCTGCGGGCTGTGCGTCCCTGCCTGTCCAGAAGGCGCCATGGTACTGGTCCGCAGAGATATTGGTGAAGTGTCTCCTCCCCCTGCCACACTGAAAAAATGGGGAATAGAACGCACCCAGAATTGATCTTCGAGATTCCGTAAGGAAGAAATCCAATGATTCCCTAATCCAGGCTTTTTTTGTAAGAGCCTGGATTTCATTTCTGGATATCCAATAACCTAAAGTTTACGCAATCTTACTCAAATGGTAGAATGAGCGAGGTTTTAATGGTGTATTTAGCAGTATTCCGAGAGCATGAGGAGGATACTTTTGACTCTTGATCAAGTAAAAGAAATTACCCCTAATCATTTCAGTCTCCCTCGCAGGATCGACCGCCTGGGTGAGCTCGCCTATAACTTGTGGTGGACCTGGAACCCTGATGTCCAGCGGCTTTATATGCGCATTGACAGTGATTTGTGGGAAGAGACATCCCATAATCCGATCCAATTTCTCCGCAAAGTAGAACGAGCAAAATTGAATGCAGTGACTCACGATAGTTATTTTCTGGATTTCTATGATCGATCTTTGCTGGATTTTGATCAGTATATGCAACGCGAGGATACCTGGTACCAGAAAAATCACGGCCATATTGAAAAAGAAGTAATTGCTTATTTTTCGACCGAGTTCGGGCTTCACGAGACAGTGCCGATCTACGCTGGCGGTTTGGGTGTCCTCTCTGGTGATCACCTTAAAGAAGCAAGCGATTTGGGACTGCCCCTGGTGGCTATGGGATTCCTGTACACCAAAGGTTATTTTACACAGGTTATCAGTGAAGATGGCTGGCAGGAAGCTCAATACGTTAAATTGAATTTTGATGAACTGCCGGTACTTCCGCTGATGAATGATGAGGAAAAACCGGCGACTATAGCTGTGGAATTGGCAGGCAGGGAAGTTCTAGTAAGAATGTGGAAGATCCAGGTTGGCCGGGTGCCCCTCTATCTCCTGGACTCCAATGTGGATGGCAATTCCGATGATGATCGTGAGCTGACATCACGATTGTACAGCAGTGACCTTGACCTGAGGATTTCGCAGGAGATCATCCTTGGTATTGGCGGTGTAAGAGCACTCCGTAAACTGGGCCACTCTCCAGCGGTCTGGCATATGAATGAGGGCCATTCCGCCTTCCTGGTCCTGGAGCGAATCCGTGAACAGGTAGAAAAGGGTATCAGTCTGGAAGAGGCGAAAGATTACGTCCAGGCAAAAACTGTATTCACGACCCATACTCCAGTACCTGCTGGCAGTGATGAATTTCCAGCCTGGTTGATCGACAAGTATTTCGGGGGTTTACAGCAGCAGCTGGGCCTGTCCCGTGATCAGTTCTTCGACCTCGCCCGGCATACTGTCAGTTGGGGCGAAACCTTCAGTATGCCTGTCCTGGCAATGCGTACATCCAATCTCCGCAACGGTGTTTCTGAATTGCATGGAGAAGTTGCCCGTGAGATGTGGGGTTATCTTTGGCCTGATGTGAAAACTGATGAAGTTCCGATCAGCCACATTACCAACGGAATCCATACCGGTACCTGGTTAGCCCGCCGGATGCGAAATATCTATGGGAAGTATCTGGAGTCAGATTGGATGGATAATATCGATGATCCGGAGATCTGGAACGCAGTATCCAATATCCCTGATGAGGAAATCTGGACAGTACGCCGGCACCTGAAAAGAAAACTTGTGATCTATATGAGAGACCGGGCCCGGGCACAATGGGGACTGGATCAGGTTCATCCTGTCCAGGTAATTGCTTCTGGTGCCTTATTAAATCCATATGTATTGACTATCGGCTTTGCCCGGCGGTTTGCGACCTATAAACGAGCTGACCTGATCTTAAGCGATTTTGAACGCTTGTTAAGGATTGTTAATAAGCCCAACATGCCTGTCCAGATCATTTTTGCTGGTAAAGCCCATCCTGCTGATCAACCAGGTAAATTGCTGATCCAGAATGTATACCGGAAAGTGAAGAAGGCTGAAAGTGGGGGCAGATTGGTATTCTTGGAAGATTATGATATGAATCTGGCCAGGTATCTGGTTCAGGGAGTGGATGTCTGGCTTAACACTCCCCGACGGCCTAATGAAGCTTCAGGTACATCCGGGCAAAAAGCAGCCGTGAATGGAGTGTTGAACTTTTCGATCCTGGATGGCTGGTGGCGTGAAGGATTCAATGGTAAAAATGGTTGGGCTATAGGTACCGATGACTCTCATGCAGATTACAAATTCCAGGATGATATGGATGCGGAAAGTCTGTATGATACGCTTGAAAATGAGATCATCCCCCTGTTTTATGAACGTTCTACGGGAGATTTGCCGGTTGAATGGATCCGGTATATGAAAGAATCCATCAGGACTCTCGCACCTGAATTCAGTATGCGCAGGATGGTAAAGGCTTATGCTAATGATCTGTACTTCGATGTGATGGACCGCAAGAAGTAGGGCTATTCAGGGATAGGAAACCTCCTGTTTTCCTGATCCAGAAAAGGATATTCTATGTTTACTTTTCAACTTACTACACAAAACATACTGATCGCTCTCCTGATCTTCACGGTCCGGGTGGTTTCGACCAGCCTTGATACGCTGCGTCTGATCCTGACCCTGCGAAGTAACAAGTTTTGGGTCTGGATGCTGGGGTTTCTCAACTCAGCAATCTGGGTTTTGACATTTGCATTTGTTTTAGCGGATATAGATAATATTGTTAATGTAATCGTCTATGCGGCGGGTTTTGCCACTGGCAATGTGGTCGGAATGTGGATCGAGGATAAATTAGCCATTGGTTTTTCAGAAGTGCGGGTGATCAGCCCCCGCTGGGGCGCAGCGATCCTGGAAGTGCTCAGGGAGCATGAATACGCCGTGACAGAAATTCCAGCGAGGGGAAAGGATGGAATGGTTTCTGTTATCACCTCAAGCATCCGCCGCAACCAGGTCCAGGAGTTTGAAAAATTGGTTAAAGACGTGGATCAGGATGCATTTATCACTACTGAGGATGTAGTTGCCGTTCAGCGGGGTTTCTGGCACAGGAAATAAGATCTTCCTGGAGTCTTCCCGGGCTCCCAGAGGTGAGAAAGAAAGAAGGACGAAATCCCTGAATATGGTTTTCGTCCTTTATATTTTATTGATCACTGAGATCCTCTAAAGGGATCGGATCTTCTTCCAGGGTGAAGTGCCAGGCGCAGTAATAATCTTCCGGATGTGGATCAGGTGGACAGCTGATCACAGTGGTCCTGATCCGAGGATCGATAGTGTGAGCGAAATAGGCATATTCAGCGATCCCAACCGGCTTGCAGGGAAAATCATCCAGGCCTTTTCTCTTGCGGGCACTCTGAACCCGGCAATCATTCATTTCAAAGCGGAGCGTTCTCTCATCGTTGGATATCATAGATTGCTCGTTAATCCGGGCATATAGGCGGAATTGAAGCGCCTTTTGGAGGGCTGGGATGCCTCCGTGGGGTTCGATTCCCTGGAGCCGCATGATCCTCTTGGCTTCGATCTGTGTGAAGGTAATCCAGGCCTCCTTATCGAGTTCGATCGCTTTATCCATACCGAACTGACGCTCTACAGCCTGGAACCAGAGTCCATCATGTGCCAGCCAATTTTTGGCTGAATCCTCCAGCATATCAATCAGAGTTTCTTTTGAGAGTGAATAGAGCGTGTCTCTATCTGGCATGGAACCTCCCGCAGATTTAGATGATGTCTAGCTACTAGTATAACCCCTCAGGCCGGGGCAACCAGGCAATTTATCCAGCGCTGGGAGAAGAATCGGTATAAACCCAAAACGAATTTGACGACTTCATCTGCTAAGACCATTAAATAAACCCAATGGACCGGTAATCCTAAAACGAAAGCGCCTATGAATGCCATCGGTACCCCAACGGCCCAGACCGACCCGGCATCTATGAAGAAGGCTGCTCTAGTATCACCTCCTGACCGGAGAATTCCAATCAGCAGGATCAGGTTCAATGATCGAACAGGCAGCGATAAGGCCATCAAGCCAATCAGTTTGACTGTGAATTCAATTGTTGTGGCAGATACCTGATAAAAAGAAAATATGGGAGTGGCGAAGAGGAACATGATCAAACCCAGAACAGATGCTCCGGCAGCTCCCAATACCAGGTATTTCTTGGCATAATTTGTGGCGAGTTCGCTTTCCTGGGCGCCTATCCGATTGCCAATCATGATCGCACAAGCATTGCCCAGTCCGATAAATACAACGAAGATGATCCTGTCCAGGGTGCCGGCAATATTCACTGCCGCGATCGATTCGGTGCCTATCCTGGCATATACCACGTTATAAGTTGTGGTCCCAAACGACCAGATAACTTCTGTGGCTATTACAGGTAGGGTTGTCTTGAAGAAATTCTTAATTGGCAGGATCTTGTAGTTAAACAGCGCTGGCAGTTTCGCGGCCAGAGGCAGCTTCCTGCGGTAGATTATTAGCAGCAGCAAGACAACTTCGATCAGACGGGAAATTACTGTGGCAATGGCTGCGCCTTTTACTCCCAAAGCTGGTAAACCGAAATTTCCCAGCACCAATGTGTAATTCATTAAAGTGTTCAGGCTTAATGCCACAAAACTTGTCAGCAGGGGAAGTTTTACGTTTTCAGTGCTTCTTAACACAAAAGCAAAGCTGTTTGTTATCGCTGTGATCACGTAACTGAAAGCTACAACCTGGAGATAAGCACTTCCCTGGGAGATGACTGCTGGATCCTTTGAATAAATGCTGATCACCTGTACTGGAAGGAGAATTGCCACCAGGGAAAACAAAACCGCACCGCTGATGCTCATCAACAAACATAAACCTAGAACGCTTTGGATACGTTCAGTGTCTTTTCGTCCCCAATACTGGGCAGCGAAGATCGCTGATCCACTGCCAACACCAAAGAACAGCAGGGAAACCAGGAAGAAGATTTGATTGGCAACTCCCACAGCCGCTACTGCGCTTTCCCCCAGCTGGCCGATCATCACGCCGTCTACCAGATTCAAGGACGAGAATATCAAATTCTGGAGCATGATCGGCGCTGCCAGTTTGAGCATTGTATTTAGGAACTTCTTATCATTAAACAAAAACTTCATAAAACTCCTGATGGATTGGTGGCACTGCCTGAAAGCAATTTGATTATTATACTGTCTTTTTCAAAACATCCTCCTTATTATGAAGGGCAATATGTTATATAAGAATCCTGCAAGAAATCCGCTCGACTTGGCAGGTATTAAATCCCCGATTATAATTTTCTTGTGGCACAAAAGAAAGATCCCCGGGATTTATCCATCAATGAGCTGCGCAGGCTGCTGATCGAGAAACAACGCTCAGGCAGAAATGAGCGCATTGAACGCTATCGCGAGACAGGTAGAGTGGTCCGCCTCGTCTCAGATGAAGAAGAAACTTCCTGGGAAGATATCAGAACCACTTCACCTGTTGGGGAAGGCCCCCCAGATCCGGTTGCTGAGGAAAAAAAGAGAAATAAACGGGTCGTAGATGGATTCTTGCTGACAATCGAGATCCTGGCAGTTTTAGGCCTGGTATTTGTGCTTTTTAATGGATTGGATATCCTCCAGCAATTGAACAGGGAGGTCGCTCTGGCCCTGGAACAACCCACACTGACGGCAACTCCCTTGATCAGAGCAGTAGTTTTGCCGGGAGGTCACACTCCGCCTGATTCTCCCGGGGGAAGTCAACCAAATATCGAAGAGATCCCGGAACATTTACGACCTGTAGTTCAATCCTACTGGGAGATCCCGATCCCGACTCCCGGTCCTAATCATGCCATCAGATTGCAGATCCCCAAAATTAACCAGGATGTTCCGGTCGTGGAAGGGGATGGGCCTGAACAGCTGAAAAAAGGGGTTGGTCATGCTGTCTATTCCGCTAATCCGGGTGAGATCGGCAATGTGGTGTTATCAGCCCATAATGATATCCAGGGAGAGATCTTCCGTGATCTGGATCAACTGGAACAAGGAGACCTGGTAATCCTGTTCTCCGAAAGGAAGAATTATACCTATGTTGTAGAGGAGGTTTTGATCGTTGAGCCGCATCAGGTAGAGTTCCTGGAATCCACAGATGAATCCATCGCAACTTTGATCTCCTGTTATCCGTATAGGATAGATAATCAGAGAATAATCGTTATAGCGAACCTAATTGAGGAGTAAGGTGTTACAGCACTTGAATTCCTCGTTGGTCAACAAGAGGATTTTTAGGCTAAAGGCTCTATTGGATTCAAAGTAAGTTATTAGTTATCGAGGATCGAAGGGGAAAGACATCCATGACCATTGAAAGCCAACGTTCACCTTCCTGGGGGACAACAACAAAATTAGTGATCGGGTTAACCCTGGTGGCAATACTTGCCGGGATCTTTATTTACTATCGATCTATCGTATCGCTGCTGGTACTGGCTACTATCATTACCTACCTTTTTCAACCTCTGGTAGCTTTCTTAACAGAAAAGACCCGCCTGTCCTGGCGGGCGAGTACGACACTGGTTTTTCTTCTCTTTGTGATTCTATTAATCGGTTTATTAACAGGAGCAGGATTGGCTATCGCTCAGCAGGCAACTGGTCTGGTGCGAGTTGTTCAGGAATTTACTAATGACCTTCCAGCTCTAGCGAATGAATTAACTGCCTTCCTGGAACAGTACGGGATCAAAGATATCATCAATTTGAGTGATCTGGCCAATCGGCTCCTGGAAACTATTCAACCGCTCTTGGGTCAGGCGGGATCGATCGTTGGCTCCCTGGCAACCGGAGCTGCTGCCAGCATTGGCAGGATCTTCTTTATTGTTTTTGTGGCATATTTCATTCTTTCAGAATCCCAACGAGTGGGCAAAATATCCTTCGATCAGTTTCCTGAGTATGATTATGATATCCGCCGCATGACCCGTCAGCTCAGTGGGATTTGGGAATCTTTCTTCCGGGGGCAATTCATTATCTTTGTGATGGTATTTGTTGTCTACTTGATTATTCTTTCCGCCCTGGGTGTCAGATACTCAATTGCCCTGGCTGCCCTGACTGGATTGGCAGTTTTTGTCCCTTACGTTGGCTCCTGGACTTCATCCATTGTACTGGTGCTGGTGACATTTCTTCAACCGGGAAATTATTTTGGCTTACTTGCCTGGCAGTACTCAATCATGGTTCTAGCGATTTCATTGACCATGAATTTCATATTTGATAATTACATCACCCCCCGTTTTTTGGGCCGAACCCTGGATATCCATCCAGCCGCGGTGTTGGTTGCAGCTTTGGTCATGGCCAGCCTGATGGGTTTGATAGGTATTTTCCTGGCTGCTCCGGTCGTCGCTACACTCAAATTGGTCAGTTTGTATGTTTTACATAAGATGTTCGATCTTGATCCCTGGCCAGAGCCTGAAGTAGAATCAACTCCTGTTGAATTCCCTTGGTTCCGCTGGTCGAGACAATTGAAATCCTGGTTTCAACAGAGAAAGACAAAGAAAAAAGAGCCGAAAGAATAAGATTTAAAGAGAAAAACCTGCTGGTAAATCCAGCAGGTTTTTTTATTAACACTTTAGTGAGTTGAGGGCGCGAAGCGCCCGAAACAAAAAACCACCAGCTATGCTGGTGGAAGAAAAAGCTTATAGAAAAGAAATCACTCCGTTAGAATGGCAGTAGTTCAAGCCGCCAAAAAAAGAAGGAGTGATTTCTATGGCTAAAAGTCTAGCACATACGAAGTGGATGTGTAAATACCACATTGTGTTCACCCCAAAGTACAGAAGAAAGATAGTCTACAACAAATATCGAGAAAGCATTGTAAAGATCCTGAGCGATCTCTGCAAATGGAAAAGTGTAGAGATCATAGAGGGAAGCGCGATGGTGGATCACATCCATCTGGTGGTTTCAATTCCACCGAAGTATAGTGTATCGAGCGTGATGGGATACCTGAAAGGGAAGAGTGCGCTGATGATATTTGATAGGCATGCGAATCTGAAATATAGGTTCGGAAACCGACACTTTTGGTCGCGGGGATATTATGTCAGTACGGTTGGATTGAATGAAGCGACCATAGCGAAATATGTGAGAGAGCAATACAAACACGATCAGATGATGGATAAGATCTCACACAAAGAAGCTGAAGACCCCTTTAGGGGTAGCTAGGTAATCGTTGCATCAGGCTTGAACGAAGAGAAAGCAGCGCCTTGAGGCGCTGCTAGTAATAGAGGCTTATAGCCTCAGGTCAAGCCACCGGCTATGCCGGTGGTCTTGACTTGTAGCCCATTTGACTAAACCGTCGCGCTAACGGGGGAGTAGAGGATTTCCTGAATATTGACTATCTTCCGCCGCAGGTTCTTATCTCGTTCCAGGAGGTCCGTTATTTTATCATGACCGTACATCACTGTGGTGTGGTCGCGCCCACCCAGAAGTTCGCCGATCTTGGGAAGTGATAATTCACTTTCTTCCCGTAGCATATACATTGCAACCTGCCTGGGAAATGCTACCCGCTGACTGCGGCTGTGGCTCAACAAATCGTCCATAGAGATGCCATATTCCTGGGCGATGGTATTGAGTATTTGTTCCGGTTCAATTTCTTTGGAATCTGGCATCATATCTGCCAGGGCATATTCGACCAATTTCTCATCGAGAACCATGCCTCTTAGATCCGCATAAGCCCGCAAACGGGTCATTGCTCCTTCCAGTTCGCGAATATTGGTCTGGAAACGCTGAGCGATGTTTTCCATGATAGTGTCTGGCATATCGAAACCCATCCGGCCTGCCTTGGATTGGAGAATTGCCACCCGGGTTTCAAAATCTGGTGGCTGAATGTCTGCCGCCAATCCCCATTCAAAGCGATTGCGAAGGCGTTCCTCAAGAGTGACCATAGCTTTTGGCGGTCGGTCTGAGGTCATCACGATCTGTTTGTTCTGGCCGTGCAAGGTATTGAATGTGTGGAAGAATTCTTCCTGGGTTGATTCCTTTCCGGCGATGAACTGAATGTCATCGATCAGCAGAATATCGGTCCGGCGGTATTTTTCACGGAATGCCTGGGTGGTGTGATTGCGAATGGCCATGATCAGGTCATTTGTAAACTCCTCCGAGGAGACATACAACACTTCCAGTCCCTGGATTTGACCCATATTACCAATTGCGTGCAGCAGGTGAGTTTTTCCCAACCCGACTCCGCCATACAGGAACAGAGGATTGTAGGTCTGGGCAGGTTTTTCAGCGACTGCCAGGGACGCAGCATGAGCAAGGCGGTTGCTGGAGCCAACCACAAAATTATTGAAGTTATAGCGGGAATTGATTGAGACCCGCTGGGGAGGGAAATTATCAATTTGGGGAGTTTCAATCTGGGTTGAGTCAAGCAGTTCTGATTGATCCTGGGAGGAAGGTTTTTTGGCGCCATTATCTATTACGAAAGTGACATCAACCGGGCGGTTCATTGTCCCGTTTAGCAGCTTGGTTATGGTGCTTTTTAAGCGACTATCTAACCAGTCGCGGGCGTAAGCATTGTGAACTCCAATTTGAAAATCACCATCGGATGCGGAGATCAGCTTTGCATCTCTCACCCAGGTATCAAAAGCGGCTTTTGGCATCTCTAATTGCAATTGACCAAGGGCAGCTTGCCAGGCTTGCTTTCCTTCCATGAACTCTTTCCTCCTCACCTCTTCAAGAAAGATGTATACTTGACCTACGGAAACTCCCCTTCCGTTAAATCAAGGCCTGATTATGCATCAGGATCAGCTGTATATAGAATGTAAAAATCCCTAAATGGGGGAACGCTTCAAGCCTAATTTTAACGGATGATAGGAACATGGACAATCCCGTCCCTCTAAATAAAATGAATTTATTAAGGTTAGTAATCTTAAGGAATAGGCCTGGTATTCGGGGATTCCTTAATATATCCCTTAAGTGCTGTTTCACCGCTTGGTTTGGGGTTTGCGAAAGAGCTCACCCCTACAGATGGGGGTATTAGAAAAATCAAATTTCCTATTCTTAAAACATTCAAAAAAAATAAAAAGCTCTTTCGTCTAAATGACACACGTCTACTTGAATCTCAGCTACCGATCAGGGTTTTTCCCCTCTTTATATATGTTAAATGCTGTTAAAAAACTTAAAATCTAATTCTGATTCTTGGACTCAGAACGGACACTTATGGTTCACCATCCCTGAAGCGGCATTCCTCAAGGAAGATAACTCTATGTTAGAATTTGAAGCATGGACGATAAAGGTTCACCACCAGTTAAGACTTTCTTGCCGATCTCATTGATCCTGGCAATTCCCGGATGGATCCTGCTGATTTACCTGGTCACGCAGACGGTCCCGGAATTGGGGAATCGCTGGTTGTTTTATGCTGCCACTGTCATAACGATCACCGGGTCTTCTTTTCCTGCAGTGGCTTATCTGAATAGGATCATAAAACCTTTTGGCCCGGCCAATTATGAGATCGTGATCAGGGAAGGGATCATGATTGGTCTGTACACAGCAATACTGTTGTGGCTGAACAAAGGCCAGGTATTAAGCTTGGGATTGGCGCTGATCCTGGCTGTTGGTTTAATTCTGATTGAATTATTGATCCGGCTTCGAAACCGGAGCGCCTGGCATCCTGAATCCCAGTGACAGGTCAAATCTGAAGCATTATATGAACGATTTAAGTCGAATACCATCCGTTGATCAGATCCTCA
>Ga0180435_10005877_pt1 | contig 11855 bp, 10 predicted proteins | sample SS_ome_3_FD_132467 | JGI IMG/M metagenome (GOLD analysis project Ga0180435, IMG submission 132467) | Hypersaline lake sediment archaeal communities from the Salton Sea, California, USA - SS_3_S_1 metaG | ecosystem: Environmental > Aquatic > Non-marine Saline and Alkaline > Hypersaline >...
CGTCGAGGACTACATGACGGAGCAGGAGATGTTCCGCACCGATGCAACGCCGGATCCGGAGTTTCAAACGGTACTGGAGCTGAATCTCTCGGAGGTTGACGCGAGTATCGCCGGACCAAAGCGCCCGCAGGACCGAATCGAGCTGCGATCGGTGAAGGAGCAATGGAACGAACTTCTCTCGACGCCGGTTGAGAACCGCGGATACGGCCTCGACGAAAACGGGATGGCGCGACGTGCCGAGATAACGCTCGACGACGGATCAAAGAAGATGCTCTCCCACGGCGACGTCGTAATCGCCGCGATTACCAGTTGTACCAATACGAGTAACCCCAGCGTTCTGCTTGGTGCGGGACTCCTGGCTAAAAACGCGATCGATCGTGGTCTCGGACGAAAACCGTGGATCAAGACGAGCTTTGCGCCGGGCTCAATGGTGGTCACCGAGTACCTTCAGCGGACCGGCCTGATGGAGTATCTCGAAAAGGCCGGATTCTATCTCGTCGGGTACGGATGCACCACCTGTATCGGCAACAGTGGCCCTGTTCCGGAAAACGTCGCTCGGGGGATAGAAGAGGGCGATCTGGTTGTTGCGGGAGTCCTCTCGGGAAACCGAAACTTCGAGGGTCGTATCAATCCCCACACGAAGGCGAATTTCCTGATGTCCCCGCCGCTGGTAGTGGCTTATGCGCTGGCCGGCACGGTCGATATCGATCTCACGACGGAACCGCTTGGAACGGGTTCCGACGGAAAGCCGGTGTATCTCCATGAGATTTGGCCGAGTGCCGAGGAGCTCCAGAATTTCGTAAAGCAGGCACTCGACCGCGAGGCATTTATCGCGAGTTACTCCGGTCTGGAAGACTCCAACGAAGAATGGAACGCGATTCCCGCAAGCAACGACGCTATCTACCGGTGGGACGATACATCCTCGTATATCCAGGAGCCGCCGTTTTTCTCCGAGATGGGGCTTGAGGTGGAGCCGATCCGATCGATCAACGACGCTCGGGTTCTTGTTATGGCCGGTGACAGTATAACCACGGACCACATCAGTCCCGCCGGTGCGATCGCTCCGGACAGTCCTGCCGGGGACTTTCTCCGCGAGAACGGTGTTGATCGAAAGGACTTCAACTCATACGGAAGCCGTCGCGGCAACGACCGAATCATGACGCGAGGAACCTTCGCGAACATTCGGTTCCGAAATCTCATGGCACCGGGTACGGAAGGCTCCGTGACGACACATGTACCCTCGGGCGAACGGATGAGTATCTTTGACGCGGCGGATCGATACAAGAACGACGGCGTCGACACGATCGTTCTGGCGGGCAAAGACTACGGCATGGGGAGCTCCCGGGACTGGGCGGCCAAAGGCGTGCAGCTTCTCGGGGTGCGAGCGGTGATCGCCGAGAGTTACGAGCGTATCCACCGGAGTAATCTTGTCGGGATGGGGGTCCTCCCGCTGCAGTTTGCTGAGGGTGAGAGTTTTAAAACGCTTGGTCTCGACGGCACGGAGGCGTACTCGATAGACATCGATGACGCCCTCAAACCGCGGCAGACGGTGACGGTGCGAGTCACGCGCGTGGATGGAACAAAGGTAATTTTTTCGACGATGTGCCGTATCGATACGCCGGTGGAAGTGGAGTACTACCGCAACGGCGGTATCCTCCACACGGTGCTGCGGAAGTTTGTCGCCTAACGCTCCGTCAGGAGGTCGTGGTCAGGTCGCTCCAGCTTATTCCCGCGCCGGCGGCGACTGCACGGGTCAGTCGGGTACCCAGGATCGTCTGCCAGTAGCGCGGGTGGAGCCCGGGGGTGAGGTTCCGCTCGCTCCGAAGAATCGCGATCGACTCCGAGGTTAACGGTTCCCCTGGGGAGAGATCCTTCAGGGCGTGAATACTCCGATTGGTATAGCCGTAGGATCTCTGTTCGCTCGGTGCGAGCCGTTTAACGCCGTCTCCGAGGGCACGGTTTACACGGTCGGCGCCAAACTCGTTCCGCAGTTCCTGAAGGATTTCGATCTCTGCCGCCCGATGCGCCACGGGATCGTCGGCGACAGCGTCCAGACGGGAGGCGATCGCGCGAACTCGCCCGGTCATCGTGGCAAACTCCTCGGGTTGCCGGGCGATCGGATCGTCGAGACCTCCGTCGTTTCGATCCAGAGTGATATGTTTCTCGATCACCGTGGCCCCCATGAGTGTGGCCAGCGCGGGTATCAGGACGGGATCGGTGGAGTGATCCGATATCCCCACAGGTACTCCGAGAGAACGTTGGAGCGAGGGCAGCACCCGGACATTGTACTCTTCCTCCGGTGCAGGATAGGCGGTGATGCAGTGCAGAACGGTCGGCATTCGTCCGTTGGAGCGCAACAGTTCGACGCTTTCGGCGATGTCGCACAACCGCGCTACCCCGGCGGAAACGATAAGAGGCATGTCATACGCGGCCACTTCCTGAAGCAATGGAAAATGGTTGAGTTCCGGTGAGGCGATCTTGATCTCATGGACGCCGATATGTTTGAGGACGCGGGCGCTTTCGATCCCGAAGGGCGTACAGAGGAAGCGCATATCCTCCTCCTCGCAGATCGCCTTCAGCTCCGAATAGAACGATTCCGGTCGCTCCAGGGATCGAAATCGCTCATACAGTGCAACGCTCCCGCCCGGAAGGTCCACCGGACCGGTCTGCGGATGCAGGATTTCCGCGGCTCGCACGAGCTGGAACTTGGCGGTCTCGGCACCGGCGTCTCGAGCTGCGCGGACAAGGCGTCGGGCACGCGCGATATCGCCCCCGTGGGCGGTACCGATTTCGGCAACGATCCGCGGCATCATCGTCGTGGCGGTATCGATTCGAAACCGGTGTACCGGCGTAACGCCTCCGGCATAACGACTGACCCGTCGGCACGTTGATAGTGCTCGAGAATCGCGATAATTGCTCGTGAGACAGCCACGGCGGTTCCGTTGAGCAGATGAACAAAGCCGCGTTGGCCGCTGTCGCTGTCTTTGTACCGAATACCCAATCGGCGACTTTGAAAATCGGTGCAGTTGGAGGTGCTCGTAATCTCGCCCCATTCTCCGCCGTCGCCGCGACCAGGCATCCATGCTTCCAGGTCGAACTTGCGGTACGCCGGCCCCCCCAGGTCGCCGGTACAGATGTCCACCACGCGGAACGGGAGACCCAGGGAGGTGAATATCTCTTTCTCGATCTCCAGCATCTCGTTGTGAATCCGGTCGGAGTCGTCGGGATGGCTCAGGATGAACATCTCAACTTTTGTAAACTGGTGAACGCGATAGAGTCCTTTGGAGAACTGGCCGGAGGCGCCGGCCTCACGTCGGAAACAGTGGGAAAGACCGGCCAGCCGAATCGGCAGCTGGGCGCGATCGAGGGTTTGGCCCGCGTAGTACCCGCCCAGGGTAATCTCGGCGGTTCCTACGAGGGCCGTGTCTTCGTGCTCCAGGGTATAGATGTTGCTTTCGGGTCCGCGCGGTTGAAAACCGATGCCGGAAACGATATCCACACGGGCGATATCGGGCGTAATCATCGGCGTAAAGCCACGCTGCTGCAGGAGATCCAGCGCAAACCGCGTCAACGCGAGCTCGAGGAACACCCCTTCGTTCCGCAAGAAATAGAACTTCGTCCCCGAGACCTTTGTGGCGGTATCAAAGTCGACGATATCCAGGTCTGTGCCGAGTGCCACGTGGTCTTTCGGTGTAAAGTCGAAGGAGGGCCGCGTCCCGATCTGCTCGAGCTCGCGGTTTGCGGATTCGTCGTCACCTACCGGGGACGAGGGGTGCGTCATGTTGGGGAGGGCCTCCGCAGCCTGAGTGAGCTGCGTTTCTACGTCGGCGAGTTCCTCCTCGAGGGAAGCGATCGTGGACTTCAGGTTTTTGCCCTCCGCCACGAGGCGCGTTCGCTCCTCGTCGGAAAGCTTTGCTTTCATGCGGGATGCGTTTGTATTGCGTTGGGCACGAGTGTTCTCGACGCGCTGGATCAGGTCGCTGCGACGGTCGTAGAGCGATACAATGAGGTCCAGATCCACCGAGACGTTTCGGTTGGCCGCGTTCGATCGTACCAGTTCCGCGTTCTCACGCACAAATTTCAAGTCAAGCATGGTTCAGTCTCACTTTCGTCATTGGGGATGTCAATACTGCGGCGGCTACCGTTCGAGCTCGCGCGCACGATTCGCCGCCGCTTCTACGGCGTTGACCACGGTGGCGGTAAAGGCCCCGTCGTAGAGCTCACGCAAACCGGCGATCGTGGTTCCCGCAGGGGATGCCACGCGGCTCACCAACTCCTCAGGGTGGACGCCGGTGTCCGACAGGAGTGCTGCAGCTCCGGCAACGACCTCCCGGGCACCGTCAAGAGCCGTGGAGTAGGGAAGCCCCTGGGAAACGCCGCCGAGCGCCAGCGCGTGGACGAACGAAAAAACAAAGGCGACGCCGCTGCCGGAAAGCCCGGTGATCGCAGCCAATAGTGGCTCCGGTACCTCCAGAACGGTGCCCATTCCGTCCACTACGTCGTGGGCACGATTTTTGTCCTCGGTATTGATACTCGGGCTACAACTCATGCCGATCACGGCGCGGCCGATTTCGGCAACGAGGCTCGGCATAATCCGGATGATCCGATCGGACCGAAGGTGTCGGGAAAGAGACTCGATCGAAGTCCCGGCAAGAACGGAGATATACAGCGGCGCGCTATCGGCGCCGACGAGAGCCGGAGCAACCGACGGCAGATCCTGTGGTTTGACCGCAAGAACCACGATATCGGATTCAGCGATACAATCAGCGGGGCGGTCGGTATAGTCTCTCGCGCCGTACTCTCCAGCGGCGATGTCGCGGCGCGCCGGGTCTTTTTCCACCATACCGATCGACAGCGATGGGAACCGGGACCGAACACTCCTGACGATGGCGGAACCCATAAATCCGAGGCCGACAATACCGATCTGCTTCATCTCCCGCTCCTTGTCTGCTGGAGGTCGGGAAAACCGACCCGTCTGAGAATATCAAAAACCACGATGGAGACTGCGTTGCTGAGGTTTAGAGAACGCGCCTCGCTGCGGATGGGAATACGATAGTTACGCGCCGGGTTCCGTGCAAGTAGGTGATCCGGAAGACCCCGGGATTCCGGTCCGAAGACGAGCCAGAGCGTACCCGCCTGTTGCGGTAGTGCGATATCGGTGTACGGTGACGTCCCTTTGGTAGTGAGCATCGCCCAGTGATCCGCAGGACGGGCACGCGCGACGAGCGAGGCCCAATCGCGATGCACCGAGACGTCCAGTAGTGACCAGTAGTCAAGTCCCGCACGTTTGAGGTGCTTGTCGTCGATCGAAAACCCGAGCGGTTCCACCAGGTGGAGACCGGCGCCGACGGCGGCGCAGGTGCGGGCGATACTGCCCGTGTTGGGAGGTATTTCCGGCTCGTAGAGAACGACGTTTATTTCCATCTCGATTCCCGTATGAGAAGAGCTTCCGCACGACCTCGTGGCAGTGCCGCGAGCGAGGATATATAAACGATGATGAGACGACCGGTCCATCGACCCACCCCACCCAGGGCATTGCGCCGGAGGTGCGCCCGTCGGAGAACGTAGGCCTCACGGGCGGCTCGAAGTCGGCGTGAAACCACCGGAAGCAGGAACAGTACCGACCGGATCGTATCGTCCACGAAACGGCGAAGAGCGGCTCCCGGGAGAAGGGTAGCCGCCAGCGATACGGTGCGAACAATAGAGACGAGACCAAGCTCTTCGTAGGCGATAAACGCGATCGCCAGACTCGTGAGGAGACGGAGCGAGTACAACGCCCAGGGACGTAGCTGCGAAACGATCCCGTTCCCCAGCGATCTGGCCAGGAGAACCGCGAGGAGGAGAACCAGGAGTCCACGAAACCAGGAAAACAGGCGACGTCGGGAGTACCCACGAACCACGATGACCGTCACCACCGCCGTCGTGAGGGGAAGAATCCACCACCCCGGAAGGATGACCAGGAGACATTGGAGAATCAGCGCGATACACAGCATGCAGGGGCGCGGCCGATACCGGGTCATCGCGATCGTTCCTCCACCGGTCGCATGCCGTACGCGGGAGTGATAAACGATATCGCCTCCGCGGGAGCGCCGTAGAAGATCGAACGCCCCTCGTTCAGCAGAAGAATCTGGTCCGCCGCGTTCCAGAGGTCCCGTATGTCGTGCATGGTCGCAAGGATCGCCGTGCCCCGGTCGCGGTATTCCCGAAGAATCCCGATGAGTTTGCGAATGTACGGATAGTCCAATGCGCTCACCGGTTCGTCCAGAAAGAGTATCTCCGGACGCGACAACAAGGCGCCCGCCAGGGCGAGACGCTGTCTCTGTCCGCCGCTCAGGGTGGCGGGCGCACGGTCCATGAGATCGGAAATCCCGAGCTTTCGGAGTATCGCGGCATCCTCTTCCTGCAGAGCCTCCCGTGGTCCCAGGGAGAACGCGATCTCCTCTGCGACGGTGGTACCGAAGATCTGCGTTTCGGGATTCTGAAACACCGTGGCGCTTCGTCGATACAACGGTTTCGGATCCGATACCACATCGATCCCGTCTATACGTACCGTTCCTGTGCTCGGGCGTTCGAGGGCGAGACAGGCCCGGAGAAGGACGGTTTTACCGCTCCCGTTGGGACCGCAGACAAGTGAAATCGTACCCGGTTTAAGCGTAAGGCTTACGTTTCGGAGAACCGGAGCGGTCGATTCCGCAAACTGCAGTGTAAGACGTTCTAAACGAAACTCTTCCATACCGATTCCGGAAGTATCCGCAGAACAAAAACAAGCGCCACCAGTTTGATACCGTCCAGCGGAAGAAACGGTACGACTCCGATCGGAATCGTCTCGAGGTACGATAACTCCAGCACGTGGGAGAGCCAGAAGGTACCCAGAGGATAGGGGACGAGAAACCCCGCGAGAAGTGCTGCCGCAAGGATCGGTACGGAGCGTCCCAGTGCTGTCTTGGCGGTCCCCCGGAACCCGCCACGGAGTATCAGCGACGGTATCGCTGCCGCCACAGGATAGCTCCAGAGGTACCCGGCGCTGGGACCGACGAGGTGGGGGATACCGCCGGTGGCGCCGGCAAAAATCGGAAGACCCGCGGCACCGAGGACGAGATAAAGCAGCACCGTCGCGATCGCCCATCCCGGTGCCAGGAGTACCCCCGTAAGAACGACAAACGCGTTCTGGAGTACGATCGGTACCGGAGAGAACGGCATAGGAATCGCCACCACCGCGCCGATCGATACAAGAACGATCATCAGCGCTGCAACCTGTGCCGTCAGGTACCGGTGATACCCGGACCGATCAACCGGCAATACCGTACTCCGTGATCCTCGTGCGCAGACGCTCCACCTGATACGGAAACGACGAATTTCCGTTTATTCGAAGGAGCAAACGCTCTGCGGCGCGTCGTCCGAGCTCGTCAACAGGTTGTGCGATCTGTATACTGGGAATACCGATAATTCCGGAGAGGACCGTATCGTCGAAGGAAACAAAGAACAGTGATTTCGGAACTGCATCGCGGTGCGTTCCGACGTAGCGAAGTGCCCCCAGATGCGAGAAGTAGTTGCCGAGGACGATCGTATCCGGAGGATTCGCCGTGTTCATGATCGCTTCCATCAGCGTATATCCGCTTTCTTCGTCGAAGTCGCCGAATTGGATATGATTTGGATCTACTCGGCACCCGGACTCTTCCACCGCCCGTACGAATCCCGCGTGTCGTTCAACCGCTGTGGTTACGTGCGGCCGCCCGCCGATAAATCCAAAGGAACAACGTCCCGATTCCACCAGTCGCCGAGTGGCGTTGTACGTTGCGTCTTCGTTATCGACGAGAATCGCGTCACCGTGAAAGTTGGATACGAGACGATCCACGAGTACTACCGGCGTTCCGCCCCGGCGGATCGCCTCGATGTATTCCGCCTCGTTTGAGGTCGGGATAATAATGATCCCGTCCACCTGTTTTTCGATAAGGAGCCCCAGCGACAACTGCTCGCGCTCGAGGCTTTCTCGCGAGTTGACCAGGAACATGGAATACCCGTCTTCGGCGAGCCGATCCTCCACGCCTTCCGCAACACGCATAAAAAAATCGTTTGCAAACTCCGGAGCGAGAAGTCCGATAGAACGGGTACGTTTTGATTTGAGACTACGGGCTACCGTGTTGACTCGATAGCCCAGGTCGCGAACCGCCTGCTCAACCTTTTCTCTGGTGGCGGCGGAAATGCGCGTGTCCTTGTTGACCACCCGCGATACCGTTGCGGTACTAACGCCGGCGCGCTCCGCGACATGCTTTATCGTGACGTTCACCGGCGTGAATAGTAGAGTGGTCTCCCGGACCTGTCAATTGCGGGTCAGCCGCCTACGGCATCGAGCGCGGCGTCGTAATCGGGCTCCTGCGCGATCTCGGGAACCTGCTCGGTATGGACCACCCGGTCGTCCTCGTCGAGAACCACCACGGCTCTACTGAGCAAACCCGCCAACGGACCATCGATAATTTCTACGCCGTAGTCTTTGCCGAAGGATCGATCACGAAGCGCGCTCAGGGTAATGACGTTTTCCACGCCCTCGGTTTTGCAGAAACGGCTCGATGCAAAGGGGAGATCCTCACTGATCGTCAGGCACACGGTGTGAGTCAGAGAGGCGACGCGCTTGTCGAATGTTCGTGCGCTGGTAGCGCAGGTGCCGGTATCGAGGCTCGGGACGATGTTGAGAATCTTCTTTTTTCCGGCGTAGTCCGAAAGACGAACGTCGGCCAGCTCTCCGGTGGTAAGAACGAAGTCCGGTGCGGCGTCACCGACTTTCGGAAGCTCGCCGATCGTATGTATGGTGTTTCCTTTCAATGTAATCGTAGCCATGATTGTGCGTCCTTTCTAAAAAGCATGGTATTTCTGTCAGAAAATAATCAGAAACGACCGTCCGGACAAGAATCAGAACGTTTTTATCTCTTCGAGACTCATGACGGAAGGCACCGCTCGGATACACTTGGTGATCTTTCGGAGGTCCTGAGAGCGTTCGATCTCCAGGGTGAAACTCGCGGAGAGTGTGGAGGGGCCGCTCTCGTCGATTCGTCCCTCGATCAGGTGTCCCTGGATCTTCCGAACCGCTCCCTCGATCTCGCTGAAGAGATCATTACTCGGGCGGGATACCACGTGAAAACGATGGGTTGTTTTTGGTGAAACGGTCTCCCATTCGACCTCGATCAGCCGATCCTCCACGTCGGGAATACTCCGCAGACTCTTGCAGTTGCGTTTGTGAATGATTATTCCGCGCCCACGGGAGACGTAGCCGACGATGTCATCGCCGGTACGGGGGCTGCAGCACTGCGCGAAGTGAATCATCAGGTTCTTCTCGTCTCCTACGCGGACCGCGACTTTGTGCTCGTCCAGAATCTGCCTGGTTTCCGAGGCGGCGGCGGCGCCGGAGTGGTCGGTTTTTTTGCTGGGAGGGGCGCTCTGTTTCTGGGTGCTTTTTCGCGCTACAATATTCTGATTAATGATCAACGATTCGTCGTTTTTATTGAGCCATGCACGGATCTTGCTGCGGGCGCGAGAGGTGTGAGCGTACCGCAACCAGTTGAGATGCGGGTGTGCCGCGGGACTGGTGAGCACCTCGATGACCTGCGTGTTTTTTAGCGGCTCCCGAAGCGGGATAATCGCGCCGTCGGCTTTGGCTCCGGTGGTATGATGCCCCACCTCGGTATGGATGTGATATGCGAAATCGATCGCGGTGGCACCTTTTGGTAGCTGGATCACGTCCCCCTTGGGCGTAAAGACGTAAATCGAGTCGCTCAGTATCTCCCGTTTGATCTCCTCGAGAAACTCGTCCGAGGATATGCGTGTATCCTTGAGATCGCGAACCCGACTGATAATTGCCATGTCCGCGGGTTTGACCTGGTCCCGCGTTAGCCCTCGTTTGTACAGCCAGTGGGCCGCAACACCAAACTCCGCCGTACGGTGCATATCGTGAGTGCGGATCTGGATCTCGATGATTTTACCATCGTTCCCGATCACCGCCGTATGGAGGCTCTGGTACTTGTTGGACTTGGGCATTGCGATGTAGTCCTTGAATCGACCCTCGATCGGCGGCCAGAGACGATGCACCAGCCCCAGGAGCTGATAACACTGATTTGACGTATCGCAGAGTACACGGATGCCCAGGAGGTCGTAGATCTCGTCGATCTCTTTGCCGAGGCGCCGCAGCTTGTGGTAGATGCTGTAAAAGTGCTTGGCCCGGCTCTCCACCACCACCGGCACCGATTCTCCCTCCGCAGCTGTTCGGATACGTTCTTTCATTTTCTGAAGGTAGAGTTCACGTTCCGTCCGCTTGTCCGCCACGTGCTCGCGGATCTGCTGATAAATATCCGGGTGAAGATGCTTGAGCGAGAGGTCTTCCAGTTCGTCTTTGAGCCAGCTTATGCCGAGGCGGCCCGCCAGAGGCGCGTAGATATCGAGTGTCTCCTGGGCGATCTCGCGCTGCCGGGGACCCCGCTTGTACTGAAGCGTCCGCATGTTGTGCAGTTTATCGGCGAGTTTGATAAGGATGACCCGAACGTCTTTGACCATGGCGAGCAGCATCTTGCGGATCGTTTCCGACTCCTGCACGTTGCGGTTTTTCGCTTTTACCGCGGCGATCTTAGTGACGCCGTAGACGAGCGACTCCACCTCTCGGCCGAACTTCTTACGTAACTCCGGTCGCGAGAGCCCCGTGTCCTCGAGTACGTCGTGGAGGAGCGCGGCGATGACGGTAGACGCATCGAGCTTCATATCTATAAGGATCTCCGCCACCTGCAGGGGATGAATAAAGTAGGGCTCCCCGGAGTCGCGCAACTGCCCGCGGTGAAGCTCCTCTGATAACTCCGCCGCCTTGATCATCCGTTCCTGCTCGGCAGCGCTGAACGAGGAGATGCTGTGCTGAAACTCGGCGATCGTCGTAATCATCGTTCGTTACCGTTTATCATCGACCGGCTTGCGCACCGTCACGATCCTGGGGCGACCGGCGGCGTCAGGGACGATTGTACCGTCAGTATACCCGATCGTCGCGGCAAAAAGGGATAGGATCGACTCCGCCTGGTCCGGTCCGCATTCGACGATCAGCGCACCCCCCGGTGCGAGTCGTTCCATCGCCTGTCGTCCGAGTTTCGGGTACAGGTCGAGGCCCTCCGGTCCCGCTGCAAGGGCGATGCGCGGCTCGCCCCATCCCTTGGACAGAGCCGCCGTGGCGTCGTCCTCGGTGAGATACGGCGGATTTGCGGTAACGAGGTCGATATCCCCGACAACCTCGCGATGGGACAGGAGATCACCCTCGGCGACAACGGTCCGAACTGCCGGCAACCCTCCGAGGTGGCGCTGTGCGTTCTCTCGGGCATACAAGAGCGCCTCCGCGGAAACGTCCGAGAGGAACAACCGCACCGAACGATCGCCACCGGCGATCTCCCGGGCGATCGCGATTCCCACCGCTCCGGTACCGGTGCAACAGTCGTGGATCACGACGGGGGACGAGAGGGTACCGCGGGACTGCAGGTACCGGATTCCCTGTTCAACCAGAAGCTCTGTCTCCGGACGGGGTATGAGGACGCCGGGTCCCACACAAAATGACAGGCTCCAGAACTCGCGTTCGCCGCGTATATAAGCGACCGGTGTTCCCCGGGAACGTCGTTGGAGGCCGTTCTCGAAACGCTGAAACGCCGCGCCATCGAGCACCTCCATCGCAGGTGACGCAAGTTCGGCAAGAATATGCTCTCGAGGAAACCCGGTTGCCCACTCCAGGATAACGATTGCGTCGAGCCACGGTGTTTCGCTGTTCGGAAGGCGGGAGGTGGATTCCTGAAGCAGTGTGCGCAGCGTAGGTCCCGTACTCAGGACTTGAGTACCTCCTC
>Ga0180435_10005878_pt1 | contig 11854 bp, 10 predicted proteins | sample SS_ome_3_FD_132467 | JGI IMG/M metagenome (GOLD analysis project Ga0180435, IMG submission 132467) | Hypersaline lake sediment archaeal communities from the Salton Sea, California, USA - SS_3_S_1 metaG | ecosystem: Environmental > Aquatic > Non-marine Saline and Alkaline > Hypersaline >...
AAGTTTTTTCCAAATTCGTTTCATTAAATTTTATTTTTCCTTCGGTCAGAACTTTATGACCATGATGTCACTCTCCAATGAAACGGTTTCCTTCCAGCCAATTTTTCTGAATGCGTTTCTCGAAATCCTGAAAATGTTTTACTTTAAATTTGAGGATTTCGTAGAGCCCGTCGATATACATCGCATATTTTCTGTAAGTTGAGAGCCCACGCATACGTTTGTGCCAGCTCTGCAGGAACTTAATACTTATGCGATTTGCAGACGATGTATTGAGCAGGTCAACCATTTTACTCGACGGATCAACACATCCTATGTCTGCGGCCAAAGGAAATTCATTCCAACGATCAAAGTCGGGCCGCCAAAGATTTACTCCTTTGAACTTATCAGGATACATATACGACATAGAGTACCCGTTTTGTGCTATATAGGAAAATACTTCATCTATGATAGCTTTTGCAGTGCCCAGCACGCAGGTAGCCAGCTTTGGGTGCATGAGCCAGTGCCCTGACAGGGTACGATGCTCAAGTCTTCCGTTACAGAGTCTCATCTCACCAAAGTAACCGAATTTTCCCATGGTACACTTTGTTCGTCTGGCTGAACCAAGCTCTGCTCCGTCGACCTTAATCATAGGAATAGCGAGTAGCTCATCAAGAATCTTGTTGAAAACCTTGAACAAGTTTTCTCGCTGCTCGAGCGGAAGCTTAGCAACACGTGCTGGGTTGCCGATGTGAATGTGACCACCCATAGGGTAGTCTCGCTGGTGATCCTTATAATAACAACCAGACATCCAGCGGTAGGGAGATATAGGCTTGGTCAGCTTAGGATCAGCAAAGATGGAGCGAATGTTCGCCACCAACTCTTCTGGGGAAATAGCTGGTTTAGGTCGAACTTCAGCCATCGCTCCGTCGCATCCCAGTAATCCATGATAGGCCAAAACGTTGTTAGCTCGAACAACACTCCCGTCCTGGTTGAACAACAAGAACTCGGGGTCTGCTCCGATTACAGTAGTGTCAACCGTATCGGAAATCCAGATGCTCTTGTGTACTTTCGCCGTGCTGTTGCCTGTGATTCTGTTGTAGGTTTTGGTTGTTACAAAACCCACACGACGCAACTCTTCGTCGGAAAAACCATCTACCTTCAAAGCTTTTATATCAGCGGAGAAGGCCTGAAAGATGTCTAGAAGCACTGAACACTTCATTCTTTTTTCAGTGCTTGTGGTGTTCGGCCACAGCTCGACCTTGTCACTGAAGCCAAGATTCTTTCTTGCAGCCGCCGACATTCGAACGAGAGTGTTTTCGTTACGATCCTTCTTCTTATTTCCATCCATCTTTTCAGACGGAACAAGAATCATTTTGGCCTTGGCCATATCCTTACCTCCCCTCAATACTATCCAGTGCTGAAGCAACCATACTCAACACCTTGCTCTTTTTCAAGTCGCCAGGTTTGCATACTCGCTTGAAGCCGCCAGCGGTGATGTTTGTTCCACCGGCTATGGCATCTTCTAATGCGGTTCGCACACTACCCTCATCTACTTTACCGCTTTCCATAACTTTATCCAGAACGGACATAAGGGATTTGGACTGGCGAATGGTTTCCTGTGCAGATTTTACTTTGTTGGTTGCCCGTTTCAGCATGTTTCTTTGCAGATCTTTTCCGTCTTTGTTACCTGTTTCCAGACAAGCAAGGTATCCACAGTAGAAACCTTTGCGGAAGAAGAAACGCTTGATGCGGTTGGCCAAGGAGTACAAAGGTAGATTCTTAAGGGCGTCAGCATTCTTTATTTCTAAAGACTCCTGAACTTCCCCGTCATTACTGAAGTTGGCTTCCTCACGTGCCGCATCTTCTGCCAACTCCAGAACGTCCGGATGGGTGCTGAAGTCTACCTCTTCAACAACCACACTGTTCCGAACATGGTCAAGCAATGCTGATCCGGTGGAGCCCTTCTTGTTTGAGCTTACGGCTATGATAGGGTCTTCCGCCGGCACAACATCTATTTCCGTAACATTTGCCGGTGAGTCTATCAACGTGTCCACAGGGCCCGATACTTTCTTGATCGGATTAGCGATGTAGTTCGAAGCAAACCCCTCTTCCGGGTTTTTTTCACCTTCCGTGATCACTTTTTCCGAGTCTATGTTCACGACCTCTCCAGTGTTGTTGTTTATTCCAACAGTGCCATAGCTACGACAAACAGCCTCCTCATCGTCAGAAACAGAGCCGTAGCTCTTGCTTTGACGATTCCAAGCTAATCCTCCGGCTTGGCGGTCAGTCGGGTCCTGCGTAGAGTTCTTTGTTTCCGTGCTTGCGGAGGTTCCAGACGCTGGAGAAGAGGCCGCTACCTCTGTTCTTTTTTTTGTTCCACCGGCAGCGGCAGCACCAGTTGTAGCGGCAGCGTTACCGACGGTATTGCTGTAGCTGGCAGTAGTCTTCGTACCAAGCTTCCACAATTTATCCGTTAATGGCAGCTTCCTTTTCTCAAACAGATCACCCACTTCGGTGGTATCCCCGACATCCTTGCGAAGATCGAAGACATAGGACCACAGGTCAGTAGTCGTGTTGAGAGTAGCGTCAGCTTTGTGAATTACCGGCAGATTGTGTCCGCTCTCGACATACAGGGCAGCCATCTGGTTGTACCGGTACATTGTACGTTTGACGAATCGCTGCTCACTGGCAATAAGAACGAGCTTCAACGGCCTGATAATACAGAATTCCATTGGCCGACCATCCCGAAAGGCCACCACTTGAAAGGGGTTGTTGCCACTGAAGGCCAGACAGGCAAAAGCACCGGACAACCTTTTACATACCTCTTCGATGATGTCCAGTGTAAACGGAAGTGTACCGTTGTTGGTATAGTGATGTATCAGGCGGAAAATTGCTTCACTATCCACCGTACCATCGCGGCCACATGCCAGTCTTTTGAATATTTCTTCGTGGTTCGTCAGCGTACCATTGTGAATACCTACAACATCCCCGACCTTGATCGGATGATTGTTCTTGTTGTCATCCGAGTTTCCGACGCTGCTTTTTCGGCAGTGGCCGATGAAGACACGAGCTTGGGCCTTCTTTCGCCGCCAGATATCCATGTAGCCTTGGAAATCTTTTTCGGTCTTTCCAAAGCGAGCAGCAAAATCTTCGGATGGAATGCCCATCTTGAGACCCATATAGTCGCCGTTATCGAACAACGTGGCTACACCTGTCGCGTCTTTACCACGCTCTTGCGTCATCTTTAGGAGTTCTGTGCCGAGAAAACGCATTGCGAATTGTCTAGCTTTCTCCTCCTTTTTATCAGCCATCTGACCGAAGGCCAGGACGCCTACGATTCCACACATATTATTACCTCCATCGTTACCAGGTTGATGTTGAGCTTGTTGTTGAACCACTAGTGAAATAGGTTGCGGTGCCTGAAGATTTCGATACCAGACGTTGCTTTACCATTTCGCCAGCAGTCTTTGCTTTCTTTGCTTTCGGCTTACCAACAGGTCCAGAAGCCACCTGCTTTTCCTCGTTTTTGGCTCTCTCTGCGTCATGCTTTATCACCGAGATAAGGTGCTCGGCCAAGCCTCCAGGGGTGCCCGATCTTCTGTTGACTACAGAGCCACCATCTATTTTAAAGATGTTATCCGCATAGTTTGATAGTAATACAGCACAAAGGTCGTGGTATCTGAGGCTACCCTTCTTTTCAGTACTTTGCGGATAGAACAACGAGAAGATTAAGCCCACACCATCTACCCTTCTTGAATCATAGATCGGTATACAGTATGGTAAATCCATAAGTGTTACCGAAAGGGCAAGGTTGTCTCCATGTCCTGCAGCATTACTTACATTGTGCTCTGCCTTAAAGCACTCAACATATTCGAATGTCTTTTTAGATACCTTTAACAAGTTACTGACGGTGCGGGACATCTCCTTCCTATCCTTGATAATGAAGGAGACGCCGCCCCGTTCTCTAGCCATGATAGAAATTTCCTTGAGAGAATTCAAAGGAAACTTGTCTAAAACTTCTATTCTGTGGCCGTCAATAAGCTGCTTCGAATCAATCGGCATTATACTAGATGCAACACCGACTTTGTACCTTGGATGCGAGCCATTCCGTAGGCTGAAAGGGATTACTGCGTGAGCAAACCGCCGCCCTGCAGGAAAATCTCCCCGTAATGCTGTTTCAATGTCTTTCTGCCTCATAATACCTGGGCAAGGTGTAGGTAAGTTTTCGGAATCTGAGAGGATCAGCACCGTATTGTGCTTGTCTCCTCTGCCTCCAAGTTGATCCAGCTTAAAGAGATAGTATTGAAAGTCTTCCATTTTTTATTCCCTTGTTACGCTGTCCAAACGCTTCGTTTCGATTCATTTAATTTAAACTCTTCGAACTGACTTCTGTGCAGATCAATTCCGATACCGGAGTGCTGTGGAAGATCTATCTCCTCAAAAGGCCCGAAGATAGAGCTTTCCATTGAGCTTGTAAGAAAACCCACAGCAGATCCCCATACCACCATTCCAAGTGCATGGTAGTGTCGTATTACACACGGCATGTAGTTTCTGAAAAGCCATATACAATAGGGATTCCTGATATTTACAGCTGCACAGGCGTAGCTACCGGCCAGATAGCTCGAGGCCTTCTTGATGGCCTCTGCCATATAACCTATCTTTTGTTCGGTTTCTTTGGAAAAGTGATCTATAAGAGCGAAAATTATCTCACTGTCCACCAACCCTCTTCGATTTTTTGACAGCTTGAATTTAGACCACAACTCCTCATCATTTGTGATGCCGCCGTTGTGGACACCGACTATAGATCCACTCGGTATCGGATGGTTGTTGTGATTGTCGTGGGGAGTACCCTTAGTGGGTGCTCTACAATGCCCTATCACAGAGATCGGTGGTGAAGCAGCACAATTTCCCTGACCGACCACACTCAAATACTTTCGTGACGCGGCCTTGTACTCCTCCGACATGACAAATCTTTCTGGCGACGTCATTGATTTAACAACCACGACATCTTTTCTGTTTACAAATGCAGCACCAGTTGACGTGCGGCCACGCATTTGGCTGCAGACGAACAGCTTAGATAAGGCTTCCCAGATCGGTTCATCCTTTTGAATGGAATGACCTTTCTGAAAACCAAAGCCTAGTATTGAACACATAGATTCTCCTTATATCATAATCGGGCCACCGATACGTTTGGACCACACCAGCTCACCATCGTCTCGTTTGGAATCGATATACTCTCTGATGTTGTCTTCCAGTACAGCGTTGTCCGGATCTATTTCCATTTCCGGGTCGTTTCGAAGGATTTGGCCTACTGTCTCGATCCACTCCTCCAGATTCTGACACTCACACACTTGGTTCAGCGTGATGATCTCACTAAGAGCGATGTCCAGACGTCCCTCATCATTGACGATAACTGCCAAGTCATTCTCGATCTTCTCCCATGTGTCCCCATCGCAGCGACGAACAGCACACGGAGCTTCGGCCAGCTTCTCCAACACATCATAAGCCGGCCCGATTCGAATCAGAATGTTCTTTAGCTGACGTACTAGATCGAGGGACTCTCCGACGAGTATTTCCCGGTACTTGTGGAGCTTTCTGGTGTCACTAAAACGATCGCCGTCTTGATAACCCTTCATGTTATTCAAAATGGCCTCTTTAACTTCACGGGCCTGGTCCATCCAAGACTCGTCCCCCACCTCCAAAAGACCATATCGGCTAATCTCAACCGCTTTTATGGCTAGAGCATATTGCATGCAACCTATCGCTGCCAATGCACTCGGGGAAAGAAGACCGTCAGCCGCACGCATTTCGACATGGAATCTGCGAACGGAGCCGTTGCTATCAAATTCGACCGGGTTATAGTTGACCCACCCATATTTGTTGCCGCCAGCATTTGAAGAAACTCGCTGAAGCACCTTGTGCATGGAGTCAGTGACCGCACTGATTTCCAGAACGCTAACACGGAACTTCTCCCAGCGAGTCATTTTCTCCGGGGTGTCAAGACCCATAGTCATCCAGGTCATTGCGTTCTGATATCTACGGCAGAGCTGATGGAAGTTGGCAAGCACAATTTCAGGCATGTTGCGTTCCATTTCGCTGACACGATTAGGAACACTGGAGCCTTTTTCCCCTCCCAAGGATACCATCTTACCGTAGTAGCTTGCCAGAAGATGCATGTGCGTACTGCAACGCTCGTTGACGTAACCGCCACGACCTACGGTCTCGTCAATGATGCGTTTAAGCATCTTGTAGAACTCCCAGTAATCGACTCGTCGGCCAATGGTAACAACTTCGGCACCCTTCTTACCCAGTAGTGAACCATCGGGAACAACACTGTGTACACCGGTAGCATTTATCACACCGTAAGACTGATTCGGTTGGAAGACATCGTTCAGGTCTTTGCGAATGGCTTCCGGATTCTTCTTCGGATCGTATCTGAACTGGCATTTGTCACAGTCACGTTCAAACAGTTCACATGTGTAGCAGTAACTGATGAAGTTAGGACAAAAGATACCGGTGCATATCGTTTCAAAGTGTTCACATCCACCACACTCCGCAATTTCGCACGTGCCCGTAGCATTCTTACAGATCTCCGGTCTGCGTTCTACAGCATGGCAACCCTCTTCATTGATACACTGTTGCCAGCAATCGTTTTCGGGTTTCAGATGTTTACACGGACAGGTGTTGCTGTCACCCTTGCATGTACCGTTCTTCTTTTCAGGTAGGTTGAATTCGAGTTCAAAACCCACCTTCAAAATTCGTGACAGCATATTCCGCCAGAAGACTACATCTCCTGCAGACAGTGGCGGTCTCGAGGGCATATTATAGAAAGCCCATCTGTCCTTGTTGTTCCGCATGGTAATAACCTCCCCAATTCTCTTCGATGTTTGAACTGAATTTCGTACCCTTTTCTATGCAACTGAAGAAGGCTTCGATCGCATTGGCACGTTCCTTATAGCCTACCATCTTACGTATGTCATTAACGATGGCCGACATTCTTTCTCTGGCCGGCTGAAGATTGACTGATACAATAAGACTGTGTATATCCATTGGTTGCGGTAGATTCGGATACAATGCTCGGATATCTGTCAATGAGCGTATGTCCGTAATACCAGTGAAGTTGTCTGTTGCTTCTCGAACACGGGAAACAAAATCTTCTACGACCACAGCACCTAACGACATCAGTCCAGCAGTCAGGACAGGATGACGAAGCAGAGATCCACCGGGCAATCTGAATTCGAATGTTCGATTGTCTAACCGATACCCACCAGGTTTACCATAGTCAACGTAGGCTACGGTTCTTCGGTGATGATCCACCTCTCCTTCCGGAATCACTGCTGGAACTCCGATGTAGTAGTCAAACAGTGTCACCATAAGGTTTGCAAGGTGACGCACTGGCGGCCTCCGTCCCAGAAGGGCATACGGCAAGCCATAATGCAAATGAAATCCGGCTGTCAGTCCCTGAAGGCCAGACGAGGCAACCATTATTATCCTGTTTCCCTCGCCACGGGTATTCAGTTCTCGTCGTGCCTTTTGAATCAACTGCCACAAATTGTCAGTCACCACCTCGGCTCGAATCGATGGCATCGGCCGGAACTCCAAAAGCATACCGTCGTGACCAACATCCCCCATTCTTCTGAAGAATCGGGTTGCTGATACGATGTGCCCTGTCTTTGCATCCATCAGGAATGCTTCAGGATCACAACCCAGTGTAATGTTTGCTACTCTTTCTACTTCCTGCTTGAAATCTTGCACAATGACTAGATAGTTAAACACTCTTTCAGTAACGTAGCCAGCAGCTGCGTCCTTTTGAGTGTCTTCTTTAAATGCTGGAACAACTTGAAGCGGAAACAGCTGCCCGTGCTTGTCTCTCAAATGGAGGAAGCTTCCCACAGGTAGTGAATATTTTATGCGGGCTGCTTCTGGAACACGAACCACACGATTCTCAAAGCCATCATTCCATTCGCATTCTCCTGTCATTGTAGCTGAAATTTTAATTGGTATTCTCAATTGAACTCCTCCGTTAATAAGGTTCTACATTAACACCCAACTTCTCATAGGTAGCGTGTCTACAAGTCCCAGTTTTGTTATAGAACTGGTTCTTTACGACACCAATGTCCACGTCAACGTAGTCATACACAATGGCATCCTTTTTGCCTGGATGAGTACGCTGAATTCTTCCTATGAGCTGTTCAGCTTTAGCTTCGGCACGGAATGGAGAAGTTATAAAGGCTCTGTTCAGAAACGGAACATCAAACCCCTCACCTAATAGCGAGTAGGTTGCAACAAGCACGGTTATCTCGCCATCATTGTACCTTTGTACCTGTTCCTGTACAACCTTCTTACTGTAATCTCCTGTTGCTATGCCGGTCTTTTCCCAACCGGCTTGTATCAGTTCGAACAGGATTTCACAGTGAGCCTTTCGGTCGGCTATCACAATACAAAAGTTGCCGGCGGCAGCTTCCTCAAGCACATCGCTGACTATCATAAGATTTCTCTTCTTGTTGCCAACTATATGCTTGGTGATAATCTGTTGTATGTTATTACCGTCCACTTTTGCGGAGTGTACCGTTCTGTAACGCACTGTCGGTACCATAATGCCTCCGTATTTCTCGACCTCTGCCATACTCACTTTAGATGTGGTCTCCCCTAGAGTTTGAAACATTAGCTGCTCCAGCTTATCCCTTCTGTAAGGTGTGGCAGTTAAACCATAGATATACCAAGCATTATAACTACCGACTACCTTTAGAAAGGTGCTTGCCGGACAGTGGTGAGCTTCATCGAGTACTATTAGTCCGAACTTGTCCATGTCCTCTATGACTTTATCAGGATTACGGACCAAAGTCTGAACCATACCAATGGTTAGAATGTCCCCGATCTTCCACTTACCTCCGCCGATCCTACCTATCTCTCCTATATCAGGAAGAAAGAAATTGGCCCGGTCTTCGGCTTGTTGAGCAAGGGGCGACGTATGCGTAAGCCAGAGCGTCGGTTGTCCGAGTAAAGGTATAAAACTTAAACCCATTACTGTCTTACCACTACCAGCTGGAGCAACTAATACACCTTCGTCTGCCATACCAGTAAGGTTAAGCACGGCTTGAAATTGATAAGGTCTGTATTTTATTATAGAGGAATCGATGTCAACATGTTCAAACCTTTTCCGTTTATCAACTACCGTGTAGTCTATCTTAAGTGCTTCTGCAGCAGAAATTACACGCTTTCTTAAGCCGCGGGGCACAAGTAAACTATCATCCGGAAGAAGTTGGAAGTTGTGAATGTGTTGGTCTATTCCCCAAAGACTTCTACCAGCGGCCTGGGCTTCCAGGTATTTGGGATTCACCACCCGCAGCTGCTCCACTAACGAATTCTTCAGAGAGTCCGGTGGGTTTTGCAACCTTATTTTGTTTGATATTATTATTTTCATCAAGTAGTACTTCTATCTCCGATTTGAACGGCTCGTTGCAGAAGAACGTAGGATATGGCTTTGCCACATAACGAGTCTTCTTATCCTTCTTAGTTTTCCTACCTTGAGGGACGGTCAGATTTATCTTGGGCCCACCCTTCATCTGAGCACGGAATGCCATCAAGCATCCGGTAATCATTTCACAGCCGCTTGGGTACTTTTTACCACAAAAACCCGATGAACAGAATGCATTTTTGAATATGTATTCTATTGATTCGTCAAAACCTTTTATTTCTGAGTTGTCACTTTCGAATAACCACTTGTTTAGTTGTATGAGGCGATTGAATATAACTCTGACGAATAACTTGGGGTTCTGTTTGTACACCTGTTCGAAGCAAAATGTTGGGTCAGTGTTGGCTGGACACAACATACACTTGTTGCAGAATATCTGTTGAAATTCTGTCTTAGTGTAATTTAACTTGCGTCTTTTCTTTTTGCTTTTCTTGCCCATAGCTAAGGCCTTCCGTACTCCTCTTTGACGGTCAGTTCGTTAGCGGTTTTCCAATACGTCCAGCCACTTCGACGTACACCACTAGCAGCTTCAGCTGCAGCGGACAGAGAATCATACTTCTGTCCTGCGAAAACATACCCGTCTTCCAATACCAAAAGGAATCGGGTGCCAAACTTGGTGGAGTGCCCTACAAGACTGATGTTAATTGGAATACCGTCCTTGTTTAAGCCTGTCTTATCAAGGTTCAGGTCTTGTGCTACTCGTTTCTCCTTCATTTTCAACATGTTTATCTGGTTGAACATACTGGTAAGCTCGTTGATTCTCTTTTCCAGAGCGTATATTCGCTCCTCCATTGTTGCTTCAGTAGCCACAACGGCCTGAGCTTCACAGCTTGCTGCTCCCAGAGGTACTAATCTTTTACTCATTTCTGATACTCCTTAAATTGTAGGGCCCCTGAAGCCATCAGAGGCCCTATGTTCGACGTTTATTGCGGCAGAGGGGGAGTGTTACCCCCCTGATTGATAGGCCCGTCATATGGCTTGTGGCCCAGCTTGAGCTGTTTTACCACAAAGGCGTGTTGCATCGTGCCGTTGGCTTCCCATGCACGATACTGACACTTGGCCAGCAGATGCCGCTCGGCTTTCACATGATCCCGTACAACATTTACCGGTCCGCCCGGTTCCACCATCAGCGGAATCTCGACGTCGATGTCGGTGAATTGGTTGTTCGCATCTTTGTGAGTGAATGTGGTCAACAGTTTCAGGAACATGTAGTCCCCATTGGCGACCGGATCTTCGGTCACTTTTCCCTCGAATCGGCAGTCGTTGTCTTGAATGCCACGAAACTCTTTCTTTGCTTCCATAAACTTCCTCCCTATTTGGATTTCTTTTTGGCCGGCTCCTTTGCGATCAGACCGGACGGCAACAGAACACAATGACCAGCTTTACCGAGACCATCGCCACCTCCACCACCAACATTTTCTTCCAGCTCCACCATGGCCAGGTCTTTGTTAACCTTGTTGAGAAGACGAAGCCTCATTCCCTTGAGGTTCTTTTTCCGATGATAGAACTCTCCCCCGACTACGAAGTCGTTGGGCAGCTCTTTGAAGCACTTCATCAGGGTGCTTGGCCGAACCCACAGCCCGTACCCATGAGGTACGCGTCCGTCCAGATCGTGCCAGCCCGATAATTCGATCTCGGAGCGAACCCCAAGCTGTGTTCCGCCCGACTTCGACGTCACTATGCAGGCTATCGTCACTTCCGTTCCGGGGTTGCACATTGCTATGTCTCCGGACACTAGCTCTGACTGGAGTCGGTCGCCGACACGAAATACCTTTCCGTCGACCTCTATGCGTGAAGGCATTAGATGTCCTCCTTTGATTATTAATTTTACTTCTAAGGCTCTGCAGTGCTGCTATGTTTTCTGCGAGGGCATCTTTAGGTGTGACACAGACCTCCTCGATAGCAGCACATATTACGCGAGCCACATCACGCAAGTCATCATCTTTCAGCTCATCAAGACCCCTTTCCTCGAACAAGGAGTCCAGAGCAGTTCTTATGGCGTCTGCTTTACCAGCCAGTACCCACTTGAACATTTTGCTGGGCACATCAACCGCGTCATCTTTTATTACATCTAAAAGATGAATACAGTGTAGTGTCGCTCGACTTGCGAAGTAAATACGATTGTTGGTGCGAACTATACGGCTGATGAGATTGCCTGCACCCAGTTCCTTCATCCTCTCGTGATACCTTTTGAGGTTATGAATCTGCAGAGCGGCCGCATGCTGACGAATCAGGTCACAGATCAGCGTGGTAGTGCTTCTTTTGAATCCCACACCAACAAGCATCTCAACGTCGGCAGTACAAACACCCTCTATGACGATCTCATACAGGGATCTGCCACCGTGTTTCTGTTCGAACACAGACTGTGCTGCTTTCTCAAGGAACATCTCAACAGCGACA
>Ga0180435_10005880_pt1 | contig 11853 bp, 13 predicted proteins | sample SS_ome_3_FD_132467 | JGI IMG/M metagenome (GOLD analysis project Ga0180435, IMG submission 132467) | Hypersaline lake sediment archaeal communities from the Salton Sea, California, USA - SS_3_S_1 metaG | ecosystem: Environmental > Aquatic > Non-marine Saline and Alkaline > Hypersaline >...
AATATGCCCTGCGCCTGCTCGGAATCAGCATCAAGGCGTAGCCAGAACGACCAAAACCGAATCACCCTTAACCTGTTGGTATACAACGCCTTAAGCTTGATGCTCTGAAAAAAGTCCGGGCTAATCGAGAAGGCTCTCCGGCAGTCGGGCATCGAACAACCCTGCACCTTCGAATGGAGCCCCTACTCGCAATTCTCGAAGTCGCTGTCGGCCCACAAGTACGACCGCCAAGGACGCCCGATCGGCTATTTCCGTCCGGATCACCTGCCGACACAGACCGCCGTGCATCTGGTATTGCGATTTGAACAAGAAGTGCCCGGTCCGATCGCCGTCGGCGCGGGCCGACATTGTGGGTTCGGCCTCCTTGCGCCACCGCCAATGGGTGGGTGAAGCAAGACCCGAGCCCCCATACCCCGCTCTTTGGCAACTCACCTTTCTACAACATCCTCCGGCATCTTGGTGGAGCGATCGCGTTGCGTCTATCCCGGCTGTTAAGCGCTGATGGCCGGGATGTTGCCGATCGTGGCGTTGCTGGTCGGGTCGCGAGGTGGGTGAATCGAGGGCGACCTACCCACCTCGCGACGTCGGCTGGCGGCGAGTATTGCGAAGGACCGGCTGTCCGACGGAACGCTGTCGTCTGCACGGAACGCGTCGCTAATCGCTTCCTGCTTTCCCCGAGGTGCTACCATGACGATGGTCTGCGATGACGCGATCCGGGAAACGGATGCTCCCGAGTTGATCCCTGCTCGGATGCTCAACGAGTTCGCCTATTGCCCGCGGCTGGCGTATCTGGAATGGGTGCAGGGCGAATTCGCCGACAACCTCGACGTGCTCGAAGGCCGATTCGGACACCGGCGGGTGGACCGGCCCTCGGCTCGCCACGTGCCCGAGCCGGCTCAAGCTGAATCGGATCAGGCCGAGCCGCCTAACGCGGACGTCGAACCGATCCACACCCGCTCCCTGATGCTCTCCGCGCCTGCCGAGGGCTTGGTGGCGAAGATGGACCTAGTCGACCTGCAATCGTCCGAGGCCGTCCCGGTCGACTACAAACGCGGCCGCGCACCCGACTTGCCCGAAGGCGCGTGGGAGCCCGAGCGGGTGCAGCTCTGCGCCCAGGGGCTGATCCTCCGCGAGAACGGCTATCAGTGCGAGGCCGGGATTCTGTACTTCATCGAATCGAAGAAACGGGTGTCGATCCCCTTCGACGACGAGCTGGTGGAGCGCACGCGCGAGTTGATCGCCGGCATCCGTGCCACGGCCGCCAACGGCCGTATCCCACCGCCGCTCGACGACAGCCCGAAATGCCCGCGGTGCTCGCTGGTGGGCATCTGCCTGCCGGACGAGACCTGCCTGCTGGCCGCCACGCAACCGGAAGCACGAGCGGAAGGTGACGCGCCCGATCGCGTTCGCCGTCTCCTGCCTGCCCGCGACGACGCCCTGCCGCTGTACCTCCAGGAGCAGGGCTCGAAGCTGGGCAAGAGCGGCGACGAGCTGACCGTGAAGAAACAGGGCGATTTGCTCCGCAAGGTCAAGCTACTCGACGTTTCGCAGGTCTGCCTGTTGGGCAACGTGCAACTCACCGCCCAGGCATTGCGCGAGATCGCCGCCCGTGGCATCCCCGTGTGCCACTTCAGCTACGGCGGCTGGTTTCACGCCATCACCACGGGCATGACCCACAAGAACGTCGAGCTGCGGATCGCTCAGTACGCCACGGCCGCTGACAAGCAGCGGTCGCTGGCCCTGGCCCGTGCGTTCGTCGTTGGCAAGATCCGCAATAGCCGCACGCTGCTCCGCCGCCACGCCGACGGCGACTCCGGCCGACTGTTGCCGCAACTGGCGGAACTGGCCGGCAAGGCGGAGAAGGCTCCCGACGTCCAGAGCCTCTTGGGCCTGGAGGGAACGGCCGCGCGGCTGCATTTTCCAGCCCTGGCGAAGATGCTCAAGGGCAACCCCGGCTTCGCGCTGGAAGGACGCAATCGCCGCCCACCCCGTGATCCGGTCAACGCCTTGCTGTCGTTCGTCTACGCCCTGCTGACCAAAGAGCTGACCCTGGCGGTCCAGGCCTGCGGGTTCGACCCCATGCTCGGCTTCTTCCACCGACCGCGCTACGGACGCCCGTCGCTCGCCCTCGACTTGGCCGAGGAGTTCCGCCCGCTCGTGGCCGACTCCGTCGTGCTCACGCTGGTCAACAACGGCGAGATCAACGAGGCGAGCTTCATCCGTCGCGCCGGTGGGGTCGCCCTAACCACCGCCGGCCGCCGGGCCGTGATCGCGGGCTTTGAACGCCGGCTCGACACGCTGGTCACGCATCCGATTTTCGGCTACCGGGTCAGCTATCGCCGCATCCTTGAAGTGCAAGCGAGACTGCTGGGCCGAACGCTCCTGGGTGAACTGGCCGCATACCCGAACTTCTGCACCCGATGAGAAGGGAAACTACCATGCGCAACGTCTATCTCGTGTGCTATGATGTAGCCGACGCCAAGCGGCTGCGACGGACATACAAGAAGATGCGGGGGTTCGGCGACGCGGTACAGTACTCCGTGTTCCGCTGCGAACTGTCGCTGACCGAGAAGCAGCAGTTGAAGGAGCAGCTGTGGGAAATCCTCAACTGGGACCAGGATCGCGTGATGTTGCTCGACCTGGGCCCGGCCGGAGCCCGCGGCGACGACTGCGTGGAGTTCTGGGGTCAGCCGCGGGAGTTGGTCGAGGATCGCTCGGCCGTGATCGTGTGATTTGGCGTGAAACGGGCTGCGAGAGGTCCGGTGACGCGAAAACCCCCGGCACCTCTCGCGGCCGTAACCCCTTTCCTACCAGGAGGTTCCACAACCATCATGTTCAGCGAACCCTGCGAACCGTCCGACCGACACGGACCGCTCGAAACGGGCCACGCAAGGTGTTATACTGCGGAGGTTTGCGAGGCGAGCCCCTTTCCCCGGCTGAATAGCCGGGGCCCCATTGAAGTCCGCTGGCGTAGAGCCCGCCGGCCATCCGCCCCACGCCTTTCCCCGGCTGAATAGCCGGGGCCCCATTGAAGTCCTTCTGCTCCAGTTCTCGGAGCCCGGCCCCACCCAGCCTTTCCCCGGCTGAATAGCCGGGGCCCCATTGAAGTGACGCAGCGGCCAACCGGATCGGCATTCAGTTTGGACCCCTTTCCCCGGCTGAATAGCCGGGGCCCCATTGAAGTCAGCAAGAGCGGGAGCAGGGTGTCGACGCCTTTTCCGCCTTTCCCCGGCTGAATAGCCGGGGCCCCATTGAAGTCGGCCGCCTGGTCGAGCAGCTCGCCGCGGTGGGCCACCTTTCCCCGGCTGAATAGCCGGGGCCCCATTGAAGACGCCGCCCAGTCCCGCACCCTTGCCAGCGTAGCTGATGTCCTTTCCCCGGCTGAATAGCCGGGGCCCCATTGAAGACGGGTCTAACGATAACGCTATACTTGCCGGTGTAGAGAGCCTTTCCCCGGCTGAATAGCCGGGGCCCCATTGAAGGTCGGCGTCCCAGAGCAGCTGCTCGGCCAGGGCGTGCTCCTTTCCCCGGCTGAATAGCCGGGGCCCCATTGAAGGATTTGGACGTTAAAAGATATGCTAATTGACAATCGTCCTTTCCCCGGCTGAATAGCCGGGGCCCCATTGAAGGGTTCTGCAACGTGGTCAGCGGCGACATGTACGAGGCCCCTTTCCCCGGCTGAATAGCCGGGGCCCCATTGAAGGAACTTCTCCGCTAGCCCCAACGTGACGGACCTCGCGACCTTTCCCCGGCTGAATAGCCGGGGCCCCATTGAAGGTGGAACTTGCACGGAAGCGATAGCCCATGACACCGGACCTTTCCCCGGCTGAATAGCCGGGGCCCCATTGAAGGTCGGCCACCCCAATCTGATCGTGCAAACGATCAATGCCTTTCCCCGGCTGAATAGCCGGGGCCCCATTGAAGGTGTGAATGGGCCACTGGAACGTACACCACTGGTTGACCCCTTTCCCCGGCTGAATAGCCGGGGCCCCATTGAAGGATTATCTCCAACCATCCAATCGGTACAATGTGTAGCTCCTTTCCCCGGCTGAATAGCCGGGGCCCCATTGAAGGATCGCCCTTGGCGATTTCTGTTGGGTCACTGTTGATTCCTTTCCCCGGCTGAATAGCCGGGGCCCCATTGAAGGAACACCCACTAGACACCCATCGGGAGATTTTGTGATGCCTTTCCCCGGCTGAATAGCCGGGGCCCCATTGAAGGTGATCGCCTCGCGGACGGGCGGCCGACTGACCCGGCCCTTTCCCCGGCTGAATAGCCGGGGCCCCATTGAAGGGTTTCTCGCTGGCGGGCTTGGTTTCCGCCGCGCCGGCCTTTCCCCGGCTGAATAGCCGGGGCCCCATTGAAGGACCGGAGGGGCGATCCTTGGAACCGGGACCAGGTGCCCTTTCCCCGGCTGAATAGCCGGGGCCCCATTGAAGGATTGATGGTCATGGTTAGTCCCTGAATCTCCCGAGTGCCTTTCCCCGGCTGAATAGCCGGGGCCCCATTGAAGGGACCGGCCCGAGATCGTCTTGAACTACATCGACGGCCCCTTTCCCCGGCTGAATAGCCGGGGCCCCATTGAAGGCCCCTGGCGGGGGAGCGTTGGGAAGTGCTTGCAATCCCTTTCCCCGGCTGAATAGCCGGGGCCCCATTGAAGGCGATGGCGGTCGGCCTCGAGTTCGTCGACGAGGATCCCTTTCCCCGGCTGAATAGCCGGGGCCCCATTGAAGATTGCCAGCGGCGTCCCAAAGCACGGCGGCCGGTAGCCTTTCCCCGGCTGAATAGCCGGGGCCCCATTGAAGGGACACGTCGCACAGAGCCATCACCAGCGAATTACTCACCTTTCCCCGGCTGAATAGCCGGGGCCCCATTGAAGGAGCGGCGTTCCGATGTAACCGTCGGAAATGCTCTCGCTCCTTTCCCCGGCTGAATAGCCGGGGCCCCATTGAAGGCGTTCATTGCCGGGCGAAATCGCTCTCGCACCCACTCCTTTCCCCGGCTGAATAGCCGGGGCCCCATTGAAGGTTGTCCTCATGGCACGGGCCCGCCGGCGCCGCGTGTCCCTTTCCCCGGCTGAATAGCCGGGGCCCCATTGAAGCATGACGTGTTGCGCGCCGCGGTTCGCCGTGGCGGCTGCCTTTCCCCGGCTGAATAGCCGGGGCCCCATTGAAGCTAGGGCCGTGCAGCCAGCCGGCCAGCCCCACGAGCCCCCTTTCCCCGGCTGAATAGCCGGGGCCCCATTGAAGCGCCGCTGCCACCGCTCGGCAACCAACCGCGCACCACGGCCTTTCCCCGGCTGAATAGCCGGGGCCCCATTGAAGCAATCGCGGCGGGGGATTGCTAGGATGCCCGTGGAGGCCTTTCCCCGGCTGAATAGCCGGGGCCCCATTGAAGTACGACGTGGCTGTGGCACCATGTCACCAGCAAGATTCCTTTCCCCGGCTGAATAGCCGGGGCCCCATTGAAGTCGATATTTTCAATGGTGACACTGGAGCTACTGGCATTCTTTCCCCGGCTGAATAGCCGGGGCCCCATTGAAGTCTTCATCGTGATGCCGGGGATGGCGCCGGCGTATTTCCTTTCCCCGGCTGAATAGCCGGGGCCCCATTGAAGTCAGGTCGTGCCCGCGAACGTCTACGATTCGCTGGTCGGCTTTCCCCGGCTGAATAGCCGGGGCCCCATTGAAGTGCGTTGCCGGCTGCCGCCAGCGACGTCCCGGTCGGTGCTTTCCCCGGCTGAATAGCCGGGGCCCCATTGAAGTCGGCGGAGGCACCGGCGGCCCCTGCCCATCTTGGGAACTTTCCCCGGCTGAATAGCCGGGGCCCCATTGAAGTTTCGTGGACGGTCCCCCGCAGACCAGGAAAGCAGGACTTTCCCCGGCTGAATAGCCGGGGCCCCATTGAAGTAGTTTACCTTCTTCTCTGTATCTACCCTTTACCCTTCTTTCCCCGGCTGAATAGCCGGGGCCCCATTGAAGTCGAGATCGTCGGATTGAAGGACGACGACGAAGGGGCGCCTTTCCCCGGCTGAATAGCCGGGGCCCCATTGAAGGATGGAGAGCCCGGGCCAAAAGCGCATCCGGCGGCTCCGGCTTTCCCCGGCTGAATAGCCGGGGCCCCATTGAAGGCTGGCGGCCCGCTCCACGCACGAGGCCCGGCGGGTGCTTTCCCCGGCTGAATAGCCGGGGCCCCATTGAAGGTGGCGCTGGGGGTGCTGCTTCCGCGCCTCGCTCGCCGCTTTCCCCGGCTGAATAGCCGGGGCCCCATTGAAGGCGGGCTATCCGCAAGGCGACGGCCGATCGAGCCCCTCTTTCCCCGGCTGAATAGCCGGGGCCCCATTGAAGGCGGTAAATCAGCCCCGCGATATGTGCGATCTGGTCGACTTTCCCCGGCTGAATAGCCGGGGCCCCATTGAAGGGTCAGCTATGACGAGTCGATCAGCCTCGTGGGCACGGGCTTTCCCCGGCTGAATAGCCGGGGCCCCATTGAAGGGCAACGCTAGTGGAGTATCCCCCTCTCGCCATCAAGTCCTTTCCCCGGCTGAATAGCCGGGGCCCCATTGAAGGCAACCACGAAAGGAGAATGCGATGGACCACTGGTACCTTTCCCCGGCTGAATAGCCGGGGCCCCATTGAAGGGGGGGCGATGCCGAAACCGTCTTGATTTCCGACATTCAAGCTTTCCCCGGCTGAATAGCCGGGGCCCCATTGAAGGAATTCGTCCGCTGTGATCTCGTGCTCGGGCTCCCGTCTTTCCCCGGCTGAATAGCCGGGGCCCCATTGAAGGGATGACGACGGGGGAAGCCGAGTAGAGCGGGTAGCGCCTTTCCCCGGCTGAATAGCCGGGGCCCCATTGAAGCCCGTCGTGCTCTGGGGCTGCGCCCGTCTTTGTCCGACTCATCAGCTCCCTCGCGATACAAACCGCAAACTGCTGCTCCCCCACCCGTTTGTTGGTAGCATCGCCAAGCCGGCCGTGGGCGGATACACTATTGGGCGTAGACTGCCGCGGCAGAGGTTTGTCCATCAACCGCACCGAGGTGTAACGATGCCCTACAGTAACGATGCTGCCATCTCGTTGACCGCTTTGTCGGGCAAGGCCGCCATCATCAGCCTGTGTCTGCTGTCGGCTGCGTGCGGTGAACAGCCGCCCGTTGGTAACTCCAGCAGCCAGTCAGTCGAGAAGGTCGCCAGTGCGGAACGGGAGGGCCTGATCGCGTCGGTCGAGCCCGACTGGCCGCAGTGGGGCGGTCGCCGACGGGACAGCATCTCCGGCGAGCAAGGGCTGCTGCCGAGGTGGCCGGAAGGCGGGCCTCGGCTCGTCTGGAAGCTGAGTGAATTGGGCCAAGGATGGTCCTCGCCGATCATTGTCCGGGACCGGCTATATGTGACCGGAGACGTCGAAGACGATTTGGTTGTCTATGCGTTCGATCTGGACGGGAAGCCCATCTGGCGCAGCACCAATGGCCGGGCCTGGAAACGCTCCTATCCCGGCGCCAGGAGCTGCTGCGTCTGCTCGGACGGCAAGCTCTACCACCTGAATGCCCACGGACGGGTTGCTTGCTTGGACGTCGGCACCGGCAAGGAACAGTGGTCCCGCGACCTGCGCGAGCAATTCCAAACGCCAAAGATCACCTGGGGGCTCAGCGAGTGCCCGTTGGTCGACGGGTCGCGATTGATTGTCACGCCCGTGGGCGGTGGGGCACTCGTCGCTGCATTCGACAAGGACAGCGGTCGGACGGAGTGGACAACGCCACCGCTGGCGGATGATCATCCGACGTACAGCTCGGCGATCCTGTTCCGATACGCCGGCCGACGGCTGCTGGCGAACTGCACGGCGGAGCACGGGTTTGGCGTGGACGCGGATACGGGCGAGCTGCTCTGGACCGTGCCACTGGAGAATCGCTTCGGCGTCACCCCGGCCAGGCCCGTCTACGGCAACGGCCGCGTGTTCTACGTCACGCCCTACAGCTACGGTAGCTGCTGGGAACTGCGGCCGACTGCCGGCGGATTCCAGGCGGAGAAAGTGTGGGAGACGACGCTCGACACCTGCACGGGCGCGGTGCTGTTAAAGGACGGCCTGCTGTTCGGCAGTGGATACAAGAAGCACAAGTCGTGGCTCTGCCTGGACTGGACGACTGGCGAAATCCGCTACGAACTGAGAGACCTGACGACCGGCTCGGCAGTGTACGCCGATGGGCGGCTCTATTCCCTTGCCGAGGACGGGCGAGTCGCCCTGCTGAAACCGACGGACGAGAAGTTCGACATGGTTGGCGAGTTCCGACTGCTCAACGAAAAGGCACGCGACGCGTGGGCACACCCGATCCTGCTCGACGGACGGCTCTACCTCCGCTACCACGACTCGCTCTGGTGCTACGATGTGCGCGGGCGGTGAACCGCAAATCGCGACGACGCCGACACGACCGGGGCTGTTTGCGGGCAGTTCGCCGGGGCGTACTGGGGTGAGAGTGGGATACCGTCGGAGTGGCTGGACGGACTCGTGAGGAAGGGTATGATCGAAAAGATGCTGCAGAGATTGCTGGGGCTCGCTGACAAGGATTGGTCGGTGAGATGAGGAGCGGCATTGCATATAGGTGGGGGGCCGCGGCACCTGTTCGTCGGCCTCGCGATCAACTTCGCAGATCCAGCAATCGGGAGGGTGATATAGTATGCGACCCGACAACGAAAACGATTCTACTGAGGTTTCCTACCTCCTAACCGATCGAGACCGCAGCATTGTGGAGGCAACGAAGCAGCTGCTTTGGAAAATCGTTCGATCCGAGTTGGTCCAATCGCGTCAGCTGGAAGCTGTGGCCAGAGTCATACGGGTCTTCGACGGGCTGCCCGACGTCGACGATGAGTGTTGCGTGGCGATTAGCCTCACGGGCCCACGACGCCACTATGGAGAACATGAGATCTACCACTGGTGGAACATCGAAGTCGATGGCCACTTTCTAACCGTGTCTTCCCACGGCCACTTCTACCGCCCGTCGAGCGGAGGCGACTCGTTCACGTGCATGACATGGTCCGTATCACCGGGATACGAATCAGAATACGCCGACTACTTGAATACGCTTCGAATTGTGGATGACGCACAGCCGTTCGAGGCGGAAGTCGCACGGCTGGACCTGTCGGAGGCGGGATACTCGTTGACGGTATCGGTGGACGGGGAGGAGATCGAGGCCTTGTATGAAGACGATGACTTTTCGAAGGACGACCTCGGGGGGGCTCCCAACGACGAGGCCGCGGAAGATTTCCCAATGATCGAGCCCTGCGATGACTCCGAGCGTACCCTTTCAAAAAAGGCAGACGAGGCTACCGGTAGACGGCTCGGGGAGATCTGCCTCGATTCCCTATCGGCCTGTGATCTGTGCGAGCGGAGTCTTGCTGATCGAAAATACGTCGTGAATGGAAGGCTGCGAGGCGACCTGATGTGGGCGTACATGTGTAGTCAGTGCTTCCTTAGAAGGGGTGAGGGCCTGGGGTGGGGCAACGGCCAGTTGTACAGTCGCCAACCCAATGGGGACTGGCTTCTCGTGGCCGGGTTTCCTCCAGAAGATGATGCGTAGCCAGCTAACTCTGCCAAAATGAGTACGACCGTCCAATCGCCAACTGTCCACCTGCTCCGCCGCCATTGGAAGCCACACAAGCTGCGGCTGAACGAAACGGCCGTCGGAGAGGCCACGAACACTCGGATGCACCGTGCCTTCAGCTGGCTGGCCTGCGTTGAGCAGATGGGCGACAACGTCGAGTACGATTTGACCATCGTCGCCCAGTGGACGGCCTTCAACGCCCTGTACGGCCAGTGGGACGAGGCTCGCAAGGAGCCCGTCGCCGACCGAGAGTGCTGGCAAGTGTTCATCGAGCGGGTTCTAGAACTGGACAGCGATGGGCAGATACAGGCGATCCTGCAGCAGCACCGGCCGCTGGCGATGACCATCTTTCAGGACAAGTACCTGAGCAAGTATTTCTGGCAGGACCCGGATGCAAACCAGGATTATGGGCGGAGAGGGCGGTTCAAGGCCCAGGGTTGGTACGCTGAGGAGCGGTGGGCGTATATTCTGGAGCAACTGCTCAGCCGGATCTATCTGCTTCGCTGCCAGGTGGTCCACGGCGCCGCAACGTATGGCGGGCGGCTGAACCGCGAGGCGCTGCGACACTGCTCGACGATGATGGGCCACTTGCTGAGGGGTTTGCTGGTCGTCATCATCGACCACGGCGCCGACGAAGACTGGGGGATCATGTGCTATCCACCGGTGAAGTCCCGGAAAAGGTGACAGTGAACGTCGAAAACAACACGTGGGAGCCCAATGAGACGCTATCCAAAATGCCCGAAGTGTCAGTCGGAGAACACCATACCGATCGGTTACGGACTACCTACGTCCGAAGCTGAAGAAGAGGCCCGCGAGGGAAAGGTGATCCTCGGCGGCTGCTGTATCACTCCGGACTCACTGCGGTGGCACTGCCCGGATTGCGAGCATGAATGGGTAGGCCGCAGCCGGAAGAAGGAAGAGTGGGAGTAGTAGCCTGCGCCAAGGTTTGATCATGTACAGCGACTTCAACCCGATCGGCGACCCGCTGGGTTTCTTCCTCTGGGACGAGTTCATCGACCCGGGCAAGCCATATCAGTGTCCCGAGTGCGGCCGGCTGCTGGGCGAGGACACGAAGAGGTGGAGTGAAGAGCATCAGTTCCCCGTGATCGAGTGCCCGGAGTGCGGTACCATGTCGCGTATTGACGACTCGGGCACCGGCTCGTAGCGAGCAGATCGGGCAGTACCCGTGAAGAAGGCCCCTCGGCGTTGGTGAACCCCTAAGGACACGAGCGATCCCCCATGCAATTCCACACCTTCACCACCACCCAAGAATCCTGTCGACGCTCCGGCGGCGTCGCCTCGTCCGAGGAGTTCTACACGGCCGCCTTCGCCGATGCGATCAAGATGGGTTCCGGGCAGTTCTACGGACAGCTGATCAACGAACATACATGGGAGCAGTCGCGCAAGCCGTACTACAACGTCTGGCCCAGCGTGGTACCGATGCTCACGCGGCTGAACCTGGACCTGGAGTCCTCGCTGATCCGGCTGCCCGTGCCGGTGCTGTGCGTCCGGTTGCCCGTCGAGGGCAACCCGCTTTCGTTCGACTGGCAGGGCAAACCCGTCGACATCCTCAGCATGCTGCTGGGAACGATCAACGAGGGCCGCGGGCTATCAGTGCTGATCGACGTAGGCGAGATGATGGGCGACGGCCAGGAGGTCGGCGTACCGATCTTCACCTATCGCAACTTCCGGCGGCAGGAAGGGGTGACCGTTGAGGAGGCAATCCTGGAGCTGGGCCCCTGCCCGGACGAACCCGGTGTGCGGATTCCCGAGGAGCTGATCCTTGACTGCATCCGCCTGTGCTGCTCGCTGTGCCTGCTGGAGAACGATCCCTCGGTCATCGAGCCGGACGTGCTATCGAAGGACCGGGCTCGATTCGCCGACACCGGCGACCAGAAGTACATCGACAAGGCCCACCGCCGGGGCAAGGTGGGCTGGAACGTCGGCCAGCAGATCGAGGTCGCCCCCCACTACCGCCGCCCCCACATGGCGCTGGTGTGGACTGGTGCGGGCCGAGCGGTGCCGCGCGTCGTGCCTCGCCGGGGCAGCGTGGTGCATCGCGAGAAGGTGGCGAGGGTTCCGAGTGGGTTTGGGGGATAACGACCGAAGATAGCCCGCTGAAGCCTCCCCCGGATGGCACCGTACGCTACCAGACGCGCCAGGATCCTCGCAGGCACCAGCGTCGGCCGAAGGTGTCAGCAGTCGTCGAAGAGGGCAAGACGCGATCCTGTGCGATCCTGGAGGCCCATTTCTCGGCATCG